>JAEEGJ010002458.1_pt1 | contig 95223 bp, 70 predicted proteins | sample 8958761 | NCBI WGS metagenome assembly JAEEGJ01 (sample SAMN16246546, study PRJNA631951) | gut metagenome | biome: gut microbiome; feature: rumen; material: RS-attached | host: Bos | place: Iran: Karaj | collected 2018-10 | reverse complement strand
ACCGCCAGTGCTGCTAAGAAATACAATTTCTATTTGGTAATGGAGGCTGATAATGATTGTCCGGGAGTGACCTTTAAGTTGACCGACTCGGGTGATTCCAACTACTTCTTTGAAGTACGCAAGGACGTGGAAGCCGATAAGCCCTTCGTGTTCAAGCAAGAGAACGTGATGCTTGCCGAAGGCAAAGATGCAACAGCACTTCGCATGTTCTTCGACTTTGGTGGCACGCCCGCAGGCACTCATGTGAAAATCAGCAAGATTTATCTGGAAGAGGCTGTTTCAATATCTTATGACGATGCCGACAACTTGTGGCGTGCAGTGGATGAAGGCTCAATGTTTGATGCCTTTGGTTACTATTTCGCCGATAATGGTTGGGCCGGAATTCCCTATGAGCCTGTCACACATAACGGAGATGCTTATGAGTTGACCCTTCCTAATGGATTGGGTGGCTCGCAGTGGCAAGGTCAGTTCCACATCGACACCAAGCTCACTGCCAGTGGCTCCAAGGCCTATCATGTGCAGTTGCAGATTGAGGCTGATGCCGACCTGCCACAAGTGACCTTCAAGCTCACCGACTCGGGCGACAACAACTACTTCTTCGCTGAGCGCAAAGATGTTGCAGCCGACACACCAAATGTTTTCACTTGGAAAAACGTGAAGCTGGCCGAGGGCACCGACGCCTCGACGTTGCGATTCTTCTTCGACTTTGGTGGCTCGCCCGGTGGCTCCCATGTGAAAATCAGCAAGATTGTCCTTAAAGAAGCATAAAAAATGAAACGTTACATGCTTCACACTATATTATTGCTATCTCTCACTGCAGCCCTGCTGGGCTGCGGTGGAGACGGCGATGGACCGCAAGCCCCAGTGACCATCACTGCCTCGCTTGATGCCATCACTGCGCCCGCCGAAGGAGCGACCTTTGTTATCGACGTGACCACTACCGGCAACGAGTGGGATGCCTATGCTACAGGCGATTTCTTCACCATTAGTTTGCAGGGCACAACCACCAAGAAGGGTAGTGTAACAGTCACGGTTCCAGCCAATGCGCTCACCCAGGCTCGCAATGGTGCGGTGATAGTGATGTCGGGTGCAGCCCGCAAGACTATCACTGTGACGCAAGCTGCGGCCGAAAAGCCCGCCTATGATGCGCCCGATGGCTACTCGCTAGTGTGGAACGATGAGTTTGATCATGGCAATGAGTTGAATGGCGACTACTGGACTCACGAGGTGAAGAACTCGGGATGGGTAAATAACGAGTTGCAAAACTATGTGAACCACATCACCCCGGGTGGCTCCTATGTAACCGAGCTTAAAGACGGCAAGTTGCGCATTACCTGCCTGAAGGAGAACGGCAAGATTTACTCGGGCCGCGTCTATGCCAAAGCCCGTGAAGGCTGGAAATATGGCTACATCGAGGCTAGCATCAAGCTGCCAAAGGGCAAGGGCACATGGCCTGCCTTCTGGATGATGCCAGTGAACTTCCAGTCATGGCCTGCCGATGGCGAGATCGACATTATGGAAGAGGTGGGATACCACCCCAACTATGTGTCGTCGAGCCTGCATGCCAACGCCCACGTTCACACCAATGGTACACAGGTCACTCACGAGATGCTGTGTCCTGGTGCCGAAGGCGAGTTCCACAAGTATGCGATTCTTTGGACCGAGCAGAACATCACCACCTACGTTGACGACAAGGTTCAACTTTCTTACGACAACCGCGGCTTGGGTCATGACGATTGGCCCTATGATGCTCCCTTCTACATTATCCTCAACCTCGCATGGGGTGGTGATTGGGGTGGAGCCCAAGGTGTTAATGAGAATGCGCTTCCAGTCACTATGGAGGTCGACTACGTGCGCGTGTTCCAAAAGAAATAGAGACAGGGTCCTTTTTTAAGACAATAAAGGACAATAATTCTTTGCTCCCTTTTTATTAAGGACAATTGCCGCTGGCATCTAGGGTCGAGGCCTGCCTCGACAGCTAGCGCAAAGCAAACTCCCCCTCTACACTAGATGGGGATATAGGGGGAGTATGACCAATAGTGCATTAAGCATAGTGCATTGATAAAAGTCTTCTTTATAATGTTTGATTGTGGCCGTGAATGGCATGATCGCACCTTTTGCGGCCACTTATCTTTAGAAATTAGCAACTCATGAACAGATTGATGGTTCTCCTCGCATTGGTCTTGATGGCAACCGTGTCGCTTGTTGCTGCGCCCGCCCGCTTCGTTAGGGTGGATGGTCCCAATTTGGTAAAGCCTGATGGTAGTAAACTGTTTATACAAGGCACGAACCTTGGAAACTGGCTGAATCCTGAAGGATATATGTTCGGACTGAGCCGCACTAACTCGGCATGGATGATTGACCTGATGATTAAGGAGGCGGTAGGCCCAGACTTTGCCGCTGAGTTTTGGCGGGTGTTCAAGGATAACTACATCACCCGCAAGGACATTGAATTTATTGCCTCACAGGGTGCCAATACCGTGCGTCTGCCCTTTAACTACAAACTCTTTACCGATGAGGACTACATGGGGCTGACCAAAAATCAAGACGGCTTTGCCCGCATCGATTCGGTGGTGGAGTGGTGCAGGGATGCAGGATTGTATCTCATTCTTGACATGCATGATTGCCCAGGCGGACAAACGGGTGACAACATTGACGACGGACACGGCTATCCGTGGCTTTTTGAGAGCAAGGTGAGCCAAGATTTGTTCTGTGACATCTGGAAACGCATTGCTAGCCGATATAAAGACGAACCCGTAATCCTTGGCTATGAACTTGCTAATGAGCCTATTGCCCATTATTTTGAGAACAAGGATGCATTGAACCTGCTTTTAGAGCCCCTCTATAAGCGAACGGTGAGCGCTATACGCGAGGTTGACGGCAACCATGTGATTCTGCTTGGTGGCGCGAGATGGAACTCCGACTTCTTTATGTTTACCGATTGGAAGTTTGACGACAACATCATGTACACGTGTCACCGTTATGGCGGTGAGCCCACTGCCGAGGCCATTAAGGACTACATCGACTTTCGCGACAAGACTCAGCTGCCCATGTACATGGGTGAGATTGGGCACAACACCGATGAGTGGCAGGCGCAGTTTGTAAAGGTGATGAAGGAAAACAATATAGGTTACACCTTTTGGCCTTACAAGAAAATTGACAATTCTTGCATGATGGGCATCACCAGGCCTGAGCAATGGGATGACATTGTGGTGAAGTTCTCGGAAACGCCTAGAGGCACTTATAAGGAATGGCGGGAGGCACGTCCCGACCAGGAAACGTTCCGAAAGCTACTGTTGAAATATGCTGAGAACAGCCGTTTTGAAAACTGCCAGCGCCAGGATGGTTACATCCGCTCGATGGGGCTTAAATAATGCACAATGCATAATTCATAATGCACAATCGATAATGAACGATGCTCAATAATATTATCTAGTATGAAGAAATTTGTATTCACTATAATAGCACTGCTCGGTGTGGCCGCAATCCAGGCTTCCATCTTGCCAGTGTATCTCGACGAGAACCGTCCGCTGGAGGAGCGGGTGGAGGATGCGCTCAGCCGCATGACTCTTGATGAGAAGATTGCTCTTATCCACGCTCAGTCGAAGTTCAGCAGTCCCGGTGTGAAACGCTTGGGAATCCCCGATCTATGGACCGACGACGGGCCTCATGGAGTGCGCCCCGACGTGCTGTGGGACGAGTGGGAGCAAGCTGGGCAAACCAATGACTCGTGTGTGGCTTTTCCTGCCCTAACCTGCCTGGCTGCGACGTGGAACCCAGCGATGGCGCGCCTCTACGGAGAGAGCCTGGGAGAAGAGGCTCTGTACCGTGGCAAAAACGTCATTCTTGGGCCTGGAGTCAATATCTATCGCACTCCGCTGTGTGGACGCAACTTTGAGTATCTTGGCGAGGATCCATGGCTCGCCTCACGCATGGTGGTGCCCTATGTTCAAGGATTGCAGTCACGGGGCGTGGCAGCTTGCGTCAAGCATTATGCGCTCAACAATGATGAGGAGTACCGCCATCAGGTGAACGTGATGGTTAGCGACCGCGCTCTGCACGAGATTTACTTGCCAGCCTTCAAGGCGGCGGTGCAAGAAGGCGGCGCATGGGCTTTAATGGGCGCCTATAATCTCTATAAGGATCAGCACAACTGTCATAATGAAATCTTGCTGAACAAGATATTGAAGCATGACTGGCAATTTGATGGCGTGGTGATTTCGGACTGGGGTGGCGCTCACAGCACTGAGCAAGCGGTGATGAACGGCCTTGACCTGGAGTTTGGCACATGGACCGACGGTCTCGCCTTTGGCACGTCTAATGCCTACGATAATTATTACCTTGCCCAGTCTTACAAGCAACTCATCCTTGACGGAAAGTTTTCGACCAAGGAACTTGACGAGAAAGTGCGACGAGTGCTTCGTCTGCACTTCCGCACTACGATGAACCGCCAGCGTCCTCATGGTTTCTTGTGCAGCGAGAGCCATTATGATGCAGCACTGAAAATCGCCCAGGAGGGCATTGTGTTGCTCAAAAACGATGCTCCAAAGGGTAAAGGCTCAATGCCAATTCTGCCTCTGGATGCTGCCCTTAAACAACGCATCCTTGTGGTGGGCGAAAACGCCATCAAAATGATGACCGTGGGCGGTGGTTCCTCGTCGCTTAAGGTGCAGAAGGAGATTTTGCCACTCGATGGTATCAAGGCGCGCTTTGGCGATGCACAGGTCGACTATGCCCGCGGCTACGTGGGTGACACGGTGCAGAGCTACAATGGTGTGACTGTTGGGCGCAGCCTTTATGAGACGCGCTCTAAAGAAGAGCTGTTGAATGAGGCTGTAGAGAAAGCTAAAAATGCCGATGTGGTGATTTTTGTTGGTGGCTTGAACAAAAGCGACTATCAAGATGCCGAGGGCCACGACCGCAAGAGTTATGACCTGCCTTATGCTCAGAACGAAGTGATAGAGGCTCTGGTGGCTGTTAATCCCCGTTTGGTGTTTGTTGGCATTTCAGGTTCAGGATTTGAGTTGCCATGGTTGGCCAGGGTGCCGGCTGTTGTTCAAGGATGGTTCGTGGGCTCTGAGTCGGGTGAGGCCATTGCCAGCGTGCTCGCTGGCGACGTCAATCCTTCGGGCAAGTTGCCATTCACTTGGTATGCCGACATCAACCAGTGTGGCGCCCACGCTTTGAATGCCTATCCTGGCGTGTGGCGTGAGGGACATAAGATTATCGACGAGGAATATAAAGAGGGTGTCTTTGTGGGTTACCGCTGGATTGACAAGCAGAAGTTGAAACCAACGTTTCCCTTTGGATATGGGTTAAGCTACACCACTTTTAGGCTTGGCAAGGCCGTTGCCGATAGAAAGGAACTTACCGGCGACCAACAGATTTCGTTCACCGTGAGTGTTACCAACACTGGCAAGCGCTCAGGTGCCGAGATTATCCAGCTCTATGTGAGCGATGTGAAAGCAAGTGTTGACCGCCCTGTCAAGGAGCTGAAGGCGTTCCAAAAAGTGTTCCTACAGCCTGGCGAGACGCGCGACGTGACGCTTAGCATCGACCGCAATGCCTTGAGCTTCTATGATGAAGTGTCAGGACAATGGAAAGCCGAGCCAGGCACTTTTGAGGCGTTGATTGGTACAGCTTCTAACAATACTTCCACCAAATGCACCTTTGATTTAAGATAGCATCATACGCACTGTAAAAATTAATATTGATTGAAAAGAGTCTGAGAAAAGTAATCTTTGTCTCAGACTTTTTTTTTACCTTTGTCGCCATAACTTCTAAGACAAAATGAAAAAGACACTAATTTTACTTTGTTGGTTGCTGCTTGTGGGGACAAAGATGTCGGTGGCTCAAGATAATTTGCAGAACTATTATTTGCAGATTGACGAGGCTATCAATCATTCGCCGGAGTATGTGGCAAAGCATGAGATAAAAATTGGGCTTCAACGCCAGGCTCTAAAACGGGAGGCCACCCCAAGCGGAAAGTTCCAATGCAATTTTCGGCTATATGAACTATATAAGCCTTTCGTTAGTGATTCGGCGATTTATTTCCTCAACCAGTGCATTGAGCTCGCAAAGCAAATGAACGACCCCTCGGCTTTGGTGCGTTGCTCGTCGCTGCTAGCCATAAGAAGCGCCAACATCGGTATGTATGATGAAGCGCTGTGCATGCTTGACTCCATCAATACCGAGGGAGCCGACACCCTTGCTCTGGGAACTTACTATGAGGCCTACAACAATGTGTATAGTGAGCTTTCCTACTACACGCGCCTGGACAAGATGCGCGAAATCTACCTTGAAAAAGCTCACTACTACGAACAACTGATGATGAAGCACTTGCCACCCACGAGTGAGGCTTGCTTTTTGCGGCGTGAATTGAGCGCACAGGGCGAAGGGCGCTTCAACGAATCAATGAGAATCAACAATGATTGGCTCGCTACAGTGGAGCCAGGTTCGCACCCCTATGCTTTGGTGGCGCTTTATCGATACATCGAATTCAAACTACAAGGCGACAAAAAGGAAATGATGCGTTGGCTCGTGGAATCGGTGTTGACCGACATCAAAAATGCAACCATGGATCAAGGTTCGATGTGGGAACTTGCCAATGAGCTGATGATACAAGGTGACATTGAGCGCGCATCACGTTACATAAGCTTTACCAGCGATTGTGCCAACCGCTATGGCTCTCGACAACGAAACTGGCAAATAGCACCATTGCTTACCGCTATATCCAAGAATTACAAAACTAATAGTGAACGCGTTACCACACAGCTGCGCATCACCATCGCTCTCATCAGCGTGCTTGCTCTGTTGTTGCTGGGAGCTCTGCTCTTCTTGCATCGCCGTCACAAGCAATTAACAGCAGCAAGAAACGAACTGCATGCCACCAATAGCCAGCTGGCGACACTCAATGAAGAATTGAAAACAGCCAACGAACAGCTGTCGGAAAAGAATGTGCAATTCTCGGAACTTAACGCACAGCTCTCGGAGAGCAACCGTGTGAAAGAGGAGTATATAGGACGATTCATGAGCCTATGCTCACAATACATCGATAAACTTGATGCTTACCGCAGGATGGTAAACAAGAAGATGAGGAACAACGAGTATGATGAACTGTTCCGAATTACGAAATCAACCGAACTCAAGGAAACCGAGCTAGAAGAACTCTATGAGAATTTCGACAGTGTGTTCTTGCATCTGTTTCCACACTTCGTTGAGGATTTCAACGCATTGCTCCAGCCCGAAGCGCAGGTGCAACCCAAAGAGGAGAACCGACTCACCACCGAAATACGCATCTTCGCACTCATCCGTCTGGGCATTGAGGACTCCTCAAAGATTGCCGAGTTCCTGCACTACAGCGTCAACACAATCTACAACTACCGTGCACGCATCAAAAACGGTGCCATCGCCAGCCGCGAGCAATTCGAGCAACACGTCAAAAAACTCGGCCAAATCCAATAAAGAAATCACCCCTAAAAAGCATAACAATTCAACAAGAGCTGGTTTCACGCCAGCTCTTGTTGTTTTTAATACAGGAAATGCCAAAAGTTTTCCTTGTTGATATAAAATTAGTGAATATAATCACCAAATTTCATGAAATTCAGTGAATAGACCATTGCGCATTAAAGATTAAAATAGTTACTGCGGTCGAGGTTGCCCTCTAGCCTATGTCTTCCATGTGTGGTGCTGGCGGGCGGTGAGGCTTGATTCGAGGCCGGCGATGATGCGATGTGATTCTTTAATCGCAGGGTCTGGATGGCCTATGTCACAGCTTTTTTAACTTGCAAAGATATTGATATGTGACTACAAACTGCTATTTATTTAGAAATAACACAATTTCTATGCTTATTAATTTGACTAAAAAAAAACGGCCCAAGTAACTCACTCAGGCCGTTCACGTTATTGAGAATTAAATATGAATAGTGAAGAGGTGTTTTTTAGTATATGACCTTGCTTGTTGTTGTTGCTCCATTGCTGTAGCGCTTCTCCACGATGTTGATGCCTGGATAAGGGCGATTGCTTGCAACACCCATCATGTTGTAGTAGGTTACGTTCACAACCTGTGACTCAGCATTGATAGTGCCAACTGCTGTTGGAGTGCTATTGTCGAAGGTAACAACTTTTTTAGCTTCGGCAATGAAGTAATCCTTACCTGAACCACCTTCAGTTTCACCCTTTCCACCCTGGTCTAAACCTGCACCTTGTTGACCATAAACTGATGTGGCATAGAGACGCACGATATAGGTCACTTTTTTAGTGCCATCATAAGCAAAGTCAACAAACAGGTCATTCACCGCAACATCAGTTTGGCCAGGATAGGTAACATGGAGACAGTCATAATCGCTTGCCCAATAATCAGTGCTGCCCTGTGTGCCACCGCTCTGGTTCTGCTCATGATTGACCATCTTTTCTCCCTCGATGCGTGTAGGATTGACTGTGCCGTCAATCTCGCGCCAAACGCGGTAGTAGTAAACGAAGTTGATGTTGCTCACATTGGCTGAAGGTAATTTTGGGGTGATTTTCAAGTTGACACGATATCCCATTAGAGGACCATCATTGCCATAGAATGGATCAGTCTTCTCCATAGCCGGGATGCTAAGCTCTACACCTGGGTAACCAGTACGTTGGATGTCGCAACCATAGGAATTGGGTTTCGAGGCATCACCGTTGTAGAGGGTGTTGATAACGGGCACATAACTGCTTGTCAAGTTGTCGCTTGAGCTGTTGATATCGTGAGTGGTGATGTTGCCACCCTCGGTGCCTACGTTCTCAATGTTCACCAGCTCGTTAAGCTGTCCTGCATCGTTAAGAGCATAGATATAATATTGTCCGCTATTGTTATAGTTCTCGGCCTTGCCAATTTTGGTGAAGTATTTGAAATTGTTCTGTCTGAGTCGGCGAATTTCATAATCCACAAGGTTGGCGGCAGGATCGTTGATTACCTTGAAGGTAATGGTGTTGTCAGGAGTAGCCTTTGCGCTGTGGTCAACGTCGGCAACCACCTCATCATGAGTGCGGCCTTCGCCCGATACAATGTTCTCAGTCTTGAATACAGGCACGTTGAATCGGTTGCTGCGCTCAATATAATTTACATTAACAAGTCCTTTCAGATAATATACGTAACCTTCATCCTGATTGTTAGAAATTGTTGACTCTATAAAGCGGTCATAAAGTACAATCACTGGATTATCGATAGTAATAGTGCCATTGACCTCAAGGTCGGTTGAAGTGTTTTCGTCAAACAGATAAACTGGAGTCACTTCCTGAGTGACTTTATCATCTAAATCCTTATAAATTATTGAATAATCGTAGGCGGTAACAACGTTGTTGTCATAAGCTGAAGGAGTAAAGGTGATTTGAGCTATCACTCTTTCGCTTGTTTCACTCACATTGCCGTTCTTTATTGACCTGCGGCACAATCTGTAGGCCTTGTCGGCAGTATTAATCTTACTAAACTCAAGGGCGTTGGTGGGATTAATCGACACGGTGTTCCTGTAGATATTATACTGCTTGCTTGCATTCTCAATATAATAGCGGCTGCGATATTCTGAGAGCTCAGTGAAGAATGCGTTCTTCAAACCAGGGATAGTGACGGTGCGCACGGGACTCTCGGCACTGATGGTGATGTATGGATCGCCGTCTTGGGTAAGTAATATTCTCCCGTCATTGTCATAGTTGATGGTGTGAGCGGTAATTACATATCTGAGAGTTTGGGTCTCATCAGTCTGTTCCACAGTGTAGCTGTGATTATGGACACGCACCATTCCGTTTGTGTCCTTCTCCACATCCTGAATCAAAGTGCGCGAGCCGTCCTCGTTGACGATATACACATAGAAATGCTGTGGAACATCAACACCAATTTTTTCTTCGGTGAACGAGGTGCTCCAGTCAAGATTAACATCATAGTAGCTTCGGTCATCACCGGTAGAATAGTTTGAGGGTGTGGCCACAGCGTTAAGATCGGCTGTGTACATTAGCACCTTGGGAGCGATAACGGGGTTGAATGGGTCGGTGTCGGTACCTGTTCTACCATAATTCTTATAGACTTCACCATTAGCATGATCATCGGCTACATTCTCGTTGGGATCCAGGTTGTACTCAAAGCGCCTGTCAGGCATAAAGATGGTAAGGTTGTTGAGACTGTAGTTCTCACCGCTCTTGTCGATGGTGAACCAGTGGCCAGGATCATAATTGATTACTTGTCCACAGTCATGAATACAAGGATAGGAATGACCTGCCTTAATCTCGTTGATGAAGTTGGTGGTTTCTGAAGCAGTGGCATAATTTACAGGGCTAATCTGCTCATAGGTCATATAAAATGGTGAGAGGTAAGTCGCCCTGGGCTTTCCCTTCGACAGGAAGAAGAAGCGGTTGGTGCTGATGCCGTCAATCGACATAAGATAACCAGGATTCGTCTCGTCGTTAACACGTGTAAAGTTCTTCACCAACTTAACCGACTGTATAGCGACATCAATCTTGTTCCAGTCGCTTCCAGTGTGCATTGATTTTTTATAGCTGTCTTTAACCTGAACCACCAGCATGGTCATACCATCATCATTGGGATTGGCGACAACTTCACCATTGGTCCTTGTCCATGGTGTTCCATGGCTGGCATTGACGTTGTAATTAAGATGCTTACGCTGGTAAGGTTGGCCTTCGTCATCCTTGTAGTCGTAGGCATAACGAATGCCAGGGATTGTTGGATCAGTATAGACTTTCTTCAGCAAAGCTATAATCTGATTGGGGTCTGTGGCCTCATCGATGAGGTTTGCGGTTTGTTCTACACCATTAACGTCGATATAAGTATAGGTGTAGGTACTGTAATCAAAGTGTGTGACTTTTGTTCCCACTGTCACGTCGTGATGTACATCGGCATTTGCGGCAAAACAACTTGCCAGTGCAATCAATACTGCTAATAATTTCTCAGTTTTTTTCATAGTATAATTCTCAATAAATCACTAATTGTTAGTAAATTACAAATTCCCAAAAACCTTTTTCAGTCATTTGTGTAATAATATCAGCTACAAAGTTATAATTATTGATAGTATTGTGCAAGTGAATCTTATTAAATTATGTTTAAATATTATAAATTATATTACAAACTTACCCCAATTTAACGGTAAATTTTAGCAAATTTATTAAATATTATACATTTTTTAAATCTAGTACTTATATTTTAACAACAAATCGTAACTGCATAAATATACAGCACCATTCAATGCTATTTATGCCCTATTTAATTAATTTACAGTTCTTTTGTGATAAATGTGTGTGATTCTTTTGACTCGGCAAATGTTCTCGATAAGCCACACACATTTTTTTCCTATCTAATTTTGTTGAATACTGTAACTTGCAATTCAATTTTTTTGGGGCATAACTACAACAAACCTATGCCAAATCATAGCACAGTTTTGTTATATCATAGTAAAAAACAATTAAACTAATACCCACAACAAAAAATAGTTGCTACGCTCGAAGTTCCCCTCTATCCGATAGCCTCCATAATATGGTGCAAGTAATTTGCTTTTTTCCCAATAGATTACTATTTTTGCACATAATATTATAATGCTTAAAAAATCCAAATATATGAAACTTCATTTTAAAACTGTCGAGCTTGAGAACTTACTAAGCATCGTCGCTAACCTTGAGAAGGACAAACCAGGAGAAGAATCACTCAAAGACTTGTTCGTGGTTGAAGTTGATGAACTTTTTTGTGATGGCAAATCGGCAAAGAACACTAAGGTGACAATTGACTATCGTGACCATAAAAATCGACACATCGGCTTTTATCACTACGACGACCTCGTTTATGAGTGGAAGAATGACGACATAGCGACTGATGCATTGATAATGTCCATAGCAGAGTATATCTGCCGTGAGTATTTATGAGATAGAGGATTAATGTCACATCTGGCACATAGCCACGAGCGAGCCTAATCAGCATGCCGAAATAATGCATTCCTTAGGCAGTGAACCAGAAATTGAGGTGATGGCAATAGTGTATGATGCCGTTGGTAACCGACTACTACAAGAAGCGCCTGCTTGCCGAGCGGCACAGTTTCATCATGGAACAGCCGGAAGAGAAGTCGGCGAAGATGTAATCGAGCTTCCTTTATTGGTAATCATTAATGCCTGCTGATAGCTGATTGTGTGCTGCTAGCGGGCATTTGTTTGTGTAAGTGTTCATGTTTTTATATTATTTTTGATCTCTGGAATTAGATTTCCAGAGGTTTTTTGTTGGGGGGACCTTTCTTTGGGTCAGGACGTGGCCCCCCAACGCCGAATCAGGCTTACACAAAAGGCAAATTATAAAGGGGTCTATTTTCTTAATAAAAGAATTTGTTTATCTTTGTAACTGGAAACTTTTTTAAAAATAATATTATGACTGAGGAACAAGAAGCAAGAATCAAGCGAGAATCAACCAGAATGATGCGAAGGTACAATGCACAAGGTTTTGTGTGTCCAGATGGTTGCAGTGCCAGACATTACACAAGTGTTGTCAGAGACATAATCAAAAAAAATGTGATCAGCACTCTCAAAAAAAGAAAATGGGGAGAACTGACTGAAAGGGATTTGTACTTTATTCTTCATAAAGTCAATGATGAGGTTGTTGAATGGTTTGATTGGAAATGATGTTAAATCATTTTTTATACAGGTCAAAATGTACTAATTTGTCTGATTGTTATGTGGCGATCTTCCAAAGGCTGTCGCATCACCTCAAGCACCGAACGTGGAAACTCTGGTAATTCGTCCATAAAGAGCACACCATTGTGGGCGAGTGATATTTCCCCAGAAGTAGGATAAGTGCCGCCGCCCACTAAGGCAACGGCACAAGTGTACGATTATGTGGTGGGATAAATTGTGTTTTTATTGTGGAAAACCAATTTTAAAACTTAGCTAAATTCAATAGAAAATCTTCATTTTGGCTGATTTTTAAAGATATTTTTATTGTTTATTTCAATATTATTTGTACCTTTGCATCAAAGATAATAAGCTGATAATATGAAATATCCAAGAATAATAGGTCGCACTCAAGAAATTGAAAAACTTGAGCGAATTTTCAAATCAAAAAAATCGGAATTTGTCGCCATTTATGGAAGACGAAGGATTGGTAAATCTTACCTTGTTAATGAGTTCTTTGGTAAAAAGATAATTTTCACGGCAGTGGGAACATACATGAAAGATGGCGATAAAGATTATGAGACTTACCGTCGTTTGCAGCTTGACCATTTTTTTGATGCATTGCAACTTGCGGGGCTTAGGGAGGGCTCAAGTCCAACATGCTGGAGAGAGGCGTTCCTGCTTCTGCGAAAACTTCTTGAGGGCATCAAGAGTCGCCGTAAAGTGGTTTTTATTGATGAGTTGCCATGGTTGGCTGGCCCCCAATCCTCCGAGATGATTTCTGAGCTTGGTTATTTTTGGAACTCTTGGGCCGATAGCCAACGTAACATTGTTTTGGTTGTATGTGGATCGGCAACATCCTGGATGCTTGATAATGTGATTCATGACTATGGTGGCTTGCATGGCCGCATGACTGAGACAATAAAGCTTGCACCGTTCACTCTGGGTGAATGTGAGAAATATTACAAAAAGAACGGTTTTCGTCTGTCACGCTATGAAATGTGTGTGAGCTATATGGCGTTGGGCGGTATCCCTTATTATCTTGACCGACTTCACAATGACCTTACTATAACTGAAAACATCGACAACATTTTCTTTGCCAATGATGGCATTCATCAAGAATTTAAGGATGTGTATACAGGACTCTATGCCAGCAAAGAGCGGTATATTGACATTGTCAAGGCCCTAGGTTCTCAGTTTTATGGGATGACACAAGATGAAATTAGCAAAACTACGGGGATAAAACGTGGAGGGACACTAAGCAAACTTCTTGACAATTTGTGGGAGTCAGGGATAATTCGTGAATATCCACGATATGGAAAGGCACGAGTGGAAACGGTGTATCAGCTCATTGATTTCTTCTCGCTTTTCTACTTGAGATTTGCTGAGTCGAAACAAACTAAAAAAGGAATTTGGAATAGTATCCACCGCACCCCAGCATTCTATACTTGGGTAGGTGACACATTCGAGTTGCTATGTATTGAACATCTTCCTCAAATTCAGGACTCACTGCGAGTTTCGTCGGTTGACAGGAATTATTGTTGGACAGGTAAAAATGCAGATTGGAAAGGCGCACAAATTGACTTGGTACTTGAAAGCAGGGCAAGCCGAACCGACTATCTCTGTGAGATGAAATTCGTGGAAGGCAAGTATGGTATATCTTCGGATGACGAAATTAACCTATTAAACAAGATTGACGCATTTGCTGGCAGCAAAATGCATCGCAAAACTCATAGTATACATTTAGTGTTGGTCACAACCATGGGTGTCGCTAAAGGACAACATTCCAGCATCGCCAATCATATAGTTGCACTTGGTGATTTGTTTAAATAGAAAGTTGGAATCAATCAATTATATGTAAGTATATCCTTAACATCATTGTGAAACCAAACTATAACGAATTGCTTAAAGAACGCGAGCAATTGTCAAAGCGAATTCAAGAGGCTGAGACTGAATTGAGTGAACTTCGAAAGCAGCTTGAGAATCTTAATGCTGAGATTGAGGCGGCAAAAGTTCAATCAGTTTCATTATCATTGGAGGAAAAGGTGGATTTGTTCAGCTCTCTTTTCTGTGGGCGTGAAGATGTGTTTGCTCGAAGGTGGTTCAGCAAAGCGAGTGGCAAGAGTGGCTATCAACCAGTGTGTGTGAAAGAATGGCGCCCACAGTTGTGCAATAAGAAGAAATATCGTTGCTCAGAGTGTCCCAATAGGCAATTCTCCCCAATATCTTACAATGATTACTACCGCCACCTTGAGGGTAAGGATCCGCTTGGGCGTGACGTAATAGGCTGCTACGTTATAAAGGAAGATAATACTTGCCATTTTCTTTGTGCCGACTTTGATGACAAGAATTGTGAACACGGTTATAAGAGTGATGTGTTGGCTTTTGTCGCAGTTTGTAACGATTGGGATGTGCCCAGCCACATCGAGCGGTCACGCTCAGGTAATGGAGCCCATGTGTGGATTTTTTTTGAACAGGAGATACCAGCAGTAAAGGCGCGAAAACTCGGAAATGCCATTCTCACTGAAGCTATGAACCGCGATGGGCGTATTTCGCTAAAGTCATATGACCGATTTTTGCCTAATCAGGACTATTTGCCCGAAGGTGGATTTGGCAACCTTATTGCATTGCCGTTGCAGGGTAGAGCTCGTCGTGAGGGTAATAGTGTGTTTGTCAATGAACAGTTTGAGCCATTTCCTGACCAGTGGGGTTATTTGTTTTATGCAAAAAAGATTAGTGAGGATAAGATTGATGAAATACTAAGCAGAACATTAGGGACGCAATCGCTCGGTGCACTCTCAATAACGAGCGAGAGCAAGCCATGGGAGATGCCGGTTGCACCACTTATTACAAGCTTGGACTTTGCTAACGAGATTATCGTCACGCACTCAAATATGCTGTATATCCCATTGGCACAACTAAAGGCAAAGGTTCTGAATCACCTCAAGCGTATGGCTTCGTTCAAGAATCCCGAGTTCTATAGTCGTCAAGCAATGCGACTTTCTACTTACAATACACCAAGAATCATTTGCTGTGCCGATGTCACCGATGAGTATCTTGCCTTGCCACGGGGATGTGAAGATGCAGTGCGTGATTTTTTCAATTTAAAAGGGGTACAATTCAAGTTCGTTGATAAAACAAATCATGGCAACCCGATTGATGTTGTGTTTAAAGGAGATTTGCGTGTAGACCAAACCGAGGCTGTTGCTCATCTTTCTCAACATAGTAATGGCGTACTTTCGGCTACTACAGCTTTTGGAAAGACAGTTGCTGCTATTGGTTTGATTGCTCAGAACAAGGATAATACTCTGATACTTGTTCACACCAAAGCGTTGCTTGACCAATGGGTTGACCGCATCAGTGAGTTCCTTTCCATAAATTATGAGCAAGAACAACAGCAAAAGGGGCGCGGACGGCGCAAGAAATGGAGTCCCATCGGCACACTGAGTTCACAAATCAACACACTGCATGGAATAATAGACATTGCACTCATTCAGTCGTGCATAAGTGATAATGAAACCAAACCTTTCTTGCAGAATTATGGTATGGTGATTGTTGATGAGTGCCATCATGTGTCGGCATTTAGTTTCGAGCAAGTGCTTAAAGCAACAAATGCGGCTCGAGTCTATGGTCTCACGGCTACCCCCATTCGTAAAGATGGCCATCAACCCATCATTTTCATGCAATGCGGGCCTATACGCTATAATGCCAATGCAGAGCACCAGATGCAAAGCCAATCATTTGAACGAATCCTCATGCCACGTTTCACATCGTTCAGACTCACTGGCGATGATAAACCTAGTTACAATAAGATTGCCCGAGCATTATCAGAAGATGAATGCCGCAATAATTTGATTGTAAAAGATGTGTGCGATGCTGTAAACTGCAGTCGTTCACCTATTGTACTGACAAGTTTGACTGCTCATGTTGAGACATTAGCACAACTCATAAGATTTCATTGCAAGAATGTGATAACACTTGTTGGCTCCGAGTCAGCCAAAGAGAAACGTTGCAAGCAAGAACTATTACAAAGCATCCCAACTTCAGAACCAATAGTGCTTGTCGCGACTGGTAAATATGTGGGAGAGGGTTTTGACTGCCCACGGCTTGATACTTTATTCCTTGCATTGCCAGTTTCGTGGAAAGGAATAGTTGCTCAATATGCTGGACGCTTGCATAGAGATTTTGATGGTAAAAACGAGGTAAGAATCTACGATTACATCGACATGCATATTCCCATGTGCGAAACCATGTACAATCGCCGTCTCAAAGGTTATGCTGCTGTTGGTTATAAGCTTAAAGCAAATGATGGTCTTTTCGCAGAAACAGCCATAAGTAGCTTCATATATAATGGGCAAAACTTTGAAATGCCATTCATTTCCGACGTGGCAAAAGTGAAAAGGACCATCATCATTACTTGCCCAAAAATCAAATGGGGTCGAAAGGCATCGATTCCTCATCGACTCTTAGATCTTATCTCAAAAGGCATAGATATATCAATCTACACGCGAGAGCAGAACGAGCAAACCGCTCTTATGCAGCAAAATGGGATAAATATCATTCTGCAACCTAATCTCACACTGAACAGCGCCATTATAGACCGCTCTCGCATTTGGTATGGCGATGTCCGTATACTTGGTTACCATTCCGAAGAGAACAATATTATCACGTTCCATGGCCCCGAGGTGGCAACAAGTATAATAGAACAATTACACACAAATAATTCTATAGGTTAAAGTAGTTGCTGCGGTCGAGGTTGCGGTAGCCTATGGCTTCCATGATGTGGTGCTGGCGGACGGTGATGCTGCCCTCTAGGTCGGCGATGGTGCGGGCTACTTTCAGGATGCGGTCGTAGGCGCGGGCGCTCATGTTCATCTTGGTGATGGCCTCGCGGAGTTTTTCCATTCCTTCTGCGTCGGGCTCGGCGTATTTGTGGAGCAGGGCGGTGGTCATCTGAGCGTTGCAGTGCACTCCTGGGTGGTTCTTGAAGCGCAGGCTCTGGATGGCTCTCGCTTTGATGACTCGTTCACGGATTGCTGCACTGGGTTCGCCTGGCTGCTTGCTCGACATCTGCTCGAAGTTCACCGGCTGAACCTCCACCTGCAGGTCAATTCTATCTAGCAAAGGACCTGAAATCTTGCTCATATATTGATGCCGCTGACGTGGCGTGCAGATGCATTGTTTAGTAGGGTGGCCGTAGTAGCCACACGGGCACGGATTCATCGAAGCCACAAGCATAAATGAAGCAGGATAGTCTATTGAATATTTAGCTCTGCTAATTGATATGTGCCTGTCCTCAAGTGGCTGGCGCATAACCTCTAAAACGCTGCGATTGAACTCTGGTAATTTGTCCATAAAGAGCACCCCATTATGCGCAAGACTGATTTCCCCAGGAGTGGGATAAGTGCCGCCACCCACTAGGGCAACGGCACAAGTATACGATTATGATGTGGGACGAAAACTGTATTATTAGTTGGGCTTCAGTAGCTTAATGCCATTTTTGCAATTTTGGATAATTAAATTATTAGACAAAAATCACCTCTGGCACTATTCGACGGAGGTAAGTAAAAATAGGATTTTGTGAATATTAGGTCAATTTAGGGCTTCGTAGGTGAAATCCCCTACGCTCATGCACGCCTTTTTGTAATCAAAGTTGTACATACGCATGTGCTGTTCCTTAACTTCTACTGCATATTCCCCAACCAAGTTTTGTTGAATACTGTGACTCATTATTCAAAAATGCGGTTTAGCGAGTCAAAGCATGAGCTTGCTCAATGCCTTGCGAGCGTGAGGATTTTATTCAATGTTTTTGCATATTTGCATTTAAAGTATTATCTTTGCTGAACTTACAAAAATGAGTTTTTAGAAAACAGATGTTCAATTAACAATATAAACCTCAAGTTTATGAAGAAGATAATCCTCCTTTTATTGGTTGTAGCAATGGTGGCGATGAGCGCAAGCGCTACCAAAATCTATGTGTGTGGTCAAAAAATCACGGGCACCACATCCTTCTCTGCTGCGGGTGGAACAGTTTCTTATGACAATAGCACCCGAACGCTGAACATTACCAATGTGGATTACACCAAGACTGGCAGCAGCAACAACGGAATCAGCGTGGATGAGGTGTCGGGTAATCTCACCATCAATTTGTATGGCACAGTGAAGTTTACAATCGGTGATGCCGATGCCGTTCTCTGCAAATGCAAGCTCAGTGGCACGACTCTTACCACGACCATTAATGTCTATGGTAACGCCGAATTCATATCTAAAAGTAGTGGCCATGCTGGCTTGAAGCTACAGGATGGTGATGTTAATCTTCAAGGCAATGGCACATTGAAAATCACAAACACCAATAGTAGCTCCTCGGCATGTGCAATAAAAGGCGGTGCTGGCACCGAAAATCTTCTATTCAAAATTAAAGACTGTACCGTTCAGTCTAATGGTCCAAGATTATATCATTTGAAAAATGTGAATTTTGATAAAACTAGCTATTATGGATCTGGGGACTATAGCACCATGAGCACCAAGATTACATTTAAGCCGGGCAACAGCAGCACTGTGCATGCCAGCAGCATCACCAATATAAATAATTCTAGTGGCGTGGGCTTTCTCTTGCCGATAGATTATTATAATAGAACGATAGCATTTCTAAGTTCCAACAACCTTATAGGTAATGAGGTGCAGATTACGGATTACAAACCAAGTGTGGTAATGACGTCAGACTACATTTCCGACGCAAACTTATTAGATTATCTGCGGTATCTGGAGCCAAAAGGCTATTTGACAGTTAGCGAAATGATGAACTTTACATACTTGAATATAGCAAACAAGTCTATATCAAGTCTGGATGGTTTAGAACAATTTTTAAGTCTGAAAGAACTGATATGCAACAACAATAATCTGACCTCTTTAGATGGAGTACCAGACTTTCTTCAGATTCTTAACTGCTCAAACAACAAGATTACATCGTTATCCGTTTTACATTGGTGTAATTCGCTGGAAACATTGAATTGCAGTAATAACCGAATCACCTCGTTGGACAATTTGCCTTATTATATAAAGTCTATAGATTGCTCCAACAACTTGCTTTCGGGCATGGTAACTATAAAAGATCGTAGTTCGTTGAAAACTTTAAACATAAGCAATAATAGTATTACTCGTTTGGATTGCACCAATAATAGCCTGACAAGTCTCTACGTAACCAACTGCACTAATATGTTCATGCTTGAGTGTCAAAACAACTATTTGACTTCACTCAACGTGTCGAGTAATACTGCCTTGAAAAACCTATATTGCGGCTCAAACAAGTTAACTGCTTTGCCATCATTGCCAAATAATATTTCGATAGTTGATGTCCAGAAGAACCAGATTAGCTCAATATCATCATCATCATTACCGCAGAGCTTAACAGCATTAGATTGTTCCAACAACAAGTTAACTACGCTGCAAATTGTAGGAAAGCCAAACTTAACATTACTAGATTGCAGCAACAACACATCTCTGACCAGATTGGAGTGTCGTCAAAATGCTTTGTACAATCTTGACGTGTCAGGGTGTACGGCATTGATCGAGCTTTATTGTAACATAAACCAGCTTCCCCAACTGTCGTTGTCGGGATTGAATGCGTTGTCTTTGGTGCAAATTAATGGTAACCAAATCAAAACATCGGCGATGGAACTCCTGATTAACAGTTTGCGAACCATTCCAGCGGGCAGTACAGGTAAAATTTATGTGCTCGTGAGGAACAACTCGGATGAGGGCAATGAAATCACCACGTCACAAGTGACAAAAGCACGCAGCAAGCGCTGGATTCCTTATCACTTAAATAATAATAATTGGGAAGAGATTCAAGGCTATATTCCTGGCGACGTGAACGGCGACGGCAATGTAACCGCTGCCGACATCACTGCCCTCTATGACTACTTGCTCAACAACGATGCCACGAACATCGTCAACGGTGACCAGAATGGTGACGGAAACATCACTGCAGCCGATGTGACAAGGGTCTACGACGTAATGCTCGGAGCACAATAAAACTCATCAACCATAGTAACGGCATAGTCCTGCACTGAGAGTTCTCGTCGACGTTGAGGTCGTCCTCACCTCGACGGAACTTGCTTGTGCGCCCTTACATATTAAAGTAGTTGCTACGATCGAGGTTGCGATAGCCTATGGCTTCCATGATGTGGTGCTGGCGGACTTGGACGCTACCGTCGAGGCATGGGTGATTGTGCAGGCTACTTTTAGGATGCGGTCAAATAACCTTATTGTTCCATAAACGTTTCAGGAACTGCTCAACGGGCCACATTTCGATGTTGTTGAGTTTACGAGGTCGTTCTTCCATTGAGAGCAAATAAAGCTTTGCATCGGGATATTCTTCACCGAAAGCTTTAAGCCCTTTGGTATCTTTTGGGGAGATGTTTTTTGACGATTTCACTTCAATAGCCACATTGGCTTGACCGATGACAGCATCCACCTCATATTTGTTGTCTAATGTATGCCAATATGAGAGAGTTTTATCTGGATGCCGATAAGAAAGATAAGCCCTTAATTCTTGAATTACCAAATGCTCCAGGGCGTGTCCATAAATATCTGTTCCCTGCTGCAATGGCACTCGATGTAATAGATGATTGGGTATGGCCACGTCAAAGTAGTAGAACTTGGGTGACTGAATGACACGACGCTTGATGACTTTTGTGTAAGAAGGAAGATAGAATCCGAGCATGGTTTCCTCAAGAATAGAGAAATACTCCTTTACTGTCTTGGAAGAAATGCCACAATCACGAGCGATATTGGTGTAGTTGACAATCTCGCTGCTACTTAAAGCAGCGACCTGCAAAAATCGAGTAAAAGAGTCCAGCCTTCTAACGATAGCCTCTTCCACGATTTCCTGCTGCAAATAGTCACCGATATATGATTGAATTCGCTTCGTGGGATTATCCATCAAATAATGATGTGGCAGCATGCCATGGTTCAATGCTCTGTCAATGTCAAAATCAGGGATTTCGGCACTCACAAGAGGGAATAAGGTCTTTCGCAATGCTCTGCCGCCAAGCAAGTTCACACCACTCCGACGTAATTTGCGGGCACTTGAGCCACTTAAAATAAACTTTAACCCCTTATTCTCTATAAGCCAATGAACTTCATCAAGCAGAGCAGGCACCTTCTGAACTTCATCGATAATGACCAATTCGCCTTCATCAAGCAACTCACATTCTTCACGAAGCAAGGCCGGTCGCATTTGAAGTGCCATGCGCACATCGCTTTTTAACAAATCATAAACTACAGCTTTAGGAAAAAGCATTTTCAGTAACGTACTTTTTCCTGTCTGCCTTGATCCCCACAGGAACAGGCTATCATCCTTGACTTCCTCTAACTTTAATATTCTTTCAAGCATAGACAATCGGCGTTTTGATGCGGCAAAGATACAAATGAAAGTGTAAATACGCAAGAAAAATAAAGAAAATATGAAGTGCTACTTCAAAATTTCAGCGAAAATCTAAAGTAGCGCTCCAAAAATTCTTCATTTTTTGAGTTTTTCTCAAGATGTTTTTACAAGTTAAAGTAGTTGCTGCGGTCGAGGTTGCGGTAGCCGATGGCTTCCATGATGTGGTGCTGGCGGACTTGGACGCTGCCTTCGAGGTCGGCGATGGTGCGAGCGACTTTTAACCCTAATCGGTCATTAGGATTTGTGTTAGAACAGAATTTATTTTGAGTAGATTGTAAAGATGTTGTCGAAGACATAGCGGGCTATGACAAGACAATATCTGCAACAAGATGCCAAAATAAAACTGTTATGACATAAAAGACCCCAAAATAACCTGTCGTCGGCCTAATGATCGATTTGGGTTCGGGATGCGGTCGTAGGCCCTCGCGCTCATGTTCATCTTGGTGATGGCCTCGCGGAGTTTTTCCATTCCTTCGGCGTCGGGTTCGGCGTATTTGTGGAGCAGGGCGGTGGTCATCTGAGCGTTGCAGTGCACGCCTGGGTGGTTCTTGAAGCGGAGGCTCTGGATGGCGCGCGCTTTGATGACTCTCCCCCTGATTGCCGACGTGGACTTGACACTCAATCAGGCGTTTGGCGTATGGCGAGAGAAGAAGATGGCAGGCCGCACCTATATGGGCACTGTGCGCACAACATTCATCGCCGACGAACAAGGCACCATCATCCACATCATCAACAAAGTGGACACCAAAGACAGCGCCAACCAAATTCTTAACGTGCTGAGCGCTGATTAGGAATTCGTGAAGAAATTTTCAAAATATCAAAACAATATAATAATCATGAACGACGACATTTTAAATCCCGAAGCTCAAGAGGCTATGGAGCAGCCACAACGCTTGGCACCCTCGCCCGAGAAGCTCAAGGCCCTGCAAGTGGCCATGGACAAAATTGACAAGACCTACGGCCGAGGCTCTATCATGAAACTCGGCGATGATAACATCGAGAACGTGGAAGTAATTCCTAGCGGTTCGATTGGACTGGACTATGCATTGGGTGTGGGAGGTTACCCACGCGGACGCATCATCGAGATTTACGGTCCTGAGTCAAGCGGTAAGACAACACTCGCCATACACGCCATCGCCGAGGCGCAGAAGGCTGGAGGTATCGCCGCAATCATCGACGCCGAGCACGCTTTCGACCGTTTCTATGCCGAGTCGCTGGGCGTTGACGTCAACAACCTGTGGATTGCTCAGCCCGACAACGGCGAGCAGGCGCTTGAAATCGCCGACCAGCTAATCCGCTCATCGGCAGTCGACATCGTAGTTATCGACTCGGTGGCAGCGCTTACACCCAAGGCCGAAATCGAAGGCGAGATGGGCGAGAGCAAGATGGGTCTGCAGGCACGACTCATGTCGCAGGCTCTGCGCAAGCTCACCGCTACAATTTCTAAGACCAACACCACTTGCATCTTCATCAACCAGCTGCGCGAGAAGCTTGGTGTGCTCTTTGGCAACCCCGAGACCACTACCGGCGGTAACGCCCTGAAGTTCTATGCTTCGGTACGCATCGACATCCGACGCATAGGCCAACTCAAGGACGGCGACCAGGTTATCGGCAACCTCACTCGCGTCAAGGTTGTTAAGAACAAGGTAGCGCCCCCATTCCGCAAAGCTGAGTTTGAGATTCTCTTTGGCAAGGGTATCTCACGCACAGGCGAAATCCTAGACCTCGGCATTCAGTTCGGAATTATCAACAAGAGCGGCGCATGGCTATCCTACGAGGGAACAAAGTTCCAAGGGCGTGACAATGCTAAGCAGCTCATCGAGGACAACCCCGAACTCGCCGAAGAACTCACAGCCAAAATCTTTGAAGCCATGAAAAACCCAACCCCGAAGAAGAGGTAACAACTCTTCTTCAATCCCAATCTCTTCAAGAGTTGGGGACAATCTGTTCGAACAAACCAATGCGGTGCATGACCCTGGTCACGCACCGCATTACTATTTTGCCAGAAAATGATAACATCGAGGTGCCCTGAGTGGTGATTTGTCGGAAACTCGGGGCGAAAAGCGGGAAAAATGTCGTAAATTTTGGTTAATATTAGCAAAATCGTTATTTTTGCGTCATGCTATAAGGTAGTATAGCAACCAAGTATAAAAATAAATATATTAACAACGACATAAACATTTTGACAATTATGAAAAAAAAACTAATACTTTTATTCTCTGCTATTGCCATTTGTAGTATGGCTAATGCAGCTACCGATTATGGTATCGAGGTTAATGGCACCAAGATCACAAGTTCCAAACTCTCGTTCAGTATTGGCAGCGGCACGGTGACTTATTTCCCTAGCCAAAACTATCTGTTAGTTAAAAATGTCTCGATTAATCGCACAGGCAGTGGTGATGCTGGTATTAAAGTGGTGGCAAGCAGTAACCGTGCCGACGACGACTTCCAGCTTTATTTAGAGGGCAGTAACACTATACGTTCCCAAAACGGTAATGCCATTGTGATTTCGCAGTCGAAGACTAGCATTATTGTACAGAATGGCTCTTCTTACATTTTGAGTAATGGCACAGGCTATAATGCACTGCAGGTGCTGTTATGTAATGTCTATCTGCAAGGAGAGGGCAAGATACAGCTGGCGTCAACCAATGGCACCACAATAAGTGGTGACTCCTATTACTCGAGCAACTTGACTTTGAGCGCAAAGGATTGCCAGATTGGAGGGTATGATGACGGAGGGTCAAGTTTTTCTATCAATACTGGTCAATCGCGCATCACCTATTTCAATAAAGTGACTGTTAGCCCCAGCGACTACAGCGGTTCGGACAACTATTACAACTACCAGACAAGAGTCTCCCTATTCAAGACAGGCAGCACAAGCAAGCTGCCAGTTGACAATGTGTTGCAATGGTCCAATACAGGTAGTGTGCAGTTCAAGTACCCCTCGGGCACCTATTTCAATTCTTCGTCGCACCAATTGGTCAACTCAAGTACTTCGCTATATGATAAAGACATTATAGTCAGTGATGAGCAAATCAAATCGGGATATTACGCCATAGGTGACTTTATTTATGGCACTGCATCTTACAATGGTTACACCGTTGCCGCGCTAATGACTTATACCGATATCTTCCGTAGAAAACGTCCCACCTCGGTCGATGTGCCAGGATTTGTCACTATTAACGGTTCGGAACGTCCCATCTGGGTTAATAGCACATCACTTGCTGGCTTGTCCTATGTGAATACCGTTCGATACCGTTTTGGTGTGGTGGGTATAGAAACGAATGCTATGAGTGGCATGACCAGTCTCACCAAGGTTTATCTTCCCAGTTCATTAAGGAGTTTAGGATCTCTTGCCTTTAACGGGGCTGGCTCAACATCCAACTACCTCACGATTTGCTGGGCAACATTAAATCCTGATGCGACATCAATCGCGTCCAATTCGTTTAGCAACATTTCCATGGGAATAAAATTCTATGCATCCACGACCAATTGGTATTATAGGCTGCAAAACTATTCGCAGCTGATGAATTATGGTACCATAGAAGGAGATGACCCACTGGCATGCAGCGATGTTCAGATAGGCAATAATTACTATGTGATTACTCAAGGATTCCTGTCGAGCGCTTCGGGAGAAATGTCACTCATTGGTAGCGCCACAGGCACGACAAGCGTGACCCTCAACAGTAGCAACTGCTCAGTCACAAGGGGTGGGAAAAACTATTACTGTACTTGTATAGCTGATTGGGCCTATGCTAATACTGGTATTACCAGTTTCTATATTGAATACCCAGGAGTGAAAACCATTGAAGAACATGCTTTCACATTATGCTATGACCTCAAGCACTTAACTATAGGTGAAGGAGTCACGACGATTGGCTCCCAAGCTTTAACTTACAATGGTTTAACCTCGGTAACCTGGAATGCCATCAATTGCGCTGATTTCTCATCTACGGGAATTTTCTATGCGAGCTCGGGTAAAGTTGTCCAGATAAACAACTTCACTTTTGGCAATAAGGTGAAACACATTCCAGCTTACTTGCTTAAGTATGTACATTTATTATCAAGTATCACCATTCCCAGCTCGGTGACCTCGATAGGCACCAATGCCTTTACCGACTGCACTGGCTTGAAGTATGTTTACTGGAATACAAAATCAATGTCGGACTTCTCTTCGAGTAGCGCTCCATTTGCTGGGCTCAATATCTATTATTTTAATTTTGCAAGTGATGTCCAAAGGATTCCAGCATACCTGTGTTATGGACTTAGCAAACTATCGTCGTTGACAGTTCCAAGCACGGTGACAGCTATAGGCAAATGTGCATTTTACAACTGTTCAGGCTTAAGAGACATCTACCCCATGATGATGAACCCTCAGGACCTCACCTACGGCAGCAGTATCTTTGATGGAGTGGACAAGGAAGCTTGCAAGCTTACAGTTCCTATCGGAACGCTCGCTAAGTACAAGAATACAATGCCGTGGAAACTGTTCTTCAACATCGTTCAAGTAGATGGAACCATCCCTGGCGACGTGAACGGCGACGGCAATGTAACCGCTGCCGACATCACTGCCCTCTATGACTACTTGCTCAACAACGATGCCACGAACATCGTCAACGGTGACCAGAATGGTGACGGAAACATCACTGCAGCCGATGTGACAAGGGTCTACGACGTAATGCTCGGAGCACAATAAAACTCATCAACCATAGTAACGGCATAGTCCTGCACTGAGAGTTCTCGTCGACGTTGAGGTCGTCCTCACCTCGACGGAACTTGCTTGTGCGCCCTTACATATTAAAGTAGTTGCTGCGGTCGAGGTTGCGGTAGCCTATGGCTTCCATGATGTGGTGTTGGCGGACTTGGACGCTGCCGTCGAGGTCGGCGATGGTGCGGGCTACTTTTAGGATGCGGTCGTAGGCCCTCGCGCTCATGTTCATCTTGGTGATGGCTTCGCGGAGTTTTTCCATTCCTTCGGCGTCGGGTTCGGCGTATTTGTGCAGTAGGGCTGTTGTCATCTGGGCGTTGCAGTGCACGCCTGGGTAGTTCTTGAAGCGCAGGCTCTGGATGGCTCTCGCTTTGATGACTCGTTCACGGATAGCCGCGCTTGGTTCGCCTGGCTGCTTGCTCGACATCTGCTCAAAGTTGACGGGCTGAACCTCCACCTGCAGGTCAATTCTATCTAGCAATGGACCACTAATCTTGCTCATATATTGATGCCGCTGATGCGGAGTGCAGATGCATTGCTTTGTTGGATGACCGTAGTATCCGCAAGGGCACGGATTCATGCTTGCCACGAGCATAAATGAAGCGGGATAGTCGATAGTATATTTTGCACGACTGATTGTAATGTGGCGATCTTCCAAAGGCTGGCGCATCACCTCAAGCACCGAACGTGGAAACTCTGGTAATTCGTCCATGAAAAGGACACCATTATGCGCCAAACTGATTTCCCCAGGCGTAGGATATGACGAGCCACCACATAGGGCAACTGGCGAAATCGTGTGGTGCGGAGCGCGGTAGGGGCGCACAGAGAGCAGTGTTGTGCCTTGTGAGAGTTTGCCTGCCACGCTGTGGATTTTGGTGGTCTCAAGTGCTTCGCCCAGGGTGAGTGGTGGCAAAATTGACGGCAAGCGTTTTGCCATCATCGATTTGCCGCTGCCAGGAGAGCCAATAAGCATGATGTTATGCCCGCCGGCGCATGCTACCTCAAAGGCGCGCTTCACCATTTCCTGGCCTTTTACTTCGCTGAAATCGAAAGGAAAAGAGCCTTGCGCGCGAGCAAATTCGGCACGAGTGTCAACCACCGTGGGTTCTAAGTCGGCCATGCCATTGAAGAAGTTGATAACTTCCATTATATTCTCTACACCATACACATTCAGATTGTTTACAACAGCGGCCTCGGTTGCGTTCTGCTTGGGCACGATAAAGCCGTCGAGCTGCATTTCTCTCGCTAGGATAGCCATGGGCAGAGCGCCCTTGATGGGCTTCACTGTGCCGTCGAGCGAGAGTTCGCCCATAATCATGTAGCGTCCCAACTTTTCGGCACTCACATCCTCATTGCTTGCAAGTATGCCGATGGCGATGGGCAGGTCATAGGCCGAGCCTTCCTTCTTGATGTCGGCAGGCGACATATTAATCACTACCGCTTTGCGTGGAAATTTATAGCCAGTATTGCCCATGGCGCAGCGCACTCGCTCGGCACTCTCTTTCACGGCGGTGTCGGGCAGGCCCACCATCACATATCCACTACCAAATTCCACCGAGACCTCTATCTCGACAGCGATAGCGTCAATTCCTTGCAATGCCGCTCCCAGTATCTTGCTTAACATGTTGTAGTTTTTTATGGTTGCTTGAGTTGCAAAGATAGAAATAAAAAAGATTTTTTGCAACAGTTGCCATGCGTCAGCATGAAAAAGGTGGGTTGAGAAGCCGTGTTCAATAAAAAACAAGTAAACAATTTTGCCGTTATTCCACTTTTGCCTAATTTTGTCCTTGCATTAATAATTAATTTCTATGGCAAAGAATATTTTAGGCAGGTGTTTCCTTTTAGTGATGATGGCAGCCGTGTGTTTGTTGCAAGGCTGCTCTAGCAAAGGTTTCAAGGTTACTGCCGAAATCAAGGGGTTGGGCAATCAAAACGTAAGGGTCGTGTATAAAGGTGCCGACGGAGGCATTGTCGACTCTTGGATTATGGCGCAGAATAATGCGCTGGAGATTACCGGCGACTGCTCCAGCCCAACGCTGCTTATTGTGTATAACGGCATGAACGTCCCCATCATGCGGCTTGTGGTGAGTGGTGGCGACAAGCTCGAGGTGAAAGGCTCGGTCACTGAGCAGTATCAGCTGCAGGTTAAGGGGTCGGAGGTAATGGAGCAACTCAACGACTTTATCCTCAAGCACAAAACAGAATATTCTATGCCAAGCTCCCCTAAGCTCAATGCCGCCATCGAAGAATACGTGAAAGCCAACCCCAAAAGTTTGGTGTCAACATTGCTTGTGATGCTAGATTATGCTCCGTCCGACGACAACAAGGTGGCGCAGTTGCTCAGTAGCATAGATGAAAGCGCAAAGCCTAAAACTATCATGGATAGTTATAATCTTATTGCCATGCGAGCCAAGGCGGGCGCGTCATCTATCACAAGCTTCAACCTGCTTGAGATGAAGAGCGACGACTTTGAGGTGGCAACACTCACAGGCACGGGCCGCCGAAACGTGTTGCTCTTTTGGGACAAAGACATGGAGGCCATCAAGCGCGACGCGGCATTCGAGGAGTTGAGGATGCTCGATAGCACTTTGGTCAACATTATGGATATTAATATCGACAGCGACTCGGTGCAGTGGAGAAATATCGTAGGCAAGACCAGCACCACTTGGAAACACTATTGGGCACCAGGGTCAATGATGAACAGCCAGCTCATGAGACTACAAATCAACTCAACGCCCACTGTTATTGTTACCGACTCGGTGGGAAAAGTGCAATACCGCGGTGCCGATCCAATAAAAGCTCGACAGATTGCCGAGTCCTGATAATTAAGTTCATAGGGTAGGTTATATTGTAGTTTCAAACTTACATAATGTAATAATATTGAATAGGTTTGGGCGAGAAAAGCTTCGAGTATGTTCGGCTTTTCTCGCCTAAACTTGCCTTATGGTATTTGTTCATTTGTTTGTAAGTTGTTGTAAATGTGTAATTTTCATTGTTGTGTGCTATCATTGTTGTTGGGTGAATAATTATAATTGACCCTATTATTTTTATGATTACGATTTGATGTTAAGAGATTGATATTAACCTTAAAATCCATAAAATTAAGAATAGTATAGTTAAAATCACTATCATAAACCGTATAATATTATACATAAATTAAGGTTTTTAAATATAATTTCAATATAAAAGGTTTGCATAGTAGTATCAATAATTATAATTTTGCAGCCGATATTATTACACAAAGAACGAAAAAGTTTTTTGGTTGATCTGTAAAACAACTGATTCTTAATTGATTATTAAATTGTTGCTATGAAAAGAACTACGCGATTATTAACGTTATTGATTGCAATGGCAGGCTTTTTTGCTATGAATGCCACTGTATATCATGAAACCACAACAAAGGTCACAAAGTTTGACTACAATGGTTACACCTACACTTATGTTGATGCCAATGGTGTAGAGCAAACTGCCAATCTCACCGATGAGGCCACTAGTCCAGAGCAGATCAAGGCTCTTCTTAAAGCGGTGTATACCGACCAAACCATTCCTGGTATTCACTACGCTTATGACTTCAATGGCACCCAAGTGCGCAAGATTAACTACAATGCCTATGCCCACGATGGTGTTAACCCTAACAACCCCACCATGAGGGTAACTTGGGACAATGCCGACCCCGCCGAGCTTATTCCCAACCCCGATCAGGACGGAATGACCCTGCTCATGGTGAACATGAAAGACAGCTGGTACAGGTCTCATGCAAATGGGAGACAATACGATACTGACTTCGTGCTCAAAAACGCCATTTCGTCGGTTAAACTGATGTCGCATTTCACCAGAGTGCACGATGCCGCCAATCCTGGCTATCTTTACTCGTTTGAAGGTGCTACCAACCGTTTCTTCATAATCTCGAAGGGCAAGCCCAGAGCTGCCTATTGGGCGCCTTTCTATCGCCTGTTTGAGCAAATCAGTCCCGTGCGCGGTGAAGGTGGCCATGACTCCGACGACTTCATCGATGAAATCAAGGCTGGACATCCTTACCCATGCTATCACGACTGCACCAATGTGCCCGGCTTTGGACCAAGCACTGGCTATAACCACTGGTTTGAAATTACTACAACTGGCGAGTCCTACGCTCTCGACAACCTGACCATTTTTGTTCCAGACCGTCGACTCGAGTATGCCTATAATGAATCAAAGGACGTTGAAACCCGCAACAACACCAGTGATCTTAGCACCGACAGCCAGATTTTCAAAAACTACGAGAACGGCAGCGGCGACCTTGGCGTTCTGCCCAAGGTGCTCATGTACACCGCCAACCTCAATGCCGAGGCCGTGCCCTCAACCGAGACCTATGGTTACTATCAAGTAAACCTCGATTGGAGCACCTCGTTCACCTATGAGAACTTGGGCGTTGACGTGCCACAGCACTTCTATGTTTACATTTTGAATGATGATGGCACCCGCACTCTCATTCAGGATGTGGAGAAAGATGACAACGGCATGGTGGTTGTGAGAAACCACAGCTACCTTGTGGAGCAAACCGAGGAGCAGCAGACCATTCGCTACGTCATCACTGCTCACCCCATCAACTACGATACCAACGGCACAACAGTGCTGCGCAACGATGACCAGAGCCCTTACATCACCATCAGCGCCGAGAGCCCCGTGCGCACCGTTATCATCCCAAGCAAGAAATATCCATTCTTTACCGAGGTGTCGGAATATCGCAGCCGCTATCACGTTGAGAGTTCTAGCAAGCAAATCAACATTTACAAGAACACAGTTTCAATCACTCCATCGTCGATGCAGAGTTATGAGACCATCCTTCCCGTGGCCTACAAGTTATGTCGTAAACATGGTGACACTAGCACCGAAAAAGACATTGCAACAGTCACTTTCACCCCAATTGAGAATGAAGAAGGCGTGACTCAATACAACTACGTTGTAGAATATGACAACAGCACTCAGGACCTTGGCTTCCTCTTCGACGAGGAGGAACCAGTGACCAGCGGCACTATCACAAGCTTTGAGAACTCGACAGTGAAGATCATTGACCGCTTCTCATGGAGTACGGCCAAAAATGAACATCACGATAAATATACCTACGTTTTCAAGGAGAAAAAGAATGTGAATTACACTGCTTGCAGCGACAAGCATGTAGTGCCTGTTTACAAGACCACCAACAATGTGGGCGGCGAGGGCCGCACTCTCGACGAAGTAATTGCCGACACCACCCACACAGCTAAAGCTACTCCCGACAACACCATCACGTTCAACGCAATCAACAATCCTGCCGCTAATGTTGTGAACTATGAGATTCGTCGAGTATTTTCTAACAACTACAGCAAATATGACAAGATTGGCAAGGCCGAGAACTTCCAGAACAGTGGCAACTACTACATCTACGCGCTCAATAGCGCTGGGCAGCTCAACGAGCTGGTGGGTACCCAGACAGTGGGTGCCGAGGGTGGCGACATCACCACTCACGACATCAACAGCTCTAGCGACAATCAGCGCAGTCTATATGTGCCGGTTATCAACACGCTCTACAATGGCGACGCTTCAAGGCCAAACTCTTATGGCTGCGACATCAAGAGCACCAGCTATCCACAAGTGAAAGTGGCTATCACTGCTCAAGAGAAAACTAACCCCTTCTATGGCAACGGTGGTGACTTGATGGGATATCGTGTGAATCTACTGATTACTCCAACTCTACCGTCGGCCGACGTGAGCAACATCAACTTTGTGTATTACTATCGAGTGTGGCGTGAGATTGACACCAAAAATAATCCCACACGCATCGAGGGCGAGAGACTGCTCAACCGCGAGACCATGCAGAGTGGTCAAGGTATTGATCCAAACACTGGTAATTTGACCGACTGGGGCAGCGACTACGAGTGTCTCTACACTATATATCCAACCAATGATGCTGTAAACGTTAACGACCTCTTTGTTGATTGGGCTTATGAAGGCAGCAAGGATGTGAAATACATCGTGCGCCTCTATGCCACCACTGTTCCTGGTCAAGGGGGCGCTCCCATCGATTCCCACCTAATGGATGTTACCGATGGTGGCAACGGCAAGGACTACTTCATTGCCGAGGCAAAGATTACTGCCAAGTTTAACAACGGCACCCCAACATCCATCGGCACCGTTAATGCCGAGGCGCAGGTGGTGGGCGTGACCTACTACAACATGATGGGTGTTGCAAGCAGCCGTCCATTCCAGGGCGTGAACATCGTGGAGACACGATACTCTAATGGCTCTAAGAGCATTAACAAGACAATATTCTAATAATCAATCTTTTCATATATCGAAAACGAGGGTGTGTCGAGCGACACATCCTCGTTTCATTTTGTTTCATTTTCCCCTTGTCCCATTTAAGATTGCGCGTGGTGAACACGTGTCAAGGATTGACAAGCACCTTGCGGGCGGTGCCATCGCTCATCAGCACGATGTTCACTCCAGGCTCGGGACCCTCGATGCGTTGCCCCTCAACGTTAAATCGAGCCAGCTCGGTAGCGTTAGGGTCGGCTTGGATAGCCGACACCGCCTCTACGGGCGTCTCTCCGCTGAAGAACACAACTCGTGGCATGAGAAATGCGTCGGTGGCAATCCACTGCACCGAGCTGGGGATTACAACAGCATAGAGCCAATTGTAGCCTGTTGCTGCCTCGCCAGCTGGGCCATACAGGAAATGGCTTGGAATGACTTCGGCGCCCGAAGGAACCTCGATAAGTTTCTCGACCAGGTAATGTTGATCCCAATCGTCGCGACCATACCAACCGGTGCGCACCAGGGTTTTCATGTCTTTGGTGTAGATGTGGCCGTGCTTGCACTTGAATCCGTCGGGGTTATAAAAGTAACCCTTGTCGGTTATCATGTATTGTGCGCTTGCTGCAAGCGATACCATCGCAAATAAAAATAGTAGTGTCTTTTTCATAATCTTCCTGTTTGTGTGTGTTGGTGCACGCAAAAATAGTGAAAATAATCATGTTAACAAAAATTGCACATTATTTTAGCGGCTATTCTTGACTTTTTTGACAAAAATGAGTTAAATTTGCACAATCAGAACAATTATTCTATAAAATCAACTAATTATGGCAACTACCAAAAAAACTAAACCAACTACCAAAAAAGCAACCACTAAGAAAAACGTGATTGGTGAAGCCAGCAAGCGTTGCATGGCTATGGAAGACAAGTACGGAGCTCACAACTACCATCCACTGCCTGTTGTCCTCAAGAAGGGTAAAGGCATCTATGTGTGGGACGTTGAGGGCAAGAAGTATTTCGACTTCCTATCTTCTTACAGTGCCGTTAACCAAGGCCACTGCCACCCACGCATCGTGAAAGCTCTCAAGGATCAGGCTAGCAAGCTCTGCCTCACTTCACGTGCTTTCTACAACGACGCGCTGTGCGAGTATGAGAAATACATCCATCAGTTCTTCGGCTATGACAAGGTGCTCCCCATGAACACCGGTGCCGAGGGTGTGGAGACTGCACTCAAGCTCGCTCGCCGCTGGGGCGCTGTTAAGAAGGGTATACCCAATGACAAAATCAAGATAATTTGCTGCGAAGGCAACTTCCACGGCCGCACCGTGACCATCATCACCATGAGCGACGACCCAAGTTCGTTTGCCGACTACGGACCTCTCACCCCTGGTTTCATCCGCATTCCTTACAACGATCCTGAGGCACTCAAGAAAGCTCTTGAGAAATATGGCGACGAGGTGTGCGCATTCATCGCTGAGCCTATTCAAGGTGAGGCTGGTGTATTCGTTCCCGATGATGGCTACCTGAAGAAATGCTTCGACCTGTGCCACGAGCACAACGTGCTCTTTATTGCCGACGAGGTTCAGACTGGTATCGCCCGCACAGGAAAGATGCTCTGCTCGATGCACGACGGCATCCGCCCCGACATCGTAATCTTGGGCAAGGCTCTGGGTGGTGGTGTTCTTCCTGTTTCGGCTTGCCTTGCCGACGACGACATCATGCTCAACATCAAGCCAGGTGAGCACGGCTCTACATTCGGTGGCTTCCCACTGGCAGCTCGTGTTGCTGTCGAGGCCCTGAAGGTTGTGAAAGAGGAGAAACTCACTCAAAATGCCGAGAAGATGGGTAAGATTTTCCGCGAGGAAATCAACAAAATCAACTCGCCATTCATTGTGCAGGTGCGCGGACGCGGCTTGCTCAACGCTATTGTCACCACCCCAATCAAGGGCAAGACTGCTTGGGACATCTGCCTCAAGTTGCGTGACAATGGTCTGCTGGCTAAGCCCACCCACGACCACATCATCCGCTTCGCACCTCCCTTGTGCATCAACAAGGAGGAAATCCTCAAGGCTGTTGCTATCATCAAGAAGACATTCGAGGAGATGTCGAAGTAACACAGAGCTTAACGCAGCTTAATCAATAAAGCCGGAGTTCGCTTCACACTATAGCGACTCCGGCTTTATTCATTGCCCAAATCTGCGATTTGGATTTATTATGTGTCAAGAAGCATTATTTGCGCTTCTTGCTTTTCTTGGTGCTTGTCGATTTTGACTTCTTTACGCCTGCTTTCTTATTGGCATCGGCAGGAGCCACTTTTTCGGCATTGGTGCCTTTGGTTTCAGGTGCCGCTTCAGCGCCCTTTTCCTCAGGTTTGGTCTCCTCTAATCCCAGTGTCTCAATCTCAAATACGAGGGTCTCGTAGGGCTTGATAGCTCCTCCGGCTCCACGGTCGCCATAGGCGAGGTTGTAGGGCAGAACAGCTATCATCTTGGCGCCTGGGCGCATCATGAGCAATGCCTCACGGAATCCTGGCACCACCTGGTTAGGTGCAAAAGCAATTGGCTCCTTGCTCTGGTCAAATGTGTTGCCATCAACGTGAGTGCCTTTGTACATAACCCTAATCTTGTCGGTCTCAACAAACTGTTTGCCCTTGCCTGGCTCCAGAATTTTGTATACGAGGCCCGAGGGAGCTTGAATGAATTTAGGGTCTTTCTCCAAAAGGTTCTCGATGTACTTCTTGCCCATTGTGCGGTGGGTGAGAGCCTCGGGGCTGTTCTCCTTGGTGAACGCCTGCACTTCTCGCATGTAGCTCTGAGTTTGAGTGTCGATTGCTTTGAACTCCTCGGTGGTTGGCACTTTTGGGTCAGCGAGAATCTCTTTTATGGTTCCCACAAAGAGTTCTTGGTTCATGTTGAGTTGTAGCTGTCGCTTGATGTTCTGCGAGATATTCAGAACCTCTGAGCCCAGCATCTTGCCGTCAATCATTGGCTGGTTGCGGTCATCAACATTTATGGAGTTGTTGAACCCCTCAATGAAGCGTGCCATTTTAGCATCGTCAAATTTCTTTTGCTTAATCATGTTCTGTGCCTGAGCACCAAAGAATCTTCCCATGTTCTGGCTCAGCGAGTCGCTCTTGATGTTAATTAAGCCAGCATTGCCCATTAAGTTGACGCTGTCTTTTAGAAACTCGGTAACCTCACCTATTAGGCGTTTTGCCTCATTGTTGATATCTTTAATTTCGGTGTTCAAGTTCACTGTAATTGTGGTGTCCTCAAGGCGTGAGAGCATTGCCTGAGCATAGGCAGCGCGGTTCAATTCAATGCCTTGCCTGTTCTTCAAGCCTTGAGCATTGGTAAAGTACTGTGTTCCCAGTTTATAACCCTCTTTGAACTCTTCGTCTAGAGACTCAACGTTAAGAGCATTTTCAAAAGCTTTGAGAAGAACGCTGCGCTCTTCGCTTGTGGGGGCGTTCATAGCAGCCTGAGTGCCGTAAACCTTTCCAAGCATTATGCTCAGCGAGTCGGCTTTAACGTTGCGCATCGCGGCGATGGCAGCCACGTCGGGGTCTTGTGCGCTAATGTTGATTGCGCCTATTGAGGCTGTTATTGCAATAACCAAAAGAATAATCTTTTTCATAGCTGTTAAAGATTTAGATAAAGAAAGAAATCTTCCCCACCGCGTCGCTCGATGGGGCGGAGAGGAAGATTTCCTGTGATTTGTTTATTCAATGTTATTTCTTGGCTGCAGGTGCAGGTTTGGGAGCTGGAGCTGCAGCGGGTCTGCCGGGCATGCTAGGCATAGCGCTTGGCTCTTCCTTGTGAACACCAATGGCAGTGATCTCAAATACGAGAGTCTCGTTGGGGCCAATGCCACCCTGTGGGTTACCCTGATCACCATAGGCAAGAGCGCCTGGGATGATGGCGATAGCCTTCGTGCCGGGCTTCATGTTAGAAATAACCTCGCGGAAACCGGGAACAGTCATCTTCAGGTTGAAGGGAACGGGTTTGCCCTTAGAGCTATCAAACTCCTTGCCGTCGATGTGCTTGCCAACGTAGGTAACGTCAACAGTTGCCGAGTCGTTGAAGTTCTCGCCAGCACCTTCCTTAACCACCTTGTAAGCGAGGCCCGAAGCAGTCTTCTTGAAGCCTTTGTCTTTCTTAACTTGCTCCTCAAGGTACTTCTTACCGGCCTTGTCATTCTCGGCGCCCTTAGCTTGCATAGCGCGCATCATCATGCCTTGAATGGCCATCTGCATTTGCTGCATCTTAGCCATGTCTACACTGTCCTTGCTTTGTACAGTCTTACGGATTTGATCCATCATAGCTTTCTGGTTGATCTTACCCACCATTTGCTCTTGCTGTGGCATAGAACTGAAGATTTGAAGACCCATCATCAAACCCTGGTTGAATGCCTGAGCGCTCTTGCTAGTGTCATTCTTAACCAGTTTTGCTGCAGCCTCAATGCCTTTCAAAATCTCGCTTGGCTCAAGACCTTGGTCTCCCATCATCTTGATTTGTGAACCAATCAATTCACCAAATTGAAGTGAGATAGAATCCTCGAGTTTGGAATTGGAAGTGTTAGCACTTCCGCCTTTTTCGCCATTGCAGCTTGCCATAGTGCCAATGAGAACGGCTACCATGAGCAGTGAAAATAACTTTTTCATAATTTCGTTTTCTTTTTAAATAATATTTAATTTGTAAAATTTTTTATTAGCCTTTCTTGTCAACCTTAATCAGTTGAACGTCAAAGATAAGAGTGCTGTTTGGTTGAATGGGACCTGTGCCATGAGGGCCATAGGCGAGGTTTGAAGGAATGAACAGGCGCCATGCCGAGCCCTCGCTCATCATTTGCAAACCCTCGACCCAACCAGGGATTACCTGACCCACTGCAAAGGTGGCAGGCTCACCGCGCTCTACCGAGCTGTCAAACACTGTTCCGTCAATCAGGCGGCCGGTGTAGTGCACAGTAACAACATCGTTAGGACCTGGTTTCACTCCGTCACCTTCTTTGATGACAAGGTACTGGAGGCCACTCTCGGTAACCTTCACACCTTCTTGCTGAGCGTTCTTGTCAAGGAATTCCTTGCCTAATTTCTCATTCATAGCTCCAGCGTTGGCCTCAAGCTCAGTAAAGAAATCTTGAACAACTTGTTTTGCCTCGTCGAAGCTCATTTTCTTCTCGCTGTCCTCATAAACAGCACGCAAGGCGTCGGCAAAATCATCGGCATTGATGTTGGTGATACCCGAGCCTTTAAAATTCTGGGCCATACTCAAGCCCAGTGCATAGCTTAATTTATCCATTATTGTTAAGTCAGTTTTTATGATTTCTCAATTCAAACTGCAAAGTTAAAGACATTTACTGTTTCAACGGCCATTTTTTATATAAAAATTGTGAAAAACTCTCCCAAGAAATCCCCCACACTCAACTACAGACTATAAAATACTATATTTTTAGATATATTTGTTATTTTGTATATAAAACAGAATTATTTAGAAGGCAAGCTGTTCAAGGATATCATTCTTTTTGGGCGTTTTATTTGCACAATTCAAGATTCTTTTAGAATTTTGCAGCCCAAAAAATAATTTCACTTCACTCACACTATCATGGGACAGATAAGCGACACTAATATTAACGATAACAATGAAGTTACCACTCAGGCCGACCTTGCCGAGGTGCTGGAGGTGGCGGCTAAAGCAGGGCACATCCTCCTGGAGAATGGGGCCGAGATATCGCGCGTTGAGGACATTATGGGTCGCATCTCGTCGCATTTTGGAGTTGATTCGGGCAATTTCTTTGTCCTTTCTAACGGCATTTTCACCACTGGACGGGCCAATAAGATTACCAAGTCGGGAGCGCAGGCTTCTACCTACGCTAATGTAGAGTTTATTCCGCTCAGAGCAATCCAATTGTCGAAGGTTGTAGCTGTGAACCGCTTGAGCTATGATATTTCTAATGGAAGAATTAATCTAGCCGAGGCTCGTGAGAGGCTTGAGCGCATCAGCTCGGCAGCGCCAAAGCCAGCTTGGGAGCAGATTCTGGGATCGGGGCTAGGTGCAGGAGGTTTTTGCGCCGTGTTCGGTGGCGGATGGATGGACTGCCTTGCTGCACTGGTGGTGGGTTTGTTACTCTATGCCTTCGTTCTAGGAGTGAGCGGTCGTTATCTTTCTAAGATTGTGGGTGGCACATGCAATGCTCTTGTTGCTACGTTGTTGTGTGTGTTGTGCTGGCGCATGGGCTTTGGCGACAGTCTTGCCAACATCATCATCGGTGCTATCATGCCATTGATTCCTGGAGTGCCGTTTGTCAATGGTGTTCGTGATCTTGCCAACAGCGATTACCTGGCAGGCTTCACCCGTCTCACCGACGCCATGCTTGGCTTCTTCTGTATTGCAGTGGGTGTGTCGTTGGGATTTATCCTCGATGGCACGTTGCATGGTGGCGTGGTGAGCATCAGCATGACTGTGAGTCCGCAAACAGCTAGTGTGTTCCTTCAGGCGCTTGCCGCATTCATTGGAACGGCGGCGTTTGCATTGTTGTTCGGTATCGACCGCGAGCATTATGTGCCTGCAGGTGTGATTGGTGCTATTGGTTGGGCTTTATATTTGGTCCTAGTGCGCCAATGCGGAGCTACGCCTGTTACTGCCACCCTGGCTTCATCCACTCTCGTGTGTATAGTTTCTCGAATGGCTGCCATTCCGTTCCGCATCCCGGCGCAGGGATTTCTTCTTTGTGGAATCTTCCCGCTAGTGCCTGGAGCCGGAATCTTCTGGTTTACCTATTATCTCACCGACTCGCAGTTCGACCTCTCAATGCAGAGCGGTTGGATGGCGAGCAAGGTTGCTATCGCCATTGTTTTGGGTATCATTTTGGCAATGGAGTTACCGCAGCGATTATTCTCTCATAATCACCGCACGCACTAGACCTTATAGCCTGAAAAAATCTTTTTACTTGTAAAGGAAGCGTTTGATGCTCATCTTCGGGGTTTTCTCGAAGGGTGCTTCCATTAGTTCTACCTTGGAAATTTTGCTGTAGCCAGGGAGCGATTTGTTGGCTTCGGTGCGAATTTCACCGGCTATCTCGTCCTTTGCCTCATCGGTAGTACCTTCGGGAAGTTCACTGTAAACAAGGGCAATTATTTTACCGTCACGGTCCACCACAAGGCACTCGTCAACATGTTGGCAGTTGGCCAGCACTGCTTCCACCTCTTCGGGATAGATGTTTTGACCCGAGGAGTTGAGAATCATCGATTTGATGCGGCCTCTGATGAAGATGTTGTTGTTTTTGTCCATAATGCCCAGGTCGCCAGTGCGGAACCATCCATCATCGGTGAACGAAGCAGCAGTGGCTTCGGGGTTCTTGTAATAACCGATGGTAAGGTTGGCGCCACGAGCTTGGATTTCGCCGGCTTGGTGCTGTGGATCTTCGCTGTCGATGCGCACCTCGTGCACGGGTTTGCCGCATGAACCAGGTACAAATTCCTTCCACCACGAATATCCCAGTAGTGGGCATGCCTCGGTCATGCCGTAGCCCACGGTGAACGGCAGTTTCATCTTCTTGAAGCATTTTTCGGCCTCGGGATTGAGGGCAGCGCCTCCCATAATGAAGCATTGCACCTGACCTCCAAACACCTTCATGATTGTTTTGCGGGCCATGGTATAAATAAGTCGTTTCATGCCTGGGATCATGAACAGCTTTTTCCTTTTCTCTAAAGCGGGCTTGATGGAATTGGCATACACTTTCTCCATCACAAGGGGCACTGTAATCACCATGTAGGGCCTCACTTCCTGCATCGCTTTCAAGAGGGTAGTGGGGGAGGGTGTTTTGCCTAGGAAATAGACGGTTACACCATCCACGTTGGGGTGGATGAACTCGATTGCCAGGCCATACATGTGTGCCATGGGTAGCATCGAGACGATGGTCTCGCCAGGAGTGTTGGGGAAATGGGTGTTGGCAAAATCATCGGTGTCACTCATCGCACCATAGGTGAGCATCACGCCCTTGGGGGTGCCAGTGGTTCCCGATGTGTAGTTGATAATAGCTAGGTCATGGAAGTTGTCGCCAGGATAAGTCACATCTCCCGGCATCATTCCGCTTGGATATTGTTGATTAAAAACTTCTTCGCGCTTCTCCCAAGCATCAGCCACAGCCTCGTCGCGATGCCACAGCAAGTTGTTGTCCTTCACGTTGATGGCGGCACGCAGGTTGGGCATGTCATCGGGGTTCATCTTTGCCCAAATGTCATCGTTGGTAAAGAGAATCACACTATCTGAATGGTTGGTGAGCTTAGATACGCTGTCGGGGTGGAAGTCGGCAAGGATAGGCACTACCACACATTCGTTCACGTTGACGCCCCAGAAGGCCATCGCCCAACGGGCAGAGTTGCGGGCACAGATGGCGATTTTGTCGCCTTTTTTAATTCCTGTGGCGGCAAAAAATAGTCTCATCTGCTCAACGTGAGTGGCAAGATTGCCGTAAGTGAATGACTCGCCTCCGTAGTCACAGAGTGCTTTCAGATTCCAATGATTGCGTACAGTGTTCTCTAGTGTCTTCAGATAGTGTTTCATGCTTTATAGTTTTTAAGAGCTACAAAATTACAAAAAATAATTGAATCATTAAAAGTAATGGTAATTATTTTGATTTTTAGCCTGTAGCTATTAACTATAAAGCAAGCAAAAGAGCCTATAAAAGTGTATCCCTACACCTTTACAAGCTACTTTTATTTAGCCGTAGGTTAAAGCAGTGTTTAGATAACTACAGCTGTCCCACTGGTGGCAACCATGAGCATCGAGCCATTAGCTCCGATGGTCTCGTAGTCGATATCGATGCCTACTATTGCGTTTGCGCCCATAGCTTGAGCACGCTCAATCATTTCTCGCAGTGCTGTGTCTTTGGCTTCACGCAGCACTTTCTCATAGCTGCTAGAGCGACCGCCAACTACGTCACGCACACCAGCAAAGAAGTCTTTTACTATGTTTGCACCAATTATGGTTTCTCCTGTCACCACACCGCGGTATTCGCGAATGGTGTAGCCCTGAATAGAGGGGGTTGTTGAAAGTAACATAATTCTTATTTTTTAAGTTATTCTTATCACTAATTAGACGTTACAAACTCACAAAAATGTTGCAAAACCAAGCTTTTTACTCCAATTGGTCATTTTGAACAAATAAATTTGTCCCTCTCAATTTCCAGCCTCATCACTCTTATAGGACGGTTTTCTCCTTGATATTGCTTTGGGTCAATACAAGTCTCGCCAGTGGCAACGAAACCGCATTTCTCCATAACACGGCCCGACGCTGGATTATCAATAAAGTGGCCACTGATAAGCGACGGCAGGTCGGTGGTGCTTTGTATGTGTTCTAGCATCATCTGCAACGCCTCGGTGCAAATTCCCTGATTCCAATAAGGCTTTGCTACCCAGTAACCCATAGTGGGTTCACCATCTCGAGCAGGAAGGTTGCAGTCGCACGAGGGGCCATAGCCTATGGCGCCTATGGGTTCGCCACTTTCTTTAAGCACAATCGCCCAAGTGGTGTCGTTATTGAAAACCGTGTTGATGATCTCCAAACTTTCCTCCACGCTCTTGTGAGGAGGCCATCCAGCACGTCCTCCCACATCGGGGTCATTGGCGTACTTGAAAAGTGCCTCGGCGTCATTCTCGCGCCATGGCCGCAAGATAATTCTTTCGGTTTCAATCATTGTTTCCATCGTTTTAGCATAGGGAAGAAACTGCGCATCATTTTGACATATTCCTCACGAGTCATAGGTTGCGGCAGGTTCTTGTTGACCTCGTCAACAAATTGTGCGCAATGTTCAATCATCTCGTCCATTGTGCAGTTTTGCAGGAACTTGCCATCTTGGTAGCAATATTTGCAGTAGTCAAAGCAGATGCTGCCATCGGCATTGGTGCCGCAGTCTTCGTTCTTGGTGAGTGGCATGCCACAACTCTGGCAGAACTGTGGCAATTGGTTAGGAAGCAAGGTTTTCTCCTTGGCAGGAAACGTGGCTTCGTAGGCGGCAAAGGCTTCTGGATTCTCATCGGCGACGAAATAGCCTTTTGGAGGGCAATAGGTTGCCTCCTCTATGCCATTGTCCTTCAGCCAGCCGGGGATGAGTTCTTGCGCAAGGAAATAGGGCACTTCGGCATCGCGAGGCTCAGCATGGTAGTGGATGCCCATCTTACTTGCGAGCCCGAAACCTGCGTGCTTGTAGAAGTTGATATTTCCCTCCATGCACAGGAAACCGATGCCCATTTCGCGCGCTTTCTCAAGCGCGTAATTAAGCAGTTTCAATCCATAGCCCTTGCGCTTATAGTCGGGATGTATGCTGATTGGTCCGAATGTCCAACTTTGTCGCCGAGTGCCGTCATCAAGCACCAGCTCTGCTTTAGAGAACATGATGTGGCCTATTATCTTGCCATCCTCTTCCATCACTAGGTCGAGTTCGGGGATAAAGTCGGGGTTGTTCCTGAACTGATTGAGTACAAAATGCTCATAGCATCCAGGACGATAAACGTTCCAAAACGCCTCTCGTGTGAGTTCCTCCACCTCACGGTAGTCGCTGGGTTGTTCTAATCTTATCTTCATTGTCGTTTGATTTATTTGCAAAATTATAGAAAAAAATATTGCCAGCAAACTGTTTCTACTAAATAGGTAATCCACGGAAAACATTATTCCGTGAATTACCATTGAATATATTATTGCGAAGCTAGGTTACATTCTTGCTTTCTGCTTCTCGCCGGCGCCTGAGCCGCGGTACTTGCTGCCTGCGGCGTTGAATTTCCAGGTGAGATCGAGCATAAAGGTGCGGCGGGCGGGGTTATAAGTTGATATCTCGCGAATGCCGTAGATTACAGCACCAGTCTTGTTGGTGTTGAAAATGTCGTTGCAGCGCAGGTCGGCAGTCAGTGTTCCCAGTCGTCCCAAGCTGAAGTCGCGTTGGATGCCCAGCGATGTGTTGAAACGGGTTTTGGTAAGGCGGAAGTTGTTGTAGTCACCACGTGATGCCCATACCATGACGGCGCTCAAACGGAAGCCCTTTGGCAGCTCAATATCATTTTGCCACACGAGGTTCACATAGGGATGGTTGAGTGTGAGGATTGAACCGTCGGCGCAAGGAGTCTTATAGTTCTGGAACACTGCAAATGCACTCCACTGTGGATGCCAGCAGCCAATCACTGGTCGCGCCACAAAGTTGATTGAGAGTTGGTTGAAGTCCTCGGTGCTATTGATTGGGCGCACGAGGCTTACCAGTGGATCGTCGGCACCGGGATAAGGTTCGGTCGACATTGTCTCACAGTCCTTGATGCGACCATAGTTAAGGGTGAGGTTCATCCACTTGTAGGCAGTGTTGAGCACGAGGCTGTGAGTGTAGGTGGGTTTCAGGTAAGGGTTGCCGCTCTGGTAGGTGTAGCGGTTGATATATACAGTTGAACTGGTAAGGCTGCTATAGTTTGGGCGCTGGATGTCGCGACGGTAAGAGATCGACAGTTGCACGTCGCCAATGGGCATGGTGATTGCAGCGGTGGGGAACCAGTCGCCGTAGTTGCGGCACACCTCATCCTCGCGCACGCCAAAGTTGTAGTAGTCGTTCTTTAGGTGCTCATAGCGAAGTCCCACTTGTGCATACACACGGCCAAACAGTCTTCCATATTCCACAAAGGCTGCTGTCGACGACTCGTTGATCTTGGTGTCGGTAGCCTTTACAGGCACGGCGTCGGTAGCGGTGAACGAGTAAGCATCGGTGCGATGGTTGTGTGAGTACTCGCCGCCGAGCGACAAGTTGCCTTTCCACACAGGATAAGAGAAGATTAATTTTGTTGCCCAGAAGTCGTTGCCGCTGCTGGTGTTGCTCTCAATGCTGCGCTGTGAGGTCTCTCCTGTAGCCGATGTGGCAGTCTCAACTGTGCTACCCGGAGTCTCAGTCTTGTCAAAGAGTCCGTCCACATTGAAGTCGATGCCTAGTTTGCCAATCTTGCCATTATAGTAGGCGTTGAAGATGTGCTTTTTAAAAGTATCGCTCTGCCTGATGTCGCTCTCGGAATGCTCTGTCAAGATGCCGTTCACATAATTGTTGGTATAGAACATGTCGCTGAAATCGGTGCCAGGGTGGCGGTCATATTTATAGAATGCTCCCAAGCTATGGTTCTCGTTAAACATATAGTTCACCTGCAATTGTGGTGACCAACCTTTCCAGATGTTTTTGCCTTCCTGAGTTGTCACGCTCTTAATGTGGTCGGGACCAACGTAGTAGATAAGCTCGTTGTCCTGCAACTGCTTGACGTGACCGTAGCGTCCTGTCCAGAACGAGGCGGTGAGGTCGAGGCCTCCAATGCGGTAGTTCATGTCGAGGTTGTTGGCAATGGTATATCCATATTGGTACATACCATTCAAGTTGTCTTGGAAGCTGAATCCTTCGCCTTGGGCCTTCTTGAGTTGGATGCGCACAACAGCCTTGGTCGATGCGGCATAGCGTGCACCGGGGTTTTGGATTACATCAACGTGCTCGATTTGATCGGAACGCAGGCGCGAGAGTTCGTTCATGTCTTGAACCTTGCGGCCGTTGATATACACTTCGGCATCGCCACGGCCAAGCACCTTCACGCCGCCGTCGCGCTCAGCTTCGAGCGATGGCACTCTCGCTAGTGCGTCGGCCACAGTTCCAGCCTTCTCAAGGATGGTGCCTTCGATGGTGGTGCGCATAGCGTCACCCTTCACACGCGTTTTAGGCAGCTTGCTCACCACTACCACCTCGCCCAGCAGTGTGGCTTCGGGCTGCAGGATGATTGTTCCCAGGTCAACAGCGCTTGAGTTGATATACAATGTCTGATAACCTATATAAGAAATCTTTACCAGTCCACCGTTTTGCAGGGCAGTAAGGTTAAACGCGCCTTGCTCGTCGGTGATGCCGCCCTGCACATAGGCCGAGTCGGGCATCGACAGCATCACAACGTTGACAAATGGCATTGGCTCGCCATTCTCGTCAACAACTTTGCCGTTAACATCGGGAGTTTTTGCCACGGCGCTCAAAGCTATCATCATGACAGCCATCAGAGCAGTAATTCTCAAAACTAAATCTTTCATTTTACCTTATTTTTTAATTTTACAATGTTATTTGCTTTGTTCACAAGTTAGACGTAATGAGCGTTGAAAATGTTTCAGCGATTTTAATGTTGTTCTCAACTTTTTAAACATTTTAACAATGACCATGTTTTAAAAAATCATGAACAGCGGTTTATCGCCTTGCATGATTTTGACGCAAAATTACTACTAGAATTACAGCAATAACAAGCTTTTGGGATATTCTGCACGGTTTTGTGACGAATGACATAGAAATACAAAAAAAAGCTTGGTGCCACTAACGGTACCAAGCTTTTTTAATTGTGCATTTGCTCAGTTTTGCTCTCACTAAAAAATGCGATTAAGCGAGACAAAGGATGAGCTTTCTCAATGCTTTGCGAGCGTGAGCATTTTATCTAATCACGACTTTTCTGCCCGAGTTGATGTAGATTCCAGGGGCCGTGGGTTTGGAGTTGTAAGAGCGGCCAGTGATGTCAAACCATAGGTTGCTGTCAACTGTTGTTCTATCTTGTGAGACAGTGCCGATTGGAGTCATTCCCTTGATGTATTCGATACCGGCTGCAGCGTCAATCTTGCCATATCCCCACTTGATGGGGTTGACGGCAGTGAACTCGTCGTTGCGCGAGGTAGCGGCGAGCACTTCTTTTATTTCATCAAGTGTGAGGGTAGGACAGGCTTGTAGCCACAGGGCGATGATGCCGCTCACAGTTGGGCACGACATCGAGGTGCCGCTCATGCTGCTGTAAGGGAATCCCTGCCACTGCATTGTCTCGGCAATCTCCTTGTCACATGTGTAGTGGTTGATGGAGGACACGATGTTGGTGCCTGGAGCGGTAACAACGGGCTGTGCCACACCGTTGAACGACGTTCCATAGCTTGAAGAGTAACTGATGTCATAAAGTGTGTTAAGCATGCTCGCATCAGCAACATTGCCAGTGTAAAGACGGCTGGAGGTGTTTGTCACATAATTGCCCACACTGATAACACGTGGCGTCGATGTCCAATCGCCACACGAGAACTCACTGTCGCCAGGGGTGAAACCTTCCAAACTCTCGGTGCCAATTACATCAAAACCTCCTGTCGTTTCCCACAAATCCATCTCGATGGGAGAAGTTGACGACAGCAAAATGAAGAACGGGTAACGCCTGGGGAGAAAGCCAGTTGCGGCAGCTGTGAGATCAATCTTGCCGTCAACAACTGAGCCATATATCGCCACAAAGCCATCTTGCATGTAACTTCCAAGAATCTCATCCTCGTCGCTAAATATCTCAACAGCTCCATTCTGGGTCAGGGAGATAGTGCATGGTTCTGATAGCCACAGAGTCTCGGCGTCACCGCGATTTGCTATGCCAATCTGAACATTTAACACATCGTTCTCGCCCAACTCGTAGCGTGAAAAGCCGCGCACTACCGAGCCAAGCAACCTCATTGTGTTGCCCTCTTCGTCAAAGGTAGTCATTGCTCGGGCAAGAAGCGCCTTCATGCTGCTGTTCTCCTCATCAAATGCCTTGTAAATGTGAACAGCGCTACCACCTTCATTTCCAACACTGAGCACGGGAATGACTTGATTAGACAACTCTTCAATGAGTTCAGGCATTGTGCCTGTGCCATTATGGGGGCCATAGTGTGAGTTCATGCTTGCGCTAAGCACAATGGGAGTTTCGATTTGCTGGGCATAATGTGCTACGAACTGGAAGGCAATTTCATTCACATCGTCATCGCTCTCAATCGACACCAGCACAATGTCGGCATCGGGCGCCATGCCACCAAACCCCAGCGGAGAGCGACTGCCGGCGGCAATGCCAGCAGTGTGGGTGCCATGATCGCGATATTCGGTATCGGTGGTGAGAGTGGCGATTAGCTCAGGAGTGTCGAACACCGAGCCAGGATACTCAATCGTTCCAGCCTCATCATCCTCGACGATAAACTTGTGGCCACTGTCATCAGTGGGCATATACACGCAACGCAGACGCGTGTTGCCATTGGCATCCTTGAATGCCGGATGCTGGAAGTCGAAGCCTCCATCGACGACGAATATGGTGATGCCCTCACCGGTGTAAACCTCTTCAACACCAGGTGTGGTGCCGTCAATCAGGCTCACGCCAGTCTCCACACGCGAGATATCGGTTTTCAGCTCTCCTTTACTTGTGGCATCCACCTTTTTCACGCCCTCAATGGCAACAAGGGCATCAACCTTGCCAGTGGGAATGCTTATCACAGCTTGATGGCCAAGCTTTGACAAAACAGTGCCTCCACATTCGCGGATTTGAGCAAACGTGCTTGCCGCATCTTTGGAATCAACCTCCACAACAAGCCTGATGACTGGGTTGGCATCAATAGCCTTAATCTTTTTGCCGTTTGAGTCAAATTGTACTGTCTGTTTTTTCAGCAACGACAGTTGCGCGTTAGTTGTTAGTTTGTTCTGTGCACTCGACATGAAAGCGCATGAGCAAGCAACAATAACAAATAATACAATTTGTAATAATCTGTTCTTCATAATTCTTATGTTTTATTTTCTGTTTGAGCGTTATTCTCTATTTGTTTGTTCTCCTCTATTTGGTCATTATTCTCTGTTTGGTCGTTAACTGAAATATCAAGGCTTTGTGTCTCTTTCTTCTTTCTACGTTTAAATGTTCTTTTGCTGATATACACACCAACAAGAATGGGCACCACCGAACAAAACAATAGTTCTATTATTGCCTTGAATTCATCAGTATATGATTTGGGTGTAGTTATCAGTTCGGCTATTGTCAATGCCAGAGCTGCTAACAAGAAACCGCTTACTAATGTAATAATTACTCTCCAAAAGTTTCCCCAGAAGCCATAACCAAACAACTGCCTGTAGGCATAAAAATAGCATAAGGGAATCAAAATATAGAAAAAGTCACCGAAAGAGTCGGCAAGGTTGTCTATAATGAGAATCAAAATGGCCATGAAAACCGTGATGAAAAAACCTTGCGGTAGCGTGTGCTTGGTGTTGCGTGGCGCATAGCGGAAGAGACACCATGTGGGAATAATGAAGAAGCATGTCATGATCAACCACCCCCATCCCGGACTGCTCTTAAGCCAGGCAAAGAACTGATCGATCAATGATGAGGAGATTGCAGCTTCCTTGGTTTTATTGATGCCGAACCAATTATCAATAAGGATACTTATGATTCCCATGACAATCAGCATTTTCACTGGTGGGAACGACACTTGCCGCTTGCCATTGATATAATCGCTGATGAAATATCCGGGACGCCAAATCAGCTGCCACAGCGAGTAGAGCATCGAACGGTTGCCCATTCCCCACACCTCGGCGGTGCTTTGAAGCACATTCTTCCAAGATATCTTGTTCAAGCCGGCCTTCTGTGAGCAATGCGGGCAATAATTGCCTGAAAAGTCGTTCCCGCAATTCTCGCAATGATGGCGCACACTCTCGTCAAAACTCCAATCCATGGGATTGAGCTGCCATGCCTTGAATCGTTTATGTCTTTCTTTTAAGGTCATTAAAAATCTTTTTGCAAAGGTAGGTTTTTTCTTTCAAAATGACAATTTTGTGAGGTATTTAGATGAAAATAGTGCACTATTTCGCAAGAGCTAAGATGAGGGGTCAATCTTATTTCATTATCTTTCAAAAAAGTTGTATCTTTGCGAAAAAGTTTCTAATAAGATTTTGATTATGATAAAGGATTTCAATTTTTACGCACCCACACGCGTGGTGTTTGGTCGTGAGTCGGAGAAGAAGATTGGTGAACTGGTAGCTGCCAATGGTGGCAAAAAGGTGCTGATCCACTATGGTGGCGGCTCGGCGCAGCGGTCGGGCTTGCTCGATGTGGTGCGTGAGCAACTCCACAATGCAGGCATCGCATTTTGCGAACTCGGCGGCGTTGTGCCTAACCCTTTGCTGTCGAAGGTTCGCGAGGGCATTGAGCTATGCCGTAACGAAGGTGTAGATTTCATCCTCGCCGTAGGTGGTGGCAGTGTTATCGACTCGTCGAAGGCGATAGGCTATGGCGTGCCTTATGATGGCGACGTGTGGGACTTCTGGGCAGGAAAGGCTGTGCCTGCACAGTGTCTGCCCATAGGCGTGGTGCTGACCATCCCTGCTGCCGGCAGCGAGATGTCATCGAGTTGCGTGATTACCGCCGATGAAGGACTGCTCAAGCGTGGCATCAACAGCGACCTGTGCCGATGCCGATTTGCCGTGATGAATCCCGAGCGCACCTTCACCTTGCCTCCTTACCAAACGGCAGCCGGTGCCACCGATATAATGATGCACACCATGGAGCGCTACTTCTCGAAATATGAGGACATGACGCTCACCGACGCCATCAGCGAGGCGCTGCTGCGCACCGTCAAGGATTCGGCGTTGGTAGTGATGCGCAACCCCGAGGACTATCGTCATCGCGCGCAAATCATGTGGGCTGGCTCGCTGGCACACAACGACCTGACCGAGTGCGGCACCGAGAAAGACTTTGCCACCCATCGCCTCGAGCATGAACTCAGTGCCCTCTTCGGGGTTACCCATGGCGCGGGCTTAGCTGCAATCTGGCCCTCATGGGCACGCTATGTCAAGGGCAAGCACTTGAACCGATTTGTGCAGTTTGCAGTCAATGTGATGGGCGTTCCCAACGACTTCTCGCATCCCGAGGAGACTGCCGAACGCGGCATCTGCGCAGTTGAGGAGTTCTATCGCCAGATAGGCATGCCCACCAATATTCATGAGTTGCTGGGCCGCGAAATCACCGATCAGGAAATCGACACCATGGTCGAGAAGTGCTCACGCGGCGGTACCATCACCCTTGGCGCCATGGAGGTCCTCGACACCCAAGCCATGCGCGACATCTACCACCTCGCCCGATGAGGGATGAGAGATGAGAGAGCGCTGCGCGCTGATGAGTGATGAGTGAGCGCTGATTAAGGACGAAAGATTAGGGAGGGTTTAAGCCCTCCCTAACTTATTGAATCAGCTGCACCCCTAAGCTAGGGATGGGTGTGACAGCCTCACTAATCACTCATCACTAATCCCTAATCAATCATCCCTAATCTCTCATCCCTAATCAGCGCTCCTTACCAGATTACTGCGCGTTTCTCCTTGGGGAGATACATTTTGTCGGTCTTCTTGATGTTGAAGGCTTTGTACCAAGCGTCGATCATTGGCAGGGCGGCGTTGACACGGAGCTCGTGGGGCGAGTGGGTGTCGCTGTCAACGAGGTTGGCAAGCGCTTCGGGGGTGCTGTTGCTTGCCCACACGCGGGCGTTGGCAAGGAAGAAACGCTGTGCTGGAGTGAAGCCGTCAACCTTCTTGAGAGGCTCCACCTTCATGCGGTTTTCAAAGGCGCGGTAGGCGATGTTGAGGCCGCCGTTGTCGCTCACGTTCTCACCCAGGGTCTTCAGGCCGTTAACCTTCACGCCGGGGAGGATTTCCTGCGAGCCAAACCAGTCGGCAATCACCTTGGTGCGCTGGTCATAGTTGGCCTTGTCCTCTTCGGTCCACCAGTTGGCGAGGTTTCCGTCCTTGTCAAAGAGGCAGCCCTTGTCGTCAAATCCGTGAGTCATCTCGTGGCCGATAACCATACCGATGGCGCCGTAGTTGCTTGCATAGTCTGATTCTGGGTCAAAGAATGGAGGTTGCAGGATAGCGGCGGGGAAGTTGATGCTGTTGTAGCGCGAGTTGTAGAAGGCGTTCACAGTTTGTGGAGTGCAAGCCATCACGGTCTTGTCAACGGGCTTGCGCCAATGCTTGCGCAGGCTTGCCTGGGTGGTCTCCTGCGAGATGCGGATGTAGTTCTCCACCAGGTTCTCATTCTCACGGATGTCGATGTATTTCTCCATGTCTTGCCACTTGTCGGGGTAGCCCACGTTGATGTGCATGGCGTGGAGTTTCTCGATGGCTTTAGCCTTGGTCTCCTCGCTCATCCAGGTGTTGTCCTTCAGGCGGTCCTCAAAGGCCTGCTGCAGGTCTTTCACGAGCTTCACCACGCGCTGCTTGCTGCTCTCGGGGAAGTATTTTTGCACATAGAGCTTGCCAATGGTCTCGCCCAGGCTGCCGCTGATGAGGCCCACGGCGCGCTTCCAGCGTGGCTGCTGCTCCTGCACGCCCGAGATTTTCTTGCTGGCCTCGAACGAGCGGTCGCTGAAGTCGTCCGACAGGAATCCTGCAAATTCCTTGACGATGCTAAGCTCCATGAAAGCTTTCCAGTCCTCGATGCTGGCGTTGGCGAGCAGGTCTTCCACCACATGCACTGGCTCAATCTGTCCCACATTCACGGTGTCGATGTCCTGTGGATATTTAATCACGTCGCGATAGGTCTCCCAGTCGATGCCCTTGAAGTCCTTTTTCAGCTGGTCCCAAGTCATGATGTGGATGCGCTTGTAGGGGTCGCGTGATTCCACCTGGTCGAGCTGGGTAACGCCAATTTTGCTCTCGATGGCCCACTCGGCCTCCATCATGCGCTGTGCCTCCTCTTCGCTGTGGCCCACCATCTTCAAGAGGTCCTTGTTGAGCTCCTTGATGGTGCTCACCACCAGCTTCTGCTGCTCGCTGGGGTTGGCGTAGTATTCCTTCGAGAGCGATGCACCGCCATGGCCTGCGCCCATCATGTGCTCATCGCTGTTAAATGGGTTCATGCCTAGGTAGATGCCGAAGGGCGCTGTGCCAAAGCCCTTGGCGTCGAGGTCATACATCACGCGCAGCATCTCCTCGCGGGTCTTGATGGCGCGCACCTGGTTGAGGTAGGGGAGGATGGGTTTGTAGCCCATCTCGTTGCGGCTCACGGTGTCCATATACAGGCGGTAGAGGCTGCCAATCTTCTGGCCGTCGGTGCCTTGGGGCAGATGTTTGCCGGCATACTCCATGATGAGGTCGTTGATGCGGTCGTTGTTCTGCTCATACAGGTCCATGAACGCACCGTTCTGGGTGTGCTGCTTGTCGAGGGGGTTGGCCTTCAGCCAGCCACCAACGGCATACTGCCAGAAGTTCTCTCCGGGTTTCACACTAAGGTCCATATTGGCCTTGTTGACTTGTGCCATGCCTGCCACGAAACTCAGGGCAACGGCAATCACTAGAAAAGCTTTTTTCATAATGCAATTATTATAATAGTTGTTTTATAGATTTAGTGTCTCAGCCAGCGGCGATTCTAAACCGCTTTCTACTGGTTAGACGCAACAACCTTACAAAAACTACAAAAAAACTTCACTTTTTTCTCAAACAATTAAAAACAATTAATAAATAGTCCATTAGATGCTCGCGGTGTTTTTACACAAATTACCATTAATTGACCGCAAATTATCATTTAATTATCAGTTTTTTTGGGGCCGCGCTGCGCGCTAAATATTGTTAGTGTGGTGCCTGCGGCACTGATTTCGGGTAAAGACAAAGCCGGTCTTATCTGTTTCCAATTACATTTGCGGTCACAACAAATCAACCCCTGAAAAATAAACATGTAATAACTAAAAACTATTTACTATCTTTGCAGTGGAAACGGAAACGTCACACATAAAGTGGAAAATCAAGATTCGTTCCACCTTCTTTGTTATATAAACATAAATACATTATGAAAAAGGCATTCACAATCATTTTGGTAGTTCTGTGCTTTGTGGCATTTAGCGTAGTTGATGCTAGTTCAAAAAACCGCAAAAGAATAAGCAGTTCTTCTAGCATTAAAACTGTATATTGCAAATTGGAAGGAAGCTTAACGGGTGATGGAGAAGAATATCGCACTCTGGTTTTAAAAGGAAACAAAGGTTATTTTGTAGATGAGTATGGCCACAAAAATAGAGTTAAAATCACAAAGATAAAAGGTGATTATATGGAGATTTCAGTTTCTGATTCTCAGTATGACATGGGGTCTGAAGAACACGGCTGGATGTATGGAACACTTTGCGGAACTATTTCAGGCACCATATCTGGTGGTAAAGCTGTTTTAGATTCATTCAGTGGAAGATATAAACACTGGTGCTGCAACGATTCTGAATTCATTCTAATGGACTATACCGGAGACTAATTATGGAGGTATTATAGCTTAACATAAGGCCCGTCCAGTATGTGGTGTTAGAAGAAATATAAATAATATCAATATGAAAAAGATATCAATTATAATTATAACTTTGTTAGTTGGCTTTTTTGCTAATGCGCAGGGTCATATGAAATTTATGGGAATTCCTATGGGTATATCCATTAGTAGTTTTCAGACAAAGCTTGCTGCTAAGGGGGTTAAATATGACCCAGTATCTCGGCAGTTAAAAGACGCTATAAAAGTGTATAAAGGAAAATTTGCAGGTTATGATGCCAGCATATATGTTTATTATGATTCAAAGACAAAATTAGTCTATAGAGGAAAGGCTTGTATTGATCGTTCGACAGAAGAATTAGCAGATATGCTTATGCTAGATATAGCCTCAATGTTGTCCAAGAAATATGGTATTGACCATATGTATTACAGTGAAGAGGAAGAGGCATATTCTGTGTTTTCAGATGAAGGCCGAATAGATTTATATAAGAGTAAAAAAGACGCTGATTATTTCATTCATATAGAAGATTATTATACAATTCACATTGATTATTATGATGATGCGGCTCAAGATCAAAACATTAAAAGCCGCATGGATGATTTATAATTATCATTAGTGTTGTCAATCATAAAGTTACAGATATGCCAAGAAGAAATTGGACACGGGAAGAGTTGATATTAGCTTTAAGCGTATATTTTCAGCTTCCTTTTGGGCGGTTGAATCGTACTACTCCTGAGGTTGTTGAGCTCGCTAAACTAATTGGCAGGTCATCAAATTCTGCAGCTTTGCGGCTTGTAAATTTTGCGGCTTGTGATCCTTATATTATAAATTCTGGTCGCACTGGAATGCCAGCGGGTATACCAGTATGCATGCCAATATGGGAAGAATTTGCTGGAGATAAGGAGCGACTTTTCAGTGAAGCACAAATCATTAAGGCCAAGTTGCTTAATCAAACGATAGAAAAGACTTTAGAATTAACCGATAAGGATTTTGAAGGTAAGGAAAGAGAAGCTGTCATTAAGCAACGTGTAAATCAAAACGTGTTCCGTTCGATGGTGCTTTCAAACTATGAGGAACGTTGTGCAATTAGTGGAATTAATATTACAGAATTGCTGGTAGCGAGTCATATTGTTCCTTGGGTTGATAGTAATCCCCAACAGAAGTTGAATCCAGAGAATGGTATTTGCTTGTCATCACTTTACGATAAAGCATTTGATAGAGGCTTAATTACTATTTCTCCCGATGATTTCACAATTTGTCTTTCGTCAGCGTTGCTTGAGTATGAGTCACAGGATTATTTTGATAAATATTTTAATTGTTTCAATGGAAATAAAATGGTTATGCCAATAGAGCATAAACCTAACCGTGATTTCTTAGCATATCATAGGGAAAAAATCTTCAAAGGTGTTTGATTTTAATTTGCGTGATTTGTATAAATCGCTGTTGATAATTGTTTATAATTGTATGACTTTATAAAGCGACAGGGCCTGCCCGGGTGGGGCAGGTCCTTTTGTTTGGCAAACGCCATTTTTTCAATCTTTTTTCTTTTCCCTCTTGTCCTTACCTTTGCGCGTACACGTTCATTGACATACTGCCACCCCCAGCTAAGTGATTCTTAACCATTTCTACCCATTTGCCACATTGTCTTTGCCTGAAAAAAGTTGACTGCCCATTGTCCCATTTGCCCCAATTGCCCCCAATGAACCAACTGAACCCACCGAACCAACTGAACCCAGCCGAACCAGCCGAACCAACTGAACCAGCCGAACCCACTGAACCAGCCGAACCAGCCGATTCCATGTTTCAAAATTCCTGCGTAAGCAGGCTTTTCGACAGGTGCAACTTTGCGAGAGGAAAACTACAATACTTTTTGCCATGTGTTGAGCACATGAAAACAAAAAATATTAGCGCTCAGCGCGGCCCAAAAACTGACAATTAAATGATAATTCACGGTCAATTCACGATAATTTGTGTGAAGTAATCCCGCGTCGATGCAATTTTCCATAAAATTTTCAATAAATTTTAAGCGCAGCGCCCCTCCAGTCTCAAGGCAAACTGATTCCACCGATTCCATGCACAGCGACATCTTAGCGCGCCAGCGCAAAAATAAATATTAGTGCCGTAGGCACCACACTACCAATCTTAGCCCGCAGGGCAACAATCTTTAGCGCTCAGCGCGGCCCAAAAACTGACAATTAAATGATAATTTACGGTCAATTCACGATAATTTGTGTGAAGTAATCCCGCGTCGAAGCAATTTTCCATAAAATTTTCAATAAACCTTCAGCTCGGGGAGATTCAAAAGCATAAGTCGTGCGAAGCACGGTGTGCGGTCCCGAAGGGATTTGAACTTGACCCAATTTTAAGCGCAGCGCCCCTCCAGTGATGAGTGATGAGTGATGAGGGGAGAGTGAGAGGGGTTGTGCATTAACCAAGGCGCAGCTACTATGAACTATGAACTCTTAACTAATAAAAAAACTCCTTAATTAAGGAAATTTTTCTTTAATTATGCGTTTGATATAAAATAAATATGTATCTTTGCGTTCTAATAGTAAAGAGTGTTTCACTCGTGGGTGAAATTGCTCACTTAAATGAGGTTATTAATCAATAGGAAAAAACTTTTAAAAAACACATTATAAATCATTTACAGCTATGGCAAAATTTGATAAGTCAGTATTAGCGAAGTATGGTATCACCGACGTTCAGGAGGTGCTCTACAACCCCACCTATGAGGTATTGTTCAACGAAGAGACCAAAGACGGTCTTGAGGGATATGACGTTGGCCAGGAAACTGAGCTTGGCGCCATCAACGTGATGACTGGTATCTACACCGGACGCTCGCCTAAGGACAAATTCATCGTTATGGACGAGAACAGCAAGGACACCGTTTGGTGGACTACCCCTGAGTATCCCAACGACAACCACCCCGCAAGCCTCGAGACTTGGGCAGCCGTGAAGAGCATGGCTCAAAAGCAGCTGAGCGGTAAGCGCCTGTTTGTGGTTGACGGTTTCTGCGGCACTCACAAGGACACTCGCATGAAGGTTCGTTTCATCATGGAGGTGGCATGGCAGGCTCACTTTGTGACCAACATGTTTATCCGTCCACAGAATGAGGCAGAATTTGACCAGGAGCCCGACTTCATCGTCTACACCGCCAGCAAGGCAAAGGTAGATAACTACAAGGAGCTCGGTCTCAACAGCGAGACAGCCGTTGTGTTTAACGTATCGAGCAAGGAGCAGGTAATCCTCAACACCTGGTACGGTGGCGAGATGAAGAAAGGCCTGTTCTCGATGATGAACTACTACCTGCCACTGAAGGGCATCGCCGCTATGCACTGCTCGGCCAACACCGACATGAACGGCGAGAACACCGCCATCTTCTTCGGACTGAGCGGTACCGGCAAGACCACCTTGTCGACCGATCCTAAGCGCAAACTCATTGGCGACGACGAGCACGGCTGGGACGACGAGGGTATCTTCAACTTCGAGGGTGGCTGCTATGCCAAGGTTATCAACCTCGACAAGGAGAGCGAGCCCGACATCTACAACGCTATCCACCGCGACGCTCTGCTCGAGAACGTTACCGTTGACGCCGAGGGCAAGATTGACTTCGCCGACAAGAGCGTTACCGAGAACACTCGCGTTTCTTATCCAATCTACCACATCAAGAACATCGTGCGCCCATTCAGCCACGGACCCGCTGCTAAGCAGGTTATCTTCTTGAGCGCCGATGCATTTGGCGTGCTGCCTCCAGTATCAATCCTTACTCCCGAGCAGACCAAGTACTACTTCCTGAGCGGCTTCACCGCTAAGTTGGCTGGTACCGAGCGCGGCATCACCGAGCCCACTCCAACCTTCAGCGCATGCTTCGGACAGGCATTCCTTGAGTTGCACCCAACCAAGTATGCCGAGGAGCTCGTTAAACGCATGCAGGTGAGTGGCGCCAAGGCTTACTTGGTTAACACTGGCTGGAACGGCACTGGCAAGCGCATCTCTATCAAGGACACCCGCGGCATCATCGACGCAATCCTTAACCACAGCATCGACAACGCTCCCACCAAGGAGATTCCATTCTTCAACTTCACCGTGCCTACTCAGCTCGAGGGCGTAGATCCTGGCATCCTTGATCCACGCGACACCTATGCTAACCCCGCCGAGTGGGAGGAGAAGGCTAAGGACTTGGCAAGCCGCTTCATCAAGAACTTTGCCAAGTATGAAAGCAACGAGGCTGGTAAGGCTCTCGTAGCCGCTGGCCCACAGCTTTAATTTAATGCATAATGCACAATTGGGGCAGCGCCTTGGTTAATGCTTAATGCACAATTGATGGAGGTTCGCTTATCGCACACCGTGCTTCGCACGACTTATGCTGCTCACTCCATCGAGCTAAAGGTTAGGCTGGCGCTTGATTAATGTAAAATTTAGGGACGAGGCTTTTAGAGCTTCGTCCCTTGTTGTTGTGCCCCCCTCTCACTCATTCCTCTCCCTCTCCTCTCTCCTCTCTCCTCTCTCACTCTCTCACTCTCCCTCTCACTCTCCCCTCTCACTCATCCCTCAATTAAACCTTGATAATGAGGTTAAGTCTAATGATTACAGAGCAGAGAAAAAGAAGCGCCGAGGGCTATTTTGTTAGCTTAAGTGCGTGATTATTTGAAAATTCTGCTTAAATTTGCATTTTGAATTAATATTACTCACATTTTAAAACTTACTGAAATGAAGACTTTGATGCGAAATATGATACTTTTGGTTGCAATGTTCGCCTTGTGTGGAACTGCTACAAGTGTGGCTCAAACACTGCGCGACGCCAGCTACAACTACGTTGGCAAAATCGCTCCTAACGGAACGGTTCGCAACAGTGAGTATGGCTCGCTGGGCTTCTTCAACAACGATGGCACCATCGCCAACGCCAAGGGCAAAGTGGTGGGTCGCATAGATTCCAAGATGCAGATTTTTGACAAGGACGGCGAGCGCCTGGGCTTTGTTAACAGCGACGGCTCAGTGTTTGACGGCGACAGCAAGCCTCTGGGCAAGATTGATATCAAGTCGGGGAAGGTCACCAACGATGAAGGCGAAGTGCTGGGCTATGCAAATGGCATCTCAATTCAGCGCGTGGCTGCCTACTTCTTCTTTGACTTCTTCAAATAAGCGCCTTGTGTGCGAGAAACGAAAACCGAATAATGACCAACGAATATAGTTATGAAACATTTTTTACTTATTGCACTTACTCTGTTGCTGGCGGCCATCTCGGCCAACGCGCAGTCGGTCTACAACAGTAACAATTCCACTGTGGGCTATGTGCGCAGCGATGGTCGTGTTGAGAACAACAATCACAGCTGCATAGGCTACATACGCAGCGATGGTCGTGTTGAGAACAACAATCACAGCTGCATAGGCTACATACGCAGCGACGGCCGCGTTGAGAACAGCAACCACAGCTGCGTAGGCTACATACGCAGCGACGGTCGCATCGAGAACAGCAACCACAGTTGCATTGGCTACGTGCGTGACGACGGCCGCGTCGAGAACAGCAACCACAGCTGCATTGGCCGTGTCGACGGCGTGTCGCGAGAGTGGGCCGCAGCATTTTTCTTTTTTTTCTTCAATTAAAGTAGTTTTATGACTAAAAAACTTATTATGCCAGTACTTGCAATGCTGGCATTTTTTCAGTTAATGGCGCAAGAGTCGCTGCCCAGCGACTCGTTGCTGCGCCGTGAGGTGGCCCGCATGCTCATGGTGGGCTTCCGTGGCGACCAAATCGATGACAATAGCGATGCGGCACGCTATGTGCGCGACCTGCACGTGGGTAGTATAGTGCTCTTTGATGTGGATCTCACCAGCAATGGCCCTCGCAAGACAGGCACCCGCAACATCACCACCAAGAAGCGCTTGGCTAAGCTCACCGAGCAGCTGCAAGGCTATGCCGATGAGCCCCTGATTATCGCCGCCGACCAAGAGGGTGGCATGGTGTGCCGTCTCAAGCCCCAATATGGTTTCCAACCCACTGTCAACGCTCTATATCTAGGCACTCAAGACAACTGCGACACCACACTCTACTATGCCATGCGCATCGCCAAGGAGATGAAGGAGTGTGGCGTGAACCTAAACCTGGCACCGGTGCTCGACATCCACCGCGAGGACAGTCCGCACCTGGGCCATTTCAAACGCTGCTTCTCGACCGATGTGGATGTCATTACACGAAACGCTGGCTGGTTTATCGACGCTCACTACAAGCACGGCATCCTGTGCGCTGTGAAGCATTTCCCAGGCCACGGTAGCGCCCTGGGCGACTCGCACGAGGGAATGGTCGACGTCACGTCAACGTGGAACGCTACCGAGCTAACGCCCTTTGAGAAACTTATATCACAGGAAAAGGTTGACGTGGTGATGACGGCACACATCTACAACCGAAAGCTCGATCCTGATTATCCTGCAACCTTGTCGCACAAAATCATTACCGAACTGCTGCGCAATAATCTGCACTACGACGGCGTGGTGGTGACCGACGATATGTACATGGAAGGTATCTTGAGTCAGTACAGCATTCCTGAGGCTCTGGCTCTAGCAATCAACGCTGGCGCCGACATCCTGCTCGTGGGCAACAACATCGACACAGGATTTGAGGCTAACCGTCCGTTCAAGCTGGTTGACATCATCGTCAACCTGGTGAAGACCGGAAAGGTGCCCTACCAGCGCATCCATGAGTCGAGCGAACGCATCCTGCGCCTGAAGAATCGACTGAAGTGAGATGAGGGATGAGTGATTATAGATTAGAGGGTGCGGCATTGGCTGCGCACTTTTGTGTTATGTTCTATCCATTAATGACATCAAATAATTTAACGCCAATAAACAGCAAGAACAGCAAGAAGAAATAGAAGGCAAAAATCAAAAGCACAAACAGAAGAGTGCGCCACACCGATTGCCACACGGTCAATCCATAAAGCTGTTTGTAGTCAATCATCAGGATGAAGACTGCTAATGTTGCAGGCATGTAATAGGGCAGAAACACCGTTGGAGGCAAATTCCAAGTCACCAGCATCAACACCAACGTTATCAAGTGAATCTGGCAATTGATGTAGATTTGCGAGAAGAAAGTCTCAACTAGGTTGAAACCTTTGTCACGGAACACAAGCCATGCTATGGGCACAACTATAACGTTCTGCAGTAGAATGCGATAAAGGTCATTCTTGTCGAGATAAATCAACAGACGGCCAACGTAGTCAAACACAATCTCGGAGTGCTCGCTCTCCCAATCAATATTTTTTAAAAAATCGGCAACTGATTTGCCAACGAGGGGGTCTTTGAAACCGAAAACCCAAGCCAAGAAGAAGATGAAGATGGTGAGCACTGCCAGCATCTTGAATGGAGGGAAGTAGCTCAAGTGATGGCCTCCCAGGTAGTCACGAATCATGTAGCCAGGGCGCCACAGCAAGTCACGCATGGTGCGGAACATAGGGCGATTGCCCATTCCCCAAATGTCAAGAAAATTGTGAATCAGGCGTTTGAAAGTGAAGCGCATGTCACCTGCATGCATGCCGCACTGCGGGCAGCAGCGACCATGGTAGCCATAGCCACAGTGAGAGCAAATGTGATACTCATGCTCTGGCTCAGGAATAGCCACGGGCTCCTTCTTGAGCTCGCTAATGTGTCGCCACCACGCCCTTATTGATTCTATTTTGGATTTTCCTCCCATTGATTTTATTGAAGTGCAAAGTTCGTTAAAATACTTCATTTACGCAAATTGTAGCGGTTGATTGCCATTTTTCGACACAACAAAACCTATAATATAAACGTTATATTAATAAAATAGATTTTATTTTATTGTCAAGAATTAAAAAGGAAATATGGTGCCTGATGGTGGCAATGGTTGTGGGTTGTGCTATGGCATGCGCTACCGACAGCATCGCTGTTGACTATGGCGTGGGGCTCACCATCAACACTGGTGGCAGCGAGTTTGCACCTTATTACATCGCTAGCAACTGCCGTGGCACCGTCACTCAGCAGCACTCGGTTCTGCTCTCGGCCTCGCTCAAGCATGAGATGGACACCACCCGCCGCCTGTCGTGGGGTGCCGGAGCCGAGGTGTGGGGAGGTTGGTCGTCGAGCGTTGACTATCAGCGCTATGACAGTGAGAGCAAGTCAATGATTGCCAACCCTCAGCATCCCGCCCGCCTGTGGGTGCAGCAATTGTGGATTGAGGGTAAGCATCGCGGCGTGTTCCTGACTATTGGTCAAAAAGATATCGACCCGGGGTTGGTGAGCCGCAGCCTGAGTAGCGGCGACCTAGTGATGAGTGGAAACGCCCGAGCTGCTTTTGGCGCCCGAGCAGGTTTTATCAATTACCAGAATGTGCCATTCACTCGCGGCTGGTTGCAAATCAAGGGCGAGTATGGTTACTACAGGCATAACAGCACGCCCTGGCTCAAGAATCATTTTGACTATTACAACAGCTTCATCACCGAGCACTATTGGTTCAACTACAAGAATATCCATTTTCGCACCAATCCCTCGAAGCGGTTGGTGCTCACCATCGGCGCTCAGGCTGCATGCCAGTTTGCAGGCACAGCTACCTACTATAAAGATGGGGAGATTGTCGATAGGGTTGAGATGAAACCCACTCTCAAGGCCTTTTGGCGGGCGCTATTTGCAGGCAGCGGAGGAGAGAATATGGGTGACCAGATTTATGTCCAGGGCAACCATGTGGGTTCTTGGGACATTGCTCTCGATTACAAGATGACTAATGGCGCTACTTTGCGGGCCTACTATCAGTCGTTGTGGGAAGAAGGCTCGGGAATAGGCAAGCAGAACGGTTTTGATGGTCTGTGGGGATTTGAATACCGCAGTGGCGAGCGAGGAGTGGTGACAGGCTTTGTGGCCGAGTACATAGACCTGATGAATCAGAGTGGCCCTATTCACTTTGCTTATAAAGACTTTACCGACGACGATCACCCTAATGGCAGCGAAATAGGTGTTAATGTCACTGGCAGCGATGATTATTACAACAATTACTGCTATAACGGCTATCAGAATCGTGGTATGTCGATAGGTTCCCCTATGGCTAAGTCACCGTTATATAACACCGACGGCTACATGCGTTTTACCGACAACCGACTGCGGGGTTTCCATTTGGGCATTATGGGCGACCTTGGTAGCCAGGTGGGATATCGTGCAATGCTGTCGTGGCGCAAATCGTTTGGAACGCCCTTCGTTCCCCGACTAGAACCACGGACATGCACTTCGATGATGCTCGAGGCGACCTACACTCCCCGTTGGCTCGAGGGGCTGCAAATCCGTGCCCAGCTGGCGCATGACCACGGCAAACTTTATGCCGGCAATAATACGGGAGCTCTCTTATCTATCACCTATAACGGCAATTTCACATTTAAATGAAACTGAAACTCACACATATTGTTCTTGCGCTCACCGCTTTGTTGGGAATGAGCAGTTGCACCCACAACAACGGTGACATCGGTCTGTGGTTTGGCCTGTGGCATCTCGACTCAATTGAGATTGACGGGGAACCCGATAGTGACTACGATGGCAACTACTATTTTTTGTTCCAAGGTAAAGTGTTCTGTGTAAGATATGTTAATGAGGAGTCTCACAATCAGTTTCAGTCCGATAGTTATGCTCTGTGGAGCGAGAATGCTGCCGATGCCACAATCACAATCAACTTTGTTGACAACCGCTATTCACCTCGAGTTAGTGATGCGTTTCCCGACCCACACCTGAGCACGGTGACTACAATGAACGTCGTCACTCTGACCTCCAAAAACATGGTGCTTAGCTACCTGAATCCCGACACTGGCGTCATCTACACCTATCATCTCACCCATTGGCAATAACACGAGAGAGACAGGCGAGAATGGAGTAAATGATACTTTTTCAGGGTTTTATGAAATTATAATACGATTTTTACGTTAAATAAATATTACAGAGCTAACTAGATAGTTGTAATTGCTCAAAATCACATAACGCCGAAATTAATTACACATGAGAAAGCTACTATATTTTTTGCGTCAATCAGTTTTTGTGTTTATAGCATCATTGATAGTTATAGCGGCATCGGTCGATGCACAAGCCTATGACTTCACAGCTAGTGATAGTCACAATAATACCATCTACTACAATATCAATGCTGCTACAGGCACAGCCGAGGTGACATTTAAAGATGCCAGCTACAACAGTTATAGCGGGATAGTCACGATACCCTCACAGGTGAGCAATGGCAACAATGTGTATAGCGTTACTGCTGTGGGTGATAATGCTTTCCGTGATTGCGGCCAACTGAGTGCCGTGGAAATAGGGGAGAACGTTGAGACAATAGGCAAGCGCTCGTTTATGAATTGCTCAAATCTCACGTTGATGACAATTGCTAAGAGTGTTACTGCAATTGGCGATTATGCTTTTGCTCAGTGTACAAATCTTTACAAGGTGACATTTAACAACGATGAGGCGTTGGAGATAGGTGTTGGTGCTTTCTTGAGATGCGACAAACTGAAAACCGTGAAATGGGACTCAAGCGAGTCACTTGACGGCCGTGGAGGTCTTTCTAGCCTAGGAACCAATGCTTTTGCTCATTGTAGCTCATTGGAAAACATTCTGCTTCCTGGTCCATTGCTCGACATGGGAATAACAATTTTTGATGGTTGCACTAGCCTCAGCAACATCACGGTGATGAGGGAAAGCCCATTGCCCATTAGTGGCGATCCATTTTCTCTCACTTCATCGCTAGCCACCATTAGCGTGCCGTCAAGCGGTGAGCAAGGTGTTACACAGGCCCTTTATGAAAATGCGATAGGCTGGAAGGACTATTCAATCCAAGAGCTTCCCTATTCGTTTATCGACAACGAAGGCTACACTTATCTCAAGACTTCCTCGACAAGTGTGACACTCACAGGGCGCAGCATCAATGCTAATGTAGTCGCCGTGCGAAACTCCATCACTGGTTATAACGACGACACCTACTATGTGACCTCTATTGCCGATGAGGCATTTAAGAACTCAACCGTCAAGACCCTTGACACTAGCAACGCTTTCCGCCTTAAATCGATAGGAACTGAGAGCTTTGCTGGCTGTGAGCAATTGACATCGATAACTTTGGTTGAAGGTATTAATCACATGGGAGATAGAGCATTTGCTGGTTGCAAGGCTCTAACAGCGGTGAAGCTGCCTTCGACTCTTAGAAAGGTACCTTTTGAAGCTTTTGAAGGCTGCAGCAGTTTGGTCAACCTTGAAATATTGCATGGGGTGCTTGAGATTTCAGCGAGAGCATTTGCTAATTGTTCTAGCCTCCAGTCGTTCACTCTGCCACGTTCGGTAAATCATGTGGAGACTCACGCTTTCTATCACGACACTTCACTCGAGGAAGTGAATGTCGACCCTCAAAGCTCTTATTATGCTTCACTTGAGGGTGTGCTCTTTGAGCGCAAGTTCGGCGAAGGTTTTGATGAGGGCGAGATAGGCGAGATGGGCCGCTTGATACTCTATCCCATGCGCAAGGCCAGTGTGGATTTCTACATCCCTTATTGTGTGACATCGATAGATGCTAGCGCTTTTGAGGGTGCAACCATGCTCAAGTATTTAGGTGTTCCTGAAACAACTAATGACTTTGGCGAAGATTGTTTTAAGAACACAGGAATCGAATTTATAAACTACCGCAACAGCGAGCCATCCAACGAGGGTACAACCGGCTTGACAGCGACACTGAAAAGTCACACCACGCTGCTGGTTCCAATGGGTAGCACAGCAGCCTATAATGCACAGTCGCAATGGCAGGGCTTTAAGGCTATTGTAGAGCAAGACTACGTCTATCAAGACCAGCATTTCACTTTTGACTGGAATACCACAAATAAAATCACACTGATAAAAGTGAAAGAAGGTGCGGTTGATGCATCAGGAAATCTCACAATTCCTTCAATAGTGGCTATCTCAAGCTATCCCTACCACATCGCTAAGATTGTCAATACCTCAACCTCACAGGTGGCTAATTTAGTTAAAAAACTTACTATTTCGGCCGATAGCCTTTCGGTAATTGAGGTTACTGATGACATTAACCCAGTTGCACTAATTGCCAATCTTAAGTCGATATCAGTAAGTGAAGGAAATCCCTTTTTCTCGGTAATTGGCGGAAACCTCTACAACTACCGAGGTAGCGAGATTTATTGTTACCTTCGTTCTAACACTCAAGAATCATTCACTATGCCTAGTAGTCTTGAGACGATTCTGCCTTGGGCTTTTGCCAACAACCCATATGTGAAGAACATCACTTTTAGTAACCGATTGTTTAGAATGGGACGCAATGTTTTTAATGGCTCTTCTTCGCTAGAAAAAGTATATAACGTCAAGTGGGTTGAAACAATTCCCGACAAGGCTTTCGCCAATTGTAGCTCTCTTACCTACCTTGACGGAGGCGAACGAATAAACATTATAGAGAAGGATGCATTCTTAAATTGTTCCAACTTGCGGTTTATGCCTTTCTGCCATGGAGTGATAAAGATGGTGGGCGATAGAGCTTTCAAGGGGTGCTCTTCACTTGAAATGGTTGCATTCTCCAGTAATCTCAATAGCTTAGGAGAGGAAGCTTTTAGGAACTGCTCTTCGCTTAATAAAGTGTTCTTTACTTCTAAATTGGAAAATTTTGGAAACAAAGTGTTCCAGGGATGCGGTTCTTTGTCCCAAATGTGGCTGAGAAACACTGCGGCTCCACAAGCACCTAACGATATCTTCGACAACCAGTGTTTAAGCGGTTTGACACTCTATGTTCCCGGAGCATCAATAGCTGATTACAGTCTGCAAAGTCCTTGGTCACAAGCTGCTCATTTCAACAGCAGTTCATTCTTAGACAATGGTGTTGATGTTAATAATGATGGTGTTGTTAATGTGCTAGATCTCACCCTCACAATATCAACGATGCTGGGCGAAACAGATGGCGAAATAATTGGAAACTATGATGTGAACCACGATGGAACGGTGACGGCTGCCGATTTGACCCTAATCTATGACTATATCCTTACTGGACAAGGAGTGACTAATTCTTATAAGTTTGTTGACAACGCTCTTTTAGATGTGGCGAATATTATATCTTTAACAGGACCTCATCAAAAAATTAGAGCGTTAAACATAGCTACCAGTCAGTATGTTACAACAGGTCTTTTAGGATATATCGACAACCCTGAGGTTGCCACATTGACTACTGGCACAACAGCTGGAGCGCAATGTCTTGAGATTGTGCCTGTGAGCGCTGGATATTGCACGTTTGTGGCTATAGTGCATGATGGGAACGAGTATTTCTTCCGAGCATTCCCGCTTATAATAAGGTAGAGATTTACAGATAGTTTTTTCGGATGAAAGATATATTTTTTAGGTCGTTTGGTCAATCAGGCTAAAACGACCTAAATGCATTAAAGAAGTGCCACATGGTGATGGCGGCCGAGCAGGCAATGTTGAGCGAGTGCTTAGTGCCTAGTTGGGGAATCTCAATGCAGCAGTCGCTGGCATCGACCACAGCTTGGCTTACACCCTTAACCTCATTGCCGAATACGATGGCATATTTCTCTCCCTCCTTGATTGAGAACTGTTCGAGGCTAATGCTGCCGTGCACCTGCTCGATGGAGCAAATCTTGTAGCCCTGCTGTCGCAGCAGTTCAACAGCCTCGAGCGCGTTGCTGTAGTAGCTCCACTCAACACTGTCCTCGGCACCGAGGGCTGTCTTGTGAATCTCGTGACTGGGCGGTTTTCCGGTGATGCCACACAAGGCTATACGCTCAATGACAAACGCATCGGCTGTGCGGAACACACTGCCCACATTCATCTCGCTGCGCACGTCATCGAGCACCACAGCAACTGGTATTTTCTCTACTTGCTTGAACTCCTCGGCACTGACACGGTGCAAGTCAAGCATTGATTTCTTTTTCATAATTTTTGGGGCTCATTTTGGGGCTCATTTTGGGGTTCATTTTGGGGTTCATTTTGGGGTTCATTTTGGGTGTCACTCAATGTCTTTAAGTATCTCCCAGTGACCTTCTTTACTTGAACCTGCATAGATGACAAATTGCTTATTGCGAAGCACAACCATATCTCTTTTAATGGTTGGTAATGAAACTTTTAATTCTTTAGCTATTTCTTTTCTGGAAATATTTATATCCTTACGTAATAAGGATAAAATTGCTATCTGGCGTTTAGTTAATTTTTGGGGCTCATTATGTGTTTCACCATGATACAATTTTCCAAATAATGGATTTCGTTGTATAGTAACTAATACGCCACCAAAACGGTTCTCTATTGTGGGCATGGGAAGATTGGCTTTAGCAAATGATTCTTGAATCTTTTTAATGCCACGTCCCCAAGCCTCAATAAAACCAGCTTTATAGAATGTTGATGCAATGTTTTTGTTTCTTGGGCGAGAAGAGTGCTCTTTCATCAAAACGTTCATATCAAAACCATCGGGAAGAGGACCATCATTCCACAGTGTGACGTGGTCATTATATACTTTCATTTGAATGTGAACACCAGAATAATCTTTATGACAGATTGCGTTATAGATAATTTCACGCAATCCATCCTCAGGAATTTCCAACGGCTCAACTCTGACCATACCTTCATAATGTATGGGTGATATGAGGTATTTGGATTTTAGTATCTCAATCACTCTGTCGGCCATTTGAATGAGATTGCCTTCTATAGAATCTTGAATTAGTAAATCGGCCTCATCTTTCACAAACCGGCCGATACGAAATTCTGCGCCAATGAAATACCTTTGTGGGCGCTTGCCAAACAACAAAATTGCAGCACTCTTTATTTTGCCCTCGTTAGATAGCAATCCAAGATTCTCAAGTATTGTTTCAGTTGAGGCATCTCTTGTCTCAGGAGATAATCGATTGTAAAATATCCCCTTATTGACAAAATAGTCAATTGCAGTGCGGTCAATTTCGTCTATTGTTGCATTCTCGATTACCACATCGTCCCACGTCATGCCCATCTTTTTCAAGATGAACTGCTGAAGAGATGTGCCTTTGAGTTGTTGTTTGGTAGCGCCACTGCGATAGTGGTATTCGCCCTTGTAGGCTATGGGCATATTACTTGGCTCAACCACAATTTCTATGTAATCTTTGCCCTCTTGGTTCAATAAATTGACATCGCACACTATGCCAAGCGTGGTGACAATCTTGTTAGGGATATCCTCAAGTAATCGGTGAGAATTGGCAACACCAACGACATTTTTATCATCATTGATACCTATAAACAGTCTGCCACCTTGTGCATTAGCAAAGCCGCAAATCCATCTAAGATACTCGTCGCGCCAGGATTCTTTGTATTCTATGTTTTGACTCTCTACCATTCTTATGGTTTTTGACTATGCAAAAGTATGAAAAAAATAGGATATATCCTCAAATATAGAATTAAAACCGCCATCATGATCTAAATCTCTTGATGGCGGTTTTTGTGTGTTGTGAAAAAATTACAGGCGCTTGGCTAGTTCGGCGCTTTGGGCTTCGTAGCCGGGCTTGTTGAGGAGAGCGAACATGTTTTTCTTGTAGGCCTCAACACCGGGTTGGTTGAATGGGTTGACGCCGAGCATATAACCGCTCATACCGCAGGCTTTCTCGAAGAAATAGATGAGCTGTCCCAGATACTTCTCGGTAAGGGCAGGCAGTGTGATGAGCATGCAGGGCACGCCACCGTCAACATGAGCCAGACGGGTGCCGAGTTCTGCCATCTTGTTCACCTCGTCAACGCGCTTGCCAGCGATGTAATTGAGGCCGTCGAGGTCGGCATCGTCGGTGGGGATAACCACCTCGTTGCGCTGCTTCTCAACAGTGATGACTGTCTCGAAGATGGTGCGCTCGCCATCCTGAATCCACTGACCCATTGAGTGCAGGTCGGTAGTGAAATCAACGCTAGCAGGGAAGATGCCCTTGCCGTCCTTACCCTCGCTCTCGCCGTATAGCTGTTTCCACCACTCGGCAAGGAAGTGCAAGTTGGGGTTGTAGTTCACCAGAATCTCAATCTTCTTGCCAGCCTGATACAAGGCGTTGCGGGTGGCGGCATAGTCGACCATCATGTCGGCAGGAGCCTTCTCCATCTCAACGGCACCAGCTACCAGGGCGTTGATGTCGAAGCCAGCAATAGCAACTGGGAGCAGACCAACTGGAGTGAGCACCGAGAAGCGACCGCCCACGTTGTCGGCGATAACATAGGTCTTGTAGCCCTCTTGAGTAGCGAGGCTGCGCAATGCGCCACGTTTAGCATCGGTGATTGCCACGATGCGCTTGGCAGCTACTTCCTTGCCTACCTGCTTCTCGAGCATATTCTTCAAGAGACGGAAGGCGATAGCTGGCTCGGTAGTAGTTCCCGATTTAGAGATTACCACGATACCGAAACGCTTGCCCTCGAGCAGACGCATAAGGTCGCTCAGGTAGTCCTCGCTAATGTTGTTGCCGGCAAACACCACCTTGGCTCCCTCGCTCTGCTTGAAAGCTGCGAAGTTGTCGCTCAGTGCCTCAATCACGGCTTTAGCACCAAGATAACTACCGCCAATGCCAATCACTACCACGTATTCGCACTCTTGGCGTAGCTGCTGTGCTGTGGCGTTGATGTCGTCGAGCTCGGCAGCGGTTATCTCACTAGGCAGGTGAAGCCATCCCAGGAAATCGTTGCCTGCACCGTCGCCATTCTCAAGGGTCTCGGCGGCAGCAAGTGCCTGTGGTTTCAACGCTTCAATGTCTTTCTCACTAACAGTCCCAAGGACCGACTTGTTGCAAATGCTAATCATTATATTATAGTTCTTAGTTTATAGTTTTTAGTTCTTAGTTATGTTGAGAGCGAAGTTGAGATGGGCTCAATCAATGCACAATTCTCTTCCCTCTTTCCTCATCCCTCTCCACTAAATTGGCATTGTGTAGGCACGGCGACGCTTGTTAAGCGTGGTGTCGAAGTATTGCCACTGTTTCTGCACCATCTCGTTGTGCTCAAGTTCGTGGCTACTCTCGGCCCATTTATAACCCAACTTGAAGAAACAGGGGAGAAGGTCGGTGAAGAGCAGTGAGTTCACGCCCTTGCTCTGATATTCAGGCTTCACTGCCACGAGCAGCAGGTCGACGGTGTCGTTCTTCTTGAACGCCTTGAGCATTTGATACCATCCAAATGGGAAGAGGCGGCCACGGTTCTTGATTAAGGCCTTTGAGAGCGATGGTATCGCAATGCCCACACCAATGAGCTCGCGGGTGTCGTTCTTGATGATGAGCGACAGGTCGTCGAGTGGCAAGTAGGGGAGATACATCTTGATGTAGTGCTCAATTTGTTTCTCGCTCAGTTGCGAGTAGCCGAAGAGGTTTTCAAACGCCTCGTTGATGAGCTTGAAAATCGCTTGGCCATAGTCGGCAACGAGCTGCTTGCGGTTGGTGTACTTGATATTGTCAACGTTGAAGCGTTTCTTCACGATGTCGCTGATGCGCTGCATCTTCTCGGGTATCTCATCGGGTACCTTGATGTGGAATTCCACCCAGTCAACGTCCTTGACAAAGCCCATGCGTTCGAGCTGCTTGGGATAGTAGTCATAGTTGTAGATAGTGGCATTGGTGCCCACCTCGTCAAATCCCATTACCAAGCAGCCTTCGGGATCCATATCGGTAAAACCAAGAGGACCAGTGAATTCGGTCATGCCTTTCTCTTTGTTCCATTGCTTTGCTGCATCGAAGAGAGCGTCGACCACCTCGTCATCGTCGATAAAGTCGACCCAGCCAAATCGGCCTTCTTTCTTGTTGTGGCTCTCATTGAAGCGGTGGTTGATGATGGCGGCAATGCGACCCACGGGCTTGCCATCGCGATAGGCCATGAAATAAGCGCTCTCGCAGAACTCAAATGCAGGGTTCTTGTCGGGCATGAGAGTGCCAATCTCGTCGCTGATTAGCGCGGGAACATAGCACTTGCTGTCGCGGTATAGGTCATCGATTGGAAACTTCACATATTTGGTCAGCTCCTTCTTGGTAGGTTCTATTTTTCTGATTTCTACTGCCATAATCTTTTCGTTTTATTTCTTATTGACTGCAAAGATACAGTTTTTATAATAAGTATTCAAATTATGGCAAAAAAATCCCGCCACAGGACATTATGAACCTGGGCGGGATTGTATTTAGGGGGGATAATCACTAATCAATAATCCCTAATCAGCGCTAAGCGCTTAATAGTTCTCGGCCTTGATTTGGAAGTAAGACTTTGGATGATTGCACACTGGGCACATCTCGGGAGCCTTCTTGCCAACCACGATGTGGCCGCAGTTACTGCAGTGCCAAATCACGTCGCCGTCGCGTGAGAACACCACTTCGTCCTCGATGTTCTTCAACAGCTTGCGATAGCGCTCCTCGTGCTCCTTCTCGATGGCTGCCACGCCACGCATGCGCTCGGCAATCTCGATGAAGCCTTCTTCCTCGGCCTCGCGTGCCATGCGGTCATACATGTCGGTCCACTCAAAGTTCTCGCCAGCAGCTGCAGCTGCCAAATTCTCGGTAGTAGCCTTGATAGCTCCACCCTCAAGATACTTGAACCACAGCTTTGCGTGCTCTTTCTCGTTCTTGGCAGTCTCCTCAAAGATAGCGGCAATCTGCACATAGCCGTCCTTCTTGGCCTTGCTTGCAAAGTAGTCGTACTTGTTGCGAGCCATCGACTCACCGGCAAATGCCTCGAGCAGGTTTTTCTCAGTTTTTGTGCCTTTTAAATCTTTCATCTTGTTTTGAAATTTTAAAGTGAATATAGAATTAATTTATTTTTTTGATTGTGAATTCGTGCTATGCTGCTACGGTGTTGCAAATATCGTCAAAAAACTTGACTTGGACAAATCTATTGGCAATTAAGATTTGGCTTTTTTTTGTTTAGCTATGACAAAAATATGTAGAAGAGATGATTGCTGCAATTTTTTGTTTTTATATCCCATTCTCAAAACCTTTTTTAGAACTATTGTAATTATAAAATTACTGTAAAATTGGTGGCAAAAAAATAAATGATTATCTTTGCAAATTGTGACAATGTCATTACTATTTTAAATCAAAACATTCTTATAACGGTGAAAAAGGTTATTTCGGCATTATTAAAATATGGAATCCCCATTGCCATCAGTGTGGGACTGGCATGGTTCTTGTCAAAAAATGTGGACTGGGGGGCTATCAAGCAGAGCTTAAGTAACGATGTCAACTATTGGTGGTTTGTGCCTGTGATAGTGGTGAGCATCTTTAGCCACATCTTCAGGGCGTTGCGCTGGCGACTGCAGCTCAATGCCATAGGCATCAAGCCCTCGCTCAGTGCTTTGATAAATAGTATTTTTGGCACCTACTTTGTGAACTTGCTGTTTCCTCGCTTGGGCGAGGTGTGGCGTTCGGGCTACATTGCTCAGCGTGAGAAGGCGTCGTTCACCCAGGTGCTGGGCTCGATGGTGGGCGACCGCTTGAGCGATACAGTAACGGTGGGACTGCTAACCGTTTTCACCTTTTTCATCGCGCAAGATGCCTTCATCAAGTTCTTTGACCAGCGTGGCGACGGTGGGGGCTCAATCTACACCTCATGGGTGTTCTGGCTGCTGGTAGTGCTGGGCGTCTTGGGCGTGCTGGCTCTGGTGTGGATATTCCGCAGCAAGAGTGAGAACAAGGTCATTGCCAAGATTAGATTGATGCTTCGCAACTTGTGGGACGGCTTTGCTGCCATCGGCAAGATGGACGGCAAGTGGATGTTCGTGCTTTACACCATCTTGATTTGGGGCTGTTACTTTATGCAATTATATCTTGCCTCGTTTGCCTTCTCATGCACCAAGGATTTAGGCGTAGTGGCCATCCTTGTCCTCTTCGTCCTAAGCAGCATTGGCATGGCAGTGCCTAGCAACGGCGGTCTGGGCCCATGGCAGTTTGCCATTATTTTCGGCCTTACTCTCTATGGTGTGGGAGCCTTCCCTCCCAGCACTCCTTACGATCCTCAGGCCTCGGCCTTTGCATGGGTGGTGTGGGGCGTGCAAACGTGCCTTCTCATTGTGCTTGGCGTCTACGCATTCATCAGCATGGCTATCGACCGCAAGCGCATCGCTCAGGGAAAGACAGTGATAAAAACCGAGAGCACTGGTGACGGCATGAGCATTTAATCAATTCATTGTAGGTGAGAGGTGAGAGGGCCGAGTGGAGAGACCGGGCAATTTAGAACCTCTACAACTGATAACTGAAAACTGATAACTCTAAACTCTGAACTAATATGAAACTCATTGACGACAACTTTGACGACTATTTTGAGAGCGGTGCACCCAAGAAGAACAATGTTCCCCACGAGGAGACCGAAGAAGAGCGTGAAGAACGCGAGCTAATCGAGACTACCATTGAGCGTCGCAGCAACAAGAAGCGCATATTGCTTGCGCTGGGCTCGCTTGTGGTGATTCTGTTGCTGGTTTTCATCATCCGTGACCAGTTCTTCAGTGTCTATCAGGAGAAAGATGTGAAAGGGCGCATTCTGGACATCGCCCTGCGCGGCACAATCTTCAACACCTACGAGGCACAGATGCTGTGCTACGATGTTGTCGCACCTGGCAATGTGCTCAAGAGCGAGTTCAACTTCTCGGTGTCAAACGACTCGATTGTTAAGAAACTGGGAGAATTAAAGCAGACTCCGCTTGCCGTGCAAGTGCATTTCAAGGAGTATAAGCACAGTGTGCCATGGCGTGGCGAGACAAAATATGTGGTTACAGCAATCGACACTGTCACCATCAGTTCTTATGTCGACAATGTAAAAGACATCCCACTGCCACCCAAGCCTCAAGAGCCCGAAAAAGAGAAATGAGTTAACTTCCAATATAATTGAAAGTCTTTAAATTTCGTACCATTACACCTACCATGAGTAAAAAAATAATAGCTTTACTGATAATAGCTCTTGCAGCATTTGATGCTGTGAATGCTGCGATAGTGACCGAGTCACAAGCCCGCACTATTGCTGGGCGCTTCTTCAACGTTGACATGCCCGCGCGGCCAGCTGCGATGAAGGCCAAAGGCAAGAGAGGCAATGCGGCCCCATTCTATGTGTTTAACAACCCCGAGCAGCCAGGGTGGGTGATAGTGGCCGGCGACGACCGAGCACGCACCATTCTTGCCTATGGCGATGAGGATTTTTTCGACGAGGGCGAGGTGCCCGAGTGCGTTCAAGACTGGCTTAGCGGTTATGTGGAGCAAATTGAGGCTATCGACAAAGTCAAGGCCGAACCGCAGGTAGTCACCGAAGCAAGTGTGATAGGTGCAACGAAAACGAAAATAGCGCCGCTTCTCTGCACCAAGTGGGCCCAAGGCTTGCCTTTCAACCAAGGGTGCCCCAGCTACTCTACAACCGATGGCACTAGCTACTGCCCGGCAGGTTGTGTTGCAATTGCTATGGCTCAAATCCTCTATTATTACAAGTCGAGTTATGGCTGCAATGCCATTCCTGCTTATACCTCTAATTACGACGGCTTCATCAACGAGCGCCCAGCACTTCCTAAAACCACCTTCAACTGGGCAATCATGAATCCTTGGTATCACAATCAAGCCAGCTCCTCTACTAGTGCTAAGGAGGTTCAGAAGCTTGTGAAATACTGTGGTCAGGCAGTGCAAATGGACTATGGAAAGAAAACGTCGAGCGCCACTAGTCAGCGCAACGCTTTTACCTATTACTTTGGCTATGATAAACTTAGTCAGCAAATCAAGCGCGAGGATGTGAACGCTACTACGTGGGAAAACGTCATCTACACCGAGATTGCATCGGGGCGTCCTGTCTATTTCAGCGCGCGCAAGCTCAATGGTGGGCACGCATTCATTTGCGACGGATATGATGGGAATGGACTATACCACATCAACTGGGGATGGCGGGGTAGCAACAATGGCTTCTTCGCTCTCAATGCATTGAGCGACGGCAATAGCGGTGGCACTGGTGCCGCCAGCGGTGAGGAAGGTTACACTATGAGTCTTCAGGTCATTATCGGTCTTGAGCCAAGCAAATCTAATTCGACAAGCACTGACTACAACACTGTGGCGCTATATAGAAACGATAACGATAATATTGTTCCTATTCAGGTCCCCACCACTAGCTACAGCCGTTCGGGCACGTCGGCTTCGTTTACCGATGTGAAACTTATTGCCAACTACTGGAACAACTCTAGCCAGACCTACACCTACGACTTGGGTTGGGCGCTCTACGACAGCAACGGTTCTGTCAAGAGCGTACACACTGTGGTAAGCGGTAAGAGCATCCAGCCTGGTTACTACACCTATCCCACTAGCAGCATTGCAATTGGCAGTGGTCTATCGTCGGGCACCTATTATCTTAAGCCCATTTGCCGCCTCAGTGGTCAAAACACATGGTACTTGGTTCGTGGAGCCCAAATGAACTATGTGAAAGCTAAAATCACCTCAACCAGTCTCACTCTTGAAGTGTTTGACGATTTGAAAATGCAGAACCTGAAAATCAATTCAGTGACATTTGGCTCGGTGAAGAAGGTTGGCAGCCCACTGGAAATAAAGTTGGGAGTTTCTAATCAAGGCCAAACCGATTACAGTTACATCTACATGTGGGTCAACAACACTCTCGTGAGCGCCACTACAACCGACGTGGCAGCAGGCGGTAGCGGCATTGTGACAATGTACCACACTCCATCGCAGGTGGGCACCAACAGCTTTAAATTCACTGCCGATCGTCAAGGGACCAAGACTCTTTACACCACCAGCGTGAACATTGGCGCTGCAACTGCTGCATCGTTCACCGCAAGCAACTCGTCCACCATGTCGGGCACTACAATAACTGTAAAGAGCGTGCTCAAGAACACTGGTTCGGCAACCTACAACGACTACATTGTGGCCAAGATGTGGAAACACTGGCCCACCTCGGGAAACACAGGCTATGGCGACAATTCAATAGCTCAACCACTTTACCTCAATAGTGGTGGCTCAACAACCTTGAATTTCAAGTTCACTGGTCTTGAGCATGGCACTAAGTACCATTTCTCGATTTTCTATTATAGCAACGGTGAACTTGTGAAGGCAGGTGAGAGCACCTATAACATGACTCCAAGCATCTACGACATTAATGAGGACGGTGCTGTGACCGCTGCCGACATAACAGCCATTTACGATGCTATGCTTAATGGAGACTTGAGATACCTGGGTTACAGCGACCTTAACGGCGACGGCGTAGTAACCGCCGCCGATATCACCATGCTTTATACTTATATTTTACAGCAATAACCTGTTTTTTTCAGTTAAATAATGATGCTAATACCATGAGAAAGATATCTTTTGGGATATTGGTGACAATCGCTGCGTTTCTAAACGTCGTGAGTGCCACTACGGTTACCGAGAGCCAGGCCCGCGCCATTGCTGGCAGGTTTTTCAATGTGGACATGTCACAGCGTCCTGCGGCATTGAAGGGAAAAGGTGCTGCGGCAGCCTATTATGTGTTCAACAATCCCGAGCAGCCTGGATGGGTGATAGTGGCCGGTGACGACCGGGCGCGCACCATTCTTGCCTATGGCGACGAGGGTTATTTCGACGACACCGAAGTGCCCGAGTGCGTTCAGGACTGGCTCAATGACTATGCCGAGCAGTTGGCGCATCTCGACACCGCACAAAATCTCTCCCCTCTCATCTCTCCCCTCTCAACTATTTCTGCAGGCAACAAAATGCGAGTCGCTCCGTTGCTTAGCTGCAACTGGGCGCAGGGGTTGCCCTTCAACCAGCAGTGCCCCACCTACACCACATCATCGGGAGCCACCAGTTACTGCCCTGCAGGCTGTGTGGCAATCGCCATGGCGCAGATTCTGTATTACTACAAGTCGGGCACTCTCACTGCTGTCCTTCCTGCTTACACCTCGAGCACTCTCGATAATTATTTGGAAGAACTGCCTGCCACAACGTTCAACTACAGCATTATGAACGATTGGTATGACAAAGCCGAGAACACCAGTGCCAGTGCTCAAGAAGCAGCGCGCCTGGTGCGCTACTGCGCGCAGTCGGTAAAGATGAAGTTTGGCAAGTCGTCATCGAGCGCAACTAGCCAGCGCAACGCTTTTGTCTATTACTTTGGTTTTGATAAAGACGCACAACAGCTGGCACGCACCGACTACACCGCTGCCGAGTGGGAGGACATAGTGTATAACGAGCTTGCCAACGGACGCCCAGTTTTCATTAGCGCCCACAAGTCGAGTGGCGGCCATGCCTTCGTGTGCGATGGCTACACCGACGGCCTTTACCACATCAATTGGGGGTGGCGCGGGCACCAGAACGGATATTTCGCCCTTAACGCCCTCAACGACGATAATGCCGGTGGCACAGGAGCAGCAAGCGGCGAGGAAGGTTACACCATCAACGTGCAAATCATGACTGGCTTGCAGCCCGACCAGGGCTCGGGCACCAGTACCAATGGCAACATCGTGGGCTTGTACCTGCCATGTGAGGCGGGAGCCACAAGCTACACTCGCAGCAACAGCTCGGAGAACTTCACCGGCGTGTCGCTCACTGCCTACTATTGGAACTACTCCTCTCAAAACTATGTCTACGACCTGGGATGGGGCGTCTATGACAGTGACGGGAACCTTGTGAGCACTCACAACGTGGCATCGGGACGCTCGCTGAGCGGAGGTTACTACACCACCATCACTAAGTCGATAAGTTTTGGTAAAGACCTCATTGGCACTTACTATCTCAAGCCAGTGTGCCGCCTCAATGGCAGCAGCACCTATTATCCTTGCCGTGGCTCGGGCGTTAACCACATTAAGGCGACTATCACAGCAACCAAAGTCATTTTGAAGGCATATGATGAGCAGGAAATGCAGAAATTGAAAATTAACTCGGTGACTGCAGGTCCTATCAAGAAAGTGGGTAGCCCGTTGCAGCTCACGCTCAATGTCACCAACCAGGGCCTCACCGACTACAGCAGCATCTACATGTGGGTAGATGACAATATGGTTAGTGGCACCTATACCGACATCGCCCCAGGCGAGACAGGCGACGTGGTGATGAACTTCACCCCATCACAGGCTGGGACTCTAACGTTTGAGTTCACCTCCGACAAGGATGGAACCAAGACTCTCAAGACGCAAAATATCACCATCAGTTCGGCAACGGCAGCCACCATCACTGGTAGCACTACATCGTCGGTGACTGGTACAACATTCAACGCTAAGATTGCAGCCAAGAACACCAATACCAACACTTACAATGACTACATCGTTGCCAAGCTCTACAAGAAAGAGAACAACGCTGGCTCCAGTGGTTATTACTGCTCGGCACAGTCACAAATTGTGAATCTTGCGTCAGGCAACACTCAAAATGTGGAGTTTGCCTTTACCAACCTTGACTACAACGAGACCTATTTCGTGGTTTTCTACTATTATAATAACGGTGAACTGGTGCGCATCAACGCCACAGCATCTAGGAAAGTGGAATCGCCCTACGACGTGCTCGACGTGAATCAAGACGGAGCAGTAACTTCCAGCGACATCACCGCAATCTACGACGTGCTCCTGGGTAATGGATACCGTTATCGCCCCTATAGCGACGTGAATGGCGACGGCTCGGTTACCGCAGCCGACATCACCACCATCTACAACTACATCCTCGGCAACTAACCAGGGATAAATATTTAATAATAAGAAAAAACTAAAGCACCGTCACAGTTCAGAATGACGGTGCTTATTTGTTTTGGTTCTATAGATACTCTTATAGTGCTGCAGCGATTTTGCGTATCTCTCTGAGGCGATTCATGAACGACTTGTCTCGTTCGGCCACTAGCATATTATATTCATTTTGCATAGCAAGTAGTGGTGCAGCTGGTACATCAAGTGCAGCTTCAAGCATCATAGCTAATTGAGTGTTGAGTGCTCTCTTCCCGTTTAGCATCTCATTCAATACTGAATAAGAGATACCTAATTGGCGTGCCAATCCCCGTTGTGAGATTCCGCGGAATTCCAGTTCATCCTTCAATACCTCACCTGGATGGGTTGGCACAAAAGGTTTTAGATTGTTGGCTACCATATTTGAGTTGATTTCTTGTAAAGACATGGTTTTATTACTGATTCAATGTGGTCACCGTGAGAAGGTAAGAATCATCGAAAGATGATTTCCTTTATTACTGGCTTACCCACGAGGTTGTTGAGCTGGGCGATAAGATTTGAGCGCGAGAGCATGAGGTCGTTGCGCAGCGAGGCCGACGCTATTTTTACCGTTATCACACCGTCGTCGACATATCGCTCGGTTGTCAAGCGATTGATGCCTTGTCCCACCACTTGTGGCCACAATCGCAGCGCCTTTTGTTCGAGCACAGCAGTCTCAATGTCCTCTTGCTGCATGAAGTCGCCGATAATCTCGGCTATTGACTTAGCATTGGTGCGTTTCATAGTTTTGCCTCCTCCCTTCGGCTGGCGATTGGGTTTATGGCACCGTTCTCTACTATCATCATTGAGTAGTCGCCACTCATCATCGAGACAATCTCGTCGAGGTGGGTGCGGTTGGTGTCGGTGATGAAAATCTGCCCGAAGTCCTGGCTGTTGCTCACCACATTGATGATGCTCACCACTCGCCGCTCGTCGAGCTTGTCGAAGATGTCGTCGAGGAGCAGGATGGGCGTTGTGCCGGTATATTTTTTCAAGAATTCAAACTGTGCCATGCGCAGAGCTATAGTATAGGTCTTGCACTGGCCTTGCGACCCCGTTTTGCGCATTGAGTGATTGCCGAGCCATAGGTCGATATCGTCGCGGTGCACGCCGCGTGTGGTGTAGCCCATTATCATGTCGCGGTCGCGGTTGGCGTTGAGCAGTTGCTGCATCGAGAGCTCGGTTAAGTGGCTCTTATAGCTCAGCCGCACCTGCTCGGCATCGCCCGATATGGCGCTGTAGTAGCGCATGAAGATGGGGGTGAACTCCTCGAGCCATTGTTTGCGCGACTCGTGAAGCGTTGCAGCAGTGCTATCCATTACGTTTTCCACGCTCTCATAGAGCAATGGGTCGCGGTAGTCGTTCTTTATCATCGAGTTGCGCTGCTCCAGGGCTTTGTTATAGCGGATGAGGGCATCAAGATACTTGCGGTTGCCTTGTGAGATAATCTGGTCCATGAGCCGGCGGCGCTCGTCGCCACCACCGCGAATCAGGTCCCAATCCAGTGGCGATATCATCACTAGCGGGAGTAGCCCAACGTGCTCGCTCAGTCGCTTGTAGTCCTTGCCATTGCGCTTCACCGTCTTGCGCTTTCCTCGCTGCACACTGAGCGAAATTTCCTCGGTCGAGCCTTTGCGGCTATAGCGACCTTGGAGCATCAAGAAGTTTGCATCATGGTTGATTGCTGCGCTGTGCTCGTTGTTGCTTGTGAAACTCTTGCAGTAGCTCAGGTAATAGATAGCGTCGAGCACATTGGTCTTGCCCATGCCGTTATTGCCTATCAGGCAGTTGACTTTGGGCGAGAACTGCAATTGCGCCTCGGCGATATTCTTATAGTTCAATATGGTGAGCTGCTCAAGTGTCATAGCACTGCAAAGTTAGTAAAAAGTTTTTAGTTTTCAGTTTTCAGCAATCAGTAATCAGTAATCAGTTCTCTAATCCCTAATCTCTAATCTCTCATCCCTCATCTCTCATCCCTCATCTCTCATCCCTCATCATTAGTTTAGAACAGGAAGAAAAGCGACACGCCAGTCACCGAAATCAATGCACCTAGCACACTCTTGGCGGTGATGGGCTGCTTGAAAAGCCACCAAGCCGGCAGGATGATAATGATGGGGGTCAACGCCATTAGGGTGCTGGCGATGCCGGCACTAGTATATTGCACGGCGAGCAACGAGCATCCCACTCCCACAAAGGGTCCAAAGATTGTTGTCAATGTGGCAACTGTCATGCTTGTGCGATCGGTCACGTTCTTGCGCAGCGAGGTGAAACCTTCGCGGAAAGCGAGCAAGAGGAAGAAGCCTGTAATACCCGCCAGGCAGCGGAACACGTTGGCATAGAAAGGCAATATCCACGGCTCGCAAGGTGCTGCCAGCGAGGCTTCGTAGTGATCCATACCTATCTTGCTCAGCACAAGACCCACGCCTTGGCACACAGCGGCACCAATGGCAAAGAGCACTCCGTTGAGAGGCAACTTGAGCGAGAGACGATGGCTACCATCGCCACGGCCAAGCACCGTGATGGCGATACCCGTGAGTGTTACCACCATGGCTACAATGCCCATGGGCCTTATCTCCTGTCCTAGTGTGAACCACGCCATGATGGCGGCGGTAATGGGCGCCAGTGTCATGAACAGTTGGCCGAACTTCGATCCAATGATGATGTAGCATTGAAAGAGGCAGAAGTCGCCTATCACATAGCCCACAAGTCCTGAGAGCATCATCCACATGTAGGCCTCGCCACTAGCCTTGGCAGGCAACGGGCTGCCCGTCACCACCCAGAAAAGGATAGCCGAGAACACTAAAGTGATGGCCATGCGCACGAAGTTGAGTGTCACGTTGCCCATGCGCTTGCTGCCCATTTCACTGAGCAGTGCTGTCGCGGTCCACGAGAATGCCACGCCAATTGATATCAGTTCGCCTAAATATTGCATTTGTTACTATTTAAATCATCTTGTTCTCGTTCCCGAATTATTGCTACCGATGCAACTGCCCCCGTGAGCTTTATTGTCTTGAAAATAGCGTTAGGCGACAATTCCGGCAAGGGCATCACTTCGCCATCGCTTGTGACATCAAACGATGGGAACTCATGGCTCAATCCACGGCCTGTAGCCTTGGCATAGCACTCCTTGAGAGTCCACAGCTGGGTGAAAAACAATTCCTGTTCATCAATGCTTGCCATTGCATCAAGACGTGCAATCTCGGCTTCGCTCATCGTGTATTCCACAAGGCCACGGCGGAGCTTTACAATGGTCTGCACATCAACTCCCACAGGCTCATCGCCTAGTGCACATGCAACTAGAGTGCCACTGTGCGACAGGCTGAAGTGGAGTTCGGGATGGTTGAGCAGCAAGGGCTTGCCGTGCTCGCCCGAGGCATATTCCATGTCGCGCTCACGCAGTCCATGCTCCATGAGCATGTTGTCGAGCAGCAGCCCGGCACCGGCACTGAGCCACTTGCCGCGTTCAAAGCGGTAAGGAGCCACCTTCTCGCGACGGTAGTGCGACAATTGGCGCAACGCGTCGTCAAGAGCCCCAGGAGTTCCCAGTGGTTCCACATTGGCAATCTTCACCATGCAGTTGCGCAATGTGAATTGTCTCAATATCTCAATGCCTTGCATCATTGTTTTTCGTGCAAAAGTATTATAAATCTCGCATATGACCAACAATTTGCCTCTTTATGCAAGTAGCGTGCCCGTGGCGATTACTGAGATGTTGCCTCCAGCCCAAATGGTGCCGTCGTCGAGCAATGATGTCTCAACTACCGAAGGGCGTCCCATAGCCTCGCCTTGAAGGAAACGGCACTCAGCCAAACCATTAATGATGCTGTTGTGGTGCAGATAGTGGGTCAAGGCTGCATTTGCAGTGCCTGTAGCACTCTCCTCGGGAATGCCATAGAGTGGTCCGAAGTTGCGAACGTGGGCGGTATACTCATCGTCCTCAATGGCAAAGGCATGCACGCCAGTAACGCCAAGCTCCTTGCTCAACTGTGCCAGTGCGTCCATGTCGGGACGCAGAGCGTTGAGTTCGTCAACGCTTGCCACTGGCATCATTATGTCGGGGAGGCCGGTACTCACCACCATCACGGGGAGATTTTCAGGCGCTCTCTCAACACCCATAATGCTGTGCAAACGTTCCACATCGACCTTGGCGGGCAACACCTGTGGCGATGCCATCTCCATCATTACCTTACCGCCAACTTTAACCTTTAGGTCGCCAGCCAGAGTGTGGTTGAGGCACATTGTCCCAATAGGAACTGCGCCCGATTGGCCAAGCACCCCAAAGGTGGCGACGGTGGCATGACCGCACAGGTCCACCTCGCCGCAACCAGTGAAGTAGCGCACCGTGAATTCGGCCTCACCGTGGCGTTTCACAAACGCCGTCTCCGAATACCGGAACTCAGCAGCCACCTGCTGCATGAATTCATCGCTAGGGAACTCTTTCCCATCCTCAATCAGCACCACCCCGGCAGGATTCCCACCAAAAGGTTTCTCAGTAAACGCGTCAACAATATAGTACCTCATAAATATTCTAGTTTAAGGTTACAAAGGTAGATAAAAAGATTGTTAGTGTGTCTACGTTAACAATAAAATGTTTACCTTTGTGGGAGTTTTTGAAAAAAGAGAACAAAGAAATTTGTCCTTAATTGTTTTAAAAAAGTGATAACTAATGGCTGAAATTGGTGATATTTTCCAGCGAACCGAAATGTTGCTGGGCAAGGAAGCTGTAGCTGCGCTTGCTGGATGCCATGTAGCGGTATTTGGCGTGGGCGGCGTGGGTGGCTATGCCGTCGAGGTGCTGGCTCGCAGTGGGGTGGGGGCGATTGACCTCTACGACAACGATGTGGTTGCTCCATCCAATATCAACCGCCAGATAATTGCCACCACGAGCACCATTGGCCGTCACAAGGTGGATGTGGCGGTAGAGCGAGTGCGCGACATCAACCCCGCTTGCAAGGTGCAGGGCTTCAAGATGTTCTACGTTGTGGCAAATGCCGATGAGGTAGACCTCTCGCAATATGACTATGTGGTCGACTGCATCGACACTGTGAGTGCCAAGATGGAGCTCGTGCGTCGTTGCACAAGGTTGGGTGTGCCCATCATTTGCAGCATGGGAGCAGCCAATAAGTTAGATGCCAGCGCATTCCGCGTAGCCGACATCAGCGACACCGACGTGGATCCACTCGCACGCATCATGCGCAAAAAGCTGCGCAAGGAAGGTATCGAGCACTTCAAGTGCGTCTTCAGCAAGGAGCAGCCTCGAGAGCCGCTTGAGCCAAGCGACGATGACGAGCAAAGCAAGCGACCCATCCCCGCCAGCAATGCCTGGGTGCCTGCTGCCGCCGGCATAGTGCTAGGCGGCGAGGTGGTGCTCGACCTAGTTTCAGCACCCATAAAAATCACAGCAACGCCATGAAGTTAGCCAAGCGCTTAAAGAAGAATAAGTACCTCAAGCCTGAGCTGAGAAATTTCACCGCCGACAAGAGCCTGCTCAATCACTGCCCATGCTGCGGCGAGGAATATCGCGGCAACTACTGCCCCGTGTGCGGCCTGCCCACCGGCAAGGGCGACATCACCTGGAAGTCAATCAAGGAAGGAGTGATGGACCTGTGGGGGCTGGGCACGCGCTCGCTGCCGCTCACCCTGTGGCAGCTCATGCTCATGCCAGGACACCTCATTGCGGCCTACATCAGCGGCCGCCGCCAAATCAGCTTCCCACCTGTGAAGATGCTGGTGATACTGTCGGTCATAGCACTGCTGATTTACAACTTAATCGACTCTAGCGACAACTCCACCGTGGCCGCCGCCAAGCCAGGCGACGTGGAGTCGATGATAAACTACAACCTCAATTTGTTCTACAACTGGGCATTAAGGCACTTCGACTGGGCGTTGATCGTTTACACTTCATTTCTTATTGTGCCCACATGGGTGGTGTTTCGCTACTCTCCCCGTTGCCCTCGCCACAACCTGCCACAGGGGTTCTTCATCCAGGTGTTTAACAGCATGCAGATGCTCATCGTCATCATGCTGGTCACAGTGCTGACCTGGGCACTCGACCTCATCATCGACACCTCATCAATCAGCCAGGAGACCACCGACACCATAACCAACGCCATCGTCTACACTATCCTCCTGGCATTGATCTACCGAACTTATTATCAAATCTTTGGCTACAATGCTTGGGGCACAGCATGGCGCGTAGCGGCAGTGCTGGCAGCAGGCTATGGCACGATGCAGATTGTCTTATTCGTGTTAGGCTATTCGGTGGCAGCCGCCATGGGCAAATGGAACTATATCACCAGCCACTTGCTGTCCGATTTAATCTTCGACACCCTGCTCACCACTATTGCCCTCGTGGTTCCACACCTCATCAACCGGCGCAGCAAGAGAGTGGATCCAATTAAGCGTTAGGTGGAGAGTTTTTTTTGGGGTGGATTGTTGCGAAGTTGGGCAATTGTGGCTACCTTAGTGAGTTAGTTGACTGATTGCGACGATGAGACCAATATTCTTGATAGGATACATGGGGTGCGGCAAGACCACCCTGGGTCTCATCAATTGGGAGTCGGTGAGAACAGGATTAATGGACGTGTGGGGCTTGGGAGGGCGCTCACTGCCTCGCACCCTGTGGCACCTGCTGCTGCGCCCTGGATACCTCATTGGCGAATACATCAGCGGCAAGCGCCAAGTTAGTTTCCCTCCAGTGAAGATGCTAGTGATTGTAGCACTGGTGACCTATCTTATTGCTAACTGGACCGATACCAGTTTTTCAGAAGATACAGTTTCAATACCCTTTTCCGACAGCATGAGTTCCAAGGATAAGTTTAATTATTATTTGACTTATTTTCTTGACTACATTCTGAAACACATCGACTGGTTTAGTTTATTTGTCCTATCTTCTATTATCGTTCCAACTTGGGTTGCTTACCGTCATGCTCCACAGCACAGTCATCACACCCTGCCTCAAGGATTCTTCATTCAGGTGTTCAACAGCATAGTATTAGTCCTTTTGGCTCTTTTTGCAACACTATCTTATTTCAATGACGATGCCATTTCAATTTTCTTTGGTGTTTTCATTTTCTTGCACTTGTTGCGCACCTATAAGCAGCTCTTTGGTTACAACTGGTGGGGCACCACATGGCGACTAGTGGTTGTTGCGACAACTATGATAATTTCTTGCTCTATGTGCTAGCAATAGTGATTCCACTTGGCATCACCCACCTGATAAACAAGAGACAAGCAAAGGCGGCTAAAGATTAGTGATTATATAGGCGAGACGGTGGGCGGTGTCGTTGATTTCCTCTTCGCTCTCAAGATAGGTAGAGTCAAACTGCAACTGTGCTTTCTTGTAGAACTTATTCCTTGCTTTCAATCCTTTTTTTACCGATTCCTTTATCTCCTCGTCGCTCATGTTGTTGAGAAGCGGACGCTTGCTGCGCTGCTCAGGCAGCACCAGCCGCGAGGTGATGCGCTCCACGCTCGTGCTCAGCCACACCGTGACGCCCACGCGGTTCATCAGCTCCATGTTGCCAGGCTGAAGCGGAGTGCCACCACCACACGCCACAATCGCGTCACCACCAGTGCCAGCAACCTCCTCAAGGGCCTCACGCTCCAATTGGCGGAAATGAGCCTCACCGTGCGTCATGAACACCTCCTTCGCCGTCATCCCGCACTTCTCTTCAATAAAAAGGTCCAGGTCAACAAACCGCCACCCGAGCAACCGCGCCAGCGGTTCCCCAAGCGTTGTCTTCCCGCACCCCATATATCCTATCAAAAACACAGCTCTCATCGCCCACAAAAATACTATTTTCTAAATTTGATATCATTAATGCTTTTTCATAACTATTCGTGAATTAGGTTATAGATAACTTGTTGCGGCGGTTGCTGGTCGTAAAACACTGTACGGAAGTAAGTGCAGCCTCCGCCTGCGTTTGTGCAACCAAGCGACACGAAATATTTACCGCTCTTTGCCCAGCCTTGTTTAAGAACCTTCATGTTGCCAAAGCCACAACTTGGGCATTTCTTATATCCATCTTGCTCTAAGCTATCGATTATCTCGTCAACGAAAACGGATGGTTTTGCCCTCTTATAGAAGATTGTTGTATTGACCTTAGCACGAGTTATTGCGACATAGAACACACGACGTTCTTCGGCAAAGTCAACGCTTTCTTCTTGTTGGCTCAACAGATACTCCAGCACTGGGTCATCTGAAATCATTGATGGGAATCCGTAGATGTCACTGTCGCATTTGAGCAAGAACACATAATCTGCTTCAAGGCCTTTCGCTTGATGTACGGTAAGACATTTTACCTTGCGATTGCCAATAGATATTTCAATGTTCTTATCATGCTCGCGATAATTGTATCCTGCATTCCTAAAGATTGTAAAGTCAAAAGCATATCGTGCTAGGATATAAACAGACTTATCGTTTGGTATGGCTTTTATTTTCTTTGCTACAGTTTCAGCAAGTTCTTTGTCCTCACCATATCCTTCAAACTTAATTGTTGTCACAATGTCTTTTCTGGGCGATTTTACATTCTTCTTTACTTGACTTGCATTTTTCTGTATGAAAGCCGAAGATATGCCAATGGCAGGTTGAGCAAAACGGTAAGTAGACTCTATTTTGCACATTGTGGTGAAACCGAAATGCTTGGCAAAATCAGAGAACAATCCCATATCACTACCAGAGAAACGGTATATCGACTGCCAGTCATCGCCAACTGCAAAGATTTTACCAATGGGAGACTGATTACGCAAGCTCATTAAGAAGCGATAACGGTCAAACGAAATATCTTGGAACTCATCAACGATGATGTACTTATATTTGAGTAGATATTTGCCATTTTTACACATATCGGTAGCTTGCAGAATCGCATCGGTGAAATCCATTTCACCATTCTTATCTAGCGTAGCCTGATATGATGTGTAGAATGGCTTAACCATATTCTCAATGATAAATAAATTGCGCCCGTCATTGAATTTCCGTACACTGGCAGCTACCTCATCTATCGTCTTACAGTTGGCTTTCATCAGGTTGATGAATGACATCAGCAGTTCCAACACTACTTTTTCTTTATGTTTGTCGCGTTGAACTATCTCTTGATAGACTTGCTCAGCAGACTTCTCAACGAGAGGAACACCGTTGACCAAAAGCAGTGATGTCAGCTCCTGCTGCCATGTACCGTTGCTGAACATTGCACTTGTTGTTTCAATCAGTTTAGTTCCTCTTTTATTGTGAGTCTGACGTTTCCACATTATGCCTTCCTTATATTTTCGGTCAGCTTCTTGCCAGGTCATGCCTCGCGGCTCACCAAACCATTTTGGCACCATGCCACTTTTGCCTACTGCATAGTGTTCCAAGTATAGTTTACGTGGAGCGCCATTAACAGTGTAGTAAATGGTGAAGTCGGGCTTATACTGCCTAAATGCAGTGGTGGCTGTGTCAAACTCATATCTCTCCTCATATCTGAAAGAGACGCTATGAGTCGATAAGAAGTGACAAATCTTGCGTTCTTCCTCGCTGCGAGTAAAGATAATCCTGCCATCCATATCGGGGAAATAAGCCTGAATTCCATACTTCCTGCGATCTGCAAGATACTCCCGCTCCGAGAGATACTTGTCAGGGTCTTTAATGCGAGAGATAAGATTAATTAGATAATAGGTGATCGCCTCAATAAACTGATGGTCTTTAAGCTTATTGTAGAACAAGTTCAGAGCAAAGTCAGCATCAACTATTGATGGTGCCTTATCAACTTGCGAGATAATGTTATAAGCAAGGCCATGGAATGTTGAGCTTGTCAGTCCGGCATAACCAATGCGTTCTCTCAACTCACCTGCAGCTTTTCGTGTATAGGTGATAAGCAGGATGTCGTTAGGATCAACATTGCACATGTCAATCAAGTAACGCACCTTGCCTTGAATGGTTGAAGTTTTGCCACTACCAGCAGAACTAACTACTAAGCAGTTGTCCTCTCCATTGACGATTGCATTTCTCTGTTGTGGATCTAATGGATAAGCAAGCACGTTGTCGAAGAAATCAGAGCATCGTGCCAACTCAGCCTTAACAAATGCGTTGTTGTGAGTTGTGCGTTGCTGCTCAAATGTCTTCACAAAGCTATTGAGATTAACTGTTTCTTGCGTATTAGCAAGATACTGATTTAGATTGTTGTCAATACAATACTGTATTGCATCAAAAACAGGCTTATATTCATTCAAGAAAACATCGGCTTCCGATTTTGCCAAATAATGCTTGTTATCAAAGAGTTTTCTTTGGGCCAGAACAGCACTCTCAAGATATTGGTTTACATAAGCAATAAAGTTATGGCCATTCCTGGCTGCATCCATATACGCTTGATGATTATTCTTAATATCTACAAGCGTGTTGGCATTAGCCACATCCTTAACCGCCAATGCTATGAACTTTGAACCGGCAACTTTATTGGCGTGTTCAAAGTCTAGAGAGTGCGCAGTTTCAAACTGCTCCCATTCGAGATTAGTCATAGGGCGCATTGGATTACAAAGACTATTGAACTCACCAATGGCCTTGGCAAAGTCTTCTGAGTAACGACCAACCTTATGCTTAACGTGAAGCGTATATAAAAGAAACGCAATCATTGCTACCACAACTACAGCAATTGCAGCGACAACAAAAATCGGTATTCCAAATAACGTCATTAAAAATGCTTATAAACAATGCTACAAAGATAGCAAGATTTTCCTTATTTCGCTCGTTTTACCTTCTTTTTAATGTCGCTTTCTATCATACTCATCTTCTATCTTTGCACTAAAAAGAGTGCATTGACATGCTTTTTTCCGTTCTCAGTTATTCTTTGAAAAAAAATTATTCATTTTTGTCCCACACTAAAGCACATCTGTTGTTCAAGTTGATACTATTTTGTCTTTGTTGTTTGACAAAACTGAGTCAACCGAGTCAACTGAGTCAACCGAGATCAAAAAACTAGCAACTAATTTATTTAAATGTTGGACTTTGCAACGATTATGGCCTCGTAAATAAAAATCAAAAACTTTGTCATTGATTTTGCATTTATCTCGTCTTGCACTATCTTTGCGAGGAAAAAGCAAAAGACTATGGCCAGTAACAAGAGAAAATGGTATGTGGTGTGGGTAGGTACCGAGCAAGGTATCTGCGACACGTGGACCGAGTGCCAGTTGCGCACCAAGGGCTATCCTGGGGCTCGCTACAAGAGCTTCGACAACCAGGAGGATGCTATTGAGGCGTGGCGCAACGGATATGAGGAGGAGGCACGCAATGTGCTGCGAGCCATCGCCAACGCACCTCGTCTCAAGGACGAGGTAGACTACACTCTCATACCCGAAATTATCCCCGGCAGCTGGGCAGTGGATGCCGCCTGCAGCAAGAACCCAGGCGCGATGGAATATCGCGGCGTGGATGTCTACACTGGCGCCCAAATCTTCCATAAGGGCCCCTTCCTGCAGGGTACCAATAACATTGGCGAGTTCCTCGCCATCGTGCATGCCCTAGCGTTGCTCTACAACCGCGGCGACTCGACTACCGCCATCTACAGCGACAGCCGTACGGCACAAATTTGGGTAAAAAAACGCAAATGCGGTACAAAACTCGAACGTACGCCACAAAACTCGCAACTGCTCGACATCGTGGCTCGCGCCGAGCAATGGCTGCAGACACACTCCACCAGCAATCCCATCTACAAGTGGCAAACCGATAAATGGGGCGAAATACCCGCCGACTTTGGCCGAAAATAACACCAAGCAAAATAGAAAAAGCCCTAGACAAATCATCTAGGGCTTAAATCTTGCTACTTAAAACTGATTACTGAGAACTGAAAGCTCTGCTTTCTTAGTCAAGTAGTATGTTATAGATGGCAGTAATATCACTCGAGGTGATGTTGCCGTCGCCATTAACATCGCTCGTAGAGAGATAAGTTTCGTCGCTATTGAGCAGGTAGTTGTAGAGTGCGGTGATGTCGGCCGCTGTTACGTTGCCATCGCCGTTCACATCGCCAGGCTCTGCCGCAGCCACTGCATCGGGATGCAAATCAACAGCCCCAGCGACCTCGGTTGAGGTCTCGCCAAGCCAGCCACAGTCCTGAAGCATGGCGCTATATACCTTCACAAAGTCAATCTTCTTTAAATCAACATGATTGCCCTCATCATCTACCGCCCAGTCAATCTTGAAACCATTGTTCCACTCCTCGGCGACAAGATTACTTGGGTCATTCTTATAACCATAACCCTTATCAGGCCTATTGTCGACATATCCCCAGTCAAAGAAATATTGATGCCAATCGTCGGCAGTAGCCGAGAAATTTTGAGCATTGCCACGCAGCTTGGTTCCCTCGAAGGTCAACGTCTCGTCCTCAGTCCACAGGGGCCAATAACTTTGTTGATGCCAATAGTTCTTGCGAAAGTAACCCTCTTGAATGCTGTCGACGCTATTGCTCGTCCAGCGGATGTACTGGTTGTGGTACTGCCCCATATTTAGATGCCCAAACTGGCTATCATCTGGCTTGTAATAAGTAACCGTAAAATGCTTCTGGGTCTTAGGGTGGTTGTATTCGCTGCCAGCAAGCTCATACCAGGGGTCGTCGGGGATGCCGTTGCCGTTCACGTCACGGCTCACCATCACGATACCCGACTCGCTTGAGCCACCAAGCAACGGGCGCTGGCTGGACTGCATGGCATTACCAAAAATCTGCATGTCATATTCTCCCTTCACGTTCACCACTGGGTGGTCAAAGCCAAACACCACATAGCCGCCAAAAGGGCCGAGAGAGATTTGTCGCTGATCAACTGCCACGAGAGTGCCATTAGCCTTGGTGTAGCCACAAATGTACTCCGCCACAAGAGACAAGACCGAATCCTTTGTTATTGGCTCGTCAACCATGGGCAACTCGTTTGTAAACTGGCCTGGCGCTGGCATGAAGTCATAAACCTTGGTGATATATGGCTTGTTCTGAGCATAGGCAGTTGCCACAAGTGCCAATGAAAAAAGTGTTAGTAATATTCTTCTCATATTTTATATGATTTTAAATTAATTATTCTTCCCTAATTATCCTGAACTACTGTTCATTGATATTATCTCCTAAGAAGACGAAGTGCGCAGGGATGTTCCCTGCCCTGATTCGCCATTTCATGTTCCCATCGGGACTGAAACAGTAGAGGAAACCATAATCGACGTAGGAATATGCGTCGGCAAGCAGGATGTCTTTAGTCATAGGGTTCACGGCTATTCCGTAGGGCTTCTTGATTTTAGCGTCGGTTCCATCGGCTATAAAACACTCGTTAACCACCTCCATGGTTTTGGTGTTTATTATCTTGTAGGTACCAGTTGAGAATCCCTCAGACAACTCGCTCCACTCGTTGCTAATGACATAAAGCGAGTCACCGTCCATCCAGGTGTTTGCCACGCGCACGTCAAGGGTCTTGACCAAGCGGCGTTTTTGGGTGTCGTAGGCATAGAGCATGCTCTCGGTGCCATGATAGTCGCCACGCGACGACACCCACAAGATCCCACGTTTGTCGCATTTGCAGCCAAGCAGGTTGATAGCGATGGGAATGCGCTCTATTTCCTTGAACGTTTCTATATCAATCACTGAGACGGTGTTCTCATAGCCAATCTTTGCACCTTGAGAGTAGCCGCCTGAGTTGGCAACATAAATCTTGCCATCCACTATATCGAGTTCGTCGGGCTGACGTCCAACAACGCATTTGTCCACCACCTCTAATGTTGTGGTATCGACTTTAAACACCGCTCCCAGCTGATACACATCCTCGTCACTGCCCTGTCCCTCAAGCACCACGGGACCCACATAACTTGAAACGTAGGCATAGCCTTTATAGAACTTTATGTAGCGGCAGTTGGGGATATTTATCTGCCCAATGCGCTTCACCGAACGTTTGTCGACCACTTCCACCTTGTCGGAGCAATTAATCACCATATACATCTTGCTGCCATAAATACCAATGTCGTTGCCCACATCGCCAAGCTCCATGACAACCGTAGGGTTGGCGCTTAAATAGACATCACGTGATAATGAGCCAGTAGAGTAGTCATAATAGTCTAAAGATGCCAGATTCCATTGCATCATGCCCTCGTTGAGGAGATAGAAACCCTCAACGCTAGTGTATTCAGGCTGAGTCACGGGCACGACTTCTTTGAGGTATATCTCCTCGTCTTCACGGCACGAACCGAGAACAGCCAGAGCTAGGAGAGATATAAATAATATGTATTTACTAAACTTCATTTTTAAAAATCAAACTTCAAAATAAGTTTATAGTTGCGACCCGGCATGGGATAGTTTATAATCACATCGTAGTACTGGTTGAACAGGTTGTTGACCTCGGCTGCGACTTTGAGCTTGGTATTTCCAAGACTAAAGGTGTAGCTGGCGCTCAGGTCGTGGGTGTACCACGGTTGCTGATGGTAGGCTCGCTCATTACAACTGGTGCTGTAGCGCTCGCCCACATAGATAAAGCTGTAGTTCACGTCAAGGTCACGCCATGTGGCACGGCCCACCACGCTACCACTATGCCATGGGATATAAGCAATTTGTCCCTTGTAGGTGCCGCCATATCCAATGTCGTCAGGATTAGTGTAATCGCGTGCTTTTTGGTAAGTATAGCTTAAATTGACATCTACATTGAAATCACGTGCCATGTGCATGGTTGCTCGTGCAGTGACATCCACACCCATAATCCTCACCTTGCCTATGTTCATCATCGTCCAGCGATACTGGCCACGACCACTAGGAACAGCGATTATCTTGTCAGTGATGGTGTTATAGTAGGCATCTGCAGTAAATTTCAAACCTGTAAAGAAGCCGTCCTCACGCAAGCGCTGATACCAAAAGCCCAAGTCGAACTGATTGGTATACTCGGGTCGCAGATTGGCATTGCCCATGTCGGTGTAGAACAGGTCATTAAACGTGGGCATACGAAATATGCGCTTGAAAAACGCACGCAAATAGAAATCGTAACGCTGAATTGGCTGGTAGTTCATAAACACCGCTGGTGTGAACTTGTGCATCCACTTGGATCGATGCGCCAATGTCTCACCCTGATAAACGGTCTTATAGCGGTCGTTTATCATAGTGTAGAGCACGCTGGCCTGAATCTTGAACCCACGCCAAGTGCGCGCCGTGGCGAGTGCCACAAGAGTGGTGTGGCGCTGAGGATATGAGAAATTTGTAAGGGTGGAGTTGAGGTAATTCCACTTGTAATCGACGCTCAAATTCACATCCCAGTCGGGCATGATAGTGTATTTGTTGGCGCTAGAAAGATAAATCTCGTCTTGCCAGAATTTGTTGTCAACGAGCATCAACGTGGTGTCGGGATTGTTGTAGTGCATGAAGTCGCGGGCATACTTGCCGTTAAGCATCATTTCAAAGCAATCACTCAATCGCTTTTGCCAGCTACCTTGAGTAAAGAAATTGCGGTCCCACTGACGCTGTGAGTTCATCCACACATT
>JAEEGJ010002457.1_pt1 | contig 95440 bp, 76 predicted proteins | sample 8958761 | NCBI WGS metagenome assembly JAEEGJ01 (sample SAMN16246546, study PRJNA631951) | gut metagenome | biome: gut microbiome; feature: rumen; material: RS-attached | host: Bos | place: Iran: Karaj | collected 2018-10 | reverse complement strand
CTGCAGCGCTTTCCACAGGGTACATCTGTCTGCATCGGGCTTTCCTCTTCTTAATGTGGTGGGTGAAAGAGATCTTCCTGCAGAAATGTCAGATGTCGAGATGGAGTTTACGATAGGTTAGCAGGATTTTACATAAACCTGCTGATATGATAAAATTCACTTTCCGGGAATGGTTCCGGAAGAGTTAATGAAGTTCTTTTGCATTTAGTGCAGAATGGAGGACAAATGAAAAATCTGATTTTGTATACAAGAGAAACAATTTCCGAAGAGGAATTAAGCGTTAAGGTTGCCCACAGCATGCATCTGGCTGTTTTATCAAACGGGGAACTCAAGGTGCTTAATCATAATTCAGGAGTGCTGTTTGGCAAGGCAACAGAAAATGCTGACGGTTCGTTAAATGCAAAATGTCTTGAAAAACCGGTAGCTTTACAGATTAATAATTTCTTATACGGCGTGGTTTACATAATAAGCAACGAGAAAGGTGAGCCGGACGAAGAAAGCAAGGGTAAGGTTGCTGTCTGCATTACAAGAGATTTTGCTCATTACAGTTCACCGGCGATGTGGAATATTTCCGAGGAATTTATAGAAAGAATTTTTGTTTCGTTTAATGATGAAAAGAGATTTTTTGAAGTTTGGTATAAGGAAAGTAACGGAAAGTGGTTCAGAGGTTTTGCTAAAACATTTACCGGAGATTTATTTAATGTGACTGAAGAAAGTTTTGAAGAAGAGCAGGGAATATCTAAAGAAGTTCTTTCTTTTTGCGAGAATGGAAAAGAAAAACTTCCGGAAGGAATGATTCTTTCGGGAAGTTTGGAGATTGATGACGAAACTGCTGATTATGTAGAAAAGAAACTTATTACACCGGTTAACATAACAAATATAGTTCCCGAGTCTGTTATTGCATCGCAGGAGTCTGATGTGACAGGAGTAAAAGCAGTTGCCGAATATTCTGACGGTTCGCAGTGCCAAAAGGTTGTAGACTGGGACCTTTCAACTGTTGATTTTGAAAAAGAAGGAGAATACAGAGTTACGGGAAAAGTGCATAAGGAGCATTTTCCTTTCCCGATTTTTGAAAACCGTGCGGATCCTTGTATCGGAAGATGGAACGGTAAATACTATTTTATCGCAACGACAGATGAGGACGGAAATCATTCTTTATATATCAGGGAAGCGGATTCTGTTAAAGGGCTGATGGATGCAAAACCGGTTCTTTTGCTTGATTCCAATACCTATGACTATATAGGTGGCCTTTTGTGGGCACCGGAGTTTCATGAGGTTGAAGGCAAAATGTATATTTATTTTGCCGCAGCTTTTCAGGGTGAGTTTTTACGTGAAGAAAGCCGTGTGATGGAGCTGAAGGAAGGCGGAAATCCTGTTAATCCAAAGGATTGGAGTGCTCCGATAAAGGTATTAAAGCCGGATGGAACTCCTTTGGCGGAAGAAACAAAAGAGATTACTTTGGATATGACTGTATTTATGTGGGAAGATGAATACTATGCAGTGTGGTCTCAAAGACAGTTTGTTCCAAAAGATTTGGGCGCATGGCTTTATATGGCAAAACTGGATAAAAAGGAGCCATGGAAGCTTGCTTCTGAGCCTTTTGTCCTTACAAAGCCCGAATACAGCTTTGAAAACAACCATACTTATGTAGCAGAAGGTCCTTTTGCCCTTATTAGGGGTGACAAGCTTTATCTGACATATTCCGGAGCATTGGTGGATTCGACTTACATAGTTAATATGCTTTCTCTGAAAAAGGGTCAGGATATTATGAATCCAAGAGAATGGACAAAGAACAATTATCCCCTTTTATGCGCAAGGTCAACTCCGGGTGAATACGGTACAGGTCACAATGCTTATGTGATTGACGATGACGGGACTGTATGGAACAGCTATCATGCGCGCCCGGGCGTTAACGGCCCGAGAAGTACCGGAATCCGAAGAGTGCATTTTGGTATGGACGGAGAGCCTATCCTTGATATGCAGGAAGAACTGGATGTTAAGGACGAAATTGCGGCTGTAAGCATGAAGGTATACGTTAAAAAGTAAGAAAAATGCCAATTTAATTTAATAATATATCCCCAATATACCATTAAGTAACATTTTGAAATTTCTATATTTAGTGGACTGGGAAGAATTTGACATTGTGGGGCACCTTATTCAGCCATGGTATCGACTATGGACTGGCTATGTGGCTCATAGAATGTCTAATAATAGCATATTCTTTAGGTCAACGATAGCCACTCCTGTTTAGAAGATTGCACAGGCTGCTATAGCAGAAAGGTAGAGCAATCCTTGGAATAACAGTTCCTAAATCACCTTGAAAACGGAAAAACCTCACTTTGACTGTAACAGTTGAAGTGAGGATTTTTTTTCTATGAAAATGATGTTGAAAAAAGAAAAACAAGAAAAAAGCAATCAGTATAATCAGAAAACAGTTTTCCTGAGAAAAGAACCCAAATCTATGAGTTACCATTGTTGACTTGATACATAGGATTTGTTATACTTCTTATATACTGAGTAAAATGAGAAGGTAAATGTAGTGCTTGGATAATGCTTGGTTTACGAGCTTGAAAGGAATAATATGAATTTCCCGTTTAGTGAATCTCCCAATACAGCTTGTATTGTGTGCAAGCACATATTACGCAAAGAGAAACCGATTCTGTTCGCTTCGCATGATGATGAAGATGGTATGTGGCAGTTTATGTGTGGATGTGAGCATTCATTTCCAGAAGATGCATGTGTAATCGGATTGGCTGAAGCGTTGGAACTGGATTCAACGATCTCCTTGATTGCGAGCATCCCTTGTGGCTATATGGCAGAGAGAGAATCTGCGACGGCTGATTGGACAATAATCAAAGAATAGGTAAGATAGAGGAACCGATATGTTTATAAACAAACTTAATCAGCTATATAAACCTAAAAGAATATTGTATTACACGGAAGACACAGATAAAAGCGTTGAAGCATTCTGTAACGGAGAAAGCATACCGCAGATCAGCAGATACAAGAATGCTTTTGGAGCTTATGATGCTCCCGGAGTATTTTTTATTGATACGTTTGAAAAACCCGTGATAGGAATCGAATATAGGATGGATGATCCTAGGGTCGAATACCCGGAGGATCTTAAATCGGTTATTCTTGAAGGATCTTTTTTCTATTCAATAGAGATAGATAACGAGATATCAATAGACAGAGAAACCATCCGGGATATCTTTGTAAAGATTGCGGAAGATGATGACGCACACCGTAATTTCAGTGATCTATCCATAAAAGAAAATCCGAAGACCATAAGCGTTTTCTCTGACGGAAAGAAGATAAGGATTCTTTATGAGTGGAGCCTTTATGAGGATCGTGCCCAAGATGTGATCCGCGACCAATATGATAAATTTGACAAGGCATATCTATATAATAAGGCATTTAACGATCCTATTACCGGGCATTTCAACTGGAATCATCTTGTAGCTTATCTTGAGATGCCTATGGATAATGGAATAAATGATTACGGATTTGTTCATTTTGACATTAAAGCATTTCGTGTAATTAACGAGGTTTACGGGCATGTAGCTGCAAACAAGGTACTCTGCAATATTGTTAAGGCCATGAATGAGGCTGATTTTGTCTATGCAAGCGCAAGATGCCACAATGACAACTTTGCCATGATGATAAAGGACATGCCAAGGGAAGAGACCATTAAAACGCTGGAGGAATTTTTCTTAGGCCTGTCCCATCTTAAAGAGGATCCGAATTACAAGATTTTATACAGGTGCGGCGTAGTACTTATGCCAAGAGCACTTCTTTCAGCCAACAGAGTAGCCGATGCCGCAAAGATGGCGCAGGAACTCGGACAGGATTATACCAAGACGGAGATCATATTCTATACCGAAAAAATGCACGACGATGTTTTATGGAGCAATTATATTAAGGCATATGTCGAAACGGCCATTACAAATGATGAGTTTGTGGTTTACCTTCAGCCCAAATTCGACAGCAGAAATAATTCCTTAAAGGGTATGGAGGCTCTTATCCGGTGGAATTACAAGAAAAAAGAGTTTTTATCCCCGGCAAGATTTATCCCGTTTTTTGAAAAAGACGGATCGATCGGTAAGATTGATGACATTGTACTTAAAAAAGTATGTATGACTTTAAAGAGATGGGAAACCGAAGGGAAAAAGCTGTACCCGGTATCGGTGAATCTTTCAAGGAACAGGATGTATGATAAAAACATCATAGATTATCTGACCGGAATAGTTGACAGCTACGGAGTAGGACACGAATACATTGATTTTGAATTAACGGAAAGTGCATCCTATGACAACACGGAACAAATGATAAGTATGCTGTTTGAGCTTAGAAAAAAAGGCTTTAAGATTTCCATGGATGATTTCGGGACCGGATATTCATCATTATCCCTTCTTACCTGTATGCCGCTCGACACATTAAAAATTGACAAGAGTTTTGTGGATAAAATAGGTATACAGAACGAAAGGGATGAAGATATCTTTGTTCTAAAGCATATTATCTCTTTGGCAAGGGATCTGGGATTTGTATGCCTGGCAGAAGGCGCCGAAAGAAAAGAACAGGTTGAACGCTTAAGCCAGTACGGCTGTGATCTGATCCAGGGATATTATTACAGTAAGCCTATTTCTATAGAAGAGTTTGAAAAGAAGTATTATTAGTATAAGCCGGTTAGTTGAACGATCCTCCAAATTTGAAGGGGCGTATTTGATAAAGTCGAGAAACTTCGGGGCCTAAACAAATACGAGGTAGATGCTCAAATAAAGCTTGATGATCTTTTTGAATGATTATGTTTACTCCCTAACTATCTTTAAAATTGGGTTACGGAGTAAAAATAATACAATAATTGGAGAAGCTTAAAAGAATTTTGGTTTAACTTACTTATTGGCAAATCGTGTTTGCAGAAAGGGAAAAATGATAATTCGAGACTTTGAAACGAAATATATAGAGGAAGCAATGGAAATTGCCCTTGACGCATATAATTATGAGAGAGCATTTATACGGGATCTTCCGGAAATATCAAGCATTCCCATACTGAAACAATTATCCGAAAATGGCTTCGGTGTTGTAGCATTTGAAGGTGAGAAAATGATCGGATTTCTATGCAGTGTTGAACCTTTTGAAAATGTTTTTCGTTCCACTGATGTGAAAGGTGTTTTTTCGCCTATGGGTGCGAATGGAGCAGTTGCGGAAAATCATGGTAAGATTTATGCCGCATTGTATCAGGCAGCTGCAAAAAAGTGGGTAAAAGCCGGAGCGGTGTCACATGCCATTTGTTTATATGGACACGATGAGCAGGCAAAACAGCAGCTTTTTCGTTATGGATTTGGAATGAGATGTATGGATGCCATTCGTCCGATGGAAACAATAGACTGTGTCCCATGCGATGGATATGAGTTTTTAGAATTGCCTAAGGCGGATTATGCAAGTGTTTATCCGCTTCATTTGGCTCTTAACGAGCATTACTGCTCCAGCCCGTTTTTTATGAATCGAAAGCCGGATACACTGGAAGAGTTCTTAACATTTTCTGAAAGAAACAAGGAACGTTACTTTGTAGCGAAGAAAAAGGGAGAATTATGCGCCTATTTGGAAGTGTCAAATGAAGGCGAAACATTTGTAGCATCTGGAGATGCTTACCGTCATATCATGGGAGCATATTGTGTACCGGAACACAGGGGCAGGGGAGTATATCAGAAGCTGTTGAATTTAGTTATAAATACTTTGGAAGCGGAAGGATATACCAAACTCGGAGTGGATTTTGAAAGTATCAATCCGTCAGGAAGCGGCTTTTGGCTTAAGTATTTTAATGCTTATACCAATAGTGTTGTGCGCAGGATAGATGAACAGATTTTGAAAAGAGTATCTCTGGTATGATCTTATCGGATTGTTATTGTCAGACAAATTCCAGTTTGTCGGAATAGTAGGTTATATTGGAAGTTAATCTTCCTATCGTGGGTTCAAATGAACCCACAAAAATGTGTTCATGGGCTCAAAAGTGAATCCACGGAAAGTGAACCCACGGCAAATCAAAGTGAACCCACGCAGAGGCACGAGTAGTATTTTGCCTGATAAAAAAACTACGTTTTGACTACGATTCACGGCCAAGATTTGCTTTCGCTTGCCGGGTTTTGCCATTTGGCACGATTTTCTGTAAAATGACGTAAGCTTCAGCAGCCTGGCAAACCGGCGCAAACTGAAGCAATTTGATGCAGTTTTGGAGGTAAGAAATGCCGATAAAAGTCTTATTTGTCTGCTGGGGCAATATCTGCAGATCCCCGATGGGCGAGTATATTTTTAAGGATATGGTTAAGAAAGAGGGGATAGCCGATAAGGTTTATGTTGAATCTGCGGCTACTTCTACCGAGGAATTGGGCAATCCCGTATACCCTCCGGCCAGGGATGAGCTTAGAAGACACGGAATTGACTGCTCCGGTCATCATGCAAGACAGGTTCGAAAAAGTGACTATGATGATTTTGATTACATTATCGCGATGGAAGATATCCATTTAAGGATAATGAGAGACAGATTTTTCGGAGGCAGGGACGATAAGATTTCACTTTGCATGGATTATTCGTCCAGACCCGGAAAGCAGATCGCGGATCCTTGGTACACGGGAGACTTTGTTACGGCCTACAATCAGATAGAAGAAGGCTGCAGAGGTTTATTGGAGATCATCAAAAAAGAGATATAATAATGCCAGAAAATTAAATCTGAATTTAATTTATCGGCTATTTTAAAACGAGAAAAAACGGAGGCTTGAATGATTAAAGCTGTTATTTTTGATATGGACGGAGTTATTTTTGATTCGGAGAGAGTCATATGCGAACTCTGGGACGAGGTTGCTAAAGAAAACAATATTCCCGATATCGAGGAACTGATGATAAGGTGTATCGGGATAAACGAGAAAGCTACAGACGAGCTTTTTACAAAGAAATACGGAGAAGAATTTCCGTATGAGAAATTTAAGAAGATCATCTCACAAAGATATCATGAGAAATATGACGGAGGCAGACTTCCGATGAAACCGGGAGTGAACGAACTCTTGAGTTTCCTGAAGGAGAATAAGATAAAAACCGCACTTGCTTCGTCAACTAAGGTTGAAACCGTGAAGAACCAGCTTAGAGATGCCGGAGTACTTCAGTATTTTGATGTTGTTGTGGGCGGAGACATGGTCAAGAGATCAAAACCCGACCCCGAGATCTTTCTTCATGCGGCAGAAATGCTTGGGATCGATCCCAAAGATGCGTTCATTATCGAGGATTCTTTTAACGGTATCAGGGCTGCACATGCTGCCGGAGCAAAGCCTGTTATGGTCCCCGATCTTATTCAGCCTGATGATGAAATAAAGGCTTTATATCATAAGAATTGTAAAGATTTACTTGAAGTCAGAGACTATTTTTCTGAGTTTATATAATAAATAAGAAATATTTTTCATCGCAAAAGCACCCAAAAATTTGAAAAAAGGGCGAAATTATGATAAAATACCAATTTGGATTGAGTGTTTTCAGAAATCGTGAGGGGAATGCGATGAGAAGATATGATAATGATGTAATTAATTCGAATTTTTTTAGTTCAATTAACTATAAAAAAAGAGGACGGGCTGGATTGATCTTTAGCCTTGTCCTTTTATTTGTTTTAACGGTTTCTACCGTCGGAGCGGCAATACTTATACCGTTCGATCAGGTTCATGCCGAAAACATCACCGGTGCCGAAAACGATAAGGTCAATATCGATTTTACCGGACAGAATGAAGGATATTCGGCTGTTCTTTACAATAACAGCAACGGACTGCCTACATCGGAAGCAAATGCCATTGCGGAAACTGCCGAAGGCTTTATCTGGATAGGCAGCTACTCGGGTCTTATCAGATATGACGGAAATACTTTCGAGAGAATCGAAAATGTAAGCGGAATCTCCAGCGTTACCGCTCTTTACGTTGACAGTAAGAACCGTCTCTGGATCGGTTCAAACGACAACGGAACGGCAATGATGGATAAGGGCGAATTTAAGTTCTTCAGAGATGAAACCGGATTCCAGTCCCTTTCGATCAGAAGTATCTCGGAAGATAAAGCAGGCAATATCTTACTTGCTACCACACACGGCGTAAATGTTATCGACGAGTATCAGAATCTTTACAAACTGGATTCTCCCAATATCAACGATGCTTATATTCATGAATTAAGAACCGATGATACAACCGGTATCATTTACGGTATCACGCAGGAAGGATATGTATTCACTATCGAAAACTGTAAGGTGACAGGATATTTCGATCTTACAAGATTCGGTATAGAAAGTGCCAACTGTATCTTACCCGATCCCAATAATCCCGGATATGTGTATGTCGGAACAGACTATTCCGAGGTTTATTACGGCAATCTTCAGGACGGAATGTCCAATGCGAAACTCATCGAAGTCAAACCTCTTAGCAAGATAAATTCAATGGAATTTATTGACGGTAAACTCTGGATCTGCTCTGACACCGGAATAGGTATGCATGACGGTGCGGGATTCAGACAGATCTACAATCTTCCGATGAACAACTCGATCGACCAGATGCTTACTGACTATGAAGGCAATCTTTGGTTTGCTTCTTCAAGACAGGGTGTATTGAAAGTCGTAAGAAACAGGTTCACGGATATCTTTGCAAAATACGGTCTTGAGGAAACGGTTGTAAACTCAACCTGCAGATATAAGTCATATCTTCTTCTCGGAACCGACCAGGGACTTGTTGCCTTGGAAAGCGGTACAACAGCATCAAAGATCTCATTAAAACAAAAGATCGATCTTCCCGAAGAATATCAACATTACACCAATCTGATCGAACTCCTTGACGGAATAAGGATCCGTTCCATTATCAGGGACAGTGAAGATATCCTCTGGATCTCTACATACAGCGAACTCGGATTGCTTGAATTCGATGACGGAAATATCAGATGTTACAACCTCGATAACGGTATGCCGTCAAACAAAGCAAGAACCGTTTATGAAGTACCTGAGGCAGGATATATATTTGCAGCATGTTCGGAAGGTCTTGCACTTATCGACAAGAAGTCGGGAATCACCGATGTAATAGATACCGATTCCGGTCTCGGAAATCCCGAAGTACTTACAGCTACAAGCGGATTTAACGGAGAGATCGTTATAGGAACCGACGGCGGCGGAATCTATATCGTAAGAAATACAAACATTGAAGGTATCGGACTCAAGGACGGTCTTTCTTCAATGGTTGTTATGCGTATAAAAAGAGACGATGCCAGAAGAGTTTACTGGATCGTTACAAGTAATTCCCTTTCGTACATGACTGAAGATTACGAGATCGTTACGATAAAGAATTTCCCTTACACAAATAACTTTGATCTTTATGAGAACGATAAAGGGGAAATGTGGGTATTGAGCAGTAACGGTGTATATGTTGCAAACATCGATGAGCTTATCGCAAACGAGGAAATAAATACAACATATTTCAGTATGGCGAGCGGACTTTCATGTGTTTCGACAGCAAACTCCTACAGTGAACTGACTGAGGACGGAGATCTGTATATTGCCGGTTCAACAGGCGTTTCAAAGGTTAATATCAACAAAACGTTCGGCGATGTTGAGAATATAAAGCTCACCGTTCCATATGTTGAAGCGGACGGAAAGATGCTTTATCCCGATGAAAGCGGAACGATAACGGTTCCTTCAAGCGTAAAGAGAGTTACGATCTACGGATATGTATTTACATATTCGCTGATGAACCCGAATGTAACTTATTATCTTGAAGGTTTTGATAAAGAACCCAAAACGGTAAAGAGAAGTGATTTCGAACCCGTAGCTTATACAAACCTTAAGGGTAAAACTTATAACTTCGTAATGAAACTGGATGATTCGATGGGAACGGGCAATAACGAAGCGTCGATAACCATCATTAAGAAGAAAGCATTTTACGAGTCGATCCTTTTCTATGTATTCGTAGCTGTTGTATTCGGACTTCTGCTTTACGAAGTTATAGCATTTTTCGTAAACAAAAAGACTGAGAGCTATTTAAAGAAACAAAAAGAAACAAACCTGTTTATTCGTGAGATGACGGAAGCATTTGCGAGAACCATCGATATGAAAGACCAGTATACCAAGGGTCATTCGATCCGTGTTGCAGAGTATACGGCAAAACTCACGAGAGAACTCGGTTATGATGAGGATACCGTTGAGAAGTATTACAATATAGCACTTCTGCATGATATCGGTAAGATTGGTATCAAGCCTGAAGTATTGAACAAAGCAGGAAAACTTACCGACGAAGAATTCACGCTTATCAAATCCCATTCGACAAAGGGCTACCATGTTCTTAAAGACATCAGCATCATGCCCGAACTTGCGACAGGTGCACGTTTCCACCATGAAAGACCTGACGGAAAAGGATATCCCAAAGGACTTGTCGGAGATGAGATACCGAGAGTTGCACAGATCATCGCGGTTGCCGATACGTTTGATGCAATGTATTCGAACAGACCTTACAGAAAACGTATGAATTTCGAGAGGGTTGTATCCATCATAAAAGAAGTATCCGGAACCCAGCTTACCGAAGACGTAGTAGATGCATTCTTAAGACTTGTCGAAAAAGGCGAACTTAAGATGGATGCCGATGACGACGGTGGCGGATCTATGGATGATATCAACAACATCCGTCGCAAATACGAGGATAACGCTGACAAGAAGGAAGAAAACAAAGAAAATAAAGAAGCGGAAAAGAAAGAAGATAATAAAGACGATTCCGTAAAAGAAACAAAGGAAGAAACCGGTGATGAAGAAAAGTGATAACGAGTTAGAGGAATTCTCTGAAAACAAGAAAAGCATTAAAGAGTTTTTCCTCATAGCGATCCCTGTAGGTGCATTTATACTTATAGCAGTGGCGGCGCTTATTATAGGGATCGCGATTACAGAAAAGAAAAAGCATTCCGTTCCGAATGCTGAGACTGCCGGTGTGGAATCGGATATTTTACAAAGCGATAACGATAAAAACGGTGAGACAAAGGATGTGTCCGAAAACTCGGACACATCAGTTTTGTCAACCGAAGATGATCTTACATCCGGGGAAGAAAACTCTCCGGTTAATTCTGTTTTAAATACAGGTAATCTGTCACAGGAAGGAAGCGGATACGAAGGTACGAAAGGCACAGGCAAGTATAATTACGGCGAGGCCCTTCAGAAATCCCTTCTTTTTTATGAGCTGCAAAGATCAGGCGATCTTCCGGATGAGGTAAGATGCAACTGGAGAGGAGATTCCTGTCTTGAGGACGGGTCCGATGCGGGACTCGATCTTTCAGGCGGATGGTACGACGCCGGAGATAATGTAAAATTCAATCTTCCGATGTCATATACCGCTACGATGCTTGCATGGTCGGTATACGAAGACAGAGAGGCTTATGAAGAGTCGGGACAGCTTGAATATGCGCTCGGAAACATTAAATGGGCCAATGATTATTTCATCAAATGTCACCCTTCGGATGAAGTTTATTATTATCAGGTCGGAGACGGAAATGCAGACCATGGCTGGTGGGGAAGTGCGGAAGTGGTAGATGTCAGAATGGACAGACCTTCATACTGCGTCACAAAGCAGAATCCCGGTTCAGCCGTATGCGGCGAGACGGCTGCTTCTCTTGCGGCATGCTCGATCGTATTTAAGGATACCGATAAAGAATACAGTGATCTTTGCTTAAAGCATGCAAAGAGCTTATATAAATTTGCACGTGATACAAGATCCGATGCGGGATATACCGCCGCAAACGGATTTTACAATTCATGGAGCGGATACAACGATGAACTTGCATGGTCCGGTGCATGGCTTTATATGGCTACAGGTGATGAAACGTATCTAAGCAATGCAAAAGAAGATTATGCGAAATCCGACAGAAACCACAAATGGGCTATGTGCTGGGATGATGTCCATATCGGAGCGGCACTTCTTTTAGCAAGAAATGCAACTCCCGAAGAAACAATGTATGCAAGCGATCTTGAGAAGCATCTCGACTGGTGGACCACAGGTGTAAACGGAGAGAGGATAACATATACACCGAAAGGCCTTGCATGGCTTGATTCATGGGGATCGTTAAGATATGCGACAACTACAGGTTATATTGCATCCATATATGCAGAATCCGACGGATGTACGCCGGAAAAGAAAAAGATCTACGAAGATTTTGCTCTTTCTCAGGCAGGATATGCTTTGGGTGATACCGGAAGATCTTTTGAAATAGGATTCGGCAAGGATTCACCGAAGAACCCTCATCACAGAACCGCACAGGGTTCATACTGCGACAACATGAACGAACCGGGCGAGGCAAGACATATCTTATACGGTGCGCTTGTCGGCGGACCCGATGCTTCGGACGGATATACCGATACCGTTACGGATTACACGGTAAACGAAGTTGCCTGCGATTACAATGCGGGATTTACAGGTCTTCTTGCACATCTTTATTCAAAGTACAAGGGACAGACAATAAAAGATTTCGGTGCTGTGGAAACACCCGGACTTGAAATATATGCCGACGGTTCGATCAATGTTTCGGGCGATGATTTTATAGAGATCAAAGCTATCGTATACAATATGACGGGATGGCCCGCAAGAGTACCCGACAACATTGAATTAAGATATTTTGTGGATCTTTCAGAGGTCGTTAAAGCCGGCGGAAGTGCATCGGATATAGAAGTTACCACCAACTACATGCAGTCGGGAAGATGCGACGGACTGAAAGCATGGGATGAGTCAAAGAACATCTACTATGTATCAGTGGTATTTGACGATAAATCCCTTTATCCCGGCGGACAGTCGGATTATAAAAAAGAGATCCAGGTAAGGATCCGTAATACCAAGGGCGTATGGGACGATTCAAACGATCCTTCGTTTAAGGGTCTTTCGAACGGAAATACCGTACAGGCTGATAATATGGCCGTATACGAAGACGGGATCCTTGTTTTCGGTACAACACCTCCAAGCGGTGACAAAGCGGGTGAGTCCGTAGTTCCCGCAAAAGACAATGCTGCAAATAACAGTAACACCAATAACAACAGCAACAATAATAACAATAATAATAGTAATAACAATAATAATAATAATTCGGTTTCTCCCACAACCGTTGATTCCGGTAACGAAAACGTTAAAGTAAAGGTTGATTATACGGGAGACGGAAAGAGCAGTGTTTCGGGAACGATCGAGATAACCAACAATTCGGACACTGCCATCGATCTTAGTAAGACGGATATCACATATTACTTTACGGCGGATAATAAGTCTGCGTTCACTTTTGAAAACTATCATTCGGCCGTGAATGCCAAGGACGGAGCATATACGGCATTAAATAACGTAAGCGGAAGCATTTCGGATGCTTCGGGTACCGACTGCGATAAAAAATGTGTGATCACGATAAAAGATTCGATCTCTTTGAAAAAGGGAGATACTTTTACGTTAAGTTTTGCTATTCATCCTTCGGACTGGAGCAACATCAATATCAAAAACGATTATTCCTATAAAAACGACGACGGAATAGTGGTTAAAAGCAACGGAAATGTAATATTCGGAACCGAACCGAAATAAAAATAAAAATATTCCCATAAAAAGATAAGGCTTATTCGTATCTTAAGTGGAGTTAGGAGGAAGCTTGACTCAGGAGAAGTTTGCGGACTGTATCAACAGGATAAAGAACAAAGACAAGTCGGGACTCAAAGACATATATGATGAGTATCTCGGATATATTTATCCTATTATATACGGTATCGTTAATCAAAAAGAAAATGCGGAAGACGTGACGCAGGATTTTTTTGTGAAGCTTTATTCCATGGCGGAAACAATGGAATTAAAGGATTCGCATAAAACATTCCTCGCTACGATTGCCAGAAACATGGCAATAGATTTCGTAAGAAAGAATTCGCGTTCCATAGCTGTCGATGATTTCGTGGAGGAAGGCATCGAGCCCGTATCAAACGACAAGGTGGAAGAAGCGGTAATAGGTGATATGACGGTTACCGAAGCACTGGCGACGCTTTCGGAAAAGGAAAGGACGGTTGTCAGTATGAAGATTCTTTCGGATATGACATTCAATGAAATATCGGAAGCTTTGCAGATACCTATGGGAACGGTTACCTGGCGGTATCAGGAAGCTATCAAAAAATTAAGGAGGTTGGGCTATGAATAAAGATCTTTCAAAAGAATATAAAGAAGCCGTGATGAATGATTTGCCCGATCTCTGGGGTAAGATCGAAGCGGCTATCGATGCTGAAGAAAAAGACAACAAAACCGTTACCGAAACGGCTGATATCAAAGAAAAACCTGCGAATCTGACACTTGTTTCAAATAATACGGATGAACCTGTATTTAAGGAAACGGAGCCCGTAGCACAGGTTAAAAAGAAAAAGAAGAAAATACCGGCATGGGTACTGATCTCGATACCTTCGGCTGCGATCCTTCTTATAGCTGTTGTTCCGCTTATGTTTTTCGGAGCTGCGATCGGACTTGGTAAATCGGCAACGAATGCTATGTATGATGCCGCTCCCACATCTGAAGCTGCTGCGGATTGCGCTTCCTATGAAGAGGCATCTTATGATTATATCGATGCTGCTGTCGGTGATGTAGCCGAAGCGGAAGATGATTCCGATACGAAAAACTATGCTACCTCCGAGTTTAATTACAAAGGCGAAAATGTTAATCTTGACAGCGATTTCACATTGGGAGAGCAGGTGGACGGAAACAGTCTTGCTCCTACGCCGGGAGAAGCTGAAGAAGATGGTGCGACAGTTACCGCAAGTGAGGCGAACGGAAACGAAGATATCGTTGAAAGCAATCATGAAACGGCTATAGCAAGTGTTCTTCTAATTACGGAAGACGAAAACGGAGAAAAGCTTGCTTATGTATGCGTACATGAAGTCCTCGGAGACGAGAGATTAACATGCGATGATTTTAAGGGATTTGAAGCCGGAGATTCATTTGATGCCTATATCGATCCCAAATCGGATATTACGGAAGGCAAGAAATACGAAGTTGTTATCAGTTTCCATCCCGAAATTGAAGGTGCTTACATGATCAAAGCGATCGATGAGATCGGCACCAACGACTGAATTTGTTTTTCACCAGACATTATTATATAATCTAACAAGTGTGTTAAAACACACATGTATAAGCTTTCGGAGGAAACAATGAACAAAAATATATTTGCTAAAAGGTTACTGTGCTTTTTGTTGGTGGGAGTGTTGCTTGCAATACTTCCCGCTAACTATGTTTACGCGAAAAATAAAAACTACGAGTTCACGGTAAATCTTTCCGCCGGATACAACCAGAAGATACTGGTCGGATACGGTGCACCCGTTTCCATAAATGTTGAGAACAATAATACATCCAATTTCGAAGGATACATTCAGCTTATCGTTCCCAATACAGGAAACAACAATATCCTTTATGAGGAAGAGATCGCTTTAGGTGCAAACGAAAAGAAGACTGTACAGATGGTAGTGGGAATTCCCGTTCCCATGGAGTTTGTTAATGTCAGAATGACAGACAAGAAACATCGTGTAGTTTGGGAAGAACTTCAGAAAGTAGTTGTTTCGAGAAATAAAAACGATATCAGGATCGGTGTTCTTTCCGATGATTTTACAGCTCTTTCCTATATGGACAGAGTTCATTTTCTTTCAGACGATACAAAGAGCACATCTTTGATCGAGTTATCCGCAGCGGATTTTCCTACTGATTATTATTCTTTGCAGATGCTTGATGTCATCCTTATTTCGGACTTTTCCACGGACCTGCTTACAAAAGAGCAGCTTCGTGCTCTTTCGTTATGGCTTTCAAAGGGCGGATTCCTTATCATCGGTACCGGTTCCACAGCCAATAAAACTCTTTCCGGATTAAAAGGAAATATCTTAAACGAGAATGTTACATCAACTGTTACAAGAAGAACAACGCTCGGTTTGGAAGATGAAGATTACGCATATCTTTCTGCGATCTTTGCTTACAATTCAAACAATAATTACAATGTCGATGACGATTTTTACGACAGTTATTATTACTATAATTTTTATGACTATACGGATTCGTCATATTATGCGGATTACGACAAAGACGGCTTGAACGATTATATTTACGGTTACGGCGGTCATTTCGATGAAGACGGTAACTTTTATGATGCATACGGTAACGAGATAGATCCTTCAAATGTTTATCTTTTTGAGGATTCCGCTTTCTATACTGATCCTGACGGATCATATCATTACAAGTATTATGATGAAAGATACGGATATGTGTCAGAGACTCTTGAAGAAGTATTGGATCAGTACTACGGCTATGACGAAGAAGAATTGTTTGACGTAGCATTTACAGAGTACTGCAATCTTCTCGGATTCGATCCCAAATGGTATATCGCAGAGCAGGAGCCTTACTTAAGTGATGAAGATGAACTGGATGATTATTTCGAAGCTTACTTCGGAGATGATTACAGAGAATTCTTAAGACATTATGCATATCTTTACTTAAATTACATTTATACAGGATACGATATGAGACCCGATCTTAAAGCAGCAGGCGGTGTTCTGATCTCGGATTCGTACAATAAGCTGGATGTCGACTGCGCAGGACTTGATGAAACTTTAAGCAGTCAGTATGACGAGTTATTGTATGCAGATGATGATCTTACAACGGATTTCCCGATCGCGAAGATCATAAACAGCGGAGAGGGTGCGATCGCACTTTGTGCTTTTGACTTTACAAAGAATCCCATACCCAAGAATGCATATTCGGGTGAATTCGTCAGAAATCTCATCGAGAGATATAAGGGAGCTGAACTGATCCAGGAAGCAAGTGATTATGAAAAGAGTGCAACTTCTTCCTATTTTTACACAAACAGCCCCAAATACAATGAAAAACAACTTGTCAAGGCGGCAGGTTCCGCACCCGTACCTCCCGTGCTGATATATGCACTGGCCATTCTTCTTTATCTTATAGCAATACTTGTTTTATATCTTGTTATGCTTAAAAAGAAAAAGACATGGAACCTCTGGGTCATTTATCCCTGCCTTGCAGTCGGAGTAGCAGTGGTCATTTTCTGTTTCGGTTTCTCGAGCAGAGTGTTAAGACTTAACATCAATGTGATCACACTTATGTTCCCCGGCGAGTTTATGACCAATGAAGTTGATTATGTGAATGCGATCGTTCCCAAATCAAAAGAGTATACGATCGACTTCTCGGATGAAGTAGAAGTGGATCCCAACTATACGCTTGAATCGGGTTCGTTCTATACATCCGATGTTGATTATTCGACATATACCGTAAGATACAAAACGGAATACAATCATTTCCAGAGTATCTTAACGAATAAGGTAGCCCTTGAAAGCCAGCCTTACAAAGCAGAAGCGGCATATGTTACACAGGGCGGTCTGGAAGTATCGCTTCTTTCCGATTACACTATCGGCGGCAAAGATGCAAACAATATAAGAGTAACAAACAATTATTCAACCGCTTTGGAAGATGTTATCGTTCAGGTCTATACGGATACCGAAGGTTTTAAGGATTACTATTTCAAAGAGATCAAAGCCGGTGATTCCGTTGTGGCCAATACAGGAGATTTTATCGATGATTCACAGAAGCCGAGTTACTATTCAGGATATTACTATTCTTCCAAGTATTACAACAATGTGACGAAGCATTACAAGTCACACAAATCGGCTGATATCGTACTCGGATTTGCACTGGGCAATCTTTACAGAGGCTTTGACAAAACAATGAAGAGAGCTTCGGTAGTAGAATACTGCGAAGAAGAATACAGTCCCGACAGCGATCATGTATTTGTACTGGCATTCCCCAAATCCGATATCGGATCGGAAGTTATCCAGACCAAGAAATGCAGATTGTCACGTACGGAAGCGATCATTATATTTAAGGATTACACAGAGCTTCCCGTTAAACACCAGTAATTAGCAGAAAGAACAGAGAGTCCCGATATGATAGAGATTAAACATTTATACAAAAGATACGGAAGATTCCTTGCACTTAACGACTTTTCGTTAAATGTCGGAAACGGCGAACTTTTCGGATTTGTAGGTTCCAACGGTGCAGGTAAAACAACGACTATGAGGATCTGTGTGGGCCTTTTGAAAGCCGATGGCGGAGAAGTTCTGATCGACGGCGAACAGATGCTTAAGAATCACAGAAGACTTGCGGATAAAGTCGGATACGTTCCCGATTATTTCGGAGTATATAAAAGCCTTTCCGCATCCGAATACCTTCACTTCTTTGCAAGTGCTTACGGAATCTACGGAAAAGAAGCAGACAGACTTACGGATGAGCTTTTGGATCTCGTTAACTTATCTCATAAAAAAGATACAGACGTTAACGGATTAAGCCGAGGCATGAAGCAGAGATTATGTCTAGCCAGAGGTATGGTACATAATCCCGATATCCTTTTCCTTGATGAGCCTGCGAGCGGTCTTGATCCCAAAGCAAGATATGAATTAAAGGAAATCTTAAAGAACCTTTCCGCAATGGGAAAAACGATCATCATAAGTTCGCACATCCTTCCCGAACTCGCAGAGATGTGTACTTCGGTAGGTATCATAGACAAAGGCCACCTTGTATTGCAGGGAAGCATTGAGGAGATTCACCGTGCGGCAGCGATGTCCTCACCTTTGAATCTTGTCGTAAACGAAGAACAGATAGACGATGTATTCACGATCCTTCAGTCAAATCCTTATGTACAAAAGGTTACGGCGAGAGGCAACATCTTAAAGATCGTATTTACCGGATCAAAAGAAGACGAAGGACAGATGCTGGCAACACTTATTCAGTCAAACATTGCAGTCAGCAGCTTCTATCGTGAAGAAGGATCTTTGGAAAGTCTGTTTATGCAGATCGTAGGCAGCGACGGTAAAGAACCTGCAAAAAGGAGATAAGATGAGCGAAACTAAAATAAAGACAAAAAAGAATAAAAGAAATGCCGTTTTATATAAAGAAATGACACTCGACATGAAACGTCCCAAGATACTCATTATCGCACTTCTTCTTAATGTGTTTCTTGCTCCGATCGCGGTGTGCTTTTTCATAGGTATCATGATCGCAGCAATGAACGGACTATGTTCGTATCGTGTACTTGCGTGGTATCTTATCGTAATGGTTTACGTGGAAGCCTTTATACTTCTTTTTGTAACACCTGCGATCACCGCCGGAAGCGTGTCGCTTGAAAAAGAGAGGCAGACACTGGATGTACTTCTTACAACAAGAATGACACCGTGGGAAATTATCAAAGGAAAGTACGGATCTGATTTTATTTTACTTGCTTTTATGGTTATTTCCACATTTCCGCTCCTCTCAATCGTATTTATATATGGAGGCATATCTTTCTTACAGTTGTTATACATCGGAGTTGTGCTGATCGTATTCATAGGATTTATCTCATGCTTCGGAGTTTTCTTCTCGGCATTGACAAAAAATACGATCCTTTCGGTAATACTGACATATCTGTTTTTGATGATCTACTTAAGCGTAACATTTATGCTCCCCATCATTCTTTTGACGGTTGTAGCAGCTATAAACGATGCGCTTTACTATGATACACAGTTATTTGCGTTTATTACCGATCCGAATTTTATAAACGGTGATCTTCTGATAATGCTCGGTACTCCGAATCCCATCTATATGATCTATGATGTGATCGGAAATACTATCGGTTATAATATTGAAGACGTTTCGGTAAAGGGTATGATCTCGATAGCGAACACATTGCCTCATATTACCGAGAAAAACCTGCTTTTGAAAGCATGGACACCCATCAGTATGGTTGAGATGATACTTATGTCTCTCGGACTTTTAAGATTGTCAGCGGTTCTTCTTAATCCTATAAAAGGAAAACAGAAACCGATCAACAATAGAAAGAAAAACAATAAACAACCCGTTAAGAAAGTTGAGAACGGGGTACAAACGTAAAGGTTAAAAAGGTGAGCGTATGGATGCTGACAAATTAATCGAAAAAGTAGTTAAAAATGCAAGAAAAAGACTTTGCAGGATCAAGTTTTACAAGGGACTTTTACTGTTCCTCATCATCGGTCTTTCACTGTGGGGAATAATGCAGCTGATCTCCCTGATAGTACCTTTTTACAGTGCTACGATCATAGGGATCGGACTTTGCATATTAACGGTCATTGTCGGTATTGTAATAACGATAGTCCGTTATCCTTCAATGAAGGAAGCAGCTCTTAAACTTGACTCAAAAGGATTTAAGGAAAGAGTTACCACATCGATGGAATTAAAGGGTAAAAAAGATATCTTTTCCACGATGCAGAAGAACGATACTCTGGAGAAGACCGCAGGTATATCCATGAGAAAAGTTTTCCCCATGAGAATAAACAAGTTATTGTTCTTATTCCTTTTCTTAAGTGCAATGTTCGTTCTGACAACGGCTATGATACCGGCGAAAACAAAAGAGATCGCAATCGAAAATCATATCCTTGAGGAAGAGAAAAAGAGTGCAGAGGAAGAACTGGAAGAACTTGTTGCCGAGATCAAGGAAACTCACGATCTGAGTGTGGAAGATATTCAGAAGCTTGACGAGATGCTTGAAGAGGCCAAAGAGGAATTAAAGGAAAGCGAAAATTCCACAGAGGTCGACAAAGTTAAAGAGCGTTTCGAGAACAAGATCTACGATTACATCGGAGAAGAGATGCCGAACCAGTACAAGAGAGAAGCGGAAGCGATCCAGAATGCTCTCGATTCGGTTAAGAACGACGATCTAAGTGTTAAAGATCAGGAAGAGATCGCAAAAGAACTTGAAGAACTCGCAAAGAAAAATCAGGACGAGGAACTTCAGAAGACAGCAGAGCAGATGCAGCAGGAGCTTGAAGAAAACGGCGAGATCTCAAACGAGACAGCGGATCAGGCTCAGCAGCAGCTTAATCCTTATATAAACAACCAGCCCGGTGTTCCCAATCAGAACGCACCCGGAGGACAGCAGGGTCAGCAGGGCCAGCAGGGTCAGCAGGGTCAGCAGGGTCAGCAGGGCCAGCAGGGTCAGCAGGGCCAGCAAGGACAGCAGGGCCAGCAAGGCCAGCAGGGACAGCAAGGCCAGCAAGGTCAGCAGGGCCAGCAAGGACAGCAAGGCCAGCAGGGTCAGCAAGGACAGCAGGGTCAGCAAGGTCAGCAGGGCCAGCAAGGACAGCAGGGTCAGCAAGGACAGCAGGGTCAGCAGGGCCAGCAAGGTCAGCAGGGTCAGCAGGGCCAGCAAGGACAGCAGGGCCAGCAGGGTCAGCAGGGTCAGCAAGGACAGCAGGGCCAGCAGGGCCAGCAAGGACAGCAGGGCCAGCAAGGACAGCAGGGCCAGCAAGGTCAGCAGGGCCAGCAAGGACAGCAAGGCCAGCAGGGCCAGCAAGGTCAGCAGGGTCAGCAAGGACAGCAGGGCCAGCAAGGTCAGCAAGGTCAGCAGAGTCAGCAAGGACAGCAGGGCCAGCAAGGTCAGCAGGGTCAGCAAGGCGAAGACGGTGATCAGGGTCAGCAGAACGGCGGCGGAGGCGGAACCGGCTGGGATACAGGTTCCAAGGTCGGCAACGAAGAGAACTTCGTAGGCGAAGACGGCAATGAAACATTGATGATCCCCGATGACTGGGATCCCAACGAATACCTCACAGGCCAGGCCAACAAAGACGGCGAATCCAAGATGTCTCAATCCGATAATGCAAAGACATGGTCGGGTGAGAAAAAGAATTATAACGAAGTGGTCGGTGATTATACAAAACAGGCTTATGACAATATGAACCAGAGCCAGATCCCCGATACCATGAAAGATCTGGTTAAAGATTATTTCTCGGATTTAAATTAATTACGATATCGAAAGGAAAACAAAATGAACGCAAGTGAACAGGAATTGAAGATAATGATCGCAAAAATGAACGATGCCGAAAATGAGATCGGCAAAGCGATCATTGGTCAGAAAGAAGTGATCAGACAGGTTTTACTGTCACTGATCGCAGGTGGTAACGTTCTTCTCGAAGGTGTTCCCGGACTTGGTAAGACACAGCTGGTAAAGGCACTTTCTCAGGTATGTGATCTTGAATTCTCCAGAATTCAGTTTACACCCGACCTTATGCCTGCCGATGTTACAGGTACAGACATCATCGTAAAGAAAGAAGGAAGAAACGAATTCGAGTTCCAGGCAGGACCCGTTTTTGCAAACCTTCTTCTCGCGGATGAAATTAACCGTGCCACACCCAAGACACAGTCGGCACTTTTGGAAGCCATGCAGGAACATACTGTAACCGTAGGTAACAATACGTATCCTTTGCCTGAACCTTTCATGGTACTTGCTACACAGAACCCTATCGAGAACGAAGGTACATATCCTCTTCCCGAGGCTCAGCTTGACCGTTTCCTTTTTAAGATACAGGTTGATTTCCCTACATTTGCGGAATTAAAGAAGATCATGGATATCACCGTTACCAACAATCAGGTTGAGTTAAATGCTATCCTTTCCGGTGATGACATCATGAACATCAGACAGTATGTTAATGAGATCCCCATGGCTGAGGAAGTTGAAGCTTTTGCACTTCGTCTTGTTATCGGTACTCATCCCGAGGTTCCCGGTGCGAACGAGATCGCAAAGAAATACATTGCATGCGGTGCATCGCCCAGAGCTGCTCAGGCAATATTCAAGACAGCAAAGGCTAAAGCAATGCTCGAAGGAAGATACAATGTATCTTTTGCGGATGTTGAGAGCGTGGCTCTTCCCGCACTTCGTCACAGAGTAACACTTTCTTTCGAAGCTTTGGCAGAGGGCATTACCACAGACCAGATCGTAAAGAAGATTATATCCAGTATTCCCAAGGAATAAATAAATGGAACAGATATTTAACAGCGAATTTTATGAAAAATTGCATACGCTTCGCATGAGTATCGCCTTGACCATCGCCAGCGGACAGGCCGGAGGAAGAAAGAGTAATTCCAAAGGTAACAGCGTTGAGTTCTCCGATTTCAGGGAGTACATGCTCGGTGATGATATTCGAAGGATCGACTGGAATGCATACGGTCGTTTCGACAGACTTTTCGTAAAACTGTTCATGGAAGAAAAAGAAGGTGTTTTCCAGATCTTTCTCGACTGCAGTGAATCGATGAAATTCGGCGAAAAATCCAAGGAAGTCTGCGCCAAGAGAATAGCAGGTGCATTAAGTTACATCGTGCTTGAAAACGGTGACAGACTTTACATCAACACTCTTAAGGATGACCATGTTCTGACAGCCGGAAGTTACTCCGGAATTCAGGCATTCATCAGATGTATAAAGTTCCTTGAAGAAGCTCAGATGGGCGGCTCGAACGATCTTTTTAAGAGCGTAAAAGAAAAAGAGTTTAAAAACAGGGGTCTGTCATTCCTTATTACAGACGGATACACAGACGACCTTGACGATACGATAAAGTATCTTAAATACAAAAAACAGGACGTGGTCCTTATTCACGTACTCTCGGAAGAAGAACTTAATCCGAGATACGAAGGAACGCTTAATCTTGTGGATTCCGAAGACAACGGAGATCTGAGAGTCTCGTTTAACGCTACGGCGATCAAAACGTATAAGGAATCGTTAAACAGATTCCTTACTGAAACAGAGAATCTCTGCAAGAAATATTCGGTAACATATATCCGCGTTAACGCGTCCGATTCATGCGACAGTTTATTCTTCTCGTCGCTTGCTAAATTGGCTAAAAAGGTTTAGGAAAAGATAAATGAAATTCACTCATTTATGGCCGCTGGCGTTTGTTATCCTTGTTCCCGTCATCATAATCATGTACATGATGAAGCAGAAGGCAAAGGAACAGAAGGTATCATCCCTCTATCTCTGGAGTGAGATGATAAAGAACGACAGAGCCAATACACCATGGGAAAAATTAAAAAAGAACTGGCTTATGATCTTACAGATTATAACGCTCATTGTGCTCATCGCAGCACTTACGAGCCCTTATTTTCTGTCAGGTCTTGTTTCTTCGGGTAAAGCCTGCATCGTCATCGATACATCCGCAAGTATGGGATTTATGTATGATGAAGATCAGACAAGATTTGAAAAGGCCAAAGAAGAAGCGGCAAGTTATGTCAGAAAACTTAAAAACGGAACAGAGATCTCTCTGATCACTTCGGATAAGAATGCGATCCTTCTTGCAGGTAAATCACAGAACAAGAACGAGATCATCGAGCAGATAAAGAATCTTGAAGTATCAACTTATCCGGGAGATGCATCGGAAGGCGTATCCATGGCAAAGTCGCTGGCACTTGATTCAAAGGGCCTTCAGACACTTGTTATCACGGATTCGAATATCGACGTTGAAAATCTCGATGCAATGGTAGTCGATGTTTACTCGGATGTCGATAATGTGGCTGTCGAATATGTAAGTCACGGCTTCAAGGGAAGCGAACTCGACGTACTCGTTAAAGTAACGAATTATTCAAACGAACCGGTTAAGAGAGACGTTTCTTTATATCAGGGCGAAAACCTCCTTTATACAAAGGAAGTCGAGATAGAGGCAAATACATCCGAAGTAGTTTATTTCGAAGACGTTGTGCTTGAAGGAAGCGTATATTTTGCACAGGTTTCCGGTAAAGATGCCTGCGATGACGATAATATAAGCTATGATGTTCTGGCAGACGGAAGCGAGAGAAGAGTGCTTCTTATGACAAGAGCCAACGTATACCTTGAAAAAGCTTTAAATCTTATTCCCGGTATAGCGGTTACCAAATCGGAAGATATTTCGAGTATCGATGATTTCGCCAAGCAGGAATTCGATCTTTATATCTTCGACGGAATGGTTCCGAACAAACTTCCCGAACAGGGCAATATCATAATCTTCGGATGCGATTGTCCTGAGATAACCCAGATCGATGATTATATCGCAGAAGGAAGAGTTATCCACGGACTTGAATCCAAGACCACGAAATACCTTGACGGTCTGTCATTCGGTGTTTCAAATACTTACTCATACAAGGTTCCCGATTATGCAACACCTTTCCTTGCAACAAACGGGATCACCGAAGACAAAACAGCCAATATCGCGTTTATCGGTGAGAAGCAGGGAAGAACGTATGCGATGATCGGATTTGACCTTCACAATTCGGATTTCCCGCTCTATATGGAATATCCGCTCCTTATGTACAACCTCGTAAATGAATGCATTAACGGCGGTATCATTTCGGATTATGTATATTCGAGCGGTGAATCGGTAGCGGTCAATTCAAATATCGAAGGAAGCCTTCCTGCTGTAACAAGACCCGACGGAGAAGTCATCGAACTTACGGATTACCGTTATAATTTCTCCGATACAAAGGAATACGGTGTTTATTCCATTTCACAGACCGTAAGGGATAACGAAGAGAAGAGTTCGTTTGTTGTTAACTATCCGGTATCGGAGAGCAAGATAGATACTCATCCTTCGATGATCATTTCGGACAGCGATAAAGTAGTTACAGAAGTTAAAGGTATTTTTAACCTTCGTAATTTCATCATATGTCTGGCACTGTTTTTACTCGCACTTGAGTGGATATTCAGTCTCAGAAAATAACTAAGAGGAAAAAAGATGTCGATTTCATTCGAAAACCCCTGGTATCTTTTACTTATACCGGCGGTTGCGCTGTTTTTGATAATTACACAGCGATTCATGTTTACAAGAGAGAAAGGCAGTAAGATCGGCCAGATCGTTATAAGAACGATCCTGTTTCTTGCACTCATTCTTGCACTTGCGGGATTCAGTGTTAAGTTTACAGGAAGAAAGACAACAACGGTCTATCTTCTTGACGTTTCCGATTCCGTAAGAGACAGCAAACAGGATCTCGTTAAGTTCGTTAACGAATCGGCAAAGAACAAGAAAAAGAACGATCAGATCTGTGTTATCGCATTCGGTGAAAACGCCAAGATGGAACAGTTTACTTCCGAGAACCTTGCGTTCACGGGATTCCAGACCGACGTAAATACCGGTGCGACTAACCTTGAAGAAGCAGTTAAGATCGCCATAGCCGAACTTCCCAAGGATTCCGCGGGAAGAATAGTTCTCATCACCGACGGTAACGAGAACGAAGGTGCCTTAAAGAGTGCCGCCGCAGATGTTATTTCAAGCGGTTGTACTTTTGAGATAAAGAAAATAGAAGAGAACATTTCGGACGAAGTTTATGTATCCGATATGTCAATTCCTACCGAAGTAGGCATCGGCGAAAAATTCAACATCGAAGTAGAAGTTGAAAGTAACGTAGCATGCGATGCGGTAGTAAAACTTTATGCCGGAAGAACTCTTAAGGGCGAGCAGGAAGTACACCTTCAGAAGGGTACCAACCAGCTCATCTTCTCCGATACTCAGTCGGATGAAGGTCTTAAGACTTACAAAGTCGTTGTGGAATCCCAGAAGGATACCATTTCGGTCAACAATGAGTTTTCATCATATACAAATATCGAGACACAGCTTCCTTTGCTCATCGTTGAAGGCAAAGAAGGCAATGCAAAGAACTATAAGAAAATCATGGATTCGATCGATGTCGAATACAGTATAGCTTCACCCGGAACAGTGCCTGTCGACATGCCTACGCTCATGCAGTATTCGGCTGTTGTTTTAGTGGATGTTTTCGAAGGCGATCTTCGTGACGGTTTCCTTGATATCCTTCAGGAATATGTAAAGAATAACGGCGGCGGACTTATCATCACCGGCGGTTCTTCTTCGTATGCTCTCGGCGGATACAGAGATACGGTACTCGAAGATATGGCTCCCGTTTATATGGACTTAAGCGGTGAGAACGAGATACCTGCAATGGCAATGGCAATGGTCATCGACCATTCGGGTTCCATGGATGTAAGCGACGGTATCGAATCATATCTTGACCTTGCAAAGAAATCGGCTGCCGCGGCAGTAGATTATTTAAGACCCGAAGATTATGTCGAAGTCATCGCATTTGATGATGCATATTCGAGAGTAGTGCCTCTTCAGAATGTTGACGATCAGGAGGAGATCCAGAGCAGGATCTATTCCATTCCGAGCGGTGGCGGTACAAGCATCTATCCCGCACTTGAAGCGGCAATAAAAGACATCAACAACTGTGATGCGATGATCAAGCATATCATCCTTCTTACAGACGGCCAGGACTATAATAATGATTATGATCAGCTTATCAACATCCTTAACAAAGCCGGTATCACACTTTCATGTGTTGCCATCGGTTCGGGATGCAACGATCAGCTTTTAAACGAACTTGCAACCAAAGGAAACGGAAGAATCTTCTATTCCGACGGAACCAACGATCTTCCGAGGATCTTCGCACAGGAAGTATTCCTTGCATCGAATACATACCTTGTAAACGAAGTATTTACACCTACTGTCACAAGTAACGACAAGATAATAAGAGACGTTACAAAAGAAGGTCTGCCCCAGCTTTACGGATATGTGGCGACCACCAAGAAAGAGAGGTCCATAGAACTTCTGGAATCATTCCAGGGCGATCCGATCCTTGCTTACTGGCAGTACGGACTCGGAAAGACGGTAGCATGGACATCCGATGTTTCGGGTGAGTGGTCTGCGGAATTCTCGTCATGGGAAAACACACCTCTTTTATGGCATAATATCATTAAGCTTGTTTCCGAAGACAACGGTCTTGAGGGAACATATGCGAATGTAGAACAAAACGGTAACAAAGCTACCATTACATATACCACGGATGAGTATTCGGCAGATACCAAGGTCGTTGCCATCGTTTACGATGAAGAAGGCAACCCCGTTGAAGTCGAACTCGATCCTAAAAAACCCGGCGTTTATGAGACACAGATCGATACAAAGGATACGGGTATCTATACGATCAATGTTCAGCAGCGCGACGGGGATGAGATCGTAAGCTCGATCAATACGGCAGCCATTATGCAGTATTCACTCGAGTACAGATTCTATCCCGAAAACACATTGCTTGATGAATTTGCAGCAAGCTCGGGCGGTGTATTTATCGAGAAACCCGATGAAGTATTTAAATACAATCCGGAATTCGTTAAAGCAAGATTCAATTTATGGCTTCCTCTGCTTATCGTTTCCGCACTTTTATTCCTTTATGATATAGCGGTAAGACGTTTCCACATCTCGTTTGCGTTTGTAGACAAGATGGCCGCAAACAGAGCAAAGAATAAAGCTCTTAACGAGGAAAGAAAGAGAAAACAGGAAGCAGAAGTCATCAAAGCGGATACAGACAACAACGTGAAGAAAGAAGAGGCAAGATCGGAGATCGTTTCAGCGGCTACTACAAAGAAGAAATCTTCGTTTGATTCTTCTGCCAATAAAGGAAAAGTCAGACAGTACGTCAAAGAGAATCCGACACCCGCAAAGCCGGCTGCAACTGCTGCACCCGAGCAGCCCAAACCCGCGGCATCGTTCTCTTCGCTTAAGAAACCCACTGCGACAAATGATACCGATTCGAAGACGGTTGTATTCGAAAGAAAAGAACCCACACCTGTTTCGAACGATCATTATATAATGCCTAAAAAGACAGATACCCAGGCTCAGAATGCAAATAAACCCAAAGGCAGCGTAACTAATGCCGGAGTAAAGACAAGAGAATGGGTAAGAGATGACTAGAGAGGTTAAAACGTGGTACTTTTAGACAACATAAAAACAGAACTTTTATCGCTTAAGGATAACCTTGCTCAGGTTAAGACTTCCTGCGATATCGCAAGAAAAGAAGAGAGAGTTATCGAAATAGAAAGAGAGATGCAGGAGCCGACATTCTGGAACGATGTCGACCGTGCAAACAAGCTTTCCACCGAATGCAAGCTCTTTAAGCAGTCGATAGACGATATCAGAAATCTCGAAAACCAGTATAACGACATCCTCGATCTTATCGAGATCGCGGGTGACGAAGAGGGCATGGAAGAAGATATCGCAAACGAATTCGAGGAGTTTAAGGCAAAACTCGAAGACATGCGTATATCGATGCTCCTTTCGGGAGAACATGATGCATGCAATGCCATCTTAAGACTTAATGCAGGTGCTGGCGGAACAGAGTCCTGCGACTGGGTAAGCATCCTTTACAGAATGTACACAAGATGGGCCGAAAAGAAAGGATTCCAGGTGGAAGTCCTTGATTATCTCGAAGGCGACGAAGCAGGTATCAAATCGGTCGCATGGCAGGTTAACGGACCCAATGCATACGGATATTTAAAGGGTGAAAAAGGTGTACACAGACTTGTAAGGATCTCGCCTTTTAACGCACAGGGAAAAAGACAGACTTCTTTTGCATCCCTTGATGTAATGCCCGAACTTGCTGACGATAATGAAGTGGAGATCAATCCCGACGATCTGAAGATTGATACATACAGATCTTCGGGTGCCGGCGGTCAGCATATCAACAAGACTTCATCAGCCGTCAGGATCACACACCTTCCCACAGGCGTTGTCGTACAGTGTCAGAACGAAAGAAGCCAGTTCCAGAATAAAGACAAGGCCATGCAGATGTTAAAAGCAAAGCTGCTCGTCATGATGGAAGAAGCCAATGCGGCAAAGCTTGACGATATCAGAGGCGAAGTATTGGAAAACGGTTTCGGAAGCCAGATAAGATCTTATGTGCTGCAGCCTTACACAATGGTCAAAGATCTGCGCACAAACGAAGAATCGGGCAATGCTTCCGCAGTGCTCGACGGCGATCTCGATCCTTTTATCAATGCTTATCTTAAATGGAAGAGTCTTGGGAACTAGAATTTGCTTTGATATAGTTTTCGCAGAGGTTCTCGTAGAAATATGCATACGAGGTGTATGCATAGGGAACCACCCATAAAAGACCTATACCGAAGGAAAGGATTCCCAGAAGATATAAAGGAATGAATGATATCTGAAGACCTATGTAACGGAAGAACTGTTTTCTGCTCATGAGACTCAAGGTCATTACAAGGACCATGGGAAGTCTCGCATCCGGGTTGTCACAGATAACAAAATAGATCGGAGCAAGATATGCTTCGATAAAATACATAATGATATTTCCGATAAGGAAAAGTCCTAAACTCACAAGCAAACTCTGAACGGTATTTACGGAGAAGAAGAAAGAGTAGATGAGATAGGGAAGCTGCAATATAAGGCTTATCAAAGTAAGCATTAAAGATGTAGCTATAACTGTCTCTCTTGATCTTCCGAGACCTGCAAATAAACTTATGGGGCTTGCTTTTTTAGTTGTGACAAATGAAAGAAAATAATGCGTGATACCGAAACGCACGAGGCCGAATACGGTATAGATCGCTATGGAAAGTGCTACATAAAAGAAAAACGCAAAGAGATCCCTGCCGAGGATACCGAGCTGCATTAAGAATTCAAAGGTATTTCTCGTACTGAAAAAAAAGAAGGTAACAAGACAGGGGACCAGCATGTTTCCAAGGAGCCTCTCTCTCGCATAACTTCTTATTTCTCTGTTTGATCTTGTTTTGTAATTATTCTCTGACATTAATATATCTTTACCTTTATTTCTTTATGTCGATGGAATTGCCTTTTACGGCATCTTCAAGAATAGCCTTAAGCTGTTTCTGATAAGGCTGATCCTCATTTGAATATTTGATCTTTGTATTTGTAACACCGCCGCTTACATAAACCCTGCCGCATTCGGGGCATACCGAAGTCTTAAGGGTAACGCTTGCCTGCAATACTTTACCTTCGCCTGTTTCGGCTTTTGCATAGGCATTCGAAACATGCTCCATCTCATGAGCCATAACTCTCGTTGCGGCTGCCTCGGGAGAAATGTGTGAAGCGGATTTAAAAGATACCATTTCGTCGGAACCGTCCTGGTATTTTCGGTTCTTGCATGTCTGACATTCTCTGGCACCTTCGGTCTTACCTGAATTTTCCACAGCCCTCGGATCGCCCTGGATATTGCCTTCTTTTGCAACATCGGTCACACCGGCAGAAGCAGGGGCGTAGGTATTAAGGTTAAAATTGGGATAGAAGCTTATACCATCCATAATCATTCGCTTTGTTGACCGGGAAGCGTAATCCGGGTGTCGTTAATCAATATATCGGTATATTCATCAAGTGACATTCCGTAAGTGTTTTCCATTATAGCATTGACTTTATTTCGAACAGCGGGATCGGTCTTGTATTTGTATAAAGAATAGCCGATCATACCGCAATTAAGGAGAATGGCAAGTATTGAGATCACGGTAGCAAGCTGCGCCGCGAAGTGTCTCGTCTTAAGTCTTCCCTTTGAAAGATGGGAGAAAATCATAGCTATCGGCGAAAGGATAAACGGAAGGAAATATATTCCGAGTACTGCCGAGAGGAAAGATACTCCCGAAAAGGTCAGAGCTCTGTATGCGGTTTTCGAATGTTTGGCTTCGCTTTGTACATACTCCATGTAAGTAACTCCGAATCAATCTTTTTGTAACTATTTATTATATCACAAAATCAGTTTTTTGGGAATGTGATGTTAAGGTCCACATCGCCCTCGATTCCGTCAACCCTGCCCTTATCCGAGTACTGCCATACGGTTATCTCGTAAGGGAAATAGATGGCTGTGTCGTAAAGTGCAAACCACTTGTCATAATCGCCGAGCTTATCAACTTCTACAAGCTTGGTGAATGTATGAAGGTTACCGTAAACGGCGGGAGTGTAGCCTGAGTTCTTTACGGCATCCATGAAAGCGATCGCACATTCGGTCCTGGATTCCTTGGACTGGTTGTAGCTTCTTGCTTTATCGTTATATAAGTCTTCGACGTCTATAGCGACGGGATATGTTACGTTATAGCCTTCAATCTCTGCTAAAACATATTCGGCTTCTTCCCTGGCTTCGGCGGGAGTGATGGCCTGTGTAAAGAAGTAAACGCCTACTTCGATACCTGCATCCGTAGCGCCTTTGATATTAGCTTCGAAGTTTTCGTCGGTTACGAGTTTTCCTGTCTCATAGCCTCTTAATCCGAGACGGATCATTGCGTATTCAACGCCGGAGTCGGCAACTTTCTGCCAGTCGATATCGCCCTGGAATTTCGATACGTCGATACCCTTTACGGACTTTGTCTCACCGTCGACTTTATATTCGAGGAAACCTTCGTTTGCGATGATGTTTTCGTTTTCAAAATTTGCCTGAGGGATGTCTTTGTTGATCTCGGCAAATTCATAATGGTTGCTGTCGTAATAAACGAAGTATTCGGGATACATTTTTCTTAACATGCTCACGATACCGTTGCTGTTCTCGGCGGTTTCCTTTAATTCCGCTCTGTATCCGGCGATAGCCTGCTCGGCAGCATCTTCTCTGTTAAGCTGAACGATCTCGGCCACTTCGCTTTCGGTGTATGTGATCTCGGGTTCTGCTTCCTCGACTTTAAGTGAATCTTTATATAATTTAACGCTCTGATAAGCTACCAGAAGAGAAGTTAATGTTATAAGGCTTAACATCACTATGGCGACTATGTAGCCTGCAGTGCTTCTTTTTTTCTTTCTTTTCTGCTGGGGCGCCTCGTTAAATAATTGTTGGTTGTCATTCATGTTCATGTCCTCTTTGTTTGTTTTTTATTGAATGCGTCACATAATATTATACCTTATCATGCTTTTTTTATCAATTTTTGCCGTCTTTGGCCTATTTTTATCTTTGATGGCTCAAAGGCTTTAAAAAGAGCCTTCTTTGTGGTAGAATCTTGTTGGTTTAAATGAATTAATCGGAGGCCTTTATGGACGCATACAAAAAAGAGTTTATTGATTTTATGGTTGAGAGCAAAGTGCTCAAATTCGGTGATTTTACATTAAAGAGCGGAAGAAAATCTCCTTTCTTTATGAATGCAGGTGCATATGTTACGGGTTATCAGTTAAAGAAACTCGGCGAATACTATGCAAAAGCCATTCATGATGTTTACGGAGACGATTTCGATGTTCTTTTCGGACCGGCTTACAAGGGTATCCCTCTGTCGGTTACAACAGCCATCGCATACAGCGAGCTTTACGGAAAAGAGGTAAGATACTGCTCAAACAGAAAAGAGATAAAGGATCACGGTGACACGGGTATCCTTCTCGGATCCAAATTAAAAGACGGTGACAGAGTTGTCATCATCGAAGACGTTACCACATCCGGCAAGTCGATCGAGGAAACTTTCCCCATCATCAAGGCTCAGGCAAATGTTGAGATCGTAGGTCTTATCGTAAGCCTTAACAGAATGGAGAGAGGACTTAATACCGAGAAATGCGCTCTTGACGAGATCAAAGAGACATACGGAATAAACACTGCAGCCATCGTTTCAATGGCAGACGTAACCGAAGCTTTGTACAACAAGGAAGTCAACGGCGAAGTTGTTATCGACGACACCATCAAGGCAGCCATTGACAAATACTACGAAGAATACGGTGCAAAATAAGAGAAACAGGAAACATTAAATGTTAAAACTTCCGAATACGAATTACAAATTCACGGATAAGAAAATATCGCCTTTTTCGGTGATGAGCATGGTACTCTCATCGATTTCTTTCGTTGCGCTTATCGTATCGCTGATCATATCGTACAATACGGCAGGTCAGATAGCGGAGCGCTTCGGAGTAACGGCGTTTCTTTGCGTGATATTTTCACTTACCGCACTCGGACTATCCATCAGAACGTATTTTCAAAAAAATGTATATCATGTCTTTTCCAACATCGGTACCGGCATCGCGGCGGTTAATCTTTTATACCTGATGTATGTTTACGGGATCGGCATGATCGGAAAATAAAAGGATAAAAAATGACTGAAAGATACGAATTGGCAAAGCAAAGAATAAACGAGCTGATAACGGAAGCAAGGGGACTGGATAAATTTGGTCCTTTTTTCGTATCGGTATCAAAATACATATCGGGCCTTGCGGATATTTACGAAGATATTAAAGTAAACGGACCCATCAAAGGCAAGACGATAGAAGAATTAAGAAAAAGAAATGATTTTTTATACGGCGAAATCTATAAGGATAATTACAAAAATTCATATCTTAATCCCGATTACGCATATGAAACATTGGGTGAAGCGGGAAGCGTTTTGTGCGTGGTATATGCGGAAATATTCGGTCTTATTCCCTATGTTTTCGAATGCGACATAGAAGAAATCGTAATAAGGATGGAGCTTTTCCTTGAAGTGTATTCAAACATTAAAGAAGCCGAAGAAGTAAACTCTGAAGAGCTTAAAGAGATTATGTATTATTATGTCTTTGATTATACGGAAGACGAATCGTTAAAGAGAATCGGCAAGCAGTTAACACTGGATAATGCATACGCAAATAAGATTATCGAGAATTACGATTTAAACGATGTAAGAACGCTTTATGCTTTCGGAGAATATGTCGGAAAAAGCGAAGAAGAGACATTTGAAGCCATAGCCGATCTGGATGAAGATACGGTTGACTTAATGAGTCGGACATTTACGGAAGGCTTTAAAAGAGGGTTTGTTGTATCCAAAAAAGATTTATCCAAAAAGAAAACGGTTAATTTAAGATACAGACTCGGATTTGAAAAAGTCGCAAAGAAAGCCATTGTTCAGTTTAATGAAATGGGACTTGAAAGTGTAATCTACAGAGCGGGATATGACATTTTTTCAAGAGGCGGCATTTTTAAGGTCGGTTATTACGGAGGACTTGCCAATCCCCAGTTTGACGAGGATCACAAAGAAGATATGTCTTTAATACTCGACGGACAGCTTGTGACCAGAAGAATCGAAGGAATAAAAGCTTCTTATGAGGAGTTAAAGAAAGAGGCATCCGAATTTGCGGGTCCCGCATGCATGGAAATATTCGGAGAGGATTCTTTTGTACCGACTGAATGCAAGCATGCTTTAAGATACGGCACCAAAAAGCAGAATCTTATCAGGGATTTCAGAGAAAAGAGCTCAAAGATTACCAATGAATACATCAAGAGAGAAGAGAGGTCATTTGCGATTATTGCCTGGCCAATTCCCGCCATCGGTAATTACAAAGAGATTTTAAACGAGATTATCACGGTAAATACGCTGCCTGTTGACAAATACGAGGCTATTCAGCAGACTCTTATCGATACGCTCGATAAGGCGGATTATATACATATTCAGGGCCAAAACGGCAACAAAACGGATCTTAACGTTAAACTTGCCGATTTAAACGATCCCGAAAAGGAAACAAAATATGAGAACTGCCTGGCAGATGTGAACATTCCGGTCGGAGAAGTATTTACATCTCCCGTACTTAAAGGAACAAACGGAACTCTTCATGTAAAGGAAGTATTTTTAAATGACTTAAAGTTTAAGAACATTGAACTTGATATCGAAGACGGAAAGATAAAAGAGTACACATGTACCAATTATGATGACGAAAAGAAGAACAGGGAGTTTATAGAAGAGAACCTTCTTTTCCACCATCCGACTCTCCCTATGGGCGAAGCTGCAATAGGAACCAATACTTATGCATATGCCCTGGCAAAGAAATATGATATTTTCAATAAACTTCCGATTCTTATAGCAGAGAAGATGGGACCGCATTTCGCCTTCGGAGATACCTGCTATTCACAGGAAGAGAGCGTTAAAGTTTACAATCCCGACGGCAAGGAAATGATTGCCAAAGAAAACGGCGAGCCTTATACATACTGTCATACAGACATAACAATTCCTTATGATGAATTGGGATTGCTTGAGGCCGTTACATATCAGGGTGAAAGAATCAAGCTTTTGGAGAACGGAAGATTTGTATTAAACGGATGTGAAGAACTGAATGCACCGTTAGAACGCTAACCTAAGGAGTACGACATGAAATTTGTTGATCTTAAATGCCCTAATTGCGGCGGAAGACTTATAAAGAATGATGATTCTCTTAAATGTGAATCATGCGAAGCTGTATTTGCAATTGATTATGATGAATCTGATGTTGAATATGAAAAAATAAAACTTCAGAAAATGCAGATCGACAGAGAAGAGAAAACCGTTAATGAGAAGCAATCCAATACCAAATTTTCATTAATTATTTTTGTGTTTTTGTTTGTGCTTATTGCAGGACCCGTAACATTTTTAATTTTCCAGAGAGTCGCAATTAATACCATTAACAATGAAATAAATTCTAATGAGAATGAAGATTGGGATGAAGAATTAATAATTGATTATAATGTTTCCGGCGATGACGTAAAAAAGATGCTTGATGAGTTTATCGAATCCGGCAGAATCGTAGAGATGAATATAGATGAATGCGCATACTGGGATAAGACAGGTGCGGCCAGATATTACGATAAAACCGATGCCGTGTTTGATTCCGCGTATTTAATCAAAGACATACCCAATACAAAACCGTTTCAATCCAACAGACTTGTAATCATATATAAAGTCACTTGGAATAATGAAAATTACGGCGAACAAATCTGCTATGATGCAGTATATTTTGAAGGACTCAGTGTCAATCCAAACGGTGGAATAATCAGTGATTTTGACGGTATGACAATAGACAGAAGCGATGCAGCGTGGGGCTGGTCCATGGCATACAGTTTTGAGGAATGGGATCAGTGCTACAGAGAAAATGTCACCGCACTCGGAGGAAATGTCGAGAAAATTGAATAAAGATGACTATCAAATGCGGTCACCTTTATAAAAAGCATCAAAGGGCATACATGGATAAAAAAGACAAAGAAAAAAACGAATATTTCACGACGGGACAGCTTGCCAAAATGGCCAAAGTGTCGGTCAGAACCATCAGATTCTACGATACCGCCAATATATTAAAACCAAGTGTCATTAACGAAGACACCGGTGCAAGATTCTATGTTCGCGAAGATTTCTTAAAACTCGAGCAAATACTTCTTTACAAGTATCTCGGGTTTTCTTTGGATGAGATAAAAGAACTCATGCTGAACTCCGATGACAAGGATTTTATGCTTGATTCGCTCAGACTTCAGAATAAACTGGTGGATGATAAAATCGAGCAGATGCAGCTTGTAAAGAAAGCAATTAATGAAACGCTCGGAGTTTACGAGAAAAACAAAAATATCGACTGGGATAAAATGTTAAAAATCACGGAACTTACCGGTATGGAAAATTCGCTTAACACCCAGTACAAAAACTCCGGCAATATATCTGCGAGAATTGAACTTCACAAGAATTATTCAATCAATAAAAAAGGCTGGTTCCCATGGCTTTTTGAAGAGATTGGAATTAACGCCTATATTGAATCGCAAAAAGCTCTTTCAAAGAATAAGAAACAAAATAAAATAACAGTTCTTGAAATAGGCTGCGGAAACGGTGCTTTATGGAGAGAAAACATTAAGAAAATACCCGAAGATGTTCATGTAATTCTTTCAGACGTCTCTTTGGGAATGATTAACGATGCAAGATCTTTGCTTAAAAAAGAAGCGGGAAGAAGCGAGAAGCTAAACAGAATAATAGATGAAAATTTTGAATATATGGAATTCGATGCCAAGAGCATACCTCTTAAAGATGAGTCCGTTGATATAGTAATAGCGAATCATATGCTCTTTTATTTTGACAAGCCCGAAAAGGTACTTGGTGAAATAAAAAGAGTATTAAAAAAAGGAGGATTCCTTTTTGCAAGTACTTACGGAAGCGAGCATATGAAAGAGATTACTGATCTTGTCAAAGAGTTTGATGAAAGAATCGCACTTGCTGCCAAAGATCTTTACCTTGTATTCGGACTCGATAACGGAGAGAAGCTTCTTAAAAAGTATTTTACCGATATTGAAAAGAATTTATATGATGACGGCCTTTATGTGGATAAAGCCAAACCTCTGCTTGAATATATAATGTCATGTCACGGCAATCAGCGCCGATATATCCCCGACAGGTACAAAGAATTCAAAGCTTTTGTGGAAAAGAAAACCAAAAAAGGTTTTAAAATAACCAAAGAATCAGGCTATTTTAAGGGCTATAAAGCTTAGTTTGAAATTTTTTTAAAAAAGTACTTGCACATTACGTAACGTCACCCTGTATAATGATATCGTGGTGAAGGAAAAATGAAATATAAACCTTCATAATCACGGATGACGAAAGAAAAACAAATAGTATAGAGTGAGATGCCACTTTGGCAGAAAGGAGTCACAATGACTATTATAGTAACAGGTGGTGCAGGTTTTATCGGAAGCAATTTCATCTTCCATATGTTGAATAAATATCCTGATTACAGGATCATCTGCCTTGACTGCCTAACATATGCGGGCAATCTTTCAACACTTGAACCCGTAATGGATAATCCCAATTTCAGATTCGTTAAAGAAAGCATTACAGACAGGGCAGCAGTCGAGAAACTTTTCGAAGAAGAGCATCCCGACATGGTTGTAAACTTCGCAGCAGAATCCCATGTTGACCGTTCGATCGAGAATCCTCAGGTATTCCTTGATACAAACATCATCGGTACGAGCGTTCTTATGGATGCATGCCGCAAGTACGGTATCAAGAGATATCACCAGGTATCTACGGATGAGGTTTACGGAGATCTTCCTCTGGACAGACCCGATATGTTCTTTACGGAAACAACTCCCATCCATACAAGCAGCCCTTACAGTTCATCCAAGGCAGGCGCTGACCTTCTTGTACTTGCTTATCACAGAACATACGGACTTCCCGTATCGATAAGCCGCTGCTCAAACAACTACGGACCTTATCATTTTCCCGAGAAGCTCATTCCTCTTATGATAATCAATGCGCTTCATGACAAGCCCCTTCCCGTATACGGCGAAGGCTTAAATGTAAGAGACTGGCTCTATGTAGAGGATCACTGCAAGGCGATCGACCTCGTTATCCATAAGGGAAGAGTAGGTGAAGTATACAACATCGGCGGACACAACGAGATGAAGAATATCGACATCGTTAAGCTTATCTGCAAGGAACTCGGAAAACCCGAAAGCCTTATCACATATGTTACAGACAGAAAGGGTCACGATATGCGTTACGCTATCGATCCCACAAAGATTCACAACGAACTCGGATGGCTTCCCGAGACAATGTTCGCAGACGGTATCAAAAAGACCATCAAATGGTATCTTGATAACGAAAGCTGGTGGGAGCCCATCGTATCGGGTGAATATCAGAATTATTACGAAAAGATGTACGCAAACAGATAATATTTTAAAGGATCGGCCCGCCGGTCCTTTTTTTGTGCCTCAAATTATCATTTTTGCCCTAAAATCCAGAGATTTTTCGTGGTTTTTGCGTGATAAAAAAGTTGTTTATTGATTTTTATGGATGTATAATAGTTATGTTACCCATATGGGGAACATATTTTTTTGTTGCATTTTGCAAAAAGAGATAGGGGTATCGCTTTTTTACAAATGCAGGAAAGAAATCAGGGGTATGGGATAAATGAAAAAGTTTTCGATCAAAGAACACAGTTCAATTCTTTTAGGGCTTTTATTAGGCTTAAGCATAATAGGGGCTCTTTCTGTCAGTTATCTTGGCATAAATCACTCCGGAGATGCATTTATAAATATAGGTCCTGCGAGACTCCCGTTTAACAGCATTCAGGGAACGGTACAGACATTTGCTTTGATGTGCTGCATCCTTATGAGCTGTGTGGACTGCGTAGTCGGTGCCAGAATGGCATACTTTGTTGTAGGTTATTTAACATTTTCATCCTTTGTGGGAATGATGAGATCCCATAATTTCGGTCCTCTTCCCGGCATATTCAACTGCGGTCTGACAATTGTCTGCATTGTTCTTATCGGACATCTGATGAGAGAAGCCAGAAGAAAGAGTATCACGGACTATGCTACCGGCAAACTCAATACAGTCGGATTTTTAGAGCAGTTAAGAAAGAAGATAAGAGAAAAGAAATCAGGAAGCCTTATTTATTATCAGGTAAATAACTTCAGAGCCATCAACGACGATTACGGTCACGACATAGGCGACCAGGTCCTTCGCGAAGCGGCACAGAGAATGTGCAGCACGGTCGGAAAAGAGGGCATTGTCGGAAGGATCGGTGGTTCCGAATTTGCGATCATGTTAAACGACAAGATCGATGCATATGAAATGACAAAGAGACTTTTCGAAGTATTGAACGAAAAGATGGTATTCGATAAAGACGGCGTTCATCTTGACTGTTACATCGAAGGAAATGCGGGTATCGCTCATTTTCCCAAGGATGCTACGGAATCCGATGAACTGTTTAAGTGCGCCGACGTTGCATTAATGGCATCACTTAAAAAAGGTGGAAACAATATCTACGTTTTCGATGAGGAAATGCTCTCGAAAATGAATTACGATAAAGAGATCGAGCAGCTCATAAAGAAAGCTCATGATGAAAACTATTTCTATCTTGAGTATCAGCCTCAGTATTCCATTTCCGACAAGAAATTAAGAGGTTTCGAGTCTCTTATCCGTATGCAGCTTCCCGACGGAAGAAAGATAAGACCCGGCGATTTCATTCCCGTAGCGGAAAAGTCCAACCTCATTTTCTCGATCGATGAATTTGTTCTGGATTTTGTCACAAAGGAATTTTCAAAAACAGTGAAAGAAAAAGGAGATAAGATCACGATCTCCGTTAATATTTCCGCTAATGGAATTTCACGTCCCGAGTTTGTATCGATCGTGGAAACATGTTTAAAGAAAAACAATTTCACTGCGAAGAATCTTGAGATAGAGATCACGGAATACTCTCTTGAGGAATCTCAGGAGCAGACCATTAAGAATATCAACAGATTAAAAGAGATGGGTGTTCAGATCGCTCTCGATGATTTCGGAACGGGTTATGCATCCCTTGCAAGACTTAAGAATCTTTCCGTCGATCTTCTTAAAGTCGACAAGAGTCTTGTTGATGATATCGAAAAGGGAGAAGTGAACAGAGACTTTATCAATTCGATCGGTTCTATGGGTCATCTTCTTAACTGCGATGTTATCCTTGAAGGTGTTGAGACCGATTCGCAGGTTGATTTTATAAAGAATCTTGAGTGTGATTTCATTCAGGGGTATGTATGGGGCAAACCCATGTCGTTCGATGATGCGATAGCACTTATGAATTGATCCAGTCGATAAAAGAGGTAACGACATCTGTAAGATCGGAATTAACACCGAGACAGAGATATATCTTATCATCTTCTTTGAAAGCATTTAATGATCTTAATACGGCACTTTCCGAAACGTCGATCCCGTAGGCTTTAATGCCAAGGAAATCGTCTTCGGAAGTGTCGTTTTTTGTATGGTCATAGATAAGAATGGAATCTTTGTATTTTTCTTTTAATTCGGGATGTTCATCGAGATCGGAAAAGATACCGGCCTGAGAGAGCCGATTGAAAGTTTCCTCATTGCAGATAATGAAATCAACATCACCCGACGAAGCGGTCGCTATAAGTTTTGCTGCAGACTCTATATCGGTATCGTTAAAGAACATATCCGATGAAAAATATATCTTTTGCTTTTTTTGATCATAGTTTCCATAGTCCGGGAAAGAAGATATGAATTCTTCATCCGTCATCGAGGTGATTTCCGTTCTGTTGACTATATAACCGTTTAATATGACTTCGGGTGCAAATACGATCTCTTTAAGAACAAAGAACACCAGTACTCCGACAACAAGAAGAGCAAGAAGATGAAATTTAAAGAAATCAAAATAATACCTCATACGCTTCCCGAAAGGAAGCGCAGAGGCTTTTTTTAAATTCTCGTATCTTTCTTTTCTTATGGGGTTATTTTTCATTATGCCGACTGAAAACCAAAATATAATGCTGCGTTTTTATAAGAAATCTTCTTGACAATATCACCGAGTATTTCATAATCTTCGGGGAACTCTCCGTTTTCGACAAGACTGCCCAAGTAATTGCAGAGGATCCTTCTGAAGTAATCATGTCTTGTGTATGATACAAAGCTTCTTGAATCCGTGAGCATTCCCACAAAGCCAGAAAGGTTCGTGTTGTTTGCAAGCGAATTAAGATGCTTTTCCATGCCTGTCTTATTGTCGTTAAACCACCATGCGCTTCCGTGCTGGATCTTGTTCTGGACCTCACCCGTCTGGAAGCAGGAGATAACCGTATCGATGATGTCGTTATCGTTGGGATTTAAACTGTAGACGATCATCTTACTGAGTGAATCATTGCTGTTTAAAAGGTTTAAAAGATCAGCAAGCTTGTTTCCGCTCGTTACGGAAGAGATACAGTCGAAACCTGTATTGGGACCGATTTTTTCAAACATTGCTGTATTGTTGTCTCTCTTGCAGCCGTAATGAAGCTGGCTTACAAATCCGACTTCCTTGTATTTTGCATGAAGGAAGAGCAAGACCGAAGTCTGATATTTTTCGACTTCTTCTTCGGTAAGCATTATCCCGTTTAAGCGCTTTTTAAAAAGCGTATTTGCTTCGGAATCTGATATCGGGTTAAAAGGTATATCGAGCAGACCGTGATCGGAAAGAACGCAGCCTTTTTCCTTGAAATATTCGATCCTTGAAAAGAGAGCTTCTTTTAAAGTATCGAGTGAATTGATCTTTATCCCGCTTACTTCGGAAAGTCTGTTTATGTAATCGGCAAAACCGGGTTTCTCGATCGATAAAGCGTTATCCGGTCTGAATGCGGGAAGAACGAAACACTTAAATGATTTGTCATCTGCGATCATATCGTGATATTCAAGAGAATCCACGGGATCGTCCGTTGTGCAAAGAAGTGAAACATTGGACTTTGTGATAATGTTTCTTGCCGAAAAATCATCGGAAGCTATCACTTTATTGCAAAGTTCCCAGAGTTCTTCAGCATTTTCTTTTTTGACATATCCTTCAAAGCCGAAATACTTCTTTAATTCCATATGGCTCCAGTGATACAAAGGATTGCCGATCGCGCTTGAAAGCACTTCGATCCACTTTATGAATTTCTCTTTGTCGGACGCATCACCCGTGATATACTTTTCATCTACTCCTGCTGCACGCATGTAACGCCATTTGTAATGATCGCCGCCGAGCCAGAGTTCTGTAATGTTTTTAAACCTTTTGTCCTCTGCGATCTCTTTTGCGTCGATATGGCAGTGATAATCGATTATGGGAAGATTCTTTGCATAATCGTTATAAAGTTTTTTTGCAATTTCATTCTTTAAAAGAAAATCATCGGTTATAAACTGTTTCATCTTTTTCGCCTTCCGGAAATTATTGATCTGCTGTTTCTGTATCTTTGTCTTCGCTGTTTTTTTCAGTGTCTTTGTTTTTTTCACCGGTGCCGTTAACTTCAGTGTCCTTAGATTCTTCATCGGCTTCTGCTTTTTCCGAATTTGCCAGTGCGATCGATTCATACTTCTTTAAGACGGGCTCGATCATAAATGTGTCGAAAAGACATTTAAGTCCCGGCATCAAAAGAAGAAGAGGGGCAAAGAGGAATGTATTGTATGACCAGTACAAAACTATCGTGGCAGCAGCCCAGAAGACTATAAGTCCGAGAGAGAATCTTAAGTGCATCAGAGTGACCGCGATAGGATATGTAAGTGCATGGAATGTGCTCATTTCGTATCTTGAGAGCCACGAGAAAGCATAGGTGATCGTACAGAGATATACGAGTATAACGATGTAATAAAACCAGCGCAGGCCCAGATTGAAACCGCCCTGACCGTTATAATAAAACCATGTGGCGAATGAGAAAGCGATACCGACAACGATGTAGATAACAGTCATTATCGTAGCCTGCTTGAAGTTCTGTTTGAAAGATTTAAAGAAATCCCTGGTGGAATTGTCTTCGTTTTTTCGAACGCTTCTGACCATAGCGTAATAAGCGGCGGTCGAAGCTGCACCGATCGTGATGATGGGGATGGAGCAGATGATCCAGAGAATGCCAATCCATACCATATTCCAGAACTTATCCAGGAATTTATATATTTTACCGTCTATACCGAAAAGATTCATGTAGAATTAATCCTTATATCTTTAATAATCTATCCTATATAATACCATAAAAATAAGTATTATTATCTTTACTGTGGTGATTTTGCTATGGACAAAATATTTATATGTAGTAAAATGATATTGTACTGAAATACAAGTATACTACATATTTTTATTTTTGGAAAGAGACAGAGTATATGTACAGTTCTTTATGGCTTAATTACACAAAACTGACCCTCTCGGATGAGAAGGAAAAGAGACTTTCGGACATTTTAAGCGATGTCTTTTTTATCGGCTGTGACCCTGAAAACAGGATCTGCAAAAGCATAAAAAATGAGATCGACACGGCTTTTTCGACAATATTTGACCGAAAGATAAACATAGAATTTTCCGATGAAGACCGTGAAACGGGTCTTAGTCTGAAGATCGTTTCAAAGGAAAAACTCGGGGACGAAGGGTACAGGATCAAAACGTCTGAAGAAGGCTTTGTAATAGAGGCAAATGAATACAACGGTCTATTATACGGTGCGTTCAGATTCATCGAAATGCTTCGTCTGGGTAAACTGACCGAGGAAGTCAATATCATAAAAACGCCCGATAATCCTTTAAGAATGCTTAATCACTGGGACAATATGACCGGTGATATCGAGAGAGGTTATTCAGGCAATTCATTTTTCTTTGAAGACAACGAAATGATCATTAACGACAGAACCGTCATGTATGCAAGAGCCGTTGCATCTGTCGGTATCAATGCCGTTGTCATCAACAATGTAAATGTCAAAGGAGAGGCATCGTATCTTATCTCCGAAAGACATTATGAGAATATGAGAAAACTGTCGGAAATCTTCGCCGACTACGGAATAAAACTCTTTGTTAGCGTAAATTATGCACTCCCGATGGAATACGGTCTCGACAGTGCGGATCCCCTTGATGAGAGAGTTATCGTATGGTGGAACAATAAATGCAAGGAAGTACATGAGAACATTCCTCTGCTCGGAGGATTCCTTGTTAAAGCCGATTCGGAAGGCCGTCCCGGACCTTTTACATATCAGAGGACTCAGGCTGACGGTGCAAATATGCTCGCGAGAGCCATTGCGCCTTACGGGGGACTCATCATCTGGAGATGTTTTGTATATAACTGCAAACAGGACTGGAGAGACGAGAAGACCGACAGAGCCAGAGCGGGATATGATTATTTCCGTGATCTCGACGGCAAATTCGAGAGAAATGTGATACTCCAGATAAAGAACGGACCGATGGATTTCCAAGTAAGAGAACCGGTCTCACCGCTTTTTGGCGGAATGGAGCATACCAACCAGATGCTCGAGGTTCAGATAGCACAGGAATACACCGGACAGCAGAGACATGTATGTTACCTTATTCCCTGGTTTAAGGAAGTGCTCACCTTTAATACGCATATGAAGGAAGCAAGCGTTGCAGATATCGTATCCGGACGCGTAATGGGAAATAAGAACGCCGGAATGGCAGCAGTCTGCAATACCGGTAACGATTACAACTGGACGGGACACGATCTTGCCGGAGCAAATCTTTACGGATTCGGAAGACTTTCTTTTGACACATCGCTTCCCGCAGAGGATATTGCGAGTGAGTGGGCAAGGCTTTATCTTGCATCGGCTGTCGGAGAAAAGAGCTTTGAGAATATAAACGGAAAAACTGTCGTAGATACGGTTACGGATATACTTATGAGATCCTGGCCTGCATACGAGAAATACAACGCACCTCTGGGAATAGGCTGGATGTGCGTTCCGAATATCCATTACGGACCCGATGTCGACGGATATGAGTATTCGCCGTGGGGAACCTATCATAAGGCTGATCATAACGCTATCGGAAGAGACAGAACGGAGAGCGGAACGGGCTTTGTTTCACAGTACAGAAAAGAGAATGCTGATATGTATTCATCGCCCGAAACATGCCCGGAAGAACTTCTTTTGTTTTTCCACAGATTGCCTTATAATTATGTTTTGAAAAGTGGCAGGACCATTATTCAGCATATATATGACACGCATTTCGAAGGGGCCGAAGAGGTTTTAAAAATGTATGAAGCATGGAAGAGTCTTAAGGGGCTTATTTCCGATGATGTATACGAAAGAGCGGCTTCACGTTTTGAACATCAGGTCGAACATTCGAAGGAATGGCGTGACGTGATCAACAGTTACTTCTTCAGAAAGACCGGTATAAAAGACGACAAAGGAAGGGATCTTTACTAGAAGTGTTGTTTTACGCGGGGTGAGACTATGAGATTGTCGAAAATTTACAGCGACGGAATGATAATTCAGAGAAACGCTGAAAATATCGTTGAGGGCGTTGCCACACCGGGCAACGAGGTCAGACTGTATTTTGACAAAAAAATTTATGAAGGCATCTGCGACGATGACGGTAATTTTGCGATATTCCTGGAACCGATGGAAGCGGGCGGACCGCATGTCATCAATATAACCGATAATTCGGACAGGTATACGATAAATGACGTATATGTCGGAGACGTATTTCTTTTATCCGGACAGTCCAATATGGAACTGCCCGTATCAAGAACACTCGATCTTTACAGAAAAGATCTGGAAGGCATTAATTATCCTCTTATCAGGATGTTCCAGATGCCCAAGGATTTTAAATTCGGCGAACCGGAATTAAGAACAAAGAGCGGCGAATGGCTTGAAGCGAATGAAAAGAACGTAATGGATTTCAGTGCGCTCGGCTTTTATTTTGCCCAGATGAAATTTGATAAAGACAATGTTCCCGTAGGACTTGTTCATGCAGCGGTAGGCGGAACGCATATCGAAGCTTTTATGAGCGAGGACAGACTATTAAGGACAGCGAAAAGATTAAGAAAGATCGCCAAGGAAGAAGGCAGGGAATTAATCTGCAAATGCGGTATCAACGATACATGCAAGATGTGTTACGAGCAGAACATCGAGAGAAACAAGGATGATTTCTTTGTAAGGAACACCATCAATACCGAGATGCAGCATGTAGCCGAATGGACCAAAAAGACCGACGAAGACGATATTGGTCTTAAAGAAAAGTGGTACGACCACGAATGGAGCGATGACGAAAAGATGGGCGGAGTCGAGATAAAGGTTCCGCAGTCATGGTTATACAATGTCCTTAAGAACAGGATAGGAACCGTATGGGTTCAGAGAGTCGTATATGTTCCGCAGGAGTTTTGCGAAAGAGATGTGGAATTAAGACTCGGTACGATAGTCGATGCCGATATGACATATGTTAACGGTGTTCTTATCGGACAGACCGAATACTTTTATCCTCCCAGAAGATATTCGCTTCCCGGAGGGATATTAAAACACGGAAAGAACGTGATCACCGTCCGCGTGATCATAAACAATAACGTCGGTGAATTTAAGGAAGACATGCCTTACTGCATAAAGGCAGACGACCGGGAATTACCGCTTGACGGAATATGGAATGCCAGAGTGGCAGCAGTCGAAGAACCCATGGGACCCATGACTTTCTTTACATGGCACCCCACGGCTTTGTACAACAGGATGATATATCCTCTCAGAAATATCGCTTTTAAAGCTGTTCTTTTCTATCAGGGTGAATCGAATACAAGATATCCGGAAGATTACGAATATCTTATGATCGATATGGTAAAAGAATGGAGAAGCCTGTTCGGATATAAAGTTCCGTTTATATTTGCAAGACTTCCGTACTTCAGGGGAGAATCCTGGGAGATACCCGGCGACGACTGGGAAGATTTAAGGGACGCACAGCAGAGAGCATCCGAAAAAATCGAAGACTGTGCGATCGCGGAACTCTATGATCTCGGAGAATACAACGAGATCCATACGCAGAACAAAAAAGAAGTGGCAAAGAGATTCTACGACGAATACAGGATGCTCATAAGATCGATCGAAAGGGGTTAAGACAATATGATCAAAGTCGAAAAACTCGCAGGAGAGTCCACAAGAGACTATGCTTCGCGGTTTTTGTGCACGAATATTATCTCGCTTGAATTAAAACCCGGGCAGTTCTTAAGTGAAACAGAACTTGCGGGAGAGATAGGAGTCAGCAGAACACCGCTTCGCGAGGCTCTTATAGACCTTAATCATTCGCATGTAATAGAAACATATCCTCAAAGAGGAAGCATGGTCGCACTCATAGATCCGGATCTTGTTGAAGAGTCGAGATTTATAAGAGAAGTGCTTGACGTATCCGTAGTCGAGATAGCCTGTGATACGGCAACGATAGAAGACATTATGAACCTTGAGGCGAATGTAAAGCTTCAGGAGTTTTATCTTGAAAACAATGTTCAGGATAAGCTTTTCGAACTTGATAACGAATTCCACAAGATGATATATGTGATGGCTCATAAAGAGAGAACATATGCGATGAAAGCAGGAATGATGATCCACTACGACAGAGTGAGAGCACTTTCGCTTATCACAGTAAAAGACAATAAGATCGTCAATGATCACAGACTCATCATGGAAGCAATAAGAAACAAGGATAAGGAAGAAGCCAAGAGACTTATGAAGAAGCACTTATCCAGATATGACATAGACAAAGAGGAGATCAAGAAAGCTTATCCTCAGTATTACAAGAATTAAATAACAGTTGTTTTTACAAAAAGAAAATCGTCCGAAAGGGCGATTTTTTTGTTTGTCCATCTTTATTGATGGACAACGGGTTAACATAACGCAAAACTTGTGCAAAACGCACTAAAAATAAATGCAGATATGTGGATTCTGCTAATAGAAATGCACAAAAGAATGGCATAATATACTTGTATACAAGAATATTAGAGAACAAAAATACAAAAATACTTCAATCTTTCGGAGGTCAAAATGTCAGGCGAAGATACATCTGTAATAACTAATGAATCACTTGAAAATGACAGCGAAAAGAAAAACGGAAAAGCGTTTTCGAACTGGATGAAAGAGATGGGAAAACATCTTAAAAAGAACTGGGTCATCTACACGTTCCTGATCATCCCCGTGGCGTATTACATAGTTTTCAGATACATACCGATGTTCGGAAACATAATCGCTTTCAGAAAGTACAGCGCGGGCGGAAATATTTTCGGATCGCAATGGTCGGGATTTAAATATTTCAAACAGTTTTTAGGCGACCCTGCTTTCAGAAGAGCATTCGGAAACACGCTGATCCTTAACTTCGCTTACCTTTTGGTCAGATTTCCTCTTACATTGATTTTTGCACTGCTGTTAAACGAAATCAAGTGGCTTCCCTGGAAAAAGTTTGTTCAGACCGTTTCTTACCTCCCTCATTTCATATCGATGGTAATCGTCGCAGGTATGATCAAGGAACTTTTATCCACGAGCGGACCCATAAATTCATTCCTCGTTTCGATTGGACAGCAAGCCATAGAATTCATTGCTTTGCCCGAATGGTTCCCTACCATATTCGTTGCCAGCGGAATATGGCAGGGACTTGGATGGGGCAGCATCCTTTATCTGGCGGCCATCGCAGGTATCAACCCCGAGCTTTACGAAGCGGCCAAGGTTGACGGTGCAACTCATTTTCAGCAGGTAATACATGTTACGATCCCCTGCATCCTTCCTACGATCACAACACTTCTGATACTCGATATCGGAGGAATGGTTGGTTCCGGAGCTGCATTCGAAAAAGTATTCCTCTTATACAACCCGATGACTTACGAAACATCCGATATCGTTTCGACATACGTTTACCGAATGGGTGTTTACTCAGGAAACTACAGTTACGCGACTGCGGTAGGTTTGTTTGAAGGATTGCTGAATCTGATCCTTTTGACGGTGGCAAACTTTACATCGAAAAAAGTTGCGGGCGAATCACTTTGGTAAGGAGAAAGAAAATGTCAGAAGAAAAGATAAAACTGGACTCCGGCAAGGAAAAGAAATTCAAACAGGGCATGAAGGTGAAAGAGTCCTGGCAGTTCAGAGTATTCCAGGTATTCAACTTCATAATAATGGCTTTCATCTGCGTGACCACGCTTTACCCGTTCCTTTATCTCGTGGCTCAGTCGTTTTCATCAGAGGCTGCGATCATCAAAGGCCAGGTATCGATCATTCCGGTGGGATTCAACTTTACGACATACAAATCGGTGCTTACCAAAGGCGATTTCCTCGGATACTACAGAAACACGATCATTTATGCGGTAGTAGGTACGTTTTTCTCGGTCCTTTTTTCGGCGATGCTCGCGTATCCGCTTTCAAAACCGCAGTTAAGGCTCAATAAGTTTTTCGTGCCTTTCATTATCTTTACGATGTATTTCGGCGGAGGAATGATCCCCAACTACATCCTTATGACTTCACTTGGATTAAGAAACACGGTTTTCTCATTTATCCTTCCGGGACTTATCGGAACGTATTACGTGCTTTTGATGAAATCATTCTTTGCGGGTCTTCCTCACGAACTCGAGGAAGCCGGAGAGATAGACGGACTTTCGAAATACGGAGTGTTCTTCAGGATCGTGCTTCCGATCTCAAAGCCCATTATGGCGACGATGGTACTTTTCTACATGGCAGGTTACTGGAGCAACTGGTTTAACGCTTTCCTTTATCTGGAAGACAGAAGCAAATGGCCCGTAGCATATCATCTTCGTCAGATCATCATCGGTGCATCCACTTCGGCGGATCCCGGAGCCGCATCTCAGGAAACGATGCAGATCGCGGCAAACATCAAATCATGTTCCATGGTTTTGATGGCAGTACCCATCATATGTGTTTACCCCTTCATCCAGAAGTATTTCGTTCAGGGAATGATGCTTGGCGGAGTTAAGGGATAAATTATAAAAGCACTACATAAACGGATTATTTCTTCATGGGGGAGAGTAATCCATGTTTAAAAAGGAGGAAACAAAATGAAAAAGAAGCTTTTGAGTACAATGCTCACGATCAGCATGGTTGCTTCACTTGCAGCTTGTACGAACGGCAACGGTTCCGGCGAGGAACCCGCACCCAGCCAGAACGCTATTGACACCAATACCGTTACGGCTACCGATGAAGGAAGTACAGCCCAGCCTGAGGAGGATCTCGGCTACACATACGGCGAACACTTCTATTCGGATGAACCTGTGACATACACAATGTCCTTCTCGGACGCATCATGGTATCCCATGACAGAGCAGTGGGTTACAGACGGTGTATTTGCAAAGATCAAAGAGAGAACAAACGTTACTCTTGATCTTACAAGCATCGATTCAAACGATTACAATGACAAGATCGCTTTAAGCGTTAACGCAGGCGATGCACCTTATATCATTCCCAAGACATATGACGAATCCAAATACGTAGACGGCGGAGCTATCGTTCCCGTATCAAAGTGGGTTCAGTTCATGCCCAACTACTCCAAGTTTGTTGAAGATTACAACATGCAGGCAGACCTTGACACGATCACACGTAACGACGGTAACTACTACAGACTTCCCGGTATGCATGAATCGCCCAACCAGGATTACTTCTTCATCGTAAGAAAAGACCTCTTTGAAGGCGCAGGCGTAGATATCGCAGCTCTTGAAAAAGATATGACATACGATGATCTTTATGATGCATTGGTTAAGGTTAAAGCTTACATGGTAAGTGAAGGAATGTGCAAAGAATCCGATTACATCTGGTCAGACCTCTGGTGCGGCCAGGAATCCGGACAGGGTTCGGGCGGAAACCTTCTTAAGATCATGGGCTTCTCATACAACGTAGCTTCAGGCTGGGCTGTAGGTGACTGTATCCAGTACGATCATGACAAGGATGAATGGTATCTTTCTTCTACAACAGAAGATTACAAGGAATTCGTAAAGATGGCCAACAAGTTTGTCGCAGGCGGAATCCTCGATCCCGAAACATTTACTCAGGATGACTCAGTAGCTACAAACAAATTCTATCGTGGCGAAACAGCTATTATGTCAGTTAACCGCGGTCAGGTTGCTACATTCACAGCAGGCCTTGATGAAGGCGTAGGCGCAGGCAACTATGAAACATATCTTATGGTCACACCTAAGGGAATCAACAACTACATGGCAGAAAACTCCAGACTTGAAAACGGTGTTATGATCTCCAAGAACGCATACGACGATCTCGGTGAAGAGGACTTCATCAAGATGTTAAGATTCGTAGACTGGTTATTCTACTCAGATGAAGCATATGATCTTACAAAATGGGGTATCGAAGGCGAGACATACAATGTAGTTGACGGTAAGAAAGTACTTGCAGACGGCTGGTACTGCTCAGGCTTAGGATATTCCGATCCTACACCCGATGATGAAACAGACAACAAGGATATGAGACTTGAATACGGTTATGCAGGCGGTAACTTCTTCTACGGACACAAGGTATCTCAGAGAGACGACCACCTTACACCCGCTCTTCAGGATTTCTCTGCAAGAATCTCTTCATACAGAGACATCAGACCTCTTAATCCTGCTCTTGCTTCCACACCCGAAGAGAACGAGCAGATCAACCTCTGGAAGACACCTCTGGTTGACAATATCAATACCTGGACACTTAACTTCGTAACAGGCAAGAAAGATATTGATAAAGAATGGGATAACTACCTTAAGTCATGTGATGACGCAAATGCACAGAAACTCGTAGATCTTTACAACGAGATCAATAAAAGACAGTAATTAAACACTAAAACACTCTTTGGCAAAAGGGGGCTTTCGGCCCCCTTTTGTACGAAAAAACGGACAGATGAAAGACAGTCCGAATGCTCTTTGGCAAATTGATTTTTGGGGTTGTATGTTATATGATAAAAGATAGTGTTTATCAAAGATAAATCCCTAAAAAACCGAGAAAGAGAATAAAAAAATGGAAATGACATTTAGATGGTTTGGTTCAAAGTTCGACAGCGTGACTTTAAATCAGATCAGACAGATCCCGGGAGTAAAAGGAGTTATAACAACTCTCTATGAAACGGTTCCCGGAGAAGAATGGAAAAAAGAAGAAATAAAGGCACTGAAAAAAGAAGTGGAGGAAGCCGGACTTAAGATTTCGGGTATTGAAAGCGTTAATGTCTGCGATGCCATCAAAGTAGGTGCACCCGACAGGGATAAATACATTGAAAATTACATCAGGACATTAACTTATCTTGGTGAGGAAGATATACATACGGTATGTTACAATTTCATGCCGGTTTTCGACTGGACGAGAACGGAACTTGCGAGAGAAAGAAAAGACGGTTCCACGGTAATGGCATATACGCAGGCTGCGGTCGACAAGATCAATCCCGACGATATGTTCAATTCGCTTAAGGAAGACTGCAACGGATTTGTTCTTCCCGGATGGGAACCCGAGAGAATGGCTCAGGTAAAAGAACTGTTCGAACTGTATAAGGATGTTGACGCGGATAAACTTTTTGATAATCTGGTTTATTTCCTTAATGCGATAATGCCTGTTTGCGACAAGTACGACATCAATATGGCGATCCATCCCGATGATCCCGCATGGAGCGTATTTGGTCTTTCGAGAATAATCACAAACAAGGAACAGTTATTAAAGCTTATTAATACAGTTGATAATGTACACAACGGAATCACATTCTGCACGGGTTCGTACGGAACGAGCCTGAACAACGATATCGTTGACACGATCCATGCGCTTAAGGGAAGGATCCATTTTGCACACGTAAGAAATCTTAAATTCATAACACCCGATAATTTCGAGGAAGCGGCTCACTTATCAAGCGACGGTGATTTCGATATGTATGAGATCATGAAAGCACTTTACGATACAGGTTTTGACGGGATAATGAGACCCGATCACGGAAGAATGATCTGGGGCGAAAAAGCAATGCCCGGATACGGACTCTACGACAGAGCACTCGGAGCGATGTATTTGCAGGGACTCTGGGAAGCGATCGAAAAAAGCTCAAAGAGATAAAGAGGGAAATATGAGTACATACGAAAGAATAAAAGAATGTAAAATGATCCCCGTTATCGCACTTGATAACGTATCGGATGCAAAGCCTCTGGCAAAGGCACTTTACGAAGGAGGTCTTCCCTGTGCTGAAGTTACTTTCAGAAGAGAGGGCGCCGATCTTTGCATTAAGGCAATGAAGGAAGAATATCCCGACATGCTTGTCGGTGCAGGTACCGTTCTTAATATCGAACAGGCAGATCTTGCACTGGAAGCGGGAGCGGAGTTTATAGTAAGTCCGGGACTTGATGAGAAAATAGTTTCGTACTGCCTTGAAAGAGGCGTATGCGTGATCCCGGGTGTATCCACGGCGAGTGATGTCGCCAAAGCATATTCACTCGGACTTCGTACCGTTAAATTCTTCCCTGCCGAAGCTGCAGGCGGAGTAAAGATGCTGAAGGCTTTGTCCGCACCTTACAACATGATGACATTCATGCCGACGGGCGGTATAAGCAGAGACAATATGGCTTCCTATTATGCGCTTAAAAACGTGATCGCATGCGGCGGAAGCTTTATGATAGATGCCAAAGCGATAAAGGAAGGCAACTTCGAAAAGATAAAAGAACTTACCGAAAAAGTCGTAAAAGATATAAAGGTTATCTTCGGCGGATCGGATGAGAACTGTGAAAATACCGGCATTGATAAAAAGATCGACCTGTCCGGTTTATCGGACAGAAAAGTTATAACTTTCGGTGAGCTCATGTTAAGACTCGCACCCGAAGGATATTTAAGATTTGTTCAGGCGGATGCTTTTGAAGCCACGTTCGGAGGCGGAGAAGCAAATGTCAGCATCTCACTTGCAAACTTCGGAACGGATACATCTTTTGTGACAAGACTTCCTTCTCACGAAATTGGTCAGATGGCTGTAAACTCTTTGAGGAAATACGGAGTCGACACATCGCTTATCGTAAGAGGCGGAAACAGAGTAGGCATATATTATCTTGAAAAAGGTGCATCACAGCGTGCATCCAAAGTCATTTACGACCGCGCGGGTTCCGCTATAGCCGAAGCACAGAGATCCGATTTTGACTGGGATAAGATCTTTGAAGGAGCCGGATGGTTTCATTTTACCGGCATCACTCCGGCACTTTCCGAAGAACTTGCAGAGATCTGTCTTGAGGCATGTAAGAAGGCCAAAGAAAAAGGAATAATCGTCAGTTGCGATCTTAACTACAGAAACAAACTCTGGTCAAAAGAAAAAGCGGGCGAAGTAATGGATAAGCTTTGCAGGTACGTTGATGTATGTATTTCAAACGAAGAAGATGCAAACGATGTATTTAAGATAAAAGCACCCGATACGGATGTTACAGCGGGAGAGATAAATTCAGAAGGCTATAAATACGTAGCCGAAGAATTAAAGAAGAGATTCGGTTTTTCGTATGTTGCGATCACACTTCGCGAATCGATCTCCGCGAGCGACAACAGATGGGGCGCAATGCTTTACGACGGAAACGATTTTTACTTCAGCAAGAAATACAATGTTCACATAGTGGATCGTGTCGGCGGCGGTGATTCGTTCGGAGCGGGACTTATTTATTCCCTTACCAATAACAAGGGTCCGCAGGAGACGATCGAATTTGCCGTTGCTGCAAGCTGCTTAAAGCATTCAATAGAAGGCGACTACAATTTCGTCAGTGTTGATGAAGTAAATAAACTCGCCAAAGGAGACGCTTCCGGCAGAGTACAGAGATAACCATTCGGGGACGGTTCTATTTTGGCTATTTTAGCCAAAATAGAACCGTCCCCGAATGGTTGCGAATGGTTGAAACCGAAAGGATAAAGAAAATTATGGAATTAACTTTAAACGGTATAAAGAACAAAGAAGAATTTGAAAAGGGAGGAATAAAACTTCCTTCTTTTGACATAGAAAAGATTCGTAAAAACACCGAAGAGAATCCCGTCTGGATCCATTTCGGAGCGGGAAATATCTTCAGGGGTTTTATCGCAGTATTACAGCAGAAACTCCTTGATGAAGGATATAGTGATCGCGGAATCATCGCAGCGGATACTTTTGATTTTGACATGATAGACAGGATCTATGTGCCATTTGACAATCTTGCACTATCCGTAGGATTAAAGGCCGACGGCAATACCGACATGAGAGTTATCGCATCGATAGCGGATGCAGTAAAAGCAGACTTTTCGGATGAGAAGCAGAAAGAAAAACTCTTTAAGGCCGTAAGCAATCCTTCATTGCAGATGATAAGCTATACGATCACCGAAAAAGGATATTCGTTAAGGAATATGAAAGGGGAACTTCTTCCCGTTGTCGTAAGCGATATAAATGACGGGCCCGCATGTGCAAAGCATGCGATGAGCATTACGGTCGCACTTCTTTTGGAGAGATTCAATAAAGGAGCATATCCTCTGGCTGTGTGCAGTATGGATAACTGTTCTCATAACGGAGAAAAATTAAGATCCTCTGTTTTGGAGATCGCACTCGAATGGGAGAAAAAGGGATTTGTATCAAAGGAATTCATCGGGTATATTTCCGATGAAGAAAAGGTATCATTCCCCTGGAGCATGATCGACAAGATCACTCCGAGACCCGCGAAATCCATAGAAGAAAAATTAAGCAGGATCGGTGTCGAAAACATGGCCCCGATCGTTACCGATAAAGGAACTTTTATCGCACCTTTTGTAAATGCGGAAATACCCGAATATCTTGTCATCGAAGACAGATTTCCAAACGGCAGACCCGACCTTCAGAAAGCAGGTGTTTATTTTACGGACAGGGATACCGTAAACAATACCGAAAAGATGAAGGTGACTACCTGTCTTAATCCTCTGCATACGGCAATGGCTGTGTTCGGCTGCCTCCTTGGATACGATCATATCGCAAAAGAAATGCAGGATGAAGATATCCGTAAACTCGTTGAATACATCGGTTACAAAGAGGGACTTCCCGTTGTAGTAAATCCTGGTATAATCGATCCGAAAAAGTTTATCGATGAAGTTGTAGAAGAAAGACTTCCGAATATGTTCATACCGGACATGCCCCAGCGTATAGCAACAGATACGAGCATGAAGATACCCATAAGATTCGGTGAGACGATAAAGTCATATTTTTATTCCGATGAAAAAGATGTGAAAGAACTTACATTTATCCCCCTTGCTATCGCGGCGTGGTTCAGATATCTTTTGGGGATCGACGATAACGGAAATGAGATGGAAGTCAGTTCCGATCCCCAGCTTGAAGATCTTTGGAACAAACTTAAGGGAATTGAGTTTAAGAACGTAAATTCATACAACGGACAGCTTAAAGATATCCTTTCCAATGAAAATATTTTCGCCGTTGACCTTGTCAAAGTCGGTCTTTCTGATAAAATAGAAAACATGTTTAAGGAAATGCTTTTGTCGGAAGGAGCAGTGAGGAAAACTCTTCACAAATATGTTTCTTCCAACTAAGCACTGTGTGTGAAAACATTGTTTTCAAAGGGAGAATCGGAATATGACATTAAAAAAGACCTTGAATTCCATCGGCTGGAAATACGGACTGATGGGTGTACTGTATATCGCTATTGAGATCCTTCTCGGAAAACTTATAATGCATTTTGTGCCTGAATCTCTGGAAAGCTTAAAGATATACATTACGTATGCCATAATGGTGTTCACGGTTGACTGTGTATGTTTTCCGTTCATCTTGCTCATCACACTCAAAATGCCGAAGGCCGAGATAAAAAAGAAGAAACTCGGATTCGAAAAATTCTTTCTTTCGATCCTTATCATGTACGGACTTATCCTTGTCGGTTCACTGATAGGATCTCCCCTGCATACGGTCCTTACCGCACCTTTTAATGTTAAGGATGACGGTCTGGCATTGCTTATGATCAACTCAAATTTCTTTGTCAGAGTTTTTGTGGTCGGCATTTCCGCACCCATATTCGAAGAGCTTATATTCAGAAAAGTTCTTATAGATCATCTGGCTGCCAAAGGAGAACTTGTAGCCGTTCTTGCGTCCGGACTTATGTTCGGCTTGTTCCACGGAAATTTTCAACAGAGCTTTTTCACTGCATTCATAGGATGTTTCTTTGCATATATTTATTTAAGGACAGGAAAAGTCAGATATACCATTTTCCTTCATATGATCTTAAACTGCATTACATCCGGAATAACGCTTGAACTTATCAAATGGCTTTATAAACTTATAGAAAAAGATTTCGGGAACATAGATAACTTTACGCCGGAAACCATGCAGGCCATGCATATGGATGAAGGGGATCTGGTCATCATCCTGATACCTACATTCCTTTTGTTCGCGTGGGTACTGACTCTCTTCGGAGTTATGTTATCGGGCCTCGTGACTGCGATCACTTTTGCATGCGTAAAAACATTTAAGTTTAAAAGAAGAGAAGGCGACGATACATTCGGAAAGCAGGTTCTTGCTCTTTTCACTTCTCCCTGCATGTGGATATTTTATTCAGTCACCATTTTCCTTTTCGGATACACTTATCTGCCGCCGATCGTATCTACCGTAAAAGAATTGCTTATAAAAGTTATGTGATAAAGGATGTCTGATCATGGAGTATATGAAAGAAGCTTTAAAAGAAGCTTATGAAGGAATAGAAAAAGGTCACGGCGGTCCTTTCGGATGCGTTATTGTAAGAGACGGAAAGATCATCGGCCGCGGCCACAATAAAGTTTTGTTAAAACATGATCCGACCTGCCACGGCGAGATGGAAGCCATCAGGGACGCATGTGAAAAAGAAGGAAATCACGATCTGTCGGGCTGCGAACTTTACACGACCGCGGAACCCTGTCCCATGTGTCTTGGCGCAATCCTCTGGTCCAATATTTCAAAGGTTTACTACGGATGCAATGTTAACGACACGGATAAGATAGGGTTCAGGGACGATAAGTTCTATGATTTCTTTAACGGAAAGAAAGACATATTGTCGCTTGAAGAAAACAACAGAGAAGAGTGTCGGAAACTTTTCGATGAATACAATAAAAAGAACGCTGAAAGATATTAAATAAACTCAAAAAAATGACCGTCTGTACAACGGTCATTTTTATATTGATTTTTATTTGATTTTTTATTGAACGGCTTCGGGATATTTAGGATAGATCTGATTCTTGATATCCTGCATCTTCGAATCCATTTCGGTGATCGTGTTGGCACAGTCAAGAAGCTGTGCACTGATGGATTGTGAAATCTCTTCTGTTAAATCCTTTTTGTAACGCATTTCATGTTCGAGAGAAGCCCAGAAGTCCATTGCGATGGTTCGTAACTGAACTTCGACTTTAAGATATTCTTTGTGTTCCGAGAAGAATACCGGGATCTCGACTATCATATGATAACTTCTGTAGCCGTTGGGCTTGGGTGCGCGGATGTAATCCTTGTAATTGATAAGTTTGATATCATCCTGCTTTAAGATCATGTCGGCGATCTCATAGATATCATCCACGAAAGGACATATAACTCTGATACCTGCCACATCATGGATCTCATCCTGGATGTTATCGAATGAAAAGTCCAGATTCTTTCTGTTTAATTTATCTCTGATACTCTGAATTGTTTTTATTCTCGAATATATAGCGTGTATAGGATTTCTTTTGTTTTTGATCTGAAGTTCTTCGTTCAAAACTTCAAATTTGGTACGAATTTCTCTGATAGCACAGGAGTACTTCGTCATTAGCTCTTTGTACTGATCCAGAACCTGTAAGAGCTCCTCACCGGAGAGCTGATCTTTAAGTTCGTTAATCAGCAACACGTTCTCGTCATTTTGCATTGTATGACCCCCTTGTTAACATGTAAATATTTTACCATAGCAGAGAATAAAAGTGTATAGCAATTATGTAAAAATTGTGTTAACATATTGAAGGGTATGCAAAAGCATATTCAGGTTTTTTATTGGAAAAAATTTTATGCCACATTCGAACGATCTTGATTTTTTCAACAGAATACCCGTTGCCGGATTACTTGTAAATAAAATCGGAAGACCCAATTTTATTTACAATCTTAAATTTTTGTCTCTTGTCGGTTACACCGATGCTCAGATGAGCGAGATCTTCATTAAAGATTACACAAAGGTTTTTGATGAAGAAGATATCAAGAATTTAAGGCAGAAATTAAAAGAAGCCGAAGGCACAAAGAAGTCGGTTCGTCAGGAACTGAAACTCACATGCAGCGATTCCACGAAACTTATAACCGTGATCGAAGCGGAAGTGAGCGAAGAGAATGACGGAAGTTATGTTTTGTGCGCTCTTACGGATATCACGGCCATAAAAAAAGCTCAGGCAGATTATATGCTCGAGCAGGAAAGACTTTTATCGGTTTTGAGAAATTATGACGACGATCTTTTCGAATATGATTTCGATACCGATCTGTTTAAGATCTTTAACAAGAATGTTCTTATAAAGGATTCATTCGGAGACGACAGATGGATCAAGTTTGAAAACTTTTCCAAGAATCTGTCTCCGAGAAAGAAGATCCATCCGGAGGATGAGGCCAAGATCCGTTATGTTGTTTCACAGAGAGACAACTACACCGTTCAGATAAGAATGAAGGGTAACGGTGAAAAGCATTACAGATGGTATGAGATAGACTTCAACCTTCTTTCGGATGACGACAACAACAAGATAGGATTTGTCGGAAGTATTCACGATATAGACGAGCTGAAGGCAAGTACCATCGAATTCCAGAACAAATCGCAGCACGATTCGCTTACCGGTCTTTACAACAACGCGAGTGCAAAAGAGATCATCGAAGAGTATCTGAAAACGGACGGTGCGGGAAAGACAAATGCGCTTATGATCCTTGACCTTGATGATTTCAAATACGTTAACGATACTTTCGGACACCGTTTCGGAGACCGCGTATTAAAGTTTGCAGCCGATACTCTTGAAAAGACATTCGGTGAGAACGACCTTACGGCAAGGATCGGCGGAGATGAATTCCTGGTATTCTGCAGAGACATTCTTGATATGTCTTCGGTCAATGAAAAGATCAAAAAACTATTCGATACTTTTGCGCAGAATCCGATCGGAAACGAAGAGCAGTATATTATCAAAACAAGTGTCGGTATTGCAGTATCGCCTCAGGACGGTACAGGTTTCAAGCGACTCTTCGATAAGGCCGACAGAAATATGTACAAGGTAAAGAGATCCGGAAAAAATTCATATAATTTCTGATCTGTCCGGGGGGATATCAGTGCAAATCATAAGGAGAAACATTAAGAAATGCTGGAATTAAAAAATGTCTCTTATGAAGTTAACGACGAAAACGTTAACAAAGAGATCATCAAAAATATCAGTTTTACGATCGATGAAAGATTCGTAGCCATTACGGGTCCGAACGGCGGCGGAAAATCCACACTGGCAAAGATCATTGCCGGTATTCTTACTCCCACAGAAGGAAGAATCTTTCTTGACGGAAAAGACATTACGGACTTAAGTATTACCGAAAGAGCCAAGAACGGGATCAGTTTTGCTTTTCAGCAGCCTGTAAGATTCAAAGGTATCACGGTAAAAGATCTTATCACTTTTGCGGTAGGACATCCCATTACAACTACCGAAGCCTGCGGCTATCTTTCGGAAGTAGGCCTCTGTGCAAAGGATTATATCAACCGCGAACTTAACGCTTCCTTATCGGGCGGTGAAGCAAAGAGAATAGAAATTGCCATGACAATGGCAAGAGGAACGGCTCTTTCAATTTTTGACGAGCCTGAAGCAGGAATAGATCTTTGGAGTTTCCAGAGTCTTATTAAAGTATTTGAGATGATGCACGAGAAATCGGGCGGAAGCATTATCATCATTTCACATCAGGAAAGAATCCTTAACATTGCAGACAAAGTAATTGTTTTGGCAAACGGAGAACTCGTTAACATCGGTGCCAAGGAAGATGTTCTTCCGGGGCTTTTGGTTGACGGACCGGGTTGTTCAAAACTCGTAGACAAAATGTAGGAGGCTTTCAATGGATAAGATTACAAAAGATTTGCTCGAACAGGTTGCAGGTCTTCATGAGATCCCGACCGGAGCTTACAATATAAGAAAAGACGGCGAGCTTTACGGAAGAAACGTATCCGCCAATATTGATATCGTTACCAAAACGGATAAACCCGGAATTGATATTATCATCAAAGACAATACGGTAAACGAAAGTGTTCACATTCCCGTTATCATTGCACAGTCCGGAATTAAGGAATCGGTTTACAATGATTTCATTATCGGAGAAAACTGTGATGTCACGATTATCGCAGGCTGCGGTATTCATAACGGCGGAAAAGATGCAAGCGAACATTCGGGAATCCATTCGTTTGATGTCGGAAAAAATTCCAAAGTTAAATACGTTGAAAAACATTACGGACAGGGAGAAGGCACGGGCGAGAGGATAATGAATCCGAAGACGCAGATTCTTCTTCGTGAAGGCTCATACATGGAAATGGATACCGTTCAGATAGAAGGTATCGATTCCACAAAGAGAGAAACTTCCGCAAAGATCCTCGATGATGCAAAGCTTATCATAAAAGAAAAAATAATGACTCACGACAAGCAGTATGCCGAGACGAATTTCTCGGTTGATCTTGACGGAGAGAATTCAAGTACCGATGTTGTTTCAAGATCCGTTGCAAAAGATGAATCCAAGCAGTTCTTTTACTCAGAGATAAACGGTAACAGCGTCTGCCACGGTCACACCGAATGCGATGCGATCATCATGGATAACGCAAGCGTAAAGGCTTTACCCGCTCTTACCGCAAACAATGTGGAAGCATCCCTCGTTCACGAGGCTGCAATCGGAAAGATTGCCGGCGAACAGCTCATAAAGCTTATGACTTTGGGACTTACTGAAGAGGAAGCCGAAAAAGAGATAGTAGCGGGATTTTTGAAATAAAGATAATTAGTGCCGGTGAATCATCGGCACTTTTTAGTTTTGTGAATTCGTATGAAAAAAAATATAAAAGAAATTGTTATTTTAATATTATGCCTTCTTTTGATAGTTTTGGTATTCATCTTCGGTATGGTTTACATAAAACCTGCGGCTGATGATATCAGACTTATGGAAAAAGGATTCAGAAACCTTAACCAGGTTAATGTTTACGCAGGTGTAAAAAACGGAAGAGGATTTATCTTTTGCGTTGAAGAAGAATACCTCGACATAATCACTTCCAAGCATCTGGTAAGCGAAGAAAACAAGGTTACGGTCGAATTCGGAAACAAAGGTCAGACCGAAGCTGAGGTTTTGTATTACTTCGAAGATATCGATGCTGCTTTGATAAGGGTAAAAAGAGAAGATTCGGATCATGATTTAAAAGGTGCCAAAGGCGTTGTTACTCTTAACAAAGATGAATATGAATCCATTGCTTTAAACAAAAGCGTTTTTTATGCGTCAGATATTTACGATACAAGCCTTGATGTAAAGGAAGGCAAATGGTATTCGTCTTCGGAATATATCTATGAACTCGGAGAAGAGGTCGGACTCTTTTTGGGAGAAGTAAAACCCGGAATGTCGGGCGGAGCTCTTTACGACGAAAAGGACAGGCTTGTCGGTATGATAATAGCGGCTGACGAGACAAAGGGAGCCGTGATACCTTCGTATGTTCTTGATGAAGAATACAACAGATTTAAAACAATTGATAAATAAATGATCAGGGGATAAAACAATGAAGAAAACACTGGATTATTTTAAAGAGATATGTGCAATACCCCATGGTTCATACAATATCGACAGGATAAGTGATTACCTTGTTGATTTTGCAAAAGAGAACGGTCTTTCCTACAGACAGGACGAACTTAAAAATGTCGTTATAAAAAAAGAGGCATCGGCAGGGTATGAGAACGAACCCGGTATCATCCTTCAGGGGCATATGGATATGGTCGCCGTCAAAGATGAGGGCGTTGATATCGATATGGAAAAAGAAGGGTTAAGACTCGAAGAAAAAGACGGATATCTTTTTGCTAAGGGTACGTCTCTTGGCGGAGACGACGGAATAGCCGTTGCCATGGCGATGGAAGCTCTTACAAACGATGAATTCATGCATCCCGAACTTGAGTGCATCTTTACCGTAAACGAAGAAGTCGGAATGGACGGTGCGGTTGGCATCGATCTTTCGGACATCAAAGGCGAATTCTTAATAAACATCGATTCGGAAGAAGAGGGCGTTATCACCACATCCTGTGCAGGCGGAGTAAGACTTCTTTCGCTTCTTGAGTTAAAGAGGGAAAAGAAGGCGCACGGCGCAGTTTACTCTGTGGAAATAAAGGGACTTAAAGGCGGTCATTCGGGCACTTCGATCCATGAAGGAAGAGCCAATGCATGCATAGTCATCGGAAGACTTTTAAAAGAGATCGTTAAAGCGGGCGGGACCGATATCATCGACATTAACGGCGGAGAAAAAGACAATGCGATAGCTAAAGCGGCACAGATGATCATTGCAACCGACGCATCTTTTGAAAGCCTTGCAGATGTGATAAATAAATTCGATAAAGAGATCAACGATGAATACAAAGGCATAGAGGATGAGATAAAGATCGTTGTTACACCTATCAAAGACGATGTTAACGGTCTTCTTTGCATCGATAAAACAGAGGTGATCGCAGATATACTTACAAGCGTTCCAAACGGTGTCGTTAAAATGTGCGAGCACATCGATATGGTCGAGACAAGCCTTAACTTAGGTGTTATGAGACTTGATAACGAGGGATTCAAACTCGATTTCTGTTTAAGAAGTTCGGTAGCCGAAGAGAAAGAAGCTTTAAAGGAAAGACTCGGAACGATCCTTGCAAAGAAAGGCTGCAAGCTTGCTCTTACGGGAGATTATCCGGGATGGGAATACAGGGAAGAATCCGCACTTCGGGAAAGGATCGTATCCTGTTATAAAGACAATTACGGTAAAGAACCCGTGGTCTGCGGAGTACATGCGGGACTTGAATGCGGGATACTTATTTCGAAGAAAAAAGAACTCGACTGCGTATCGATCGGACCGAATATATTAAACATCCATACAACGGGTGAAAAACTCGATCTTGAGAGCGTTGAGAGAACGAGAAAACTGCTCTTTGACGTTATTTCAAAAAAAGACTGATTACTGACAATTTCGTCTTTAAATATCTGTCGAATTATTATAAAATAATATTTGGGTTATAAAAAATACCGGTATTGTGGGAGGTTATTGATATGTACGGTAAATTCTGGGCACTTATTCCGCCCGTTGTTGCCATTGTTCTGGCACTTATCACCAAAGAGGCTTATTCATCGCTGTTCGTCGGCATCATTATCGGTGCTTTGTTTGTGACGGGATTCGATCCTGTCGGAACGATCGATACCATCATCAACGACGGCTTTATAAACGCGATCATGGATAACGCGGGAATCTTTCTTTTCCTGATCCTTTTGGGCATTATTGTTGCTTTGATCAATTCGGCAGGCGGTTCCGCAGCATTCGGAAGATGGGCTGAAAAGAATATCAAGACCAAAGTTGGTGCACAGCTTGCAACATTCGTACTCGGCGTTCTCATCTTCGTTGATGACTATTTCAACTGTCTTACCGTAGGTTCGGTCATGAGACCCATCACCGATTCCAAAAAGATTTCAAGAGCAAAACTCTCATACCTTATAGATGCGACGGCAGCACCCATCTGTATGATCGCACCCATTTCTTCATGGGCAGCGGCAGTAGCTTCCGTAGCAAGCGATATGAATACGGGTATCAACGGAATCCAGCTTTTCTGTAAAGCCATATTCTATAATTTCTATTCGCTTCTGACATTTGTATTTATCATCGGACTCGTATTGATGAAATTCGATTACGGCCCCATGGTTAAATATGAAAAAGACGCAGCCGAAGGCAAACTCGGCGGACTTCCCAACAGGGATGAAAACAAGATCAATCCCAAAGGCAAGGTCATCGATCTTGTTTTACCGGTGATCGTACTTATCACAACATGCGTTATCGGTATGATCTACATCGGCGGTTTCTTCGGAACAGACCTCTGGGGCGGAACCGAATGCGCAGGTCATTTTATCGATGCTTTCGCAAATACGGATTCCACTGTAGGACTTCCCTGGGGCGCTCTTATCGCTTTGGTGATCACGATCGTTTACCTTCTTGTAAGGAGAGTTATCAAATTCAAGGATGCGATGGAATGCATTCCCAAAGGATTTACATCCATGGTACCCGCAATGCTCATCCTTACACTTGCAGTTTCACTTAAGTCCATGACATCGGCTCTCGGTGCGGCTGAATTCGTAAGAGATATGATGGAGGGTGCCGCAAGCGGACTTTATTCATTCCTTCCCGCAGTTATTTTCGTCGTAGCTTGTCTGCTCGCATTTGCTACAGGTACATCATGGGGTACATTCGGTATCCTTATCCCCATCGTTACCGCTATTTTCCCTGCAGACAGCACATTGTTCATCATCGGTATCTCGGCATGCTGTGCAGGCGCTGTATGCGGTGACCATTGTTCACCCATTTCGGATACTACCATCATGGCTTCGGCAGGAGCACAGATCGAGCATGTTAACCATGTTTCGACACAGCTTCCGTATGCGATCTCCGTTGCGGCTGTATCGTTTGTCACATATATCTGTGCCGGCTTCATTCAGAACGCTCCGATAAGCATAGCGATCGGTGCTGTACTGACTGTTCTTATGCTTTTTGGTTTAAAGGTGGTTTTTAAAGACAAAAAAGAGACAAACGCGGCTTAAAATCGCAAGATATTTTATTTTCACGGTGTCAATAATTGACTTATTTTTACCAAGAGTTATAATAAATATAAGAAAGTAAGTAGGGGGCTTGAGGAAGATGGCTATCGCATTCGGATCGAAAAAAGATACTACCTCTTCGGAGGTCAAATCCATTGAACTTTCACTCAAACAGGTGGAAGATACAAAGAGAAATATGATCTACCAGTTGGGCGAATTGTTTTACGAGTCTAACCGGGAAAACGAAAGTATCGATGAGATTTATAAAGAGAAAGTTGATACCATTAAGAAACTTGAATACAACTGTAAGGTATGGAACAACCGCAAACTTAAAACACAGGGCTTGAGAATGTGTGAGAACTGCGGAAACACATTACCTTATGACAGTTCATTTTGTAACAAGTGCGGATATAAATTACAGGCTGTTTCGGAAGAATTGGTTATCATTTAGCTAATTGATCATTAAACGTGAAAGGGGATTTCGATATGGCTGCTGAATACTACATAGCTCATAATACACGCACGGACGAATATTTGGCAGAGAAGAAGTTACTGGGAAGGTACTTCATGACACCGGATATCACCGCTGCCGTCAAATGCAAGGACGAGATGGAACTTCGTCGTAAGATTGAGAAGGCGAACGTTGATTATAAGTCTCAACTTGTGATTGAAACAATAAAAGTATATTAATAAAAAAGTCTTTCGATAAGAAAGGCTTTTTTTAATCGTGGAAAATGCTTTACTTTCGTGCTTTAAAGTGGCATAATATAATCCGTACGGGTAATTTTCCCGTAAGAGTTATATTTAAGGAGAAAGATAATGCCTATTACAGAGCTTTTGGACAGAAACAGTGAACTTTACGGATCTGACATCTGTCTCGTTGAGATCAATCCCGAGATCAAAGAAACAAGACGTGTGACATGGAAGGAATATGAACTGATCGAGCCTAATCCCGTTACACATTACAGAAGAGAGATCACATGGAGCGTATTCGAGGAAAAAGCAAACAGATTTGCAAACATGCTTTTATCCAGAGGCGTAAAGAAGAATGATAAAGTTGCCATCCTTCTTATGAACTGTCTCGAATGGCTTCCCATTTATTTCGGTATATTAAAGACAGGAGCTATCGCGGTTCCTTTAAACTTCAGATATGCACCCGATGAGATCGAATACTGCTTAAACCTTGCAGAGGTCGATATCCTTGTATTCGGTCCCGAATTTATCGGACGTGTTGAAGAGATCGCAGATTCCATCAGCAAGAACAGACTTTTATTCTATGTAGGCGAGAACTGCCCCAGCTTTGCCGAAGATTACAACTCGCTTGTAGCAAACTGCTCAAGCCAGAGACCTGACATAAAGCTTACAGACGATGATTATGCAGCCATCTATTTCTCATCGGGAACAACAGGTTTCCCCAAGGCTATCCTTCATAAACATCGTTCGCTCATGCATTCATGTGCAGTAGAACAGAATCACCACGGCCAGACAAGAGACGATGTATTCCTCTGCATCCCTCCTTTATATCACACGGGAGCAAAGATGCACTGGTTCGGATCACTCCTTGCAGGATCCAAGGCCGTTCTTCTTAAAGGAACAAAGCCCAAGACCATTCTTGAAGCAGCAAGTAACGAGAAATGTACGATCGTATGGCTCCTTGTTCCCTGGGCACAGGATATCCTCGATGCGATCGATTCGGGTGAAGTAAAACTTGAAGATTACGATCTTTCAAACTGGAGACTTATGCACATCGGTGCTCAGCCTGTTCCCCCTTCACTTATCCAGAGATGGAAGAAGGTATTCCCGAATCATCAGTACGATACAAACTACGGTCTTTCCGAATCCATCGGACCGGGCTGTGTACATCTCGGTGTTGAAAACATCCACAAAGTCGGCGCTATCGGTAAAGCAGGTTACGGCTGGGAAGTTAAGATCGTTGACGAAAACAGAAATACGGTTAAAAGAGGCGAAGTCGGAGAACTCGCAGTAAAGGGACCCGGTGTCATGGAATGCTATTACAACGATCCCAAGTCTACCGATGAAGTTCTTGCAGACGGCTGGTTATTTACCGGTGATATGGCAAGAGAAGATGAGGACGGATTTATCTTCCTTGTAGACAGAAAGAAAGATGTCGTTATTTCCGGCGGTGAAAATATCTATCCCGTACAGATCGAAGATTTCTTAAGACAGCACAACGCTATCAAGGACGTAGCAGTTATCGGTATCCCCGACAAGAGACTCGGCGAAGTTACTGCTGCGATCATCGAGGTAAAAAACGGATTTACTCTTACAGAGGAAGAAGTGGAAGAGTTCTGCCACAAACTTCCAAGATACAAGAGACCCAAGAAGATCATCTTTGCGGATATCCCCAGAAATCCGACCGGCAAGATCGAAAAGCCCAAGCTTCGTGCGATCTACTGTGTTGAAAACCTTGTAGCTGCTCAGAACGAGATCCAGTAATACAAATAAAAAAGCCTTCGAGTGATCGAAGGCTTTTATCATGTTTAAAACTTATTATGCTTTGTAATTTACGATGTCATCGATGAGAGCGGGGATCTTTTCATCCATAACTTCATCGGTGAACTGACATGTACCTACGGCCTTGTGTCCGCCGCCGCCGTACTTAAGCATCAGTGAACCTACATCTACGTTTGAAGTTCTGTTTAAGATGCTGTATCCGACAGCACATGAGCAGCCTTTGCCGCCCTTGCCGTTAACGATCCACATTGAGATGTTCTGTTCGGGATACAACGAGTAGATCATGAAACGGTTGCCCGAGTAAATGGGATCGACACCTCTTAAGTCTGAGATGATGAGATCGCCTTCAACTCTTGTATGAGCCTTAACCATCTCTTTGAAGAGAGCTTCCTGCTCGAAATAAACTTCTATACGTTCCTTAACATCGGGAAGATTGAGGATCTCCTCGGTATTAAGTGTTCTGCATGCTTCGATTAAATTTTCCATCAGCTGATAGTTGGAAATGGTGAAGTTACGCCATCTTCCAAGGCCGGTACGGGGATCCATAAGGAATCCTACAAGTACCCATCCTTTGGGATTCTGAATATCGTCGATGGTAAGATTGCCGGAGTCTACCTTGTCAACTGCTTCCATCATCTCATCGAAATGAGCGAAGCGTTCTTTTCCTCCGTAATAATCATATATGATCCTTGCACATGAAGGAGTAACACGGCTTTCACCTTTGTATTTGCCTTCGAGCTGGTTTCTTTCAAATTCGCTTGAATGATGGTCGAACCACAATCCGCAGCCTTCTACGAAAGGAACATTGGCAAGAACGTCGTTTTCGTTAACTTCCACAAGTCCGTCCTGAAGATCCTTGGGATGAGCGAATTTCCAGCTGTCGATGATGCCGGCTTCTTTAAGGAGTGCACCGCATGCCAATCCGTCAAAGTCTGAACGTGTAATTAATCTCATAACCTTTACCCCTGTATATAGATTTTGTTAACATTTCTGGGAAAACCCACTTAAATATTATACTTTAAAAATATATACTTTACAAGAAGAGAGAATTAAAATCCGTCTTGCAAATGCAGAAAAAAGATGTATAATAACAATAATTGATAGATTATCACAATTAATTCGAAATTTTTCAGGATAGAGGGTTGCATCCCTCGGTATTCTTAAACAAATTTTCCACAGGATCCCAATTTAAACGAATTGAATTTTTTTAGGAGGCTTTATGCGAGAAAGGTATGAGACTTTAAAGATTACCGATTTAAGGGAAATTGTTAAAAATATGAAGATCAAAGGTTATTCCACCATGACCAAGGACGAGCTTATAGATATTCTGGTGGAAAAAGAGAAGGAGATGAACGCCAACGGAGAACAGGCGGTACAGCCCGTGGTAAATGAGACTCCCAAGCCCGAGATCGAAGAAGAGAGCGTATCGGACAAGAAAACGATGGCGGTTATCGGGGTTCCCGGATTCGAACAGGAATACGATCCCAAGCTCGACAGCCACAACACCGTAACGGGTATAACCGAGATCATGGCCGACGGATTCGGCTTTATCAGAAGCGACAACTTCTTATCGGGAGATCATGACGTATACATCTCACCCGGACAGATAAGAAAATTCGGACTTCGTACCGGCGATATAGTTACGGGCAATACGAAGATCAAAGGCGAAAAAGAAAAATTCTCCGCACTTTTATATATCACAAAGATAAACGGGTTCAGCCCCGAGAAGATCTCAAAGAGACTTAAGTTTGAGGAAATGACTCCGGTCTTCCCCAACGAAAAGATAAAACTCGATATACCGGGATGCCCCGTATCCATGAGGATCGTTGATCTCGTATCTCCGATCGGCAAGGGACAGAGAGGCATGATCGTATCCCAGCCCAAAGCAGGTAAGACCACACTTTTAAAAGATATTGCAAAGAGTGTCCTTTATAACAACAAAGGCATTCACATGATAATACTCCTTATCGATGAAAGACCCGAGGAAGTTACCGATATCAAGGAAGCCATCAAGGGAGACAACGTGGAAGTCATCTATTCCACATTTGACGAAACACCCGAACATCACAAAAAAGTATCCGAAATGGTAATAGAGAGAGCAAGAAGACTTGTTGAATCAAAACAGGACGTTATCATTCTTCTTGATTCGATCACAAGACTTACCAGAGCTTATAACCAGGTAATCCCCCCTTCGGGAAGAACATTATCCGGCGGTCTCGATCCCGCAGCACTCCATATGCCCAAGAAATTCTTCGGTGCGGCAAGAAACATGAGAGAGGGCGGAAGCCTTACGATCCTTGCAACCGCTCTGGTAGATACCGGTTCCAAGATGGATGACGTAGTATACGAAGAATTCAAGGGTACGGGTAACATGGAACTTGTACTCGACAGAAAACTTTCCGAAAAGAGAGTATTCCCCGCGATCGACATTCCGAAATCCGGAACCAGAAACGAACATCTTCTTCTTTCCGAAGATGAACTTGCAGCCATCAATTCAATGAGAAGAGGCTTCAACGGACTCAAACCCGACGAGGCTGTGGACAAGGTTATCGACCTTTTCTCGAAAACCAAGAATAACAACGAATTTGTGGCAATGATGAGCAAAGCAAAATGGTATTAAAAAACACTTGCATTGCAAAAAACGTCGTGATATAATTATCAAGCATTTTGTGAAAATTATGGAATTCAATATAGAGAGGTGAGTTGAAATGAGAGAAGGAATTCATCCTGAGTACTATCAGGCAACAGTGACCTGTAACTGCGGTAACACATTCGTAACAGGTTCCACAAAGAAAGATATACACGTAGAAGTTTGTTCGAAGTGCCACTCTTTCTACACAGGACAGCAGAAAGCTACACAGGCTCGTGGCCGTATCGATAAGTTTAATAAGAAGTACGGTGTGGAAAGCAAATAATTGTGTTAAAAGGGTTGAGGTAAATGATTTTACTTCAACCTTTATTTTTACTAATGAATGCTTTCAGGCAGCTTGGAGATAAGATGGGCAGGAGAAGAAGGAAGAAACAAAGCAGCGGACTTACCGAACGCCCTTTGTTTGAGGGAGCATTGATAAAAAATCAGAACAAGTACTCTCTTGAAGTCAGAAAAGGTGACGGTGAACTTCAGACTGTGGTAAAGAATGCTGAAGCCAACCCTGATAAACTGATCAAAAAGATCCCGTTTGTCAGAGGTATTTTTGTGTTGGTTCAGGATATTATCCTCGTGCTCGAATCGCTTGAATTTTCCGGTGAAGTATACGGAAACGATGTTTCCGGAGAAACGTTCATCGACAAGATCCTTCGCAAGCTTTTCGGAAAGCATACGAATATCATTGTGTCGGCCGTAACGGCCATTTTGTCTTTTGTCATTTGTATCCTGCTTGTCACGGCGCTTCCCATAGCGCTTTCCCATTTTCTTGAAAGATATATTATCAACCAGTCGGTTATACATATCATCGAATTTGCGGCATCGGTTTTCATCATGGTCGTTTATCTTTTGTCATTCCTTTTGTTTAAGGATGTCAGAAGAATGATGAAATATCACGGTGCGGAGCATATGTGCATCAACTGTATCGAAAGAGGAAGAAAGCTGAATTATAAAAATGTGGCAACTTCTTCGAGATTCTTTACGAGATGCTCTACAAACTTCATCGCATTCTGCACGCTCTTTTCGATAGTATTGTTTGTATTTGTAAGAATAGATTCACTTCATCTTCGTCTGCTTTTCAGACTTTTATACATTCCTCTTGCAACAGGATTGTTTTATGAACTGTATCTGCTCATATCGTATCTGCCGGACGGACCTTTGCAGAAGATCTTATCCGCACCTTCGATATTCTTTCAGTTTTTCTCGACTTTAAAGCCCGATGATGAAATGATCACGACAGCAATGGCTTCTCTTGATGCAGTATTTGACTGGAAGGAATTCCTTGTGATCAATTTCCCCGACAAGTATTCGTCGGCGGATTTCAAATCCAAGGCAACGAGTGCAAAAGAAGCGGTAGAGGCACTTTTAAACGAACAGGAACTGGAAAAAGAGATAGAAGATTCGTTTGCACGTGTGGACGAAGAACTTCTTACAGCCGAATATGATTCATCGGAAGACCAGTACGGTCAGGTCGACGAGAGCGAGGAATACTTCGAAGAAGACGAAGGCGGATACGAAGGATATTACGAAACCGTCGAGGAAGAGTATTCGGAATATGCTCCCGGATATGCTACGGAAGAATACGAACCGTATTATGTAAATCAGGAAAATGAAGAATACGGCGAATATTATGTCAACCAAGACGAAGAATATTACGAAGAAACAGCTGAAGACGAATATGACGAAGAATATTATGTTGACCATGAAGATGCTGAAGGTCACGAAGATTATGTAAACGAAGTGGAAGAAGAATACGAACTAGAAGCCCAAGAAGGCGATAAATATGATAATATAGAAGAAGAGAACGATGTTGAAAGCGAAACTGATGAGGTGGAAGAATTGAGTAAGACACAGCCTGTTGGTATTGATTTCATGGATGATTACGGATTTGACCCCGAAGATGAGGAAGTGGACGAGAACACCATGTCGTTCAAACCCGTCGATGAGTCTCAGATCGAAAAGGCAGAGGAAGAAGCCGATTACGAAGAAAACGATTATGAAGAAGGAAACGTTCCTTTGTTCAGCAAAGAGATCGAAAGCATTCCTATGCCCGAGAGTCTAGACAATATCGTAGAGGTTATGCCTCAGGGCGGAGTTAAAGCCAGGGTTTACATCAATCCCGAAGAAGCGGAGAAGAACGAATTCGCCGATGACTTTGAAGAAGAGGATATCGATTTCGACAATATCATCGATGAAAACGGTCATCTGACATTAAGGGATACCGATGCGTTCAATCGTATGCTCGATGAAGAATACGATGAGATCTTTAAGAGATTGGGACTCGACTCCGATGACTTATAGGGAAGCTTATGACAAAGGCCGAAAAAGCATAGTCTCGGATGAAGCCGATACAGAGGCGGCTCTTCTTCTTGAGCATGTTATGAATACCGAAAGGGGAGATCTTTTCGCACATCCCGACAAGATACTTTCGGATGACGAAGAGAAAACCTATTTCGGACTTATCGAAAGAAGAAACACCGGAGAACCGGTTCAGTATATTACCGGAAAGACTTATCTTTACGGTCTTGAGTTTTTTTGTGACAGATCGGTACTTATACCGAGATTTGATACGGAAGTTCTCATAGAAGAAACGATCAAGAAAGCACCGAAGGATTCAGAACTCCTGGATCTTTGCACGGGAAGCGGATGCATCGCGCTTTGCGTAAAGCACGAAAGAGAAGACATCGCGGTGTCCGCAAGCGACATTAGCAAAGACGCATTAAACGTTGCAAAGAAAAACAGTGAAAACCTCGGACTTAAGATAAATCTCATTCACAGCGATCTGTTTTCGAATATCGATGATAGATTCGATATCATTGTTTCCAATCCACCGTACATTCCGACAAACGTTATCAAAGGACTTGACGAAAAGGTTAAGGACTTTGAACCCGAGGGCGCGCTTGACGGCGGTGAGGACGGACTGGATTTCTACAGGATAATAGCAAAAGAGGCCGTCAGATTCCTAAAGGGCGAATCGCTCCTTATCATGGAGATCGGATACGATCAGGGTGAGAGCGTGAGCGGTATACTTTCGGAAAACGGCTATAAGGATATAAAAGTAATAAAGGATTTAAACGGCCTTGACAGAGTAGTATCGGCTGTATTCGGAGGATAAAAATGTTTGACAAACTTGAGGATTTATTGATCAGGTTCGAAGAACTTATGGGAGAACTTCAGTCTCCCGGTGTTACAGACAACCAGGTAAGATTCAGAGCTTTGATGAAAGAGCAGAGCGATCTTACACCCATAGTGGAGACTTACAAAGAATACAAAAAAGCAAACGAGACCATAAAGGATTCGCTCGAACTTCTTGATGCGGAAAACGACGAAGAGATGAGAGAGATGCTCAAGGAAGAATTAAACGATGCAAAGAAAAGCGTCGAAGAACTTGAACAGAAGCTTAAGATCCTTCTTCTTCCCAAGGACCCCAACGATGAGAAGAACGTAATCGTTGAGATAAGAGCAGGTGCGGGCGGAGACGAAGCGGCACTCTTTGCAGCAGAGATGTACAGACTTTATGTTCATTATGCCGAAAGTCAGAACTGGAAAGTCGAAACCGTTAATGTCGACGAGATCGGAATCGGCGGAATGAAGGAAGTCGAATTCATGATCACCGGAAACGGAGCTTATTCAAAGCTTAAATACGAATCCGGCGTACACAGAGTTCAGAGAGTTCCCGAGACCGAATCCGGCGGAAGAATACATACATCCACGGTTACCGTAGCGGTAATGCCCGAAGTTGAAGATGTCGAAGTCGAGATCAACGAAGCAGACATAAGGATCGACGTTATGCGTGCGTCGGGCTGCGGCGGACAGTGCGTTAACACGACAGACTCTGCCGTAAGACTTACTCACTATCCTACGGGCATAGTTATCTATTCACAGACTGAAAAATCACAGATCCAGAATAAAGCAAAGGCTTTTGCACTTCTTCGTGCAAAACTTTACGATCTCGAACAGCAGAAGGCTCATGATGCGGAAGCCGAATTAAGAAAGAGTCAGATCGGTACGGGTGACAGATCAGAGAAGATCAGAACCTACAATTTCCCTCAGGGAAGAGTTACCGATCACAGAATAAATCTTACGCTTTACAAACTTGACAAGATCATGAACGGTGATATCAATGAGATCATCGAAGCATGCATAGCGGCTGACCAGGCTGCAAAGCTTGTTAAACTCAACGAGCAGGAAAACTGATTGATATTTCCCGGAGGTTAGGAAAATGATTAGTGAATCCATGGATTTAATGAACAGGATACCGGGCGCGTTCTTTGTATTCGACAGACATACATATAAATTCGTTTTTGTATCGGACGGACTTTTAAATCTTTTCGGAATGTCCGAAAAAGCTTTTCTTGATAAGTACTATAATTCCTTCGAGATGTTTATGTACAAGGAAGACAGAAAACTCGTTAAGGAAATGATAGAAGGACAGTTTGATTTTGAAGATTACTGCGAGGCGAACTTCAGAGTCAAAAGCATTCTCGAAGACGAGAAGTATATGATCTTCCAGGGAAGACTCGTAGTAGAAAACGACGGTTCCGAGAATGTATATGCACTTCTTTTCGATGTGACCGAAATGGTTGTTTCGCAAAAAGAGATCAGTCGTATGAATCAGGATCTTTACAACCAGAGTACGCAGGAGAAGGTACGTCATGCCCAGATGAGCAGGAAAGCACAGATGGACGGTCTTACCGGAATCTTAAACAAGACCGCGGCTACCGAGACCATTACGGATTACATTAACGAGAGCGAAAAAGATCAGATGCATGCGATGCTTATGATCGACTGCGATAACTTTAAACATGTAAACGACAATTACGGACATGCGATCGGAGACGAAGTGCTTAAATACTTCTCATCGATCATGAAGAGAACTTTCCGTGACAGCGATATCAAGGGAAGATTCGGCGGCGACGAATTCATAGTGTTCATGAAAAACACAACATCGGAAGCTACCGCTTTAAGAGCAAAGCAGTTAAACGAGGCAATAAAAAAGCCGTACGTTAAGGACGGCAGGGAAATAAATATCTCATGTTCCATCGGCGTATCGTTTTATCCGAAGGACGGAAACAATTTCGAGACTCTGTTCAACGCCGCAGACGATGCTTTATATAAAGCAAAGTCATTAGGCAAAGACAGATTTGTGGAATATAAAAAATAGATCAGATATGCGAGAATGACATACCGAACGGGGAGAGCTTATCTCTTCGTTCGGTTTTTGATTTCTTACGAAATTCCGTAGGAGTACAGCCGACATATTCTTTAAACAGCTTGTTAAAATAGCTCGCACTGTTAAAACCGACGCATCCGGCAAGATAGGAAATGGATTCGTCGTTTCTCTGGCTCTTGATCATGATATCACAGGCCTGAAGGATCCTGTATCTTGTAAGATATTCAAAAGGCGTGAGGCTGATCGTACGTTTAAAGAGTCTGCAGCACTCGCTCTTTGAGATGTGAATGCTCGATGCGATATCGTCCAAAGAGATATTGTCGGGGTAGTTTTGCTGGATGAAAGTGATCGCATCTTTTATACGTTCTTCATCCGCACTTATCTTATCGACAGAAACAATGTTTCTTCTTGCAAACTCTTTGTGCGGCATATCTTTTATTAACAGAAACCAGAACTGGTAAAGGACCGATTTGGTCAAAAGTTCGTATCCGTATTCACGGTTTAAGTTGTAATCGATGATGTCTTCGATGTATGAAAAAAGAACCTTGCCGACACGGTCGGAGGGGTTTATGAACTTTGCCTTGTCGGGCATATTCGCAAACGGTTTGAAGTAGGTCAGACTCATCGATGAGACCACATCCGAAAAAAGAATGCTGCTCGAGAAAATGATCGAGATGATGGAGCAGTCTTCACCTTCGGACTGGATGGAATGAAAGACATTGCTTTTTATGATGATGGCATTTCCGGTCGGGACTTTAATGATGTCGTCACCTATGGTATAGATCGCATTACCTTCACGAACGATATCGATCTCGATTTCCTCGTGCCAATGCCAGGGTACCTTGTTTAAAAAGTACTCATCGGGCTTGATCAAATAAACCGCGAGGGGATAGTCGCTGTTGACATGTTCGTATATTTCTTTGTAATCGCTGATAGCCACAGGCTTGTTCTGATTATCCATAACCGTGTACCCTGTTTCGTAAAAATCCTTTTTTACCCTTACACATATCTATAATAACACAAAATTCATCCGATAAACATATTGATGACAAAATAAGCGTTTTATTGTAAAATTTTAAATATAAACGATGGGGTATTTATGGGTAATCTGTCACACTATATCAAGTGCATAAGGAACGGGGAGGTTTTCTTTGACGAACAGTTTAAGTTCGCCTTTCTTTTGCACGAGGTCGGCATCCTGCATCTCATTTTTGCGATACTCTTTATCGTTATGGGCAATCGTGTGCTCGGCGTATACAATGTATGCGTTTTCATAGGCTACTTCAGCCTCGATTATCTCGTAAAATTTAAAAAATTCAAACTGACTCTGGCATTGGCCAGTGCCGAAGTTATACTTCACGGCGTTCTTACGACGGTATTTGTCGGAATAACCACCGGATTCTGTTTTTATTATTTCACCATGATACCCTGTGTATTCTATGTGGTCTTATCGTGGAACGTGTTTAAGAAAAAAGAACTCACGAGCCTTTTATATACGGCGGCTTTTATGATCGCCATACTTGCGACTATCGCGGTTTCGTATCTCGTTAAGCCTGTAACTGAGATAAAATTCGGCTGGATGATCGCTTTTGCGGCTTTAAACGTGATCATGTCCGTTGTCGCAATGGCTGAATTCCTTATCCTTCTTGACTGGGATGTCATGCATAAGAGCGAAAAGATGCAGAACTTAAACAGCCAGCTTGACGAACAGGCTCATGTGGATCCTCTCACAAAGCTTTACAACAGAAGATTCATGAATCAGAAGCTGGATGATAAACTTGTGGAACTCAGCAAGGAAGGAAATATCTTTGGCATCATCATGGGCGATATCGATGACTTCAAAAGAGTTAACGATACATACGGCCATGACTTTGGCGATATAGTCCTTACGGAAGTCGCAAAGGCTTTAAAGAAATCCACGAGAGACGACGATTATGTCTGCAGATGGGGCGGTGAGGAATTCCTCATCATCATAAACGGAAACAAAAAGATAACCAAAGACGTAGCTGAAAGAATGCGTACGGCGGTATCCGAGATAAGCATTCCTTTCGGAAACGAACAGGTTCATATCACCATGACTTTCGGTATCACCGAGTCGGTCACCGGATACGGAGCGGATAAACTTGTCGGAATTGCGGATGAAAATCTTTACAGGGGAAAACAAAACGGAAAGAATCAGGTTGTATCATCCGACGATTAATTTAAGAAAATGCCTTTAATTGCTTGACTTTTGACGGTTAAGTTGTTAACATAAAGATTGCATAAGGAAAATTACTGAAGTGGGTTGACGAACCCACTTTATTTATTGTATGAGACTTAAATGTTTCAAAAGACCGAAGATCAGGAGAAAAAATGGGAAAACACGAGGACTACGAAAGTAAGACCAAAGAACTGATCGCCGATATCTTAAAAGATGCGGGCGTGGAACTCTACGACGTGGATTTTGAAAAAGAAGGAAGCGACTGGTACTTAAGGGTCTACATTGACAAAGAAGGCGGCGTTAACATCAACGACTGCGAAAAGGTTTCGAGAGCTTTCAATACCGTTCTGGACAAAGAGGACTACATTGAAGAATCATATATTTTTGAAGTATCCTCACCCGGACTCGGAAGAAGATTAAAGAAAGACATTCATTTTGAAAAGTCGCTCGGCATGTCGGTCGACGTAAAGACATTCAAGCCGATAGACAAATGCAAGGAATTTACCGGAATATTAAAAGCTTACGATCAAAACACGGTAACGATAACCGTTAATGATAAAGACATTGAATTTAACAGAAAAGATATAGCGAACATCAGATTGTCACTTGATATTTAACTAAGGAGGAATAATTAAATGGCAAAGGAAAATAAGGTTAAGGACAGCGAAGAACTTTTAAGAGCGATATCCGAACTTGAAAAAGAAAAAGAGATAAGCAAGGAAACGCTTTTTGAAGCTATCGAGAATTCATTAAAGAAAGCTGCCAAGGAACATTTCGGCAATGACGAAAACTGCGTTGTTGAGATCGACAGAGAAACAGGTGAGTATCATCTCTATCAGGAAAAGACCGTAGTTGAAAATCCCGAAGACATTACCGATCCCGTAACCGAAGTTGCATTGGAAGATGCCAAGAAAGTTGCCAAGAAGGCAGCAGTCGGCGATGTTGTAAGATTCGAACTTCAGTCAAAAGAATTCGGACGTATCGCAACACAGCATGCAAAGAGCGTTATCTTACAGAAGATCCGCGAAGAAGAAAGAAACGTTGTATTTGACCAGTATTATTCCAAGCAGAACAATATCGTTGTAGGTGTTGTTCAGAGATATATCGGCAAGAGCATTTCCATTAACCTTGGAAAAGCAGATGCCATCCTTAATGAAACAGAGCAGGTTAAGGGCGAGCATTTCCGTCCTACAGACAGGATCAAGGTATATATCACAGAAGTCAAGAATACACCCAAGGGACCCAAGATACTTGTATCACGTACACATCCCGGATTTGTTAAGAGACTTTTCGAAGCAGAAGTTTCAGAGATCAAAGACGGTATCGTAGAGATCAAGGGTATCGCAAGAGAACCCGGCAGCCGTACAAAGATGTCCGTATGGTCAAAGGATGAGAACGTAGATCCCGTAGGTGCATGCGTAGGTTTGAACGGTGCCAGAGTTAACGCCATCGTAGACGAACTCGGCGGAGAAAAGATCGATATCATCAACTGGAGTCCCGATGCAAACGAGCTTATCCAGAATGCACTTTCTCCCGCACAGGTTATCGCCGTTGCCGTTAACGAAGAAGATCCCAAGAGCAAAGAAGCTATGGTTATCGTTCCCGATACACAGCTTTCACTTGCGATCGGTAAGGAAGGACAGAACGCTCGTCTTGCAGCAAAGCTCACAGGCTTCAAGATTGATATCAAGTCTGAGTCACAGGCAAGAGAAGCATTCGGATTCTCAACCGATAACGAAGAGTTTGAATATGATGACAATGAATTTGCACCCGAGTACGAGTATGACGAGAGTGCATATGATGAGAACGTGATTACAGAGGAAAACGAAACAAATGACGCAGAATAAGAGAGTTCCTCTTCGAACATGCGTATCCTGCAGAGAGAGTAAAGACAAGAGAGATCTTCTTCGAATTGTCAAAACTCCCGAAGGCGAGATCCTTGTCGATACGACGGGAAGGATGAACGGCAGGGGAGCATATGTTTGCAATAAAAAAGAGTGTATGGAAAAACTTATGAAAAATCATGCATTGGACAAAGCTTTCAAGATGCAGGTTCCCAATGAGTTTTTCGAAAACGCACTTAAGGAGTTGTTCAGTGATTAACGACAAGATCCTTTCCCTTTTGGGATTGGCCAAAAAAGCCGGAAAACTTAAAAGCGGCGAGTACTGTGTTGAGACCGAGATAAAAAAGGGCAAAGCGCTGCTTGTTATTGTCGCATCCGATTCTTCCGACAACACGAAGAAGAAATATACGGATATGTGTTCCTTCAGAAAAGTTCCGATATATTTTTACTCAAACAAAGATGATCTGGGTAAATGCATCGGAAGCAACGAGAGAGCTGCGGCGGTAATAATCGACGAAGGATTTGCAAAAGCGATAGCTAATGAGATCCAAAGAAAAAGCAATTAAGTTTTACGGAAAATACATCGGATTCGGAGGTAGTTGAATGAAGATAAGTGAATTAAGCAAAGAATTGGGAGCAGCAAGCAAGGAACTGATCGCGCTTGCCAATGATAACGGTATAGAATGTAAAGCCGCTTCCAAGAATTTGTCTGACGAGGAGACCGAAAAGGTCAAAGCAGCGTTTCTTAAAGCAAACGCTCCCGCAAAGGCAAAGACAGAAGAAGTAAAAAAGGAGACTGTAAAAGAGGCTCCCAAGGCTGAAGAAAAGAAGGAAAAGAAGGTCGAGACAAAACCTGAGGTTAAGGCAGAAGCAAAGCCTGAAGCAAAAGCGGAAGCAAAGCCCGAAGCAAAAAGCGAGAACAAAGGCGATGTAAAGAAGCCCAAGTTTAACTTTAAGATCAACCCTCAGTTTGTAAGCGCACCTCAGTCAAACCAGAAGAGACCCAACCAGAATCAGCAGTCTCAGCAGGGAAGAAACCCTCAAAGACCCATGAACAACAACCAGGGTCCCCAGAGACTTATTAAGCCTACAACACCTCCTTCACAGGCACCCAGTGTTAACTTTGTACCCGGCAATCATTCCGTTAAACCCTCCAAACCGAGCGAGAATGTCAAGGAAACAAAGCCTGTAGAAAATCAGACTGAAACACGTGTAACTCCCGCACCTGAGGTAAATACAAAACCCGTTCAGGAAAACAATACTCAGCCTGTTAACGAGAATAAGAAACGTGATTTCAACAATCAGAATCAGGACAGAGGAAACCGAGACAGAGGTGATTTCAGAAAAGACGATCAGGGTCAGAGAAAAGGACCTCAGAACGGCTTTGTAAAGAACGATCGCAACGGCGGCGGAAACAATCAGAGATTTGTTAAGAACGGAGGCATGAAGTTTGAACAGGCTCCTGCTCCCGCACCCGGTGCAGACAATAAGAGAAAAGACGACAAGAGAAGAAGTTCTCAGGAAAAAGATAAAAAGAAAAACAATTACGATGACAGATATGAGGACGGAATGGGCCAGAAGGGCAAAGCATTAAAGCCCGGCGCATTCATTAAGCCCGAAAAGAAGGTTGAGAAGGTAGAGGACGATATCAAAGTACTCGTACTTCCCGAAGTTCTTACTATCAGAGATCTTGCGGACAAGATGAAACTTCAGCCTTCGACCATCGTTAAGAAACTTTTCCTTGCAGGTGAGATCGTTACCGTTAATACAGAGATCTCTTTTGAAAAAGCCGAAGAGATCGCTATGGAATACGATATCCTTTGCGAGAAGGAAGAGAAGGTCGATGTTATCGAAGAGCTTCTTAAGGAAGAAGAAGAGAACGAAGAAAAACTCGTTGAGAGACCTCCCGTTATCTGTGTAATGGGTCACGTCGATCACGGTAAGACTTCACTCCTCGACGCTATCAGAAATACTCACGTTATCGACAGGGAAGCAGGCGGTATCACACAGCATATCGGTGCTTACCAGGTTAAGATCAACGACAAGAACATTACATTCCTCGATACACCCGGTCATGAAGCATTTACGGCCATGCGTATGAGAGGTGCAACAAGTACCGATATCGCAGTACTCGTTGTAGCAGCCGATGACGGTGTAATGCCCCAGACTGTTGAAGCTATCAGCCATGCAAAGGCAGCAGGCGTTCCTATCATCGTTGCAGTAAACAAGGTTGATAAGATCGGTTATGATTTCGACGATAAGACAAAGGATATGACATCTTATCCTCAGATCTCACAGCTTATGACCGAACTTTCAAGCGACCACGGATTAAACCCCGAAGCATGGGGCGGCGATACGATCTTTGTTCCCGTTTCCGCAAAGAAGGGTCTCGGTATAGATAACCTTTTGGAGAACATCCTTATCTCCGCAGAGATCCTTGAGCTTAAGTCGAATCCCGAAAGAAAAGCAAGAGGTCTTGTTATCGAAGCCAAGCTTGAAAAAGGAAGAGGACCCGTTGCTACGGTACTTGTACAGAAAGGTACTCTTAAGGTCGGCGATTTCATTTCCGCAGGTGAAGCTCACGGTAAGGTAAGAGCCATGATCAACGACAAGAAGGAAAACGTAAAAGTTGCTACTCCTTCAACTCCTGTCGAGATCCTCGGACTTAACCAGGCACCCAGCGCAGGCGATGTATTTATCGCTCATGAGAACGATAAGGATGCAAAGCACTTCGCTGATACATTCATCGCCGAGCACAAGATCAAGAAGATCGAAGATACCAAGGGCAAGATGAACCTTGAAGATGTCTTCACAAAGATAAAAGAGGATAACTTAAAGAGTCTCAACATCATCGTTAAGGCCGACGTTCAGGGCTCGGTTGAAGCGGTAAGACAGAGCCTTGAAAAGATATCCAATGATGAAGTTGTTGTTAAAGTCATCCACGGCGGCGTAGGTGCCATCAACGAATCCGACGTTACTCTTGCTTCAGCTTCAAATGCGATCATCATCGGCTTCAATGTACGTATTGACAACCAGGCTAAGGATACAGCTGAAAGAGAAGGCGTTGACGTTCGTCTCTACAGCGTGATCTACAATGCTATCGAAGATGTGGAAGCAGCCATGAAGGGACTACTTGAGCCCATCTTCGAAGAACAGGTTATCGGTCACTGCGAAGTAAGACAGATATTCAAGGCAAATGCTATCGGAAATATCGCAGGTTCCTATGTGCTTGACGGTATCGTTAAGCGCGGATGCTCCGTAAGGATCACCAGAGAAGGAGAGCAGATCTTCGAAGGTAAGCTTGCATCCTTAAAGAGATTCAAAGATGATGTCAAGGAAGTTAAGAAGGGCTTCGAATGCGGTCTTGTATTTGAAGGATTTAACGGAATTCAGGAACTCGATATCGTTGAAGCATATGAAATGGTAGAGGTACCCAGATAATGAGAAAAGGAAGTATCAAAAACGTACGCATCAATTCAGAGGTACATAAAGAGCTTTCTCAGATCATTGCTTACGAAGTTAAGGATCCCAGGATCAATCCTTTTACATCCGTAATGGATGTTTATGTTGCTCCCGATCTTAAGACATGCAAAGTGTATGTTTCGGTAATGGGAAGCGACGAAGAAAAAGAAAACACGATGGCGGGACTTAACAGCGCAAAGGGAATGGTCAGATCTCTTCTTGCCAGGAGAATGAACATGCGTAACACTCCCGAGATCACCTTTATTCTTGACGAATCGATAGAGAAAGGCATTGAAATGATGAAATTCATCGATGAAGTAAATGCACCTCTTCATGAAAAAGAAAAAGAGGATCCGGAAGAAGAAACCGAAGAATAGAATATAGAAAAGTGTGAAGGGTTATGGATATTATCAAAGAACTTTCCAATAGCAAAAAGATCGCGATATCGGGGCATATAAGTCCGGATGGTGATTCTATTGGGTCTTGTATTGCCATGACCCTTTATTTGCGAAAGATTTTGAAGGATGCGGATATCAGACTTTTCCTTGAGGAGATACCCGAATGCTTCAAAGGGATAGAAGGCTACGAGATAATCGATTCCACTTATGCGGGAATGGAACCCGATGCGTATATCCTTCTCGATGCCGGCCCCGAAAGAATGGGCTCGGGCGAGAAATTATACAGGAATGCAAAACTTACGATCAATATCGATCACCATTTAAGCAACGAGCACGGAAGCGGAGATATCAATTACATCGACATCAATGCATCTTCGGCTGCGGAAATGGTATACAGACTTATGGATCCGTCCTATCTTGATAAGACCATCGCTTCCTGGCTCTATCTTGCGATAGCCCACGATACCGGTGTGTTCAAATATCCCGCAACGACTCCCGAAACGATGAGGATCATCGCGAGACTCATGGAAGAAGGGATCAACTGTCAGTATCTTATAGACAAGACATATTATGAAAAAACATATGCACAGAATCTTGCATGCGCAAGGATCGTGCTCTCGTCAAAGATCTATTTTGACGGAAAAGTTATCATTGGAAGCATTTCCAGACAGGAAATGACGGAGCACAATATCGTAAAGAGTGATTTCGAGGGAGTCATCAATCAGTTAAGGATCACCTCCGGAGTCGAGGTTGCGATATTCATGTATCCTATGAACGATGCGACCATAAAGGTAAGCCTTCGTTCAAAAGAAAAAATCAATGTAGCGAAGATAAGCGAACATTTCGGAGGCGGCGGACATAAGAGAGCCGCAGGTTTCTATCATAAAGACAGCGAAGAAGATATAAGAAACAAGCTCCTTGAACTGCTCGCTCTGGAAGAGTGGTAATGGAGATTTTAAAAGAAATTCCCAAACTGAAAAATAAAAACTGTGTGAGCATCGGGAAATTCGACGGTGTTCATTTGGGACATGTAACTTTACTCGAAGAACTTGTTTTAAACAGTGAATTAAACGAAACCGAATCGTGTGTTTTCACATTCGATCCCTATCCCGAAGATTTCTTTTCGAAGAGGGAACTTCCCCATCTTAATACAAGGGGCGAGATCATCTCCGAGATGGAAGAGATCGGCGTTGACAGACTCATAAGGGCTAAATTCGACGAGAAGCTTATGAACATGAGCCCCCGCGATTTCATCAAAGACATAATCGTCGGCAAACTTAACGCATCGGTAGTCGTATGCGGAAGCGATGTGTCATTCGGAAAAGGCGGAGAGGGCAATGCGGATCTTCTTTTAAAGCTTTCCGAAGAATTCGGATTTGAAACCCAGATCATCGAAAAGATCGAATATAAGAACGAGACTATTTCCTCTTCAAGGATCATAAAAGCTTTGGAAGAAGGAAATATCAAAGATGCATCCGAGATGCTCGGATACGATTATTATCACTACGGTCCCGTTGTTAAGGGAAAGGGCCTGGCACATCAGTTCGATATGCCGACGGTTAACATAAATCCTGTTCCCGGAAGAGTGATCCCAAAATACGGCGTGTACTGCACGATCGTTGAGACCTCGGATCATGAGGAATATAAGGCCGTGACCAATGTAGGGATAAGACCTTCCGTATCCGACGGAGACAATGTAAATATCGAAAGTCATCTTATAGACTGTCCCAAGGATAAGGATTTTTACGGAGAGAGGATCAATGTTTACTTCCTTGAGTTTTTGAGGGAAGAAAGAAAATTTGATTCAAACGAGTCTTTATTTAATCAGATAAGTAATGATATAATTGAAGCCGAAAGGTTTTTTAAGAATAACTAGGAGGACCGCATGAGTTTTGGTAACATACTTACATTAGCGGGCGGCCTCGGGCTTTTTCTTTTCGGAATGAAGCAGATGAGCGAATCCATCGAAAAAGCCGCAGGTGCTAAACTAAGAAAGATTCTTGAGATTTTCACAACAAATAAATTCGCCGGACTCGGTGTCGGCATGTTATTTACCGCTATAGTACAGTCGTCAAGTGCCTGTACCGTAATGGTAGTATCTTTTGTTAACTCCGGTCTGATCAATCTGTATCAGGCTGCGGGCATTATCATGGGTGCCAATATCGGTACCACGATCACCTCGCAATTGGTATCGTTTAAATTAAGCGATTATGCTCCGATATTTTTGCTTATCGGTGCGATCATCGTTATGTTCGTAAAGAAGCCTGCTATAAACCGTATCGGTCAGATCATAGTATCTTTCGGTACGCTTTTCTTGGGTATCTCTCTTATGAGCAATGCCATGGGCGGACTTAAGGAATCAGAAGCGGTTTTAAATCTTTTCTCATCGCTTTCGAATCCTCTGCTCGCAGTACTGCTCGGATTCTTCATCACAGGTGTTGTTCAGAGTTCTTCGGTTACGGTCAGCATCGTATTGCTGCTCGCACAGCAGGGACTTCTCGATAATTTCAATATCGTTATCTTTATAATCTTAGGCTGTAACATGGGTGCCTGCGTATCAGCACTTCTTGCATCTTTATCAGGTATGAAGGATGCAAAGCGTGCCGCAATGATCCATTTCCTTTTCAACCTTGCAGGTACGGCTATCGTATTTGTGATCATGCTGTTCTTAGGCGATTACATCGTATCCGGAATCATGAGATTTTCGGGCAACAATTACGGCCGATTCGTAGCTAACAGCCATACGATCATAAAGGTATTCCAGGTACTGATCCTCTTCCCGTTCTCAAGTCTTTTAGTCAAGGCCACATACCTTGTTATTCCCGGTAAAGACGATAAGGTCGGATACAACGACGAATTCAAACTTCAGTTTATCGGAAACAAAGTCGTGTTCAACCCCGCGACAGCCGTCGTCGAAGTTACCAACGAGATCGAACGTATGGCGAACCTCGCACTCGACAATTTAAACAGAGCGATGAACTCACTTGTTACACTTGATTCGGAAGAGATCGACAAAGTTGCCGAAGTTGAAAAGAATATCAACTTCCTTAACAAAACGATCACGGACTACCTCGTAAAACTTACCCAGAGCAATATCCCCATCGAAGACTTGCAGAACATCGGTGCATACTTCCATGTGGTTAACGATATAGAACGTATCGGCGATCATGCAACGAACATTGCCGAAACCGCACAGATGAGAAAAGAAAAGAACATCGAATTCAGCAAGGAAGCGTTTAACGAGATGGCACAGATGATGGATGCCATTAACCTGAATCTCCAGTATGCGATCGAGATGTTTGCTTCAAGAAAGATGGAGCATATAGAGCAGGTAAGGGATACGGAAGACCGTATCGACAATATGGAAAAAGAATTCCAGCAGACACATGTTCAGAGACTTACGAAGAATGAATGTACTGCGGAAGCCGGAATGCTTTATTCGGATATACTTTCCGGACTCGAAAGAGTCGGAGACCACGCCACAAATATCGCATTTTCCGTACTCGGCAATAACAAATAACTCTATTTTTGGAGAAGGTATAGAAAAAACAGGGAGTCATAGCATTATGGCTCCCTGTTTTCGTTTAAGGATTACTTAACATAACTTGACTATATTGACATATATACTTATAATAATATAGATTATGCATACTATGGATTTTTATCGGTTTATGCACTATTATACGACAAAAATTATACAAATATACAAGGAGCTAAATTAAATGAGCAGGGAACTCGCTAAGACCTATGACCCCAAGGGCATAGAAGACAGACTTTATCAGAAATGGCTTGAAAAGAAGTATTTTCATGCCGAGGTGGATGAAACCAAAAAACCTTTTACCATCGTAATTCCGCCACCCAATATCACGGGTCAGCTTCATATGGGTCATGCGCTTGACAATACAATGCAGGATATCCTTATCAGATTCAAGAGAATGCAGGGATATAATGCACTCTGGCAGCCCGGAACAGACCATGCTTCCATCGCTACTGAAGTAAGGATCATCAATACACTTAAGGAACAGGGCATCGACAAGCACGATCTCGGAAGAGAAAAATTCCTTGAGAGAGCATGGGAGTGGAAAAAAGAATACGGCGGAAGGATCATTTCCCAGCTTAAGAAACTCGGTTCATCATGCGACTGGGACAGAGAACGTTTCACCATGGACGAAGGCTGCAACAAAGCGGTAACCGAAGTTTTCTGCAAGATGCACGAAAAAGGATGGATCTACAAGGGCGCAAGGATCATCAACTGGTGTCCCGTATGTAACACATCCATTTCAGATGCCGAAGTTGAATACGAAGAACAGGCCGGACATTTCTGGCATATCAAATATCCTCTGGTTGACGAAAACGGCAAGCCTTCGACAACCGAATTCCTTGAGTTCGCGACCACACGTCCCGAGACCATGCTCGGTGATACGGCAGTTGCCATCAATCCCGATGACGAAAGATATCATCATTTAAGAGGAAAGAGCGTATGGCTTCCCCTTGTTAACAAGCCCATCCCCGTAGTAGAGGATAACTATGTTGACATGGAATTCGGTACAGGTGTAGTTAAGATCACACCCGCTCACGACCCTAACGACTTTATGGTTGGTCAGAGACACAACCTCGAAGTTATCAATATCATGAACGATGATGCCACCATCAACGAAAACGGCGGCAAATATGCGGGCATGGACAGATACGCTGCAAGAGAAGCGATCGTAAAGGATCTCGATGAACTCGGACTTCTTGTTAAGATCGAAGATTACTCTCACAACGTAGGTACTCACGACAGATGCCATACCACGGTAGAACCTCTCGTAAAACAGCAGTGGTTCGTAAAGATGGATGAGCTTATCAAACCTGCGGTTAAGGCCGTTAAGGAAGGCGAGATCAAGCTTGTTCCCGAACGTATGGAAAAAACATATTTCAACTGGACTGACAACATCAAGGACTGGTGTATCTCAAGACAGCTCTGGTGGGGCCACAGGATCCCCGCATACTACTGTGATGAATGCGGCGAGATCGTAGTATCGGCCACAGCACCCGATAAGTGTCCCAAGTGCGGATGCACACATCTCACACAGGATCCCGATACACTCGATACATGGTTCTCATCGGCACTCTGGCCTTTCTCGACACTCGGATGGCCCGAGAAGACAAAAGACCTTGAGTATTTCTATCCTACGGATGTACTTGTAACAGGTTACGACATCATCTTCTTCTGGGTTATCAGAATGATCTTCTCAGGATACGAGCAGATGGGAGAGAAGCCTTTCAAGACAGTTCTTTTCCACGGACTTGTAAGAGATTCGCAGGGCCGTAAGATGAGTAAATCTTTAGGAAACGGTATCGATCCTTTAGAGATCATCGACCAGTACGGTGCAGATGCTTTAAGACTTACTCTTATCACAGGTAACGCACCCGGAAACGATATGCGTTTCTACTATGAGAGAGTTGAATCAAACAGAAACTTTGCTAACAAGATCTGGAATGCTTCACGTTTCATCATGATGAACATGGGTGACGAGGAAGTTAATACTCCCGATGCTTCGGCTTTGGAACCCGTTGACAAGTGGATCATTTCCAAACTCAACGATGTGGTTAAAGAAGTTACCGATAACATGGAGAACTACGAACTCGGTATCGCCGTACAGAAAGTTTACGATTTCATCTGGGATGAATTCTGTGACTGGTACATTGAAATGGTTAAACCCAGACTCTGGAACAAGGATAACGAAGCAAGCAGAAATGCTGCTCTCTGGACATTAAAGACAGTCCTTATCGATGCATTAAAGCTTCTTCATCCTTATATGCCTTTCGTTACGGAAGAGATCTTCTGCAACCTTCAGAGCGAAGAAGAATCCATCATGATCTCTTCATGGCCTGTATTTAAGGAAGACAGAGTATTTGCAAAAGAAGAAAACGATATAGAGATCCTTAAAGAAGCAGTAAGAGGAATCAGAAACGTTCGTACGGGAATGAATGTTCCTCCTTCAAGAAAAGCTCAGGTTTACGTTGTAAGCGAAAACGAAAACATGAAGAACATTTTCGAAGAAGGCAAGCTTTTCTTCGCACCTCTGGCTTATGCTTCCGAGGTTATCGTTCAGAATGACAAGACCGGTATTTCCGATGATGCCGTTTCGGTAGTTATCGCAAACGCAAACATCTATATCCCTTTTGCCGAACTTGTCGATATCGAAAAAGAAAAAGAGAGACTCTTAAAAGAAAAAGAGCGTCTTGAAGGCGAGCTTAAGAGAGTTAACGGAATGCTTTCGAACGAGAAATTCATTTCCAAAGCTCCCGAAAGCAAGATAAACGAAGAGAAGGAAAAACTTGCAAAATATACTCAGATGATGGAGCAGGTTGAGGAAAGACTCAAGAGTTTATAAAAAGGTGAATGTGTATGGGTGAGGAAATCAAACTGGATGATCTTGGGGCGTCCATAGCGGAGATCGAAAGATTACTGGGAATCCGTAACGCCGAAGAAGCTGATCCCATGAAAGAGAATAAGAAATACGGCCAGACTTACGTGCGTGTATCCAAAGACCTGCACGAAGCATGGCTTTATCTCGCACGTCCCAAAGAGGGAGAGTATTATACCAAAGAAGAGATCATCGCTATTCTCGAACAGAACGGTGTACGTGCGGGACTCATTATGTCCAATATCATTGCCATGGCTAAAAAAGGTGTGTATGAAAGAAGCATCAAAGTCGCCATGTACAAAGACTGCGTCCAGGGGCAGAACGGATATTATGAATACGCGATAGATACGACGGAGATCAACAGAAAGAATCCTAAGATCAGGGAAGACGGTTCTGTCGATTACAATTCCGTTAATCTTTTTATAGGCGTACTTAAAGACGATAAGATCTGTACGTACTATCCTGCACAGGAAGGTATCCCCGGATATCTTGTCGACGGTACCGTCATCGAACCCGCGAAGACGGCAGACCTTCCCACCATTAAGGGAAAAGGCTTCAGATATGATGAAGCGACACATACATATTATTCCGAAATGGACGGAAAACTCGATATCAAAGACACGTACGAGATACAGATCAAAAACGTTCACCAGATAAAGGGAGATGTCAACCAGCTTAATTCGAAAGTCGAATTCAACGGCGATATCGAAATATCCGGAAACGTTGAAAGCGGTGTTGTGATAAGAAGTACCAGATCCGTAATGATATCGGGAGTTGTTGAAGCCGCAGAGATATATGCGGGCGGAGATATTGTTTTAAAGAGAGGCATACAGGGTTCCAACAAGGCGAAGATCGTCTGCAACGGAAGCGTTTATGCCGACTTCATAGAGCATTCCATCGTTAAGGCCAAGGGAGACGTTAATTCCAATACTATCCTTAATTCCGAAGTATTTGCCGACGGAAAGGTTATCCTTACCGGAAAAAGAGGTACTCTTATCGGCGGATATACTCACGGAAGAAAAGGCATACAGTGCGTTAACCTCGGAAACAACGTGGAAGTTAAGACCGTGGCACATGCGGGACTTGAGACCAAGGATTATTTAAAGAACCAGGATGTCATGAAAAAGGATGTATATCTTCGTGACCAGCTTAAAGTGATCCTTGAAAGAATGAATCATATCCTTGCAGCAAAAAAAGCCGCACCCATTACCAAGGAAGATCTTGAGGAATTAAACGATCTTAATGCGAAAAAGACAGAACTTTCCAGTCTTCTGAAAGATAATATCCGTGAACAGGAGATCATTTCAAAGGTCGTTGAAGAAGCAAGATATGCCGAGATAAGAGTGGAAGAACATGTTTATAAAGGAGCGATTATAGCTATCGATGCTTCGAGAATGCCGATCCAGGACAACACCAAGTATATGATCTACAGAGGTGTCAACGGCGTCATCGAAGGAAGCGTAATTGTAGTAAACTGATGAAAGATATTAAAGAATGCGAAGAATATCTTTTAAATATTCCGAAGTTTAAAAAGAAAACACTTTTATCGGATACGAAAAGGTTCTATGAACTTCTCGGATCACCCGGTGAAAATATAAAAAAGATCCATGTAGCGGGAACGAACGGCAAAGGAAGTACCTGTTTTTACATATCAAGGATCTTGAAAGCGCACGGTCTGAAAGCCGGACTTTTCACATCGCCGCATTTAGTGTCGATGAAAGAGCGTTTCGTCTTTGACGGTGAGCTTATTACGGACGAAGAGTTCATCGAGATATTCAATAAGGTCAAAAGCCGATGTGAGATGTTCGATGACGAAGAAAGAGATGCGATGCATCCGAGTTTCTTCGAATTCCTCTTTCTTATGTTTATGGAATGGATGAACAAAAAGAAAGCGGATGTCGTGGTCCTTGAAACGGGACTCGGCGGGATGCTGGATGCAACGAATATATTCGAAAGACCCGATGTATGCGTTATCTGTTCCGTCGGAATGGATCACACAAAGGAACTCGGGAATACCGTGGAGAGCATAGCCGGACAGAAAGCCGGCATCATAAAAGAAAACGTTCCCCTCGTTTTGTGGGACAACGGTGAAGCGGTAAACAATGTAATAGTGAAGAAGGCGAAAGAGAAGCATTCCAAAGTCTTTATGCTTAAGGAAAAAAATATAAAAGATTTTGCGTGCGACGAAAAACACATTGCTTTTTCGCTTGATTATGAGTATGATAATCTCAAGTTTGTGCATGATTTGTCCGTTTGGCTTCCGACGCCTGCTCTGTACCAGAGGATCAATTCTTCAATTGCTCTTTTAACATCAAAAGTATTCTTAAAAGACGCATTTGAAGATACGAAAGCACTCGAGGTACTCAAGGAAGGTTATTTTCACGGAAGATTCGAGGAAGTCGAAAGAGGCTTCTTTGTGGACGGAGCACATAATGAGGATGCGGTTTTAAGACTTCTTGAATCCGTAGGTACTCTTAAAGGCAAAAAGGTTATAATCTTTGGTGCCTGCAAAGACAAAGACTATGAGAAGATGTTAAAGCTCATAGCAGATTCGAAACATTTCGATACGATCATTCTTACAAATATCGATTCGGCGAGAGCGGTTGACTCAAAGACGATGAGAGAAGCGTTAGGGGATACGGATTGTGAAGTGATCGTAACCGATTCGTTAAGAGAAGCGATCGATAAGTCCAAGACTTTCGATGCTGCAGTGTATATCGCAGGTTCTCTTTATCTTGTCGGAGAAGCGGTTTCGATATTTCAGGCTCATAAATAAACAGGGTAAATGATCAATTGGAGAGAGAAAAATGATAGATTTTGAAAACGAACTCAAAAAATTCCATCCGTCACCCGAAGTTGACGATGTAGAAGACGTTGTTAACGGTCATGATCTTACAGACATGGTTGATTTTATCGTAAGGACAGTTTCGGAAGCGGAAGAATAGAGGCACGGATCAGATGTTATTTTGTTACAGCTGTGGAATGGCTTTGTCCGAAAAATCATATTGTACATCATGCGGTGCCGATGTAGGACGTTATAAAAAGATCCTTTATATGTCCAACAGATACTACAATCGCGGTCTCGAAAAAGCTGAGATCCGTGATCTTACCGGTGCTGTTGAAGATTTGCGTCAAAGCCTTAAATTGTATAAAAGAAATACGCAGGCCAGAAACCTTTTGGGACTGGTTTATTTTGAGATGGGTGAAACCGTCAATGCTATGGCGGAGTGGGTTCTTTCCGAGCATTATCAGAAAGACAAGAATATAGCTTCGGATTATATCGAGACGCTTAAGACAAATGCGGTTCTTCTCGATACGATCAATTCCTCGATCAAAAAATACAATCAGGCGCTGAACCTTTGCAAGCAGGACAGTCTTGACGTTGCAAAGATCTCGCTTAAGAGAGTTGTGAGCAATAATCCCAGACTAATCAGCGCACATCTTCTTTTGGCACTCATTTTGATGAAGGAAGAGGATTATGCCGCAGCCAAAAAGGAACTTATCCTCGTAAGAAGAATAGACAGAGGAAACATTACGGCCGCCCTTTATTTAAGAATGGCCGAAGAGAATCTTAATACGGATTCGAAGAGAAAGAAAAAGACAAGCGAGAACGCTGTTACGATCCAAAGCGGCAACGATATCATCATTCAGCCGAACACTCGTAAAGAGAATTCGTTTGTCAGCATTATGATAAATGTACTTATCGGTCTTGTGATCGGTCTTCTGGTCGGATGGTTCGTACTCGGTCCCATCAGGATCAATATTCAGAAGAGCGAAGAGAACAAGGAACTTGCCGAAGCTTATGAAGAGATCAATTTAAAGAACGCTTCCATAAGCAGTTACTCGCAGCAGGTTGATTCCCTTCAGTATCAGTACGATACTCTCAAAGATCAGATGAATGCCTACGAAGGTGCCAACGGTGCATTCGAAGGATACAAGTATCTTTTGCTTGCGGTCAAAGAGTATTCAAAGGGCGAGTCTGCAGATAAGAATATGATCGCTCAGTATCTCGACAAGATCGACAAGAACGGATCCGAGAAATTAAGCGAAACGGAATTCGTCGAAGTATACAATCTCTTAAAGACTTCGATAGGTGAGAGCGTAGCCGATTCATTCTATGAAAACGGTTTTAACGCATACAGACAGGAAGACTATATCACTGCTTTGGAGAACTTCAAAAAGGCAGTCGAATACAATCCCGAAAATGTAGATGCATTGTATTATCTGGCATGTACTTATCTTGCAAATAAAGACTATGACAATGCCAAATATTACTTCAATACCGTAATAAATCTTGCACCCGACAGTGAGCTCGGAAGCAAGGCAGTTAATTATATTGCGGAAATTGATGCAAAGTAGATTTTTATGTTGACATTGAGATTATAGTTGGTATATAATATCAAACGTCACTGAAAAGATACAAGTGTTCGTAGCTCAGCTGGATAGAGCAACGGCCTTCTAAGCCGTGGGTCGGGGGTTCGAATCCCTTCGAGCACGTTTCGTCAAAGCGGACGAGTCAAAACATGGTGGGTATGGCGCAGTTGGCT
>JAEEGJ010002456.1_pt1 | contig 95729 bp, 81 predicted proteins | sample 8958761 | NCBI WGS metagenome assembly JAEEGJ01 (sample SAMN16246546, study PRJNA631951) | gut metagenome | biome: gut microbiome; feature: rumen; material: RS-attached | host: Bos | place: Iran: Karaj | collected 2018-10 | reverse complement strand
CACGAAAGAGCTATAGCGATAACTATTCTCTGTCTCATTCCGCCGGAAAGCTGATGAGGATACTGCTTCATTCTCTTCTCGGCATCTTCTATTCCAACCTCTTCAAGAATCTTAACAGAGCGCTCCCAGGCGTCCTTTTTATCAATCTTGTAGTGCCAGATCATTCCTTCCATGATCTGCTTACCGATGCTCATTGTGGGATCAAGTGAAGTCATGGGATCCTGGAAGACCATGGCCATACGTCTTCCGTTGATGTGTTTTCTGATCCATGCCTTGTCCATCTTGAGGATATCGGTCTCTTTCCACTGCGCATCCTTATCAAGATCGGGATCGTAATCAATTCCGCCCTTGTTATCGCGGTATCTGTATATGATCTCTCCGCTGTTTATAGTAGCGTTCTTGGCAAGAATACCCATAGCCGCACGCATTGTAACTGACTTACCCGAACCTGACTCTCCAACGATGGCAACTGTTTCGCCCTGATAGAGATCGATATTGATTCCGCGTATTGCGTGCACTTTTCCTGCTGTTGTATCAAAAGTGATATCAAGATTCTTGATATCCAGTATTTTTTCTTTTTTCTTCTCTGTACTCATAGCGTTTACATCTCCTTAAGCTTGGGGTCAAGTGCTTCCCTAAGTCCATCGGCCACGAGGTTAAAGCTCAGCATCAAAAGAGCCATCACTATGATCGGAGGAATTATCTGATAAGGATGTGTTGTAAAGCTGTTAAATCCCTCTGAGATAAGTGATCCGAGTGAGCATCTCGGTACCGGAATTCCAAGTCCCACAAAGGAAAGGAATGCTTCGGTGAAAATAGCCGTAGGTATAGAAAACATAACCTGAGTAATGATAGGTCCGATAATATTGGGCAGGATCTCGCTGAAAATAATATGCATGCTTCCTGCGCCAAGTGTCCTTGATGCAAGAACGAACTCCTGCTCTTTGAGCTTAAGCATCTCAGCACGGGCGATCCTACTCATTCCCACCCACTCTGTAAGCATAAGAGCGATGATGATGGTGATCATTCCGGGCTTAAATACTAGGAGCAAAAGAGTCACGATAACAAGTCTGGGAATACCGTTGGCGATCTCAAGGATTCTCTGCATCACCATATCGACCTTGCCGCCGAAATATCCCGAAATAAGACCATAGCTCATTCCGATGATCATATCGATGATAGCGGCCGCAACTGCGATGATAAGTGAAACCTGAGCACCTGACCAGGTTCTTGTCCAGATGTCTCTTCCGAAGTTGTCGCTTCCGAACCAGTAGAAGGTGTCGGGAAGCTTCTTTTCAAAATAATAGTTAACGGTCTTTGTTCCCGACGTTGTATTGATATTCTCATGTCCGTCGAAAAGACCGGTGTATTCGATAATAGGTATTCTGGGCGCAAGGTTTTTCTGCTCCAGATTCTGTCCCGAATAGGTATAAGCATTCATTCCGGGACCTACAAATGCAAAGAAAGTAATTATAAGAACAAAAACAAGTCCGAATACCGCACTTCTTTTTCTTATAAAGCGGGCAATAACTTCTTTCCAGAAACTCTGTGAAGCAAAGTTAGAATCTACTTCGATGTCCGCATTGTTCTTTTTTAATACAAAATCCGCATCGGTAGGGATGTATTCGTTTTGGTTTAAAACCGCTGATTCATTTGACATATCAGTCTCCCTCCTTTGCCACACGGATTCTCGGATCGATGATTCCGTACATGATGTCTACCACGAGCATGATACCGATGTACATTGCCGAGTAGATAAAGCTTAGCGCAATGACAACATTGTAGTCATTGGACTGAATAGCGTTTACAAGGAGTGATCCGACTCCCGGGATTGAAAAGATCTTTTCTACAACGAGCGAACCCGTCATAAGGTCTACAACAAGCGGCGCCAAAACCGTGATGATCGGAATAAGCGCATTTCTAAGCGCGTGGCTGAACACAAGCTTTCTTCCCGAAAGTCCTTTGGACTCCGCAAGAAGCATGTAATCGGAACCAAGCACCTCTATCATCTCTGATCTTGTGAATCTTGCGATAGATGCCATTGTAAACATTGAAAGTGAAATTGAAGGTAATACCGATGAACCAAGCACATCCTTAGCCGAGAACAGCATAGGGAACCACTTGAGCCTGAATCCAAACTGATATGAAAGCGCAAGCGCAAACACATAAGAAGGTACAGATACACCGATTACGGAAATGATCGTTGCCAAAGTATCCCACACGGTATCGTGCTTAAATGCGGCAAGAAGACCAAGCAAAAGACCTACTACCGCGCCGATAAGTACCGCCGCAAATCCGACTCCGATGGAAATAGGAAGTCTTGTAGCGATAAGCTGTGTGATAGGTGTGTTCTTGGATATCTTGTAGCTTACACCAAGATCGCCTCTGAACATGTTTCCGACGTATTTAAAGAACTGAATAATGATCGGCTGATCGAGACCGTATTTTGCATACAGCGACGCTCTCTGTGCTTCGTTCAATTTCTCATCGTTGAACGGAGATCCGGGCATTAACTGCATCAGTATAAAAAGAATAAGTGTAATGGCAAGTAGTGTGAAAAGTGCTGTCACTACTCTTTTCAATATATATTTTCTCATATTGACTCCGAAAAAAGATAATGCGCAAGGGTGATATAGGCTATCACTACCCACCCTTGCGCAGTAATCATCTTATATTGCTATTAGTTCTTAACTGCTCTCTTATATACTCTGTTGAGTGCTACAGGATGGAACTCGATTCCTGATACGTTTGTTGAGATAAGCTCAGCATTGCACTGTGTATAAAGAGGGAAGATAACCGCATCATCCATTGCGATCTTCTCTGCATCATAAAGAGCTGCCCAACGAGCTTCGGGATCCATTGCGATCTCACCTGTTGTGCAATCGCTTATGATCTTGTCATACTCTGCGTTGCTCCAGAAGCCGTAGTTGTTCGGGTTGTTTGTGATCCACATACCAAGGTATGTCATAGGATCAGCATAGTCAGGACCCCAACGTGTAAGACCAAGCTCAAAGTCAGCTTCCTGCATACGCTCTACTCTCTCCTTCTTGGGCATCTGCTGAAGCTCAACAGTAAGTCCGGGAAGAGTTGTCTCAAGCTGCTCCTTAACTACCTGTGCAACCTTGATGGGAGCGTCGTCTGCATCGTGGATCATTGTAAGAGTGATGCTTGTAGCGCCGAGCTCTTCAAGACCCTTGTTCCAGTACTCTACAGCCTTGTCTGCATCATATCTGCAAACGTCCTCGAACTTCTTCTGGTCTGCGGAGAAATCGCTTCCGTCAGGGCCTGCTGCGAAGTCCATGGGAACACCTGTATATGTGGGAGCTGAACCATCCTTAAGAACGTCTGTTGTAATAGCCTCTCTGTTGAGTGCCATTGTAAGAGCAAGACGAATGTTGAGATTCTGAAGCTCCTTAACGTCTCTCATGTTGGGAGAGATATACCAAAGATATCCTGCACCGATTGCTGTGAATGCGGGATCATCCTTAACCTGGTCAACCTGCTCACCGTTTACAAGTGTTGTATCAAGGTCACCGTTCTGGTAGCTCATAAGAGCCTGCTGTGAATCCTGGATTACCTGATAGCTGAGTCCGGGAAGCTTAACGGTTGCAGCGTCATAGTAATTCTCGTTCTTTGTCAAATGAATTGTTGTTGCTGCGGGCTGATACTCGTCAAGCACGAAAGCACCGTTTGAAAGTGTTGTCTCAGGGCTTGTTGCGAAAGTATCTGCACATCCCTCAAAGAATGCCTGGTTTACAGGGTAGAATGTAGGGAAGTACATAAGGCTTAAGAAATAAGAAACAGGGCAGTTGAGCTTAACTTCAAGAGTCTTGTCGTCAACGGCTGTAACACCAAGCTCTGCCTTATCCTTCTTGCCATCGATAATATCCTGAGCATTTACGATCTGTCCGATATCACTGAACATGAAAGAATACTCGGAAGCAACTTCGGGATCAACCGCTCTCTGCCAAGCAAATACGAAATCTGCTGCAGTTACGGGCTCTCCGTTGCTCCAATTTGCATCCTTACGGATATGGAATGTGTATGTAAGACCGTCATCAGCTACATCAACGCTCTCAGCAAGTGCGTTAACTGCCTGTCCGTCTGCGTCCATCTGCATAAGTCCGTCTGTGTAATCTGCGATAACTTCGAATGATGTTCCGTCAGTTGCCTGCTGGGGATCAAGTGACTCAACGGGAGTCTCAAGCATAACGTTAAGATCTGATCCGGAGCCCTCTCCTGTTGTTTCAGCAGCTGTGTCTGCTGTGGTCTGCTGAGCATCTGAACCCTGCTGGTCCTGAGATACTCCACTGACAGCTGAGCTTCCGCAAGCTACAAGGCTCAGTGTCATGGCAGATGCAAGTACGATAGATAATAATTTCTTCTTCATACTTTTCCTCCTCTTGTTTCAAAATACATGTATACAATTATATGTATATTTAATATATGCGTTTTATTTAGCACTGTCAACCAAAATCGCGTTGTCGCGTTGAACTGTTATAAGAGCTCAAGAAGCCTCTCCACGTCTGCTTTTTGGGTCGCCCAGTCTGTAGCAAAACGGATTACCGTATGATTATCATCATATTTTTCCCAAAATCCGTATCTGACATTCTTATCAAGCTCTTTTAACTTCTCATTTGAGACAATAACGAACTGCTGATTGGTCGGAGAATCGAGAAAAATCTTGTATCCTTTTTTCTTTAAACCCTCTTTTAATAATTCCGCGGTCTCTATGGCGTTTCTGCCAAGCTCAAAGTAAAGCTCGTCCGTAAACAGCGTATCGAACTGTAGTCCCAAGAGCCATCCCTTTGCAAGAAGTGCTCCGTGCTGCTTGATCACAGGGATAGGGTGCTTTGTTGTAACTCCCTTTGTAAAGACAACCGCCTCTCCAAAGAGCGCTCCGACCTTGGTTCCTCCGATGTAAAAGACATCCACAAGACTTGCGATATCTTTGAGGCTTACGTCGGTTCTTTTGCTCATAAGACCGTATCCGAGCCTTGCTCCGTCAAGAAAAAGAGGGATCTTATACTCTTTGCATATCTGAGAAATGTTCTCAAGTTCTTTCTTGGTATAAAGAGTTCCGTACTCTGTCGGATGAGATATATAAACCGCTCCCGGGAATACCATATGCTCGTGATTGGCATCGCCGTAGAAATCCTCAAGAAGCTTCTTAAGATCTGCAGCTGCGATCTTGCCGATATCAGATCCGTATTTCTCGGTATCTTTTTCCTCGCCGTGACAAGGAAGCGTTATTACTTTATGTCCGGCATGCTCGATCGCTCCTGCCTCATGAGCTGCAATGTGGCCTGTGGACGCCGCAACGATCCCCTCGTAGGGTTGGATCAGCATATCAATTATTGTCTGATTGGTCTGAGTTCCTCCGACAAGGAAGAATACATCCGCATCCGGTGTTCCGCACGCTTTCTTTATCTTGTCGGCTGCACTCTTACAATATTCATCCGTTCCGTAGCCGTCTATCTGCTCAAAATTGGTCTCTGTCATGCGCTCAAGGATCCTGGGATGAGCGCCCTTTGTATAATCACTTGAAAAAGAAATTCTCTTATCCATATTTACTCCTCTTCCACTCCCGTGAAATCTGTATATTCCTCTAGGACTTTAACAAATGCTTCGAGTCCTTTTTTATCTTCTTCCGAAAATCTTGCAAGTAAGGGACTGTCGATATCAAGAACGCCGATCACCTTTCCGCCTCTGTGTATGGGCACCACGATCTCCGAATTGGAAGCTCCGTCGCAAGCGATGTGGCCTGCGAACTCATGCACGTTGTCAACAAGCTGCGTTTTATCTTCGCCCGCCGCGGTTCCGCACACTCCTTTTCCGAGCGGTATCCTTATACACGCAACCTTTCCCTGAAAGGGTCCCAGCAAAAGAGATCCTTTATTCATAAGATAAAAACCGGCCCAGTTGAGATTCTCTATGTTGTCAAATAAAAGAGCAGATGCATTGGAAAGGACGGGAATGAATCCCGGCTCATCTTCCGCAAGAGCCTTGATCTGCTCGCCAAGAAGCTTGTAATCTGTCATGTTTTTTCCTTCTTTCAACGCATCTTTTTTATTAATAATTGTGCTGCGTTAGAAACTATGATATATAAATTTAGTAACAGAATCAATTATAAATAATCAACCAAATAGGGGTAAAAATGAACAATTCAGTTTGCATCAATTATTCAAATGCAAAGGTTATATTAAAGAAGGGCGAAGGCCGCGAATTTAAATCGGGCGGCGCCTGGATCTATGATAATGAGATTGCCCGTATTGAGGGTTCTTTTGACGATGGAGATATTATTGAGCTTAACGACTTCGACGGATATTTCCTCGGCTACGGCTTTATCAACACGGCGTCCAAGCTTCGCGTGCGTATAATGTCCAGGAAAAAAGATCATCCGGTAAATGAAGCTCTTATAGAAATGCGCGTAAGAGACGCTTGGGAATACAGAAAGAGAGTCATGGCATCCTATATCGATACTTACCTCTATCAGTACGATTCTCCTATGGCTTTTACCATGCTCTCCTGCAGAATAATCTTCGGCGAAGCAGATTTCCTTCCCGGCATCACGATCGATAAATTTGCAGACGTGCTGGTTATCGAGTCGCTCGCTCTCGGCACTGACAGAATGAAGAATCTTATCCTTGATAAATGCAAAAAAGTCCTTGCAGAGGATGGCGTTTATGTGCGCGGTGTCTATGAACGAAGCGACGCCAAAGTCCGCGAACTCGAAGGACTTGAGCGCATTAAGGGATTTATCGGAGAGGACTTCGACACCAAGGTTCTTATTGAAGAGAATGGTGTTAAATATTATGTAGATGTAGAGAACGGCCAGAAGACAGGTTTCTTCCTTGATCAGAAGTTCAACAGACAGGCGATCCGCGGCTTATGTAAGGGCAAAAGAGTTCTCGACTGCTTTACTCACACAGGCTCATTTGCTCTTAACGCAGCAGCAGGCGGTGCCGCTGAAGTCATCGGTGTCGACGCTTCGGACCTTGGATGTGAACAGGCAAGAGAAAACGCTGCGATCAATAACTTATCGGATATAGCATCTTTTGAATGCGCCGATGTTTTTGAACTTCTTCCAAAGCTTGAATCGGAGGGCGAATTATTTGATGTTGTTATCCTCGATCCTCCCGCGTTTACCAAATCAAGAGCTTCTATCAAAAAAGCTGTCACAGGCTACAAGGAGATCAACATGCGCGGCATGAAGCTCGTAAAGGACGGCGGCTATCTTGCAACCTGCTCCTGCTCTCACTTTATGGACGAAGAACTCTTCCTTAAAACCATAAAGGACGCAGCCAGAGATGCGCATAAGAGACTAAGGCAGATCGAGTTCAGGCAGCAGGCAGCAGATCACCCTATTTTATGGGGCGGAGCGGCTTCTTATTACCTTAAATTCGTTATTTTTCAAGTTTGCGATGAAAAATAAAAAAATGTGTTGACAACCCAGCACTTATACTCTAAAATCAATTTTGTTGTCGCGGTAAACACGGCAACGAAATAAACGCGATAGTAGCTTAGTTGGTAAAGCGCCACCTTGCCAAGGTGGAGACCGCGGGTTCGAGCCCCGTCTATCGCTTAAAAAAGGACATCCAATCGGATGTCCTTTTTTCATGCGATAAGACGGGTGCGAGAACCCGCGAGCGGGTGAAGAGGCCCTCGCTAAGTGTTCTGTAGTCTATCGCTTTTTTTCTTTTAAGCAGGCAAAACCGCCTATTTCATCCCTTTTTCCTCATTCAATTTATTGTATAATAAGAAAGACCCAGTAATATCACTGATATTTGCGCGCATAAAGGAGAAAAGATGAGCGAACAAAAATTACCGGTAATCACAATCAACAGAGAATTCGGTGCAGGCGGAAGGAGCCTGGCTGCAATTCTGTCAGAAAAACTTGACATTCCTTATTATGACAAGGACTTTGTATCAAAAACCATGGAGGAAAGCGGCTTCGACGAGGAAGACGTTGAACGCGAAGGCGAGGAATTAAGTCGTTCTTCAAAGGTGCTCGATGACCTTTTTAACAGCACCGTTTCCTATACCAGTTCCCATGATGCCATCTTTAAAGCTGAAAAAAAGGTTATCTTAAAGCTTGCAGAAAGTCCCTGCATTATTGTAGGACGCTGCGCCAATATGATCTTGGCAGAAGCGGGTGTCGATTCAATTAACGTATATCTCCACGGCCCCATGGAAAATAAGATGCAACGTCTCGATGAGATCTCCATAGACGGAAAGCCTGTTACAGAAAAGTCCATGGAAGAACACGACCGCAAGCGTCGTACATTTTTCAAGAAATATACCGGAAAAGAAATGTCCGATGCATCAAATTACACATTCTGTTTTGATGTCGGAAAAATAGATATTCCTCAGTGTGCAGAAATAATACTTGCCACTTTGAATAGACCCTAAGACAACGCATTATAGGAGGAAACCACTATGAAAACCAGCATTAGGCAGAAGCTTATCTGCCTTCTAATTGCCACATCCATGCTTATACTTTCGGGATGCGGCGGCCAGAGGATGATGATGGGAACCGGAGGTACATCCGGAACTTATTATGCCTTCGGCGGTGTCCTTGCACAGTACATGAAAGAGTATACGAATTACAGCGTAACCGCAGTTTCAACTGCTGCATCCAAAGCCAATATCCAGAGTATCGGCGACGGAGATTATCAGATCGGATTTACCCAGTCAGACGTAATGAGCTACGCCTGGGAAGGAAGCAGATCATTTGAAGAAGACGGCCCTTCCACTGACTTCCGTGTCCTCGGTGCCCTTTATGCCGAGACCGTTCAGCTTATAACCATGAAGGACGACATCAAATCCGTAAGTGATCTGAAAGGAAGAAGCGTCTCCATCGGAGCACCCGGTTCCGGCGTGTATTTCAACGCCATGGACGTGCTTGAAGGCGCAGGACTTTCGGTTGATGATATCAAACCACAGTATCAGAGCTTTGATGACAGTAAAGAAGCTCTTAAGGACGGACAGATCGACGCGGCATTTATCGTAGCCGGCGCTCCTACTTCCGCCATTACTGAGCTCGCCACAACAAACGGTGTGAATCTGATCCCCATTGACGGAGAACTTAGAGACAACATCATGAGCATCTGTCCGTATTATACCCCCATGCAGATAGCCGAAGGGACCTATCCGGGACAGGATCAACCGATCGAGACAATAACGATCAAGGCTACTTTGATCGTAGATGCAGATCTTGATGATGAATGTGTATATAATCTCACTGCTGCTGTTTTTGATCATAAAGAAGCCATAGCAAAAGAAAATGCTAAGGGCGAAGAACTTTCAATAGAAAATGCCACATCCGGAATTAACGTACCTTTCCACAAAGGTGCTGCCCGTTACTATGAGGAGCACGGTATTTCGGTACCTACACAGTAATGTAAAATATGACCAAAGAAGGAGATTTAATGAGCAATCAAGTTAAAGACTTAAATATAAACGCACCTTCGCATGAAAACCTTGATGAGGTTATGAAAAAATATGACAGAGAATCCAATGTCCGCATCTGGACCGGAAAACCTGCAATAGCAGTTAAAGCTATATTGATAGGTTTTTCTTTGTTCTGTATATGGGTAACTCTGTTTGCCACATTTCTTGAAGAAATAAGACTTACATCATTCATGGGGCTTATCGTACTCCTTGGATTTTTGTATTATCCTGCAAACAAAAACAACAATAAAGAAAACCACATACCCTGGTACGACATACTTGGTATGATCTTAGGAACCGGCGCATTTTTGTATTACACCTTCAACGCCGAGCAGATCATTCAGCAGGGAACAAGATTTCAGCCCTACCAGATCGTGATCGCCGTGATCGGCATCATAGCCCTTTTGGAAGTGACAAGACGAAGCGTAGGCTGGCCTATCCTGATCGTAGCACTGTTCTTTATCGTCTATGCCCTTGTCTATGGACTTACCAATCCATCGGCTCTCGGTAGACTTAATTATCTCGTGCGAAATCTGTTTTATGCAAAGACAGGTATTCTGTCGACCCCGATCAATGTTTGTTCCAAATATATTGTCGTGTTTATCATCTTCGGCGCGTTTCTTGAGCGCACCGGAATTTCAGAGCTTTTCATAAATCTTGCCAACTGCATTGCCGGTCGTTTCGCCGGAGGCCCCGCGAAGGTTGCCGTTATCTCATCTGCACTTTGCGGTATGGTAAGTGGTTCATCCGTTGGAAACACGGTTACTACCGGTTCCGTTACAATTCCTATGATGAAAGAGACCGGATATAAGTCATCCTTTGCCGGCGCCGTAGAAGCCGCTGCATCAACCGGAGGCCAGATCATGCCCCCTATCATGGGTGCTGCTGCCTTCCTTATGGCTGATATCATCGGTGTTCCTTATTCCGACATTCTTTCAAGAGCTATTTTCCCGGCGGTCCTGTACTTTACAGGTATTTTCGTAGCTGTTCATCTGGAAGCTAAAAAACACGGCCTTACAGGTGTCCCGGTGGAAAAACTGCCTAAGTTCTCACAGCTTTTAAAGAAGATCTATCTTCTTGCTCCTCTTGTACTTCTTGTTATCTGGGTTTCCAAGAACATGATGACAATGCAGAGAGCTGCTGCTTATTCTATCGTAGTTGCCATCCTCGTAGGCGTGATTGAAGGTTTTGTCAGCGGAGATCGCTTCACCTTAAAGAAGTTCCTTGAGTCACTTGAAGCCGGAGGAAGAGGAACAATTACAGTTGGTGCTGCCTGTGGAGTTGCAGGTATCATTTCAGGAACTATCACAATGACAGGTCTTGCCAATGAAATGATCAACGCCATCGTTGCCGTTGCGGGAGACAAGCTCTTTATCGCTCTCTTCCTTACGATGCTGTGCTGTATCGTCCTTGGTATGGGCGTTCCTACAACAGCCACTTACTGTATCATGGCTGCAACCTGTGCACCGATCCTCACAAGAATGGGCGTTCCGATAATAGCAGCTCACTTCTTTGTATTTTATTTCGGTATTGTGGCAGATATCACTCCTCCTGTGGCTTTGGCTGCATATGCAGGAAGTGCTATCGCAAAGTCCAATCCAATGCGTACTGCCATCGCCGCAACAAAGATGGCTGTAGCAGCTTTCCTGATACCGTATATCTTCTGCTTTAGCCCTGCGATGCTGCTTATAGATACCACCGTATCGAGCGTCATAATAATATACGCAACCGCTCTGATCGGAATCATGGCAGTTGCTGCCGCACTGGAAGGATATCTGTTTACCGACATGAAGATCTGGGAAAGGATCGTTATGATCGTCGGCGGAATCATGCTTATCTCTCCCGGTACTATAACAGATGCCGCCGGTGTTGCTGTTATAGCAGTTGCTCTTATCCAGCAGTTTATATCTAAAAAAAGAATAGCTAACGCTTAATATAATAACTCTATAACAAAAACCGAGGCATAGCATAATGCCTCGGTTTTTTATATCCGCCGTCTTAAACCTCTTTCACCGGTACCAGTTCTATATAACCCCTCTCGCCTATAGGCTCGAGCTGGATCCTAGGATTATTGTCGTCCCATTTATATCCTATAAATTCAGGGTTATATTTCTTCTCTGCATCCCAGATCTCTCCGATCGCCTGCTCATAATTTTCTTCAGCAAACGGTTCTCCCCTGAAAAGAAGATATGAAGTCTTGGGAAGATCGATAACCTCAAAGCCCTCCGGTACACAGCCTTTGTATGTGGGTTCTACTTCCACTCCCTGAACATACTCGCTCGTTCCGGGCTTGATAAGCTGCTTTGGAAGCCAGAGACAAACAGGTTCTCCCGTTATGGACTTAATACTTGTAAGAAGCCCCCATACATCACAGCCGACTTCCTTACAGTAGCTCCAATACTCTGTGGCTTTGATGCCTCTTTTTATGATAACTTTTCTCTCAGGTCTTTCGACCACTTGGATAAAAACATTTCTTGTTTCACTCATTTCGCTCACATTCCTTTCCTTTTCCATGATCAGACTGGGAGTAAAGAGCCAGATAGGTACAGGACTTGTCGCATATTCCTTTGGATTACAACCGAATTCACGTCTAAATGCGCGCTGATATCCATCGACGCTTCCAAAGCCCATTTCCATAGCGATATCCAGAATGAGATTCTTTTCATCTCTTAGGCAAAGCGCTGACTTTGATAACTTAAGGCGCCTTATATAAACAGCCGGCGTCATGCCCAGGTATTTGATAAAAAGCTTTCTGGCATACCACGGAGAAAAAGAAACAGCTTTCGCAAGAGCTGTTATGTCTATCTCTTCCGTTATGTGTTCACTTATGTAATCCTGCATCTTGCGTACTGCTTTTCTTTGTTCGTCCATCCGCTCATCTCCTTGTGAGCTAATAATATCTAAAAGTATGCTTTTGATTCTCGACTTTTTTTGCCCATGATCATTATATTACATTAAAAACCCTCTTTACCGATAATCCGGTAAAGAGGGTACATATCATGATCCGTAGTTTTTATCAGCCTGCATATAATATGTTGTCGAACATTTCATATTCATTTACTCCGTTAACCTCGTATTCTCCGCTGTCAGTCCGAGTAACTGTAAGGTATCCAAGAAAATCTCCGTTTTCGGAAGTAAAGCCTACACGGTCTTGAATCATACAGCTGATGTAGATAGTATCACCCGCAGCTGCGGTTCTTGCAGCTTCACCGACTTCATAGTCGTCGTCAAAAGCTACGTCCTGCTTAAGAGTAAGAGCCACCTTATCTCCTGCGTAGAAGTATTTCTCGTCTTTAGCAATGAATCCGTCTTTGCCGTAGGTAAAGTCTTTGGTTCCTCTCCAAGTACTAAGAACACTTATTGAATCAAAAAGTACGACCTTATCTCCAAAGATCTCCGCTTGGAAATTATCATCCTTCATTATCCCCAATGGCTCAGAGCCAATCTTCTCAAATGAACCATTGTTCCACATATATAATGTGGTCTCCCATCCGTTTAAAGGATCGTTGAGTTCGCTCATAATGAAATCGCCTTCTGAATTATGTACATAATAAGAAGTTGCCATTTCCCAGTCATTATTGGTATCCCTGTTTATGAGCTCAATGGTCTGATCGTTAATGACTAGATCATAATGTGTGTCATCTGAACCCGTTGCCATCAGCGTATCCATTTTGCCGTCTCCACCGAGGTCTACCTGCTTTTCCTCATCATATTTAAGCTCAAAAAAGGTAAACGAACTATCAGCGTTAGCTTCACCGGAAACATCTGTTGAAGTAGCTTCAGTTGTGCTTTCAGTCAAAGAAACTTCGACCTCGGTTTTCTCATCTGATGTAACTGCTGCCTCTGTATTCTCAGTTGAAATGCTATTGTCTATATCCTCACTTGTATCCCCACAGGCACACAGAAGTGCTGATAACATTGTGATCCCTAATAATATATTTACATGTTTCTTCATTATTTTTCCTCCTAATCTGCGTTAGATGAGGACATTTTACACCATTTGTCGCAATTTGTAAATATATTATTTCGGAGCGCTTAACAATCTCTAAAATACTACCATTAGGCCTCAAACTCGGGGTCGATAGGTGAAATGCTGTAGTAGAAAAGCATTCCGTCATAAAGCTCCGTAGGTGCGATATTTATACGGTAGGAAGCATGTATAAGATAACCTAATCCATAGAAGCCTTCTCCCACACTTCCTGTTGTCACATTTGAATGAACGAGATCATAAAGAGCCTTGTCATTTTCAGCTGAAAGATTTTCAAAATCCAAATAGAACTTTTTATCCTCCATGTACTTAGCCTGATATGCCATAGGATCTGCCGTTGTTACATAGTAGTTCTTACGCATATAAGGATCATCTGCAGATGTTCTTATAACACTTGAATTAAATGTTCCCTTAAAGAAATCTGTTCCGAGGCTGTAATATGAATCACCGTACTTGTTCTTCAGCTCATTTCCCATAGTAGTAATTAAAGTAATATTATGCCCTTTTTTGCCGATATGTCCGTTATGTGCGGCGAGCATGATCTTACCTGAGCCGATTTCTTTTTCAAGGTCTAAGATCCAGCTAACATTTCCCGCCATGGCCCTATCTCTGAATGCTGACATTTCAGCATTAATGCCTTCAAACATCATATAATCAACAGTCACTTCTATGTTCTGTGTAACTTTTACTGCACAAGTTGTATCAAAGTCAAAATCATTTCCTGCTTTGCTTTCAATCGCTTCTCTGATCTGCGAAAGCTCATCCTTTACCTTCTGCGCCTGTTCTTTGTTTAACCTCGCCTGTCTGTTTTCATCCAAAAGATATTCAATTCCGGAAACATCGATTCCGCTGATGCCATTCTTATCCATGTAATCAGAGAGGAATGAATATCCCTTATCAGGGTTCTGCATATCAAAGCCATATATTCTAAGGCACTCTTCTTCAGGAACCGACTGATTATACTCTCTCATCCAGTCAAGAAGATCTGCCATCTGCTGTGTATGGTAAATTACAAAAGACATCTTGTTTACTATTTCTCTTGCGTCTCCCTCGCCGCCTTGAATATACGCATTTGCCTCAAGGCAATCGCCAAAATCCGCTTCCAGAACGATAGCCTTAAATCCGTGTTTCTCTACAAGGATCTTAAGCACATCGAGCTTGGATTCCTGAAACTCAACCGCTCCGTGGCTTGCTTCGCCAAGTCCGAAGATCTTAACGTTATCGGGTACATTGATATCATCCATTGACTTAGCAAGTTCAATAACATCTTTATTCTTATGACTTGCAAGAACTGTCTTGTAGTTAAGCCCAACAACAAGGAGCATGCTGATCACCAAAACAATAATAAGTAAAACCTTTCCGATCTTTTTTAATACCTTTAATACTTTCATTTTTCTGTCCTTCCCTTCAGTTGTTTTTTACATGTGTGTCATTCGACTATCCAAGAATAACAAAAAGGGAAATGCGTTGCCTTTGAATTGGCTTACATTTCCCATTGGTTTTCTTACGGTTTTGTAAGAGTGATATTCTTATTCTCTTTTTATTAATTAAAAAAATCGGAATGACAGGATTCGAACCTGCGGCCTCTGCGTCCCGAACGCAGCGCTCTACCAAACTGAGCCACATTCCGTAGTGCTGTCGGATACAAAACCCGACAGCAAATCTGATTATATCAGCGATATAATTATTTTTCAATACCCTCTTGGGCTTCGCTTTCTTCCGCGGGCGCTTCCTTGTTCTCTTTTCCTACAAGGTCTTTAAGATCCTCGAGACAGATAGTCATCATATCCTCATTGGTCGGATTCTCGAGTGTAGCAACACGCCTTGCCTGGTTTGTAATGATCTCCTCAAAGAGGTTTCTTATCTCTCTTGCGTTGGCAAAGTTATCGATACTTCCCATCTTCTTGGAAGTGATAAGCGCTCTTATCTGATGCTTAACATCCTCCTCAACCTTGTAGTCGTACTTATCACAGTTCATATTAAAGATCTGCTCAAGCTCATCCACGCTGTAATCGGGGAACTCAATATACTTATTGAACCTCGACTTAAGACCGGGATTGGAATTTATGAATTTCTTCATAGGGTTCGTATATCCGGCTACGATAACAACAAGGTCGTCTCTGTTATCTTCCATCGCCTTAAGAATCGTATCGATCGCTTCCTGTCCGAATGCATCATCCTTCTGCGCAAGGGAATATGCCTCGTCGACAAAGAGCACGCCGCCCATAGCCTTCTTGATCTGCTCCTGCGTCTTGATAGCGGTCTGTCCGACATAGCCAGCCACAAGTCCGGAGCGATCCACCTCTACAAGCTGTCCCTTGGAAAGAACCCCGATCTGCTTGTAGATCTTGGCGATTATTCTTGCAACAGTCGTCTTACCCGTTCCGGGATTACCCGTAAAAACAAGGTGAAGAGAAACCGGAACCGATTTAAGTCCCTGTTCTTTTCTTTGCTTCTGTACTTTGACGAAAGCCGTAAGCTCTTTTACATCGGATTTGATAGTATCAAGACCGATCAGCTTATCGAGAGTCTCCATCGGATCCTCTTCGGGCTCCGCTTTCTTTTTCTCTTCGACCTTCCTTGCATTTTCATCATTAGCAAAAAGAGCCTTAGCTTCAGCCAAGGCTTCGTTGGCATTGTCTATCGGATCTTTCTCACCGGTAGATTCTGCCGTAGTACCTGCGCCGATCGCCGCCGAACCTGAATTACTTGTTGTAACCTTCTTCGCCGGAGCCGCAGGCTCCTTGGAAGGTGCCGGTGAAAAGAAATCTCCGTACAAACTTCCAAGAAGATCTTTTTGCATGCTCGTTATTTTATTTAAAGTTTCTAATTCTTTCTCTCTTGAGTTCTTCATTCTTAATCGTTCAAAAACCAGCCGTTTCTCTTAAGGAATGTTCTGTTTGCAACCATTGCATCCACATCCTGTCCGATGATCTGAGATGCTTTTGCCTTGTATGTTCCTGCCTGTTTTGTATCCATATACTTGTAAGCATCATAAGACATCTTCTTGCTTCCGTCGATGTTCTTAAGACCCTGTGCGATATGGCTCTCCATCTCGTGAGCATCGTCAGTCTCTCTAAAGAGAATGAAGCTTGTGATGTAAGGATTGCTCTTAGCCATTGTGTAAGCATATACGATAGATGCAAGCTGCGCATCCTCGCCAAAGCTTGAAGTATATCCGATCTCCGAAAGTGAGATCTGTCTTACCTGACCTGCAGGATTAAGGAACTCAGGCTTACACATATAATCTGTCAAAAGATAGATGTTCTCGATCGTAATGTAAGGAGTTGCAAGTGATGTATTAACATACTCAGCCTGCTGTTTCCATGCATAAGGATCAAACAAAGGTGCATTGTAAGGGTGAACTGAAAGTGACCAGTCAACGTTACCCTCACGGTTCATATAGTAGTTAAATCTATCGAGATACTCTTTTGCAAGGAAGCATCCGGGATTGGACTTTCTGTTCCACTCCTGATCGATAGAGTTATAAACTCTTGCATTGCCGTTAACGCTCTTGATTCCGTTGTAGAAGATTCTGAACGCCTTAACGTACTCGCTGACATTGAGCTCAATATTGGTTGAGTTCATGTAATACCACTCGGTTCTTGCGTTGATCTCGTTACCGATTACCCAGTTATCAACAGTTCCGAAAGCTCCGCCTGAATATCTGTCGGCAAGGAAAGCTGCAATAGCCTTAAGGTGCTGTGTGCCGCCGTCCTCCTTGGTATTCATTGCATATCCGGGACAAACGTGTGAATCCCTTGAAAGAGGATGGATCAAATCTGCACCGGCTGATGTCTTGTTATTTAAGATAGTAAGTGTAAGCTGGAAATTATTGATCGAGCACCATCTTACAAATCCGTCGTACTGCTGAAGAGCAGCTGTGTTGAACTGGTATGTCTTACCGTCATATGAAAACTCTGTTGTGGGATATGCGGGATTGGATGAAGGTCCTACGATATCTCCCATGTAAAGGTTATATACCATCTGTGCAATGCCGAGATCCTTGAATGTATCTGCATTGGCATCATTGGGAAGGATACCCTTCATACCGTGATCGTTACGTCCTACAGTCTTGGTCGCAACCGCCTCGGGATTGGTGATGTAATGCTCATCACTTACCTGAACGTAAGATCCGCCGCTCTTTACTGCAACAAGGAACTTCTTGCTGAGATTTGAATTCTCTGTTCCAAGTCCAAGGTCAAAAGAAAATGTTGCTTTTCCGCCTCTGTCTGCAGAAGCCACAACCTTTCCTGTTGTACCGTCCTGATATACTTCATCTGCGAAAAGATAATACTTTCCGTCATCCGAACCGGGTGCCGAAGCTGTCGATACGTTAACTACAACCTGACCTCCGGAAATTGTACAAGAATCAATGTTTACAGGTCTGCCTGCCGCAATAACCTGTGTGCCTTCCCCTATAAAAGAATCATAGCTAAGAACCGCCGTCATCACTGTAACCGCTGTCATCACGATTCCAAGCACTTTTTTCATTAAATTATTCTTACTCACAACTTTCCTCCGAATCGTTATTTTCCTAAAAAAACTAGTACTTTATTGAGTTTATACTTTATGACCTCAATTTGCAACAGCCTCGGCAAATGCTTCAACCTCAACCATGTCTTTGGCATGAAGAGCGCTCTTTATGGTAAGTGTTTTCTCAAGAATATTTACGTTCTTAAGAAGAGCGAGTTTATCCGACATAAGCTTGGCGGTAACAGGTGCCCACGTTCCGTTCTGAGCAAGAGCAAAAGTACGATTCTGAACTCCGAGTGCGATCATGTCGTTTATAAATGCTTCTACCGGGGGATAAATTCCGCCGTTGTATGTAGGGCACATAATAACTACTTTGGCGCACTTCCATACTTCTCCGATAAGATAAGAAACATCTGTGCCGGAAGCATCATACACTCTTACGGTCTTTCCTGTTTTTTCTCTTATCTTGGAAGCAACTGCTTCTGCCGCACTTGCTGTATGTCCGTACAAACTTCCGTATACTACGAGAATATCATCAGTCTCTGGTGTCCAGGTGCTCCACTTCTGATATTTTTCAAGAAGATATGAAAGATCTTTTCTCCACACGGGACCGTGCAATGAAAGGAACATTTGAATATCAAGTCCTGCTGCTTTCTTAAGAACTGCCTGCACCTGCATTCCGTACTTTCCCACGATATTGGAATAATATCTTCTGGAAGAATCAAGGAAATCGCTGTCATAATCATATTCGTCGGCAAATATTCCACCGTCAAGCGCTCCGAAGGTTCCGAATGCATCGGCAGAAAAAAGAGCCTTTGAAACATCGTCATACGCCATCAAAACTTCAGGCCAGTGAACCATGGGAGCCGCAACAAAACTAAAAGTATGTTTACCTGTAGATAATGTATCGCCTTCTTTTACCTCGAGCTTTTTATACTCTGCGGACTCAGGGAAAAACTGTCCCATAAACTCAAAGGTCTTGGCCGATCCGACAACCGTTACGTCGGGATAAAGACTTGCAACTCTGCTTATAAGCGCGCAGTGGTCGGGTTCCATATGAAGAACCACAAGATAATCAAGCTTTTTACCCGAAAGCGCTTCCTGCAGATTCTCAATATACTGATCCGCAACGGTAACATCCGCGGTATCAAACACTACATTCTTTTCATCCGCCACATAATAACTGTTGTAAGATACTCCCTCGGGAATAGGAAAAATATTCTCAAAGCGCTCCAGCCTTCTGTCGCTTCCGCCTATCCAAAAAATATCCTCTGTAACCTTCTTAATTCCTATCATTTGTGTCCTCCTTGGTTGTGTTATTGTTATGGAATTCAAGTATTGTCTTTTCAACTATATTTATATCTATAGGTTTGGCAATATGTGCGTTCATGCCCGCATCAAGGGACTTCTGCACATCATCGGCATAGGCATTTGCAGTCATGGCTATAATAGGCAGATTCTTGGCGTAATCGGTTCCTATATTTCTTATGGCAACGGCTGCCTCGTATCCGTTCATGACAGGCATCTGGATATCCATAAGTATCAGATCGTAGTCGCCTTCCTTAGACTCCTTAAACATTCTGACAGCTTCTTTTCCGTTTTCTGCCCTTGTAACGCTTGCGCCTTCCATGTTCATAAGCTCTGTAAGAATATCTGCATTGATATCATTATCCTCAGCTGCAAGAATCTTAATCCCGGCAAGAGGTTTTTTGGTCTCTTCTTTTGCACTTTCCTTGGATCTCTTTGCAAGATCGTCAATGGTCTGCTTGAGACTCGATATAAAGAGCGGCTTTTGAACAAGCTCATTTGCGCCTGCTGCCCTTGCTTCGTCTTCTATTGCGCTGTAATCATCAGCCATGACTATGATAAGGATATTGTTGTTTCGCTTATCTTTCATCCTGATGTTTTTAACGATCTCGGGCGCAGTCATTATCTGAACCTTCTGATCGACTATTATCATATCAACTGGCTTGTTGTCCGCCTGATATACATCCAAAAGATGTATCGCGCCAAAGCCCGTCGGCGACTCGATAACGTCAACTCCGTCATTGTTAAGTATACTTGAAAGCTGCTCGCATTCATTGTGGTTGGCATCAATGAACATCACGCGTTCAATTCCGTGTTTTTTCCAGAAATCAACGTCGCTGGCTTCAACTACCTGAAGTCTTAAGTTGATTATGAATGTACTTCCCTTGCCCTCTTCACTCTCAACTCTTATGGTTCCGCCCATAAGATCCACAAGATTCTTGGTTATGGCAAGTCCAAGTCCGGTTCCCTGGATTCCTCTTATAGTATCTTTATCTTCTCTTGAGAATGCCTCAAAAATCTTATCCTTGTATTCGGGCTTCATGCCGATTCCGGTGTCTTTTATCGTGAACTTGACGTTCTGGAATCCCTCTGAGGTTGACGGAGATTCATTTATCGTAAATTCTATTCTTCCGCCCTCAGGAGTATATTTTACCGCATTTCCAAGGACATTTATAAGTATTTCGTTTATCTTCTGCTTATCACCTATGAATATGTCGTGCTCCATATCCGTTACTTTAACGACATACTCAAGGTTCTTGGCCTTTGCCTGGAACATGATGACAGAATTGATCTCCTCAAGCAAAAGACCAAGTGCCATTTCTTTGTTATAAAGCGTCGTTCTTCCGCTCTCGATCTTACTCATATCGAGAACATCGTTAAGAAGAGTAAGAAGGTTCTGCGACGCAAGAGTTATCTTATTCGTATATTCGCGTACCTTATCGGGCTCATCATAATGCTTGTCGAGAAGGAGATTAAATCCTATGATCGCATTCATAGGTGTTCTGAAATCATGCGACATATTCGCAAGGAAGTTCGTCTTTGCTTTGTTTGCTGTCTCTGCGGCGCTGAGCGCTTCCTGAAGCTGATGGTTACGCTTTATCTCCTGCGTTCTGTCATAGAGCGCAACGGCAAGTCTTCTTCCCTTGTCGTCTATTGTACAAACAACGGCTCCTCTGTAATACAAGAGCTCACCGGTATTAAGATTTTCAAATCTGATCTCGTCAATAAGCTCGGCTCTTGTTGTCTTAAAACATCTTTCGAGTATCGCTCCGAGTCTTTCTTCTTCGCCCTCGCACTGGGCCTTTGTAAGAACTCTGATATCTTCCTTAAGCTCTTTAAGCGGAACACCCAGAATTGCCTCCGCATTGGCGGTTATGAACTCTGCGGAGAAAGTCTTTTCAGTTATGATCGCAAGAATATCGTTGTTCTTTTCAACCACGTAATCAAACAACCACTCTCTGTAATGAATATCGTTCTCTTTTTTCAAAAGATCCCTTTCATTACGTGAGTTGATCTCGCTCATCATATGCTTTAGCTGCATAGCCATGTCGCTCATGGAGTCGTATAGCTGATGGATCTCATCCTTACCTTTATCTTCTATTCCGATCTCAAAATCTCCGCGCTTGATATCCTCGGCGATAACATTCAGGTTCTCGATTCTTGAGCACAGCCAGTTAGAGAATACGGAAGCCGCAAGATAACCCAGGATAAAAAGAACTATCGCGATGATAAAGTCGCTCTCCAAAAGGACAAAAACGTCCGCAACAAGCTCGTTTCTGTCCACATAGTAGTACAGCTTCCATATATTGTTCAGACTTTCGTCTTTCATGAGGAAATAGTTGCGACCTTCGATAAAATCTCGGTTATCTTCACCTTTTCCCTTGAAGATATCCTGCGTGATCTTCTTATCAAGCGCTTCGTCCTTGAGCTTTTTTTGAGAAATGATCTCCTTGTTGTCTCCGACGATCAGGATTCCGTTATCAAGATACGCGCTCTGCGTAGCAACGGAAAAGAAATGTTCTTTATTGATCTTAAGAACAACCATTCCGATCACTTTTGATGTTGTCTCGGCATCAAGAAGGGAATTGATGATATATACGTTGCCGTTTCTGTCAGTGACCCACTGCGCACCCTTTTGATTCTTACAGCGCGTATACCAATCCTGTTCATTTCTTGTTGTGGGTCTTTTAAGGAAATCACCGATCGAATCTCTCGGGATATTTTCGGAGTAGATAGTGATGTCGTCTATACTCTCATCACTGCTTCTGTAATACCAGATAAGTGGCTCGATGTTGCCCTTTAGCTGCTCAGTAAGTGTATATGGATCCGCATCCGCGTAATCAAGCGCCCTTCTAAAGCCCTCTTCATATGAAAAGAACTTGATCACATCGGTCTCTCTTTTTGCATTGTTTTCTATTCCGTAGGAAATAACATCGATACTGCCCTGCATTGCTGCCTGCGTCTGGGCTTTTAGATTATTGCTGGAAACTATATATGCATATATTCCCAAAATGGCAATAGGAATGACTATGAGGGTCGCGAATATGATCCTCATCTGCGCTTTTATACTGTGAAGCCTGCTTTTCTTCGTCTCATTTTCCATATAAATGTCCCGTCTATTCTCTTCCACTTGCTATGGCTTGTACTTTTATATCAAGTTTTTTCATTGCTTCTTCCAAGTTTTCTTTTTTCAGAAGAACCTGTTGAAGCTCCTCTCCAAACGCAACTTTCACTTCTCTGCTGTTGTCTCCCCAATCGTTATAGGGAAAGAACATAAAATTATCCAATACGTCTTTTATCTCATCAAATTCTTTTGGCACACCGAAATCCACATCCGTAAGATATGTCTTGCTTCCCGGACTGTCTCTCCAAAGCGCCTTCTGACCGTCGTAGCTTGCAAGAGCCTTTACTATCCTTACCGATTCCTCCGCATGCTCGCCGTACTTATTGACCGCTATTCCCGTGTCACAGCCGCCTACAATAACCGGTATGTTTCCGCTTGTACTTCCGTAAGGCATCGTTCCGATGTTCATTTTCGGACAAAGCGACTTTATATAGTTGTAATCTTCCGGTCCCGCAACAAGAAAAACGCTCTTTCCTTCCGCAAATTCATGGATCGCCGCATCCATATCGAATAGATATAAGTCGGAAGACAACGCATTGTGATCGATCATCTTTTCCCAGTCTATAAGGTACGGATACAGTTCTTCATAAAAAGAGGCACTTCCACTCCTAATCCTTAACCCAAAAGAACGACCCTCCGGGGTATTGAAATATCCGTCTGCCAAAAGAGCCAGCGCACAATTCGAAAGCCGTTCTCCGTCCTTAAGCCCCGAAGAAATAGCTCTTCCGGATCTGAAGCTGTTGATGTGATCACATATGTCCAGAAAACTATCATATGACGTCGGCATCGTCAGACCGTATTCTTCATACAGATCTTTGTTGTAGTAGAAACATTCATAAATACTCACGCTAGGTACGGCGTAAATACTATCCCTGAAAGCAAACGCATATCTGGCTTCCCCGTCAAACGAGTAACACGCATCGGTAACCGGTACAAGATATCCCGCTCTTGCATATTTGCTTGTCATCTTCTGCGTAACAAAGATAATATCCGCTGCCCCGTTGTATGAGAGCTGCGAATCTATCACAGATTCATAATTATCCCTCTGGATATATTCAAATTGGATGGTATACTCCGGAAATGTTTCGGCGAGATACGCCTTAAGATTGATCAGGTAAGGTTCTTTCTGCCAACACGCAATCCGAATAACGCCTCCGGATTTATCCGTAAGCGTACTTTCAACCTGCCCGTTCTCGGCACTGTCTTCCTTGCCCGTTGACGAAATTGTTTTGCTCATCTCGTCGGAACCGGAACCATCTTGGTTTATGTCTGCTTCGCCGCAGCCGCATAGTCCCCCCGAAAAAACAAGCAATAACGTCAAGATACATACTAAGATATAGGATAACTTACTGCGCCTCATACTTCCCTCATAAGATAAGCTCAAAGTATTATCTCAACAATATCTTATTTACTTCTCCTGCATAAAGAATATGATAATCTTCGTCTTTATACAGCTTTTCTATTATTTCTTTATCAACAAAACAATCTTTTTCAAATCCCTGCTTGTAGATAACCTTACAGGTTATGACTTCTTTTGCTTCATCGATAAATGGAATTCCGTCGTCATAATTGACGTTAAGTCTTGCCCCCGCAAGCTTATCCTCATCCCTGCCCGATACCATACCAAGGTATTTGAGCGCTCCTCTGTATGCCTCCTGATCCATAAAGCTTATAGAATACTCTCCGGATTCATCGAGACATTCTCTTGTATACCTGCTCTTTCTGACAAATATAAAGGTGACTCTTTTGTTCCAAACATAGCCTACACCGCCCCATTCAGCGGATACTGCATTGACCTTCCCGTCCTTAAGTGAGGTTATTATTATCTTCTCACCAACAAATCGATACGGGCCGTTTTCGATGTCTTCCGGGTTAACCGGCTGGAATACATGCATAGATACCTCCTATCCGGAAATACTGCTTAAAAATCCCTTATCTTATCGTCGTCTGTCAGTCCAGTATTTTCGATATTTTTTATCGTTACACCGTAACTAAAATCATCGCTTACTTTAATAGTAACATGGTCTCCTACCCTATGTCCAAGTAATTGTTTACCCAATGGAGACTCTATACTTATGAGACCTTTTAATGAATTTTGTCTCATTGTTGTCACTATTTTATATTTCTCTTCCGATTTATCTTCATCAAGTACCACGGTAACGGATTTATTCATTCCGACCTGGTCTTCCTTGCTGTTGTCGTCTATAACTTTGGCAGTTTTTATCATCCTTTCAAGGAATCTTATTCTGCTCTCATTCTGATTTTTTGCCTTCTTTGCAGCGTAGTATTCAAAATTTTCGGAAAGATCGCCCTGTGCTCTGGCTTCTTTGACATGTTCAAGGAGCTCTTTTCTGACAACAACCTTGCGGTGCTCGATCTCTCTTTCCATGTCCTCTATATCTTTTCTGGTCAATTCGTTGTTCACGTACTTTTCCCCCTTAAATGGAAAAACAGGCGAAGCTGTGGGCTTCGCCTGCTGTAATAATTCTTAGTAAGATCAAGCCTTTCCAACTGATCCGAAGAGTTCCATCTTCTCCTTAACTGTAGCCTTGATAGCCTCAGCACCGGGAGCAAGAAGCTTACGAGGGTCAAATCCCTTACCTTCAAGATCCTTACCTGCTTCAACATACTTACGTGTTGCATCAGCGAATGAAAGCTGGCACTCTGTATTAACGTTGATCTTGGAAACACCAAGTGTGATTGCCTTCTTGATCATGTCTGCAGGGATACCTGTACCGCCGTGAAGAACGAGAGGCATAACACCTGTCTTCTGCTGAATAGCATCAAGAACGTCGAATCTAAGTCCCGGCCATCCCTCAGGATACTTACCATGGATGTTACCGATACCTGCAGCGAGCATATCTACGCCGAGATCAGCAATTCTCTTGCACTCCTCGGGATCAGCACACTCACCCATTCCTACTACGCCGTCTTCCTCGCCGCCGATTGAACCAACCTCAGCCTCGATTGAAAGACCAAGCTGATGAGAAACGTTAACGAGCTCTGATGTCTTGGCAACGTTCTCTTCGATGTCATAGTGTGAACCATCAAACATGATTGATGTGAATCCTGCCTGGATGCACTTGTAACATCCGTCATATGTACCGTGGTCTAAGTGAAGAGCTACGGGAACAGTGATTCCAAGGTTCTTGTCCATCTCTCTAACCATAGCAGCTACTGTGCTGAAGCCTGTCATATACTTACCTGCACCCTCAGATACACCGAGGATAACGGGTGAATTAAGCTCCTGAGCTGTTAAAAGAACTGACTTTGTCCACTCAAGGTTGTTGATGTTGAACTGTCCTACTGCGTAGTGACCTTCTTTTGCTTTTACAAGCATGTCTTTTGCGGATACTAACATAGTTTTTCTCCTTATTAAATTTATTTATTTTTTGTGGACACACTTATTTTACGTTCCTGTGCCCGAATAAACGACTAAGACTATTATATACTGACCGTCGCCAAAAATAAAGTTAAACCTTTCACAATCAGTCAAATTCGATGAAGTTGTCAGCCCAGAATTCTTCTGATGTTACAGGCGATGTGCTATCATACCTAAGCACCGTTCCTGACTTCCTGGATAACGTCACCGTAAGAATGCCGTCTTTAGCCCTTTCCTGACCCGAGCCGACAATGAAGCCCAAACTGTCCGTCCGGATCATGTTGGAAAGCGCTGCATCAGCGGGCATTCCCGTAGGAGTAATATCTATCTCTTTAGTCACTTCAAAATCGTTGTTGTTAATGATCACGATAGATACAGCCGCTCTGTTGAATCGTCCGTATGCAATGAAGTTGGTATCGGCATAAAGCTCTTTTATAGATCCAAGCTTAAGTTCCGAACAGCTCTTGTGAATTTTTATCATCTGCTTGTGGAATTCAAGCATTTCCATATCCTCTTTTCCCCAAGGATATGTTCTTCTGTTATCCGGATCCGTAAATCCGCAAAGTCCTGCCTCGTCGCCGTAGTATAAAGTCGGTGAACCGGGCCATGTCATCTGTATCATGACTGCCTCTCTCATAACGGGTTTACTGATACCTGTATCAGCGGATGAAGCCATGAGCGTATTGCTCCTTCCGACCTTCTGACTGGTCCTTGTAAGGAATCTTGAATGGTCGTGGTTGGAGAGCTGATTCATCGCGGTATATAAGGAAGGCATGCTGAAATTCTCGCCGCCCGCATATAACATGGTGTCAAAAAACTCTCTGGCGTTGCCTACTCTTATCGGCATAAACTTGTCGCTGTGCTTGTCCATTCCGGTAAGAAACCAGGTCACGGGTTCCATGAATGCATCGTAATTCATTACGGTATCCCACTCATCGCCCATCATCCAATCTCTTGAAGGACCGTATTGTTCAGCTATGATGATGGCGTTAGGATTGGCTTTTTTGACCTCTTCTCTGAATCTTTTCCAGAAATGATGATTATACTCCGGAGAATGGCCAAGATCAGCTGCCACGTCAAGTCTCCAGCCGTCTGCATTGTACGGTGCGGACACCCATTTTCTTCCTATACCGAGAATATAGTCTTCAAGCTCTCTTGATCCCTCGTAATTAAGCTTAGGAAGCGTATCGTAGCCCCACCATCCGTCATAATCGCCGTTGTTGGGCCAGCTTCCGCCGTTAAATGAAAAGTAATCATGATACGGGCTGCTCTCATCGATATATGCGCCCTTTTCATAACCTTTTTTATTCTCATATATGCGCTCTCTGTCGAGCCACTTATTAAACGAACCGCAGTGATTGAACACTCCGTCAAGGATTATCTTGATCTTTCTTGCATGCGCCTCTTTTACAAGCTTGGCAAAAAGCTCATCACTTGCTTCTAAATTCTTTTTACTTGTAACTCTGCTTATATATTTGGTCGCATGAGTATTATCCATGTCATGCTTATCAAGGACTTCTCCGCCATCTTCAACGATCACTCCAAAGTGAGGATCGATATGATCGTAGTCCTGAATATCATATTTATGACTGGAAGGAGATACAAAAAGAGGATTGAAATAAATCGCCTCTATTCCGAGGTCCTTAAGATAATCAAGCTTATCTATAACGCCCTGAAGGTCGCCTCCGTAGAACTTGGCATAATCATGCTCCGCGTCGGGATATGCCTCCCACTTATCTTCATGTACGACGTTCTTGCCGTTATAAGAATATTCATTGGTTAGAACATCGTTACTCTTATCGCCGTTGTTGAATCTCTCAACAAAAATCTGGTACATAACGGCGCCCTTGGCCCACTTGGGAGTCATAAAGCCCGGATATACTCTAAAGAGCATGCTGTCCATGATATCATTTACAACACCTCTTTTATCATAGCGATAAAAGCTTCCGTCTTTTCCTCTGATCTCAAAATAATAATCTATCGGTTCTGTTCCCGCACTAATGGAAACATCATAGTAATCAAAATCATCCGCTGTCTCGGAAAGCTTCATCTTGTATCTCTCTTTGCGAAGCACAAGAGTTATCTCTTCAGCATCTCCCGCAGCGCAGCGAAATCTGATATCCGTTGTTCTGTTTTTATCCGGTTCGGCAGGCCTTAAATAATCCAAGGTCATGTCGTGGAATAATAGTTTTGTGTTCATATGTTTTTCCTTGAAATGGAATATTGAGCATCTATGAAAAATCCCATAAATGCAAAAAAGACAGCGGGGAAGCTGTCTTTTTTAGAGAAGGTATTTCTTTCTTATGGGGTATAGCAAAAAACTATATAATGTATTGGGGGGTTACGCATATTATACTAACATCCACCCAACCCCGCGTAAAGACTAATACTTCACAAATTTGTCAAAAGCAGCTATGGTTTTTTGTGCATGTTGCACAATTAAATTTCTATATTTACTTCGCACTGAGAATCATGTCCTTCAAAAAGAGCTTCGAACTCTTCGCGTCCGATCTTCTCCTTCTCTATAAGCAGCTCTGCGCTTGAATGAAGGATATCCTCATACTTAAGTATGATCTCTTTTGCTCTGGAATAACACTTGTCTATTATAGTCTTTACTTCTTTGTCTATCTCACCTGACATAAGCTCACTGTGCTTCTTGTTGTGTGAGATGTCATAGCCGATAAATACATCTTCCTCGTTCTCATCGTAATTGATAAGTCCGATCTTGCTTGACATACCGTACTTGGTAACCATGCTTCTTGCTTCGCTTGTAGCTTTGCCGATATCGCTCACGGCACCTGTTGTAATGTCGCCGAAGATGATCTCCTCAGCGATTCTTCCGCCGAGCGCAACCATTATATCCTGAAGCATTCTGCTCTTTGTTATGTGCATGTCATCGTTCTCGGAAAGAGGCATTGTATATCCTGCTGCCCCTACGCCTGTAGGAATAACAGAAATTGTATGAACAGGTCCGACATCGGGAAGGACATGGAAGAGGATAGCATGTCCGGCCTCATGATAAGCTGTTATCTTCTTATCCTTGTCGGTGATTATCCTGCTTCGTTTCTCGGTTCCGATACCAACCTGAGTAAATGCTCTGTTTACATCTGCCTGATCGATATATGCTCTGCTGTCTACTGCAGCGTTGATCGCTGCTTCGTTAAGAAGGTTCTCAAGATCCGCTCCGGTAAAGCCTGCGGTTGTTCTTGCAAGTCCCTTGAGATCGACGTCACTTCCGAGAGGCTTATTCTTGGAATGAACCTTAAGGATCGCTTCTCTTTCTCCTACGTCGGGTCTTGTAACCGTTATCTTTCTGTCAAATCTTCCGGGTCTAAGAATAGCGGGATCAAGGATGTCAACTCTGTTAGTTGCAGCCATAACGATAATACCCTCGTTGACACCAAAGCCGTCCATCTCAACCAACATCTGGTTAAGTGTCTGTTCTCTCTCATCGTGGCCGCCGCCCATACCTGTTCCGCGGCGTCTTGCTACCGCGTCAATCTCGTCTATAAATATGATACAAGGTGCATTCTTCTTGGCTTCACCAAAAAGATCTCTTACTCTTGATGCACCGACTCCGACAAACATCTCTACAAAGTCCGAACCTGAAATACTAAAGAACGGAACTCCGGCTTCACCGGCAACCGCTCTTGCAAGGAGAGTCTTACCTGTTCCCGGTGCACCTTCCAAAAGTACGCCTTTGGGAATTCTCGCTCCAACCTTGGTGAATTTCTCGGGTGCTTTCAAAAACTGAATGATCTCATGAAGCTGTTCTTTTTCTTCGTTAAGTCCGGCTACGTCCGAAAGTCTCGTTTTATTTTCTTCCGCTACGGAAAGCTTTGCTCTGCTCTTTCCAAAGTTCATCATTCGGCTGTTGCCCGCATTTCCGGCCTGCATATTGCTGATCATGGAAAATACAAATACCATGACGATAAGTCCGACTATAACGGGAACTATTCCGTTTATAAGAATGTTCTCTGAAGGAATATCTTTTACCTCAACACGGATATCCTTCCCCATAACGATATTCTCAACTTCGGTTACATCGGTAGTATAAAATGATTTGTCATTACTTCCGTTGTTAAAGCTTACTCTTACAGAACCTGTGGGCGTCTCTGCGTTGGGTAATATCTCAACATATTCGACCTTTCCCGCTTCAACATCCTGTACAAACTCATTTCTTGAATATGCGCCGTCTTCTTTTGATAAAAATGACCTTCCATACTCCAGGAATACCACGGCCACCAGTAAAATGACCACAAAAATAAAAATAGGATTATAGCTTCTGTTTCGATTCAAATTATTTAATCCCCCTTGGATAACTTTTTGGTACGTTGTTCATCAGTTGAACTCAACGACACCGATATATGGAAGGTTACGATATCTCTGATCGTAATCAAGGCCGTATCCTACAACAAATTCATCGGGAATCTCAAATCCCGTATAATCAACCTTTACATCAGTAACTCTTCTCTCAGGCTTATCAAGAAGCGTGCAAAGCTTGATGCTTGCAGGGCCTCTGTCTCCGAGCATTTTTATAAGATATGACAGTGTCCTTCCCGAATCAACGATATCCTCAACGATGAGCACGTGTCTGTCCTTAAGAGGCTCATCAAGGTCCTTTACTATCTTTACAACTCCGCTTGATTTTGTTGCGCTTCCGTAGCTTGATGCAGACATAAAGTCCATGGTTACGGGAATCGTGATGCGCTTAGCAAGCTCGCACATGAAAAATACGCCGCCTTTAAGCACGCATACAAGATGCACCGTCTCTCCTTCGTAATCTCTGCTGATAGCTTCTCCAAGCTCTTTGATCCTCTTATCAACTTCTTCTTCCGTCAATAATACTCGAACTGATTCAGCCACTGTTTTTTCCTCCACAAATAATATTTATAGCCAAAATACTTTCTGTATCTTCACTTATCTTAGCTCTGCTGCTCATTCTGTAGCCCGGGATCCAAAGAACATGATCTCCGTCCGCCAGAACATAGAGTTTATCCCGCTCATCCAAAGGAATCTTCACATCCGTCATAAACTTGGACAGCATCTTTTTGCAATCCTTGCCATCCATATCAATATATATGTAATCATCTTTTCTTCTGTGTCTAAAAACGGTTGTCTGTATTCTATCACAATCAAACCATTTCGTATATGTATCTGACGGAATAGCGTCCTTCGTCGCTCCCTTTATTATAGCGGCATTTACGGTGCCTAGCCCCGGAACCTCAAATGTCTTATTTTCGCTGCCAAGCTCATCTAAGGGAAGCTCGATTTCTTTTTCCTCGTCAAAAGAGCTTTCTAAATCCCGCTCATTCTTTTTACTGATAATAAGTTTATTATACTGCCTTATTGCGGTAATCATATACGGAAAATCTTTTCTTTTTGTTCCGTTCGTTTCATCCATAAGAGACATGATCGCATCAACATGCGCTGCGGTAATGTCCTTCCTGCTTGGAGTCAGCTGCTCAAAGCACTTAAGGATCACGTTCTCTTTGATCACCTTGGGTAACTCTTTTAGCTTGTTTAGATCAAGCTCTGCCTTATCCTTGTCACATGTGACTTCCTTTTCAAAAAAGTCAGCGGCAACGCTTCTTATATACTCATCCGCCTCGGCGAATCTCTCGGCGGCTTTGCTCAGATTCTCTGCCGATCCTTCATTTATCTCTTTTTCCATATAGGGAATAAGGACGTTTCTTATCTTATTTCTTGTATGGATATTCTCTTCATTGGTGGAATCCGTACAATACGAAAGCTCTTTTTCCTTGAGATAATCCTCGATCTCCTGCCTGGAAACCACAAGAAGCGGTCTGATTACATCGTCTCTCTTTGGTCTTATCGAGCCCGCGCCGTGAAGGCCGCTTCCTCGAAGTAGATTATGCAAAAGAGTTTCCGCCGCATCGTTACTGTGATGAGCGACCGCGATCTTGGTGGCACCGACACGTTCTTTGTAAGTGCTAAAAGCTTCGTATCTTATCTTCCTGCCCGCTTCCTCTTCCGTGAGCTTATTTTCTTTGGCATACCGGGGCACGTTCTCTTCAACAAGAATGTACTCGATGCCCCTTTCCTTACAGAAGTCTCGGGTAAAAGAGACATCGTCTGCGGCATCTTCTCTGATGCCGTGATTAACGTGAAGCGCGGCGATCTCTATTCCTAAAAGCTTTCTGAGCTCATATAAAACCGTGATAAGCGCAGTTGAGTCCGCACCGCCCGAAAACCCGACAAGTACCTTGTCGGATGAGTTCAAAAGCTCTTCTCTTCTTATGAAGTTAAGTACTTTGTTTTCAAACCCGTTCATAATCCTCTCAACCGTTTGCTTCCATAACCATCACGAAGTAAATCCTTTTCCCATGATAGAAACAGCGCAGACACATACGTAATCCGTACCGATGTCTGCGCTGCATTACACAAGAATAACTTACTTATCTTCATTCCTAAAGATAATCTCACCGGGATACACAAGTCCCAATTTGTCCTTAGCCGTATCCTCTATATATTTACGTGTATGCGTATATCTCTCAAAATCAGCGATTTCTTCACTTCTGAGCTGCTCTGCCTCGATCTGTGCCTTGAGATTTTCCTCCTTGGCTTGTAGATCGGCGGCCTTGCGCATAAGTCCAACGCTCTTGACCGAAACTACGGTCACGAGAATAAGAACCACGATGCTGGCCCAGGCAATTCCTGCTCTGTTTTGAAAACGCCTCCTCTTATAGCGTGCTCTTGCTGCCATCTAAAATTACCCCAATCAATAATGTTGCTTTATACCTATATTTACATTCTAATACAAGCGGTAAAAGCCTGTCAAATGTATCGATACAAATTTGTAACATCCTCTTTGTGCACTGTTTCCTGCACATCCAGAACCTCAACGCTCACATCCTTATTACCAAAGCCGATTGTGATCTTATCTCCTACCTTAACATCAGTAGATGCCTTGGCCGGACGACCGTTAATCTGTACTCTTCCTGCATCACAGGCCTCGTTGGCAACAGTACGCCTTTTTATAAGTCTGGTTACTTTTAAATATTTATCAAGTCTCATCTTTCTCTCCCGATGCAGTGTTTGCCGCATCACTGTTGTCTTTTTTATCTTTTGGATTGTCGGATTCGCTGTTATCTTTGCCATCCTCATCCTGCTTGTTTGTCTTTCCGCCTGAATTTGAAGGATCTGTAGCCTCTTCTTTGACGGACTCCGTTTTATCTTTTCCTGCTGAATCGGATTTGGCAGTTGTAGCTGTCGTTCCCGAATCATCCTTCTTATCTGTTGATGCCGTTGTAGACGAGTCACTAGGCTTAGCCGTTGTAGCCTTATTGGCGGAATCATCCGTTGTCTTATCTTTGGAAGCATCGGCAGGCTTTTCTGTGGAAGCCTTGGTCGCTGCATCCGAAGGCTTATCGGACTTCTCTTCTTTATCCGATTCTTTTTCTTCTTTCTTAAGATCCGGGAACTTATAAAAAGCATTGTCCTCCGAATCATCGATGTTTACTCTATAGCTCTTGGTCTTATAGCCATCTCTTCTGAGAGTAACTTCATGTGTTCCCGAAACCTTGGTAAAGCTTGCGGGCGTCATTCCGATATAGCTTCCGTCGAAATAAACCTCTGTATCTTCAGGCTCTTCAACGTATATCTTATATCCTTCAATAACCCTGTCCTTAGCTTTCGGTTTATCGCTATTTGCGCTGACTGTGGCAACACTCGCAGCGGCAGAGCTCTTCGGAATTGTTGCAACCGATGCGGAAGATGAAGAACTCTTGTCTTTCTTGTTGGTAGAACTATAATCTGAAGCCGCAGATGAAGATTTGCCAGGTGATCCGGAATCCTCTTTTTCAAGCTCTATCTGAACAACAGACTTGGCAGTTCCGACTTTGAGATATCTGTTCTGCGTAATGTATCCGTCAGCCATGATCTTCAGATTATGATATCCGTAACGGATAGAAACCGGAACATCAGTAAGCTGCTTCTCGCCGTCGACAAACACTTCCGCTTCACTTGGCGTGATCTCAAATGTAACAAGACCTTCCTTTGGTTTGGATATGGTAATGTCGCTGGTGTCTACCACTGTTTCCTTATTTCTGCTTATGCTTACCTTGGACTGATAGTTGGCGCCGTTTCCAAGTATCTGAAGATTATACTCACCCTCCGGTGCGCTCAGCATCATATTCGGAGATATCTTGTAGATTACTTCGTTATCAAGCTCAAGCCATGCTCCCACAAGACTTCTGTCCTCAACCGTATCGGAAGAAAGGCTCACATAGCCGTGACCGCTTGTAACAACAACGCTGTAAATGTCATCGTCAACGCCATATACCTTGATCTTGTCTGTACCAAGGACATCCTCGGCAAGAGCCGGCTCTCCCTCGGCCATAACAAGGGTCCTAGCATCCATATTATAGAGCTCACCCTTAACCTTAGCCGTCTTATCCGCTCTTACAAGCTCATGATCTCTTGTATCATTTATAGACCACGCATCCTTGGCGACAACCAGGGAAGTTATATGCTTGGTACTCTTAAGGAACTTAACGTCGACAACCTCTCCGACCTCCAAAAGACTCGGAGAAAGCGGAGCTTCCCAAGCATCATACATCATGCTGGTGTTGTCATAATCAAGTGTATAGGTCTTTCCCGTTGAATGATTTCTGAATCTGATCTTCTTGGCGTCAAGATCTATATCCCTTATGGCAGCTTTATCCGCGCTGTCATACTTACCTATCATCGATATGCTTATCTTCTTATTGGTAGTAGCATATGCTTCTGCCCCCGGCACATTAGGGGTTAACATGGCAAAAGAAATTGCTACTGCCAGGACCGTTTTAATTATCCGATGATTTCTTTTCATGATCTACTCCTTGCTCATGCTCCTTCATGAATACATTTTTTAGGCGCTCCGGCTCTAAAAGATACTCTTTGGTGTTATGCGCAGGTTCATCAATGACATCCTTAAGCATCGCATTTAAAATATCGCCTATCTGCTTGCCGGGAGCTATTCCGAGACTAATAAGCTCTTTTCCCCCGACAGCAAGCTGCTTAAGTGTCACGCAATCATTCTCTTTTTTTATTTTATCATAAAGAACTCTTATATCCTTAAGTGCTTGCAACTTCTCTTTTTGATAATAAGAACTCTGTGCCATTGTGTCGGCATATTTTACGTCGAGAAGAAGCGGAAAATCCTCTACTCCCACTCTGTTCATGGCTCTTCTGACGCTCCTTGGTTCCGCGGGGAATCTGTCGTCGTGATATTTGATCAGATTGCAGACTCTGTCCATTGTATCTCTGTCAAACTTAAGTCTTCTGAAGATATCATGTGCCATATCGGCTCCGAGAGACGCATGTCCGTGAAAATGGTCTATTCCGGCTTCGTCCGTCGTTTTCGTTTCGGGCTTACCTATATCATGAAGAAGCATGGAAAGTCTAAGCACTTTATCGGCTCTTACATGTTCCAACGCTTTAACTGTATGTGTTCCGACATCGTATAAATGATGCGGATTGTTCTGCTTTGTTTTCATGCAGGCATCGAATTCGGGAAGTATAACCTTGGTGATCCCAAGTTCATATAGATCCATGAATTTTTCGGGATGATCCGATTCAAGAAGCTTGATAAGCTCAACCTGCACTCTCTCTGCGCTTATCTTTTTTAACGTAGGCGCAAGCTCTTTAATTGCTTCCTCAGTCTCTTTTTCAATAGAATAATCAAGCTGAGCGGAGAATCTGACTGCTCTCATTATTCTGAGTGCGTCCTCTGAAAAACGTTCGTGAGCATTTCCGACACATCTTATGAGTTTATTATTAAGGTCTTCGACTCCGCCAAATCTGTCGATAAGCCCCTCTTCTTCGTTGTAGGCCATCGCATTTATCGTGAAATCTCGCCTTCTCATGTCTTCGGTGAGATTCTTGGTAAAAGTAACTTCGCTTGGATGTCTGCTGTCTTCGTACTTTCCGTCTATACGATATGTGGTGACTTCATAACCCTCTTTTCCCATCATTACCGTAACGGTTCCGTGCTCTATTCCCGTATCTATAGTTCTTCTGAAAAGCTTCTTGGTATCCTGAGGAAGTGCATTGGTAGTGATATCCCAATCCATCGGCTCTCTTCCAAGAAGTGCATCTCTCACACAACCACCGACGATATAGGCCTCAAATCCCGCCTCGTGCATGGTGTCCAATATCTTTTTTGCATTTTCCGGCATTCTAATAATCATATTCTCATAATAGCCCAAAGACCGATACTTGTGAAGAATTGTCTAGGAATTTTCTTTCTCAGGTTATATACTAATGTTAATGATATTATGAGGGTTTAAATATGAAATTCAGAAAAAACACCAGGTTTGTCGCTATACTTTTGCTTGCGATATTTTTTCTTTTAATAATGGCGCTTTTAAAGGTTATAGATAATTCCTACTCTTACAGCTCATCTCTTACTACTCTTGAGGACAGATGGACTGTTTCTTTAAATGACGATGTTTTGAAAACGTCGTCCGTTCTTCATGAAGTAAATATTCCCGTGATCAATGAAGGTGATTCTCTTGTGCTTACAAGAACCATCCCGTATATTTCAGGCAACTCCTGCTGCCTTTACTTTTTCACCAAGCATGCGACCGTAGATGTTTATGTCGGAAAAGATCTTATCTATTCTTACGGACGTGATATATACGAGAAATACCGCGAATGCCCCGACAGATTCAACTGTGTTTCTCTTACCGGTTCTCACTCCGGGAACCGCTTAAAGGTTGTTCTTACCGGAACAAGAAGAGCTTCCTTTTCTTCGCTTTCAGAGTTCATTCTTGGCAGCAGAGTAGATATTCTTTCATATCATCTTTTACAAAACTCGGTAAGTATTTTCTCGGGCATCTTCTTATCTGTGCTCGGACTTATACTTATCATTATTTCTCCGTACATGTACATATATCACGACAGAGAGCTCAGGCTCTTTTTCAGTGGACTTACTTCATTTTTGCTCGGCCTGTTTATTCTTGGACAGTACGGACTTATCGACATGCTGATCAATAATCCGCATGCCAATTCCGTCGCCGAGTACGTGTCTTTTGTATGTATCCCGATCTCCATAACGGGATATCTGTTTTCGGTATTCCCAAAAAGGAGCAGACCTCTGTTTCAGCTTATGTTCTTGTATAACATTGCTTTCTTTATTGTTCTTTTTATTCTGAACAATCACAATATCCTTAAGTTTTCGGATGTGACAACATATATTCAGGGTTCGATCATTATTCAGAGTATTATCGCGATCATTCTTATGTACAGGGAACGAGAACATTTCTTTACTTCCGACGATCACAACACGACTTCGGATCTCTTTTTCATACTGGGACTGCTCGCATTCATGATCTTCGCGATCTCCGATATATTTGTTTACGATTATCACAAATATAAGAGTAACTCCGGAAACATCTTCCTCTACGGAAGCGGCTTTACTTTCGGTGCGCTCTTGTTTGTATCTTGTCTTATCATCAGTTATCTTTTCTACAGCATATACAACAACAATTATGCTTCAATGAAAAGACAGATGGTTGACCTTGCTTATACCGATCCTCTGACAGGACTTGCCAACAGAGCAAGATGTGAGCAGATAATGCAGGTTATTTCAAATGAGCACAGCCTTTACACAATATTCAGTATCGATCTGAATAAGCTTAAAGTTGTCAACGACACTTACGGCCACCACGAGGGCGACCGCCTTCTAATGGGCTTTTCGACAATACTTACCAACTGTTTCTGGGATGCAAATCTTATCGGAAGAATGGGCGGCGATGAATTTATCGTTATTCTTCTTGATGAGCAGGCTTCTCACTGTACCAAGAGAATTCATGAATTCTATGCTCTTTTGTCCGAATGGAACAGGAAAGAGCAGGTGTTCCAATACAGCGCTTCGTATGGCTATGCCTACAGCTACGAGGTTCCCAACAGTTCAGCTCAGGAAGTTTACATGCTTGCGGATTCACGTATGTACGAGATGAAGAAAGAGCATCAGCAAAACAAGGAAATGGGGGTGCCGTTCCATGCGTAAAACAGTTACTTTCATAGGAATATCCACCCTTTTCATCGTATTGCTCTTCTCGGCGTTTTTCACTTTGCTTCGCTTTGAAACGCAATATCCTCTGTATTCGCTGGAAAAAGGCTGGGTTGCAACCTACAGAAATCAGCAATATCTCAATACCGAATTGGGAGCTCTCAGCGATCAGATAGGTGTTTCTTTTTCGCGAGGAGACAAGATCACGTTGACACTTCCAAAGCTGCTTAAGTCTTGCGAAGCTCCGTTCCCTTATCTTATTTTCAAGACCGAATGCTGTTCCTATGAGGTCTTCCTCGACGGCAAGCTTATCGCCTATGAAGGACTCGACGCGGTAGCAAACGGCTCCTACATCGGAAACGGATACAATATTGTTCCTCTTGAACCTGATTATGTGGGCAAAAAACTCTCCATAAACCTCTACGTAACCGAGAACAACACAAAGGCAAACGTAGTAAACATGATGATGGGAGATTTTGACGACCTATACAGAAACCTTATGTATACGGCAACTTTTCCTCTGATAACGGGTATCTTCCTTATCGTTTTCGGTCACATCTTCCTGCTTATCTCACTTGTTTTCTACATGAGATCGTCAGATGTGTTCAATCAGATCGTATGCTCGATTATAGGTATTTTGCTTGGTTTATGGCTGCTCACGGAATTTGACTGCTTCACTTTCCTTTTGGACAAAGCGACGGCAACCTTCATCGGGTACTCCGCTCTGTATTTGCTTGTTCCGACTATTTATTCACTTATATACAGCCTGCACAAGCGCTATGACGGACTTGTCCTTTCGATAATGGGATACGGTTCGCTGGCTTTCAGCTTCCTGTTCATTGCGCTTCACCTTACGGACAAGGTTCATATTCACCACTTTATCATCCCTTATTATTTACTTGCGTTGATAAGCTTCTTGTTCCTTGTCGTTTATGACTTTATTGATTTTAAATCCAAATCCAAGAATCCTACTACTCAGATACTTATGTTTGGATTGACGCTTCTTTCGATATCGCTGATACTTACAGCCTTGACCGATGTGACGAGACCAAACCTGGATTGCCGAGACAACATCCTCATGACAAATGTGATCCCTGCGACCGCGATGTTCTTTGTCATCACGCAGCTACTTAATCACTTCGTCTTCATGACAAGGATATATGCTCAGAGAAAAGAGTATGCTTCTCTTGCTCAGATTGCTTTTGAGGATGCTCTTACGCAGCTCCCCAACAGAGCCTGCGCTGATAAAAGACTTGCAGACCTTGATGAATCCGATTCTGATTTCTGTATTGTCAGCCTTGATCTGAACGGACTAAAAGAGGTTAACGACAACGACGGACATCCTGCCGGAGATAAGCTTCTTAAGAGCTTCTCATCCGCTCTTTCGAGCACCTTTAAAGGCTTAGGAGAGTGCTTTAGGATCGGTGGCGATGAATTTATGGTAATCTCCGATTCGATAGACAAGGACAAGGTTGTCAGTCTCCTTGATCTTTTGGATAAAAAGCTTTTGGATCTTGATAAAGAAGATCCCGGCATTAACCACAGCGTTTCTCACGGCTTCGCTTTTAGATCGGAAGCGGAAGATAAAGATACTCACGCAGTATTCATGCTGGCGGATCAGAGAATGTACAACAACAAAAAGACGTATTACGCTAGGAAAAACATAAGTAAAACCAAGTAAAAAAATAAGGCAGTGTGGAATGATGAAAATCCACACTGCCTTTATTATTGATATTATCTTTTTGTTATCCGGATCAATATGCTCTTCCCCAGTAAACCATCTTCTTAGCAGGCTTGCCACAGATAGGGCAAACGTCTGAGATATTTTCCTGCTCAAAAGGCATACAACGGCTGGTTACGTTAAACTCTTCTTTGATCTTGTCTTCGCACTCACGGTCTCCGCACCACATAGCCTTTACAAAGCCCTTGGTCTCCTTGAAGTTCTCTGCGAACTCTTCCTTGTTGTGAGCAACGAATGTGTGCTCCTCAAGGTGCTTCTTTGCTCTTGCAAGCATATCGTTCTGGATCTGATCAAGAAGCTCTCCGACTTTAGCTGCTACGTCTGAGATCGGGCACTCGATCTTTTCTCTTGTATCTCTTCTTACAAGTACGCACTTTCCGGCCTCGAGGTCCTTAGGTCCGATCTCAACACGGATCGGAATTCCTCTCATTTCCTGCTCGGCAAACTTAAATCCGGGTGTTCTGTCTGTATCGTCTGTCTTTACTCTGTAATCAGAAAGGCTCTTGGCGATATCGTATGCGGCATCAAGAACGCCCTCTTTCTTCTGCTGAATAGGAATAACAACAACCTGGATAGGAGCGATCTTAGGAGGAACAACAAGTCCTGAGTTGTCTCCGTGTACCATGATCATAGCTCCGATAGTACGTGTTGTAAGTCCCCATGAAGTCTGATTTACATAGTGAAGCTGGTTGTCCTTACCTGCATACTGGATTCCGAATGCCTTTGCAAATCCGTCACCGAAGTTGTGGCTGGTAGCGCTCTGAAGAGCTCTTCCGTCATGCATAAGAGCTTCTACTGTGTATGTAGCTTCTGCTCCGGCAAACTTCTCTTTATCTGTCTTCTGACCTTTGATAACGGGGATGGCCATATCATTCTCGAGGAAGTCAGCGTATACGTTAAGCATCTGCTGTGTACGCTCTTCAGCCTCTTTGAATGTTGCGTGTGCTGTGTGGCCTTCCTGCCAAAGGAACTCACGGCTTCTAAGGAAAGGTCTTGTCTCTTTTTCCCATCTAACAACGCTGCACCACTGGTTAAGAACCTGAGGAAGGTCTTTGTATGAATGAATCTCGCCCTTGTAGTAATCGCAGAAAAGAGTCTCTGATGTGGGACGAACACAATATCTCTCTGTAAGAGGCTCCATTCCTCCGTGTGTAACCCATGCAACTTCAGGTGCAAATCCCTCTACGTGATCCTTCTCCTTCTGAAGAAGTGACTCGGGAATGAACATGGGAAGATAAGCGTTCTGAACTCCCGTTGCCTTAAATCTTGCATCAAGGTGCTTCTGAATAAGCTCCCAGATTGCGTAGCCCGCGGGCTTAATTACCATACATCCCTTGATGTTGGAATAGCTTACGAGGTCTGCCTTGATACATACGTCGGTATACCATTGTGTGAAATCTTCATCCATGGATGTGATCTCTGATACAAGTTTCTTGTTGTCAGCCATTTTGGTTCTCCTTTTTTTGCAATTAAGTGTTTCCGGGAACTTTGAGAGATATTTTTTCAAAAATAAAAGAACCCTCAAATCCCATAACAGGGACCGAAGATTCTCGGCGGTACCACCCTATTTAAACCAAGCATATTCTGCTGTGGTCTCACTCAATTTAACCCTTAACGCGGGATACGCCGTATTTTCATACGGGACTCCAAGGTAGGTTCGCTGTTTGGTCGTAAGAGCCTCGCACCAACGGCTCTCTCTCTGAAACGCTTACGCAGTTACTGATCCTCTTCAACGTCGTATTATTTTAAAAATGATTTTATTAACATTTATGTACCTTGTCAAGAGCATGCTTTTTTGTTATTTTTACTATCCTCCTGATCTCCTAATTCCCATAATGGTTTTCTAGAAAAAAATATAGCCGCAACTATTAATGCTATTATTCCCACTGCTATATACACTATTCGAAAATTCAGATTTTCCTTCCCCAACGTATAAAACACAGTCCAATCATGCTTCTTTATAAATTGTGGCATAATATAATCTGCCAAAGGGCCAACACTTATATATGCCAACGGAATAATACACTTCGTTATCATCATACGTGATGCAAATACTCTTCCTTGTAGTTCTTTTGGGGTTCTTAACATCCATAATGTTCCAGCCATCGTGTTAACAACCGGAAGTACAAAATAGAAAAAGAATATTCCTATAACCACACAAATAATATTATTCCTTAGCCCCATCACGCTCATTGCTAGCCCTGCCACTATAACAGAAATAAAAATCCCACGACTATAGGATATCTTTATCTCTCTTGTGGTAATATATAAACTTCCAAATAAAATACCTAATCCACCAAATGTTTTTATCAATCCTAACCCCATGCTATTTGATATAGACAATGCAAGTGGTTCTGAAAGTGAAAATGCAATATTTAATAAAAAATTATATACTGCAAAAAACAACATCAAAAGTGTCAATCCCTTTTGTGTAAAAATAAAATTGAAACCTGCAAGTATTCTATTCTTCTCGCTTTTGGTTGCAGTTTTTATCCCCTTCACATCTGACAGCGCTTCTCCCGGCACTGATACAAAAATCATCATTGCTACTAAATAAGTACCTATGTCTACCAACAGCAAGCCTTTTATACCTATAGGCGTATATAAAATACTTGCACAAATTGGCGCTATTATACTGCTCAATGAATCTATAATCTGATTCATTCCGTTTGCTTTTTTTAATGCAGCTGCGTCAAGCATGGTTGGTATTGATGCTTGATATGCATTTGTATCAAACATATTTGCAGTGGAACTCAGAAAGGTTATTACACAAATCAAAATCAAGTTAAATGGAATCGTTATTAGATAGAATAAAAAAACTAATGATGTCAAAGCCGCGATAGTATCAGCCATAATTATTATTTTTTTTCTATTATATGAATCACAAATAAGCCCACTAAAAGGCGCAAATATAATCGATGGTAATATTCCGCACAAAAGTGTAATTGCCATAGGCGTTGCTTTTCCGGTTTGTTCATATACCCACACGCTCATTCCAAATGTAGATAAACTGCTTCCAAATATAGAAATTAACCTTGCAACCCATACCCTATAGAAAATATTATTCATTTCCCCACCTTTCTTAAGTGCTTGTTTTGTTTATAAATTCCTCTATCCCTTTCTTTATATTCAGAATAGTCTTGTCTAATATTTCTCCTTCCGTTCTAAACCAATGATCAATTGGTAAGGTCATAATTTTGATATCAACTTCATCTTTTAAGTCGTTGTACATATCAATATGAGCATTGAAATCTATTGCATAATCGTTTTCTCCAACAATCATAAAACAGGAACTGATGCCTTTTTTAAGTGTTCTTTTATATTTAAATGTTACCGAACGAATAGTGGCGCGTCAACGTTGTTTTGCGGAATTGTTATCGTTTTGTTGCTGGCTTTAATAACTTTTAATAAGTTTTAATAACTTTTAATAACTTTCTTGGCACCTTTTTCCGCTTACACGGAGATGTCAATCCCTCCGGGGCACATAGGCGCTACGTTGCATGCGCCTGCTGCCGCTCCGGGCATGGAGATTATAGGAGTAACTGACTGAGCACCTGCTTTAAATACAGGCGCGGAGCCTCCTGAAATTGCGCTGCTTGCAGCATTTGAGGAACTGTTCTTCTTAGATTCTTCATAGGCAAAGAGCTTTTTAAGATATTCTTTGTCGGCTTCAGCTATTTCTTTCAGTTCCTTGGTACGATGCTTGATCTTGAGCATCTTAAGATCGTCTTCGGACATGTTTGGATCGGGAGCGTACATAGTTTCTGCAAGATCTGTAAGATCCATTTCTTCCATCATACTCTCCATCTCTTCCGAAAACTCACTCATAAGCTCTGTTAATGCTTCACCTTCTGACTCCGGAACATCTACCGAAACATCTTGTATTTGAGGACCTTCCAATATGAATTCTTCCTCAAAGTCCATATCATCAAAAGGCTCTTCAAGCATTTCCTCTTCGTCTATCTCATCTTCTGATGCGTTCTCATCTTCGGAAACGCTGTCGTCTTCACGCTCTTCAAGCGCTTCTCCGATACCCACGGAGCCACGTTCTATCATCTCTTCCTGCTCAAGGTGATGAACTTTCTTTCTGGCGACTTTGACCATGGCATTGGCATGATCTATAGCAAGCTGTATTTCTTCTTCGTCGTATTCGCCGCTTCCTTTAAGACGCTTAAGTCTCATTACTTCACGTCTTGCGGATTGCACGGCTTTCCTTGCACTTACGCTATTTTTACTTCGTATTATCATCGAAGATATCTTTTTGAAATTGTATTGGAGTTTCTTTTTCTGAAGGGATGTTGCTTTGGATTTATTTCTGGCTACGCGCAGTTTCTCTGCATAGCACATACTCTGATCTGCTACGCTCTTTTCTCGCTCCGCTTTTCTCATCTCATATTCTAATTTCGCAAGGGATTCCTCGGGCTCAGACTTTTGCTCAGCTTTCCTATTAACCCGCACGCTGTTCGCATTAGATATCGATTCAACTACTTTTTCATATTTTTCATATGAAAATAAGTCTCTCATGATCTCGATAGACATATGCATCCTCCTTGACGCTCTTTGGCAAATCCGTTTGTCAAAACTATCTCATATCATATATCGACATTTTTTGAATATAATTAAGGGATATACTGATTATTTTGATCAGTATATCCCCGGATTATCTCATCTGAATGTTTTAAGGTATTCCTTGTGTTTATCTGTAACCCTGAAGCTCTCAACAGCTTTCTGAATTGCCTTTTTGTGGACCCATTCGTTAAGCTTTCGATCTTCAATATATTTAACGCTCGCGTCGTATTGTTTGGCAAGTGCTGTCGCGAAATACCAAGCCACCATCATCTTAAGGTAATAATCTTCGCCCTTTTTGGACGCAACAAGCTCAAGATATTCTTCTTTGAAATCGTCATCCAAAAATTCATTCATAAGCATGCGCATGCCAAAACGCGCAGTGTAGACATGGTCTGATGCGATCCACTTCTTTATATACGGAAGTATCTTGTCGTGATTCTTTTTAAAACACTTAGGAGTAGCCTGATCCGAAACCGGCCAGCAATCCACATACGGCAGGAACTTCTCAACTTCGGTAATGCACTCATCAAAATCTTTGATAAGTGAAACAACAAAGAAATGAACAAGGTTCTCTTCATAGTACTTATGCGGAAGCTCGCTTAAAAACTCATCCCTTATATCGCTCTTAAAGACTTCTTTTGCAACATCACGCATCTTGGGCGTTCTGACTCCGATGATTGTCTCGGGCGCTATATTTGGAACAAGCTTAGCCTGAAATTCCTTGTATTTAGCATCTTTTTCTTTTAATAGCATCTCATAAACTGTCATGAAATTATTATATCAAAAAAGGACCGAGGGTGGTCCTTTTTTGGGTCTGCGAGAGGGATCTCGCATATAGAGGTTTTTATAATGGAAATACGTTATGGCGAACGTAAATCGGCTTATTTATGCCCTCAGCGATTAAGCTCACTTATAGGGCCTTTAGCGCAGTGATTCTTAATAATACTGTCTATCTCTTTTAGATCACTGGCCGGTAGATCTCCGGGAATGGTATTCTTGACACTTGATGTGGCATTTCCGTAGGCAAGCGCTTTGCCGGCATCCCCGTACTTAAGGATTCCGTATAGCACGCCTGATACATAAGCATCTCCGGAACCTATTCTGTCTATAACATCGATATCTTTATAGGGCGCCTCGGTGTAGAACTTATCAGTCTTGGCGTCATATATCGTTGATGTAAAATTATGCTTTCTGGGACTTATGACTTCCCTCTGTGTTGTGCAGACTATCTTTACCGGATAGTCTGTTGTGTAACTCTTCATAATATCCGCAAGCTCACCGCTTTTTTGCATCATTCTTCTTGATGTCTCTTCCGAAACAAAAAGAATATCCACATACGGAAGTATATTATTTATAGCAGTGCGGGCTTCCTCTTCGTTCCATAGATTGGCTCTGTAATTACAGTCAAAAGAAACAAGTGCTCCGCTTTCTTTGAACCTCTTAATAAGCTGCGTTGTTACTTCACAAGTGTTATTGTTAAGCGCAAGTGTGATCCCGCTTGTATGGAACATCCTTGTCGCAGTGAAGACACTTTCCGGAATCTCATCTATAGAAATTCTCGTGATTGAGGAATTCATCCTATCGTATACGATGGAAGGCTTTCGCGGTGCGGCGCCGTTCTCATAGTAATAGATTCCGAGCCTTGCTTCGGGTGAATCATCGTATATAAGATAATCGTCCGAAACACCCTCAAACCTGATTCTGTTCTTTATAAAGGTTCCTAGTGCATTCTGCGGAAGTCTCGATATGATTCCCGTCCGCAGTCCTAAAAGAGCTACTCCCGATGCGACATTAAGTTCAGAGCCGCCGGCTCTTTTATCAAAAACATCGCCCCTTGTTATTCGCTCATAATCGGGCGGAGACAGACGAAGCATAATCTCACCGAAAGTCAGCAGATCAAATTTTTCTTCCATACTTGCCTCCTTCCGTCAACTCTTTATATAAAATAATAAAGCACCTACATCTGGGATGTAAGTGCTTACATTGTTTTTCACTTTGCAATTATTGCGGTATCAATTGAGCCTTGAATCTTCTTTGTCATTGTACTTAGATAGCACAACTTCGCCCTTTTTAAGGCTCTCGGGGACATCGATAACGCGCTGGTTTGATGATCCTCTGAATCTAAGAAGAAGGCTTTTTTTCTCAAGCACGAACTTTCCGTCGACGAGAACATCGATCATTGAAAGTATCGCGTCGGTATCTTCTCCGTGGCATCTTTTGTTTTCTTTATCCGTAAGTTCTTCCCATGTATATCCTGAATAGATCCAGATAGTGGCATGAGGAACTTCTTTTTTTACCCTCTCGAGAAGAGGACGTATCTCTTTCTGATTGACGATCTCCATGGGTTCTCCGCCCAATACGGAAAGTCCATTGACATATTCAGGCTTTAAAGACTCTACGATCTCATCCTCTACCTCTTTGGTATATTTATTTCCATACATGAAATCCCAGGTCATCTCATTAAAGCAGCCCTTGCAGTGGTGCGTACATCCGCTTACAAAGAATGCTGTTCTGCAGCCTATTCCGTTTGCAACATCATTAAAATATATTTGTCCGTAGTACATATCGCCTCTTATTATAATTACGTTTTGCAACAATATATTGTGTTATGATTATATTCTATCACAATATATTGTAAGTTAGTAGTCATTAATTATCTTCGCGGCAGCTTCACCGCTATCTTTTCCTTATGGTATATCTCTCTTGTATATATGTATTGCATTTATTACACCATTAGTGTATCGCGCGACAACCCCCTGCTGCTTTCGCCGCAGGGGGTTGTTAGCTTGCGGTCTTGGGTTATCGTTTGCGCTTATATATAAGTACGCCCGATACTGCTGCTCCAACGATAAGCACTCCTGCCCCAATGAGGATATATAAGAGTACCGTGTTAGCAGGTATCTCCTCTTCTTTAAGGACTTCTCCGCAGACCGTGCACTTGACTACTCTTAAGCCCGGCTTTGTGAGCGTTGGCTTTTTAACTACTTCCCACTTCCCTTCTGTGTGAGGGAGCTTATCTATCATCATGGTCTCAACAGGCTCACCGCATACGGTGCAGTATCTTACGCTCCTTCCCTCTTCTGAACACGTAGGCTCTTTTTCTGTTACCCACTCACCAGCCTTATGACCAAGAGCGGGGATAGGAGTTTCGATAGTGTCACCACATATCTTACATACCTTTGTTTCCATTCCCTCCTCAGTGCAGGTAGGCTTTTTAGTTACCGTGACCTCATACTCATGAGCTTTCTTTGGGATAACCTCAGTGTAGCTATCACCACACTCACAGGTGTATGTCATCTCACCTTCCTCGGTACACGTAGCCTCTTTAGTCACTTTCGCCGTGTACTTATGCTCATGCTTTTCCTCTTTCTTCGGAGGCTCAGGTGCGGGCGCTGGGGTTGTTGTACTATTCGTGTCACCGCCCACTTCCGAAATATATTCAGGACTAGACCATAAATTTTTTAATTCCTCAAAAGACTCGACTCCATATACTTCTTTTCTCCAACGATCTATTTCGCTAGAGTCAATAACTCCATCGCCGTTATAATCGGTGTGTGCGTATGTAGGGATAGGCTTGAAAGTGATAGCGCATACCACAAAAGCAATCAGTATGCTGATATATATAAACTTTCTCTTTTTCATGATTATCCTTTCTAATCCATATTTCCTGTCATTTTTATCTTTTTCTACACTAAGAGTATATCTGGTGCAATATTTGTATTTCATTTATTACACCTTTAATCTGTCACTATTTCGACTTCACTTTCAATTGCTATTATTATAGCATTTTGCCGGTAATTTATTGGTGAATTGCTAGTATAATAGCACTTTACAAATACAAAAATCGAGTAGGCTGACTCCTACTCGATTCTGCACACAGCCATTCCGCACTTCGTGCTCCATGTCCTTACGACCGGCAAATGAATATGTATGCAAGCATCCATTCGCTTGCCGGTCTTGTGCAACAAAAAAGAGACGGATTACAAAATCCGTCTCTTTTGGAAAATTTTTGACTTTAAATATATCAGCACTTGGGTGTTGCGAGGTGGAGAACTCTTTCTTTGATCTCCTGGGTGCGTCCCTGATTCCAGAACTGTGTTCCGATGTAACCACAGGTACGTCTTGCAACATTCATCTTGTTCTGATCTCTGTTACCGCAGTTAGGGCATTCCCAGATGAGCTTTCCGTCTGTATCTGTAACGATCTTGATCTCCCCATCATAACCGCAGCACTGGCAATAATCAGACTTAGTGTTGAGCTCCGCGTACATGATGTTGTCATAGATATACTTCATAACTGATATTACGGCATCAATGTTGTTGGTCATATCCGGAACCTCAACGTAGCTGATAGCTCCTCCGGGTGACAGAGCCTGGAACTCAGACTCAAATTTAAGCTTGGTAAATGCATCTATCTGCTCTGTTACATGAACATGATAGCTGTTTGTGATATAGTTCTTGTCTGTAACTTCGGGAATGCTTCCAAAACGCTTCTGAAGGCACTTAGCAAACTTGTAAGTTGTTGACTCAAGAGGAGTTCCGTAAAGTGAGAACGAAATATTGGTCTCTGCTCTCCACTTAGCGCACTTGTCGTTAAGGAACTGCATTACCTGAAGTGCAAAATCTTTACCCTTGGCATCGGTGTGTGATACACCCTTCATGTACTTGGTACATTCGCAAAGTCCGGCATAGCCAAGTGATATTGTTGAGTAGTTTCCAAACAAAAGCTTGTCTATGTTCTCGCCCTTCTTAAGTCTTGCAAGAGCTCCGTTCTGCCAAAGGATAGGTGCTACATCGGAAGGTGTTCCGAGAAGTCTCTCATGTCTGCACATGAGTGCTCTCTTACAGAGCTCGGTTCTCTCTTCCATAAGCTCCCAGAACTTGTCGATATCCTTGTTTGATGAACAAGCAACATCTACAAGATTGAGTGTTACGACACCCTGGTTGAATCTTCCGTAGTACTTGTGCTGACCCTCTTCGTAATTAAGAGCGCCTGCCTTGTTGCCCGCATTGCAAAGTCCCTCTGCAACCTTCTCATTGTCGGGAGTAAGGAAGCTTCTGCATCCCATACAAGGATATACGTCGCCTGCCTTAAGTTCTCTCATCTTCTTGGCTGAGATGTAATCGGGAACAAGTCTCTTTGCCGTACATTTAGCGGCAAGTTCGGTTAAGTACCAGTATTTGGAATCTTCATGTATATTGTCTTCGTCGAGTACATAAATGAGCTTAGGGAAAGCGGGTGTTATGAGCTGACCCTTCTCATTCTTTACGCCGGTAATTCTTTGTTTGAGCATTTCCTCGATGACCATAGCCAGATCTTCTCTTGTCTGACCTTCCGGGACCTCATCGAGGTACATATACACGGTTATGAAGGGCGCCTGTCCATTGGTAGTCATAAGAGTGATTACCTGGTACTGAATTACCTGGCAGCCTCTCTCGACCTCTTTCTTGACGCGCATCTCTGCGATCTCATTGACCTGCTTCTTGTTGATCTTCATTCCGGCAGTCTCAAACTCGAGCGCAACTTCCTTACGGAACTTCTGTCTGCTGACGTCCACAAAAGGTACAAGGTGGGAAAGAGTGATACTCTGTCCGCCGTACTGTGAGCTTGCAATCTGTGCGATCGCCTGAGTTGCGATATTGCAGGCAGTTGAAAAGCTCTTGGGACGCTCGATCATTGTCTCGGAAATAACTGTTCCGTTCTGAAGCATATCCTCCAAATTAACCAGACAGCAATTGTGCATATGTTGAGCAAAATAGTCCGAATCATGGAAATGGATAAGTCCTGCTTCGTGTGCCTTGACTACATCCTCGGGAAGAAGGAATCTTCTTGTAATATCCTTACTCACTTCGCCCGCCATGTAGTCTCTCTGAACGCTGTTGACGGTGGGATTCTTGTTGGAATTCTCCTGCTTAACTTCCTCGTTATTGCACTCAATAAGAGACATGATCTGCTCATCAGTCGTGTTGGACTTTCTGACAAGAGCATGCTTATAACGATATGTGATGTATTTTCTGGCAACCTCAAATTTACCGGATCTCATAAGGCCGTCTTCGACCATATCCTGGATTTCCTCGACGCTCGCCGCACGAGTTAATGAAGCGCACTGCTTCTCGACTCCCATCTCGATGTCACTGATTTGGCCTGCTGTCAGTTTTTTCTCCTCAGTAACCTCGTTGTTAGCCTTCTCGATAGCCGCAAGAATCTTATTGCCGTCAAACGCCACTTCCTTACCGCTTCTCTTAATGATCTTCATAAGAACCCCCTTGCAATTTACAATCCCTTTAAATCAATCACATAGATAAAATGAACCACAACTATATCTTGTGGTTGCAAATTAATGATAATACATTATATTGATTAATTCAAGAGAATTATTATTATTTTTTTCGCACTTCTTCAAGCCTGTTATGCAGTCTTTTCAAGTGTTCCAGAGTTTTCTCATCTGAAATGCTCTTTCCGGAGAAAAAATACTGCGTATTTGACTCACACAACATCTTGTGTACGCTATCAAAGTATACCACATTATCAGGGGAATTGGTTAAGGAAAGTCCCAAAACATCCGCGAGATGTCGAATTGTCCCGTAATTACCGTCGATAAGAAGTGTTTCTTTTCCAAAAAATTCTCTGTAAAGCGGTTTAAAGTAATTAAAATGTGTACAACCAAGTACAAGAGCGCAGTAATTCTCCGTGTTGTAGTCCGAAAACTGCTCTCTTAAATAATCTCTGACATTATCTGTATCAAACTCTTCTTTCTCCGCAAACTCAACGAGTCTTGGCATCGGAAGAAGATCCACTCTGTGCTTTTCATCCACTCTGTGAAGAAGGTCTCTTAGCTTGTCCTCCCTTATGGTTACGGGAGTTGCTATTACCATGATCCTCTTTTGCTCTGTTCCTTCGACTGCAGGTTTAACGGCAGGCTCCATTCCGAGGATCGGTACGTCATATCTTTTCCTAAGTTCCTTGATGGCTACGCTGGTAGCTGTGTTACACGCTACAACTATCGCTTCCGCTCCCTTATCCAAAAGAAATTTCGTAATCTCTTCGGAGTATCCAAGGATCTCCTCGGGAGTCTTGGTTCCGTACGGAACGTGATCAACGTCTGCATAAAATATGTAATTTTGCTCGGGTAAAAGATGATATGCCTCATGAAGAACAGACAGTCCTCCTATTCCCGAATCAAAAATCCCAATCTTCATTATTTTGCCTGATTTCCTTTATATTATGTTATACTTACAGCATGAGCGATAAAAAAATAGACGAACTTCAAAAACTCTATGACAACCCCAAAGTAGGCTCTCTCGTCCAGGAGATATGCGAATACTACGCAACCTTGGACGGTTATGAGGATAATTCATATCGCGATGAGATCGAACCTCACGAGATAGTCGAGTCCGTTTATGGTCTTTTCTGCCTTCAGAGCAGAGAACAGATCCTTGACGAATTTGCCATCGTGCAAAAGCGATACCCTGAGCTCTATGCATGCGTAAGCGCTTTAAGTTCGACTTTGCTTGTAAACATGAATTATCAATCTTTGGAGGAAGAGTATGCCATGAAGATCGCAGACTATGCCAAGGACACATCCAAAGAGGAGGTCCTTAGTCATACAGATTCTTTTTCTCGTTCCAGCAAATCTTTATCTGAAGCGGTTGATCGCTTCTATGGTTGGCTCCACTCAAGGAGTCGTTAAATAATTCATTGATGCGTATAAATATTGGCCTTCGAATTCTACGATTGCCCAGTATCCGCCGCCGTCTACAGCAACTCTCTTAAGCTGTGTGCCCACCTTGGCTACGGCAACAACTTCGCTGCCCTCCTCATTCTTGGGCTTATTCCTTAGATTAAGATCATTGTTTATGACTGTAACGGTATCATCTACGGCAGTATAGCCTTCCGGAACTTCAAATTTTTTCTGTTCCTCTGCAGGTGATTCGGTCACCACTTCTTCCGGTCCCATAGCCTCTGGATCTTTATGGAAAAGACCTCCCGCCTTAAATACCACGGCAAGTCCGACCAGTGTAAGAATAACAAGTCCCGTCAGGACAGAAGCGATCCTGACAACGATCCTCATAAGTTTATCTTCAGACTCATCATATTCGTCATCGTCATAATCTTCGTCGTAGTCTCTGTCATAATCTCTGTCGTAGTCTTCATCATCATCGTAACGATCATAATCCCTTCTATGAATATCACCTTCATAAAACTCGTCACGAACATCATCCTCGTAGTAATCTTCTCTGCGTTCCCTTCGAGGTCTTTCTCTTCTGGGCCTGATAGCCGGTTCGGGTGCTTTCTCAGGTCTTTTTACCTCTGCAGTCTCCTGCTTCAAAGGATCTTCTTTTTTGGGCGCATTATCCCCGCGCTCCTCTTTGACCGTCTCTTTCCCCGGTTCTTTCCTTGCTCTCTCCGCTTTCTGTCTCTCGCGGAAATATGCTTCTCTTTCCTCTTCCGTAAAGAAATTGTACGGATCCTCGATCTCTATGCGGTTTATGACCGTAGTATCACTCAGATCCGGTTTCTTTACAGGCTCCTCTTTTACAACAGGACTTTCCTCTTTAACGGGGGCTGCTTGTTCAACGGGATCTGATACGGCTTTTTTCTTATAGTCTTCGAAATTTGTAATCTTATCCGCCAAAACTTTACTCCTCTATAAATAGTGCTGGCTTTTTAAGCCAGCACCTTATCGATTATTCCCTGTAATTTTGTTTTGTTAAGTGCTCCAACCGCTGTGTCTACGACTTCTCCGCCTTTGAAGAATGCAAACATCGGTATGGACATAACATTGTATTTCTGGGCTATGTCAGGTGACTGATCTACATTGATCTTCATAACCTTAAGCTCGCCTTCGTACTCTTCGGCAAACTCGTCCATCATGGGGGCCATCATCTTGCAAGGCCCACACCAGTCAGCTGAGAAATCAACTAATACCGGCAATTTGCTCTGTAAAACTTCTGCTTCGAAATTCTGGCTGTTTAAACTGTAGTCCATAATTAGGTCCCCTTTCTGCTTACGATGTATTTAAAAATCGGATTGCCCATAGAAGAGAATCTCTCTTCATACTCGGTCATCACGTTGTTCTCGTTCATAACGGGATCGTTATGAAGATCACGTGTGACTACATCCAAAGTCCAACCTGCCGGCTCAACCTCCTCAAGTGCAAAATTAAACAAGTCTTCGTTGTCCGTCTTAAACTCAACCACGCCGTCCGGAACAAGTATCTTGTCGTATCTCTTAAGAAACTCTCTTGAAGGAAGGCGTCTCTTGGCGTGTCTGTCCTTGGGCCAGGGGTCTGAGAAATTAAGATATATTCTGTCAACCTCTGAAGGAGCGAACACATCGCAAATATTCTCCGCATCCATCCTTATAAAAATAACATTGGGAAGAAGGATCTGTTCCTGCTTCTGGATGGCACGTAAAAGAACACTTGAATATTTCTCTATTCCAACATAATTGATATCGGGATGGAGGGCTGCCATGTCCATGAGAAATCTTCCCTTACCCATTCCTATCTCAATATGGATCTTATTGTCATTACCAAATACCTCTTTTTTCCAGAGGCCTTTCATCTTCTCGGGCTCCTTGACGGTGAACTTACTCTCCGCAATTACTTCTCTTGAACCCGCAATATTACGTAAACGCATTTCTATTCCTACCTGTATATCTTATAAAAGAATTTTACAACATTTGCCCTCGATTTGGAAGTATTGTATTATTTACATACGATGAACAACATACTACATGCGAATTACAGGAAAAAATTAAATAAAATATCTTTAGCCCTTTTGACAATCGCTTTATCGTTTTCTTTTTTGACACAAACCATCTATGCGGAGGAAGAAGTCAAAGAAGGCGATCCGGGTAAGCTTATGGAGGCTGAAGAAAGGAGAGCTCTTCCGATACAGAGCAATCTTATAGACAGCTGGCCGCAAGGACCTTCCATCAATGCCAAATCAGCCATTGTTATTGAAGCAGAGACCGGTACGATCCTCTATGCCAAGAACATTAATGAAGAGCTGTATCCGGCCAGTACCACCAAGATCATGACTTGTCTTCTCGCTGTTGAAGGCGCCAATCTTAATGATAAGATTAAATTTTCAAACGAGGCCGTTTTCAGTGTTCCTCACGACGGTTCGAGCATCGGAATGGATGTCGGACAGTCAATATCCCTTGAGCAGGCTCTCTACGGGATCATGGTTGGAAGTGCCAACGAGGTTGCCAACGCCGTAGCCGAGCATGTGAGCGGAAGTATCGATGCTTTTGTTGATCTCATGAACAAAAGAGCTGCGGACATCGGATGTACCAACACCCATTTTTCAAACACCAACGGTCTTCAGCGCGCCGATCACTATACCAGCGCCTATGACCTTGCACTTATATCAAGACAGTTCTTTAATAACGAGCTTCTTTGTAAGGTGGCAAACACTCCAAGATACCACTTCACGGCGACTTCAACGCAGCCCGATGACTTCTATCTAAATAACAAGCACAAGCTTATTACCGGAGAAGTCTGCTACGAAGGTATCATCGGCGGAAAGACGGGATACACGGATCTGGCAAAAGAAACTCTTGTAACCTGTGCCGAAAAGAACGGAATGAGACTTATCTGCGTTGTCTTCATGGAGGATTCTCCCGAGCAGTTCACTGATACGGTCACTTTGTTTGATTATGCATTCAACAACTTCGGAGCGGTAAATATCGCAGACAACGATACAAGATATATGCCTGATGACTCACTTTTCTTTGAATCGGACAATGACGTTTTCGGAAAGTCCGGTACGATCCTGAGTCTTAACGGCTCCGATAAGGTGATCCTTCCAAAGACCGCCAAGATTGAAGATACCGAATACACGGTCTCATATGACCTCACGGACGAAGATAAAAAAGAAGATCCTTCCGCCGTAGCCAAGATTACTTATACTTATAACAAAACTCCCGTGGGAAAAGCGCTTGTTTCCTACTCGAGACAACAGGGCTCAACCGCCAATGAAGTTCACGCGGCAAAACCGATATTTATAAATGTAAAGATCCTTCTTATTATAGCCGCCGCGATTGTTCTGATCTCGCTGTTCTCAGGTTCGATGTCAACAAAAGTCACATCCAACCGAAAGTTTTCTTCAAAGAGTGATAGGATCAGATATAAACGAAGAAAACGCGAATTCAAGAAATGGCGTTCGGGATCCGGAAAATTCTAATCTGATAATAATAAAATTAAAGCCATGATCTTTTAGAGGTCATGGCTTTTGTCTTTTCTTTATTTTTCTTTGTTTGGCCTTCATGTCTTCGACATCTTCAACCGGAATAAATCTGCAGGTCTTTATCACAAAGAGTCTTCCGTTCTCAGCCTTTTTTATCCTAACCTTGGCCTTCATGAATCCGTGCTTCTCGCAATAGGCCACTGCATAATAGTGCTTACCGTTTGGAGTAAACCACTTGACCTTCCTTCGGATGTTCTTTTTACAGAGATAGCATTTGGTGCTCATGATCTCCATATTTTCAAGAATATCCTCTTTGGTGTCAAACTCCCTAGAGATATATTTCTCATAATTATCAAAGATAATCTTGATCTCTTGCTTCTTGGTCTTGGGTGTTACATAGGTGTCAAAAGAGATCTTGCTAAGTATCTTTTCTCCGAAGCCCTTAAATATCTCGGCCGTGTAGATAGCATCGGAAAGCGCTCTGTGAAAAGGAATATCACTCTCAAGACCCAATTCTTCCACCGCGGATTCAAGAGATTTTCTGGTCCTTCCGTCGTCATACGCAAGACTGTAAAGCTTTTGAACATCGTAAAAAGGAAGCGGCCTGTCCGAAAGAAGAGGCATTCCGAAGAAATCAAGATTGCGCTGAAACTCGGTCAGATCAAGAGGTCCCCAGCTGCAAAACTTGGGATCTTCTCCGCACCATTCAAGGAAATCCGAGGCTGCTTCCTGAAAAGAAACACCGTCCTCAAGATCTTCCATAGAAAGATGTATCAGTTTCCCCGTTATCTTGTGCATCTGCTTATGTATCTGAGGCTTTATCAGTCTACTGAATTCGCCTACTTTTATCTTTTCTTCATTAAGTTTAACAGCACCTATCTCAACAATCTCAAAAGAGAGAGTCTTACCGTCAACCGTGACCGGTGCTTCACCCTGATTCCATTCAAGGTCAAAAATAATATAATTACTCATTCCTCATCCGCCTTATATCCTTATTAAACTATAAGGTCCACCAAAAATATTTGCAACAGGTATTGACATTTTAGATTGCGTGCAATATAATTTGGTTAAATCAATTGTTTGTTGTTTTTGTTTTATATTCACGGAGGTATTTACCATGAATTTTTATGATTATTCTGTTACCGATACAAACGGCAACGAGGTTAAACTCGATTCCTTCAAGGATAAGGTCGTGCTCGTTGTAAACACTGCTACGGGCTGTGGCTTTACTCCTCATTACAAGGATATCGAAGAGATGTATGAGAAGTTCCATGACAGAGGCTTTGAAGTTCTTGATATCCCCTGCAACCAGTTCGCAGGTCAGACTCCCGGAACCGATGAAGAGATCCATGAATTCTGTCAGCTTCATTACAACACCAAGTTCCCTCAGATGACCAAGTCTGATGTAAACGGCGAGAATCAGCTTCCTTTATATGAATATCTCAAGTCTCAGAAGGGATTTGAGGGCTTCGGAAAAGGACCTGCTGCCCTTGCCATGAATGTAATGCTTAAGAAGATCGATAAGGATTACAAGAATAATCCCGACATCAAATGGAACTTCACCAAATTTGTTATTGATAGGAACGGCAACGTTGTTGCTCGTTTTGAGCCCACTCAGAAGATGTCCGATGTAGCTTCATGCGTGGAAAAGCTCTTATAAACCATTAGGCAAAAAGCTTTATCTTTACGAACAACCTGCCTTTCCTTGTTGTATTTGTGGTCCCCAGATATATAAACTTTCCGTGGCCTTTGGCAGATACTCTTGCGCCGGGTTTAAGATCATACCCGCCGCTATATGCCGTCTTTCCGTCGATAAACACTGACTCGGATTCTATCAGTTTCTGAGCCTCCGATCTGGAGAGATGATATACAAAGGCCAGAATTGCATCAATTCGTTCAGAAGCAACACTTCCACTAACCTCCTCAAATCTGGGCTCCACATTGCAATCACTTACCTTTACCTTTTCACATTTTACCGAGGTATGTCTGATGCGAATCAGCTCCTTGCAGAGCATATCTGCAATGTCTGATGTCGCAAACAGATATGCCTCATTTTCATCTATAAGGATATCTCCAATCTGATCTCTTTCGATTCCGAGATTCATAACGGATCCAAGATAATCTCTGTGATTAAGATCATCCGCAAACTTTGCGTTTACGGGCCTTATGCGAACGCATTCAAGAACCGTAGGTTCCTCTTTTTCTGCCAAAAGAAAACTCTCCTCGTCCAGATAATCGGGTAAAAAACAGACCATCGCTCGCTCTGCTTCTTTTGCCCCGCCGTAAACAACGAACCTGGCTCCGCAGTATATATTGCTGTTTGATGAGACTCCTTCGCTTGCTAGTATCTGATAAAAGCAGGCAAGCTCCGACACCGAGAGAAAATCGGTGTGGGTGACAAAATTATTCATGTATGCCCTTGTTGCCAGATCTTTTATTCGACCTGCGAGGAAATCCCGTGTCTTTTCTTCCAAAACTTATACCTCTTTAAATAATGCTGCGAGCGACCCGTGGGCCGCCCGCAGAGTAATTATTCGTCTATCTTATTAAGTATTGCTTTGTAATCCAGTTTTTTCCCATTAAGTACCGCTTCCTTAAGTCTGTCATTTATGTCATAAGAAAGCTTTAGGGAAAAGAAATCTTTGCTGTCTTCCAGAAGCTTTAAAAAGATCTTGTCTCCGGCCCAGAGATTTAAATTGAATACATCACTCTTTTTGACCCATGAAAGTTCCCCTTCATCGCACTCTTTTGGCTCCGAGTCCGGGGCTTTTGCCGTGAACAGGGACATGAGCTCATAGTCGCCCTTATCGGAAATAAAAGTCACAACGGCCCTGTATTTTATCTTCTCTTCTTCGATATCATATCCCGTCTCCTCAAAGATCTCTCTTTTTATACAGTCCTCGGGACTTTCATTTTCCTCAAAATGACCTCCGACTCCGATCCACTTGTCTTTGTTTATGTCATTCTTTTTGGAAATCCTATGCATCATTAGGTACATGTCATCTCTTTCAAGATAACAAAGAGTTGTCAAACAGCGGTCCATGTAATTCTCCGAAATGTTTATTATGATCTGCCGGCCTTTTGGCGTTTATCAGTGCTCAAGTGCAGGTGTCCAGTAGTCCTGACCGAAGATGTCGGTAAAGCGATATGTCTCAAGCACTTTTCCCTCTCCAACGGATACGTTGCTGATCTCCATATCGGACATTGCGCCCTTTACGACCATCTGCTCTCCGAGGAGGTAACTATCTTGGTATTTCTTGTCATAAGTATAATAATCGCAGACAAAATCTATGGTATCGCCCTCTTCAAGCTCTGTGTAATTCTTGGCGATAGTCTCTGTCTCGTCGTCCTTGTAATCTCTTACCGCACCGGCAACATAGCCGTCTTCGTTCTGTGAATCAAACACGATGATAAGGTTTGAAGGCTCCTCGTTGAGAAGACAGGGAACGCGACCTGTTATCTGATATGCACTGCTGTCTCCCTGAACGTCGACAACATAGTAAGGAACAACCTGCTTGTCTATTGCAAGCCAGGTCTTATCATCCTGAGACTTGAGATTTCCTTTATCATCAAACTCAAAGACGTTGTCCATTCCGAGATCGACATAGCCCTCTCCGTCATCATAGAACATGTTGAGAGTGAGGTTCTCGATCTTGGACCACTCGTCCTCCGTCAAGGAAATGACATTTTCACCGTTGTCGTTGGTTGTCCAGATAAGTGATTCGGGGTTGAATCTGTTATTTGCTATGTATTCTGCAGTCTTTTCAATATCAAGATCTCTTCCGAAGAAGTCTGTATTGCTTGAAGAAAGTCCCGAGATACTGCTAAAGTCGCTTGAAAGGAAGGTTGTAAGGAGCTGTCCTATAAGCTCTGCGGATGAGCCGCCCGAGCTACTTGGCATATCTCCGAAAAGAGAAGGCATAGGGCTCTGCGTTCCGCCTCCGGCAACCTGTCCTGCGGTTCCAAGCTGCGCAAAGTTCTGAATGCACTTTGCATAGTCTTCGTCCATTCCGATAGACTGGTATGTATTTACCATCGAATCAACCTTACTTGCTGTCTTGTAAGGGAAATAGATCGAAAGACCGTAAGCATTGGTCATGTTACTGCTTGTCTTGTTGTATTTGATCGCACTCTTAAGTACTTCCGCAAGCTCATTGGCTTCTTTTGTATCCATCTTATTTGCGAAATCGATAAGGTCAACCTGGTCGATCCTTGACTGTGCGAACTCTCTTGTGTTGCTTCTTGCCTTGGATACGGTTGCAAACTCGTTCTGTTTTATGAGATTTGTCGTATCTTTTGAGAAATCGGCAAGCTCTGTAGGAACTGTCTGTGAAAGCTCCGCAAGGTCTATCATTGAGAGCGTTGTCTTTTGTCCGGGACATGTTTGTGCACATGCTGCCGTAAAGGCATCAATGATATTCTTACCTATATCAAGAGTTTCCATTGACGTGTTGCTTCCAAATGCAGTAAGCCAATCCGTATAGTACCAGCCTACTCCGGGCTCTGTCTCCTCGGATGCGATGAGGTAATCCGCATAGTTGGAAACTACAAGAGCGTTCTCTACCGTTGCCATAAGGCATGTATCAAATCCGACAAGGTCAAAATTAACTCCGCCGTCTTTAAGTGCTGTATTTATACCCGCAAGTGACATTGCTCCCGCTGAAACGAAGCGCTCGTCATAGCCGTAGCCGCCTGTCGATCCGCCGCCGTGATTCCAGAAAATAAGCTCATATCTGTCTGCGGGGAAGTTCTTTGCAGACCATTTGATATAGGCTGAAAGAGTATCGGGCTTGGTCATAGGAAGGTTTCCTACATTATCAACCAAAAGAGACATCTTTCCTTCTTTGATCTGATATATCTGGTTTGTTTTGCTTGAAACCACATTATTCTGCCACTGTCTGCAGCCACCTGTATATACTAGGAGGTTGATGTTGCTTCCTATATTGGCTCTTAGCATCTCCTGAAGATCCTTGGATGCCATGCCGCCTCTTGACTCAAGATCCGCTCCGCACATGTACATCATGATCGTAACGGTATCCTGTCCGTTTCCTTTGATAACAGTGCGCTTAGCTCTTGCCTTGGGATCTACTTCTCTGTTGAGTGTGCCTGTGTTGGCATCACCGCTCCATGCAGCAGAGCTTACGTTTGCTCCGGAGTATGAACCCATTCCTCCGCCAAAGAGCTGCGCAAGAGTAGAAAGCCCCGAGCCCATCTGTGAAGAGTCGCTTGGAGTTGTCGCAACATTGGGTGTTGTTCCTGTGGTTGTTCCCTGTTGCTGCGATATTGTAGGTCCCTGAGAAGGTGCCGTTCCTGTCTGCGAACCGCCACCACCAAGTAATGTGCTCAGGCCTCCGCCGCCTCCAAGGAATAATACAAGTAATATTATTATCATGAAAAACGGACTTCTTCCGGATGATCGTCTCATTCCTTCATCATCGCCGGAAGACTGCGGACCCTGTGACATTCCGCCGCCCTGTCCTACAGGCCCTGTTCCCAGGCCTTCGCCCCTTTTATGGACGCCCGATCCACCTTCGGTTATTTTCTTTTTTCTTCCAACAGGTCTGTTCTCGTTATCCATGTCGTTCCTCCAAAAAAGTTGTTCATACACGCAAACCATAAATCATATATGATATACGGATTGCTCCGTTTTTACTTTTTGCCCCTATATCATACATATTATCACAATTTTATGCTATATTTATCTATGAAATGACATGATTTAAGCGTTTATGCTATTATCATTTCATAATAATAATTTAGGTTATAGGAGGAGCATAAAAATGTTCGCAGTAAGTTCTTTTGTTTCATCTATTATCATGGCTATTATTATCGGCGGCATTGCAGGTTGGGCAGCAGGACAGATCATGAAGTCCAACGGAAGCCTTGTAAGAAATATTATTCTTGGAATTGTCGGTGCTTTTGTCGGTAATCTTGTTCTTGGACTCATCGGTATTCACGGTTCAGGTTTCCTTGGTTCGATAATCGTTTCAACCATTGGCGCCTGCATCGTTATCTACCTCGGAAGGGTTTTGTCCAAGTAAGTTGGAATATAAAGCAATCTAAAAATGCGCTGTTCATATAAGAACAGCGCATTTTTTGCTAACGCAAATATCTTACATTTCCAACTTACCTGCACAGATAAGCTTTCCGGAGCGGCGATCGAAGAGAAGGATATCGTTTCCGTTTATACTGATCTTCTCTTCCTGTCCAATCTTGTAGATAACTCCGCCGAAGATAACTCCCGTAAGGAGGAATTCACCGATACGAAGCTTAAGTGTTGACTCCATTCCGGTAGGCATCGCACCGTAAACTGTTGTGTCGAGCTTTCCGTTTGGATCTATGTCTATTGCCTCGGGACGAATGCCGATAACGAAATCTTCATCGGTTATAACAGGCTCGTCCATGATGCTGTCATCCTCTTCCTCAACCTTTTGGATGTGATATTTAAATACCTCATCCTTGTTGCTCTTTTCAACAGCACCCTTTTTCATAAGTCTCTGTCTCTCAAGCTCGAGCTTATCCTCAGCTTCTTTATCCCTCTGAGCTCTCCACTCATCAAGGTTAAGGCTTTCATTCGGAACAAATTTTGCTTTGATTCCTCCGAGGATATCGAGAGAAACGCTTCCGTCTGCCTGCTGGCTTCCTTTTCCGTCAACAAAGTTCATTGAAGGATTTCCGACGAAATCTGCTACGAAAAGATTTGAAGGTCTGTTGTAAACTTCCAGAGGTGCCGCGTACTGCTGAAGAACGCCGTTGTTGATAAGGCAGATTCTTGTTGCAAGTGTCATGGCTTCCATCTGATCGTGTGTTACATATACGAAGGTGCTTCCTGTCTCGACATGAAGTCTCTGAAGCTCGTATCTCATCTCAAGACGAAGCTTGGCATCAAGGTTTGATAAGGGCTCATCCATGAAAAGAACCTGTGGCTCGGGAGCAAGTGTACGAGCGATCGCAACTCTCTGCTGCTGTCCGCCTGAAAGCTCCGCAGGATATCTGTCCATGAACATTCCTATCTTTACGATCCTTGAACAAGCACGAACTCTTGAATCTATCTCTTCTTTTGTGAGTTTTCTTACTTCCTCAACAACTTCGCCGTTCTTAACTACTTCGAACTTGTCATTAAGCTCTTTTGAATCCTTGCTGTATTTCTCTTTTATTGCAGAGAGCTTTGCTTCGTATTCGGCGAGCTTGGACTTTGCTGCTGCAGCCGCATCCTGTGCACCCTGAATATTTAGTGCGTACAGCTCTTTTGCGGTAAATATTGAAAGGCTGTAATTATCGATGAGCTTAACGTAAGCTTTGTTTTCATCGAGCTTTCCGTTCTTATCTCTGCACTCTTCCACGATCTCTTTTACCTTATTACCGTTCTGAAGAGCTCTTATGATATCTGCTGTCTGCTTAGCTTCGATATCCACAACAGGCATTTTCTCGTTGATATTCTTAAGACCGAATGCGATGTTCTCATACACGGTCATGTTGGGCCAGAGCGCGTAGTTCTGGAAAAGGAAGCCGACTCTTCTTTTGTTTGCGGGAACGTTGATCCCTGCATTTGAGTCAAATACTACCTTATCTCCTATTGTGATCTTTCCTTCTGTCGGTGTTTCAAGACCTGCGATCATTCTAAGGATGGTGGTCTTACCGCAGCCTGAAGGTCCAAGGAGTGTGATAAATGAATTGTTTGGTATATTAAGACTTACATTATCTACGCCGAAGAATTTTCCCCAGCGTTTTGTTATATTCTCTAAAATGATCTCAGGCATGATTACTTTCCTCCTATGCCACTGTCAAGGCTTGCGCCCGTCAGCTTATTAACCAGTGTGTTAAATACTAAGATTGTCACGATAAGTATCAGGTTGATCGCACTTGAGAATGCGTAAAGTCCCATCTCATCGAAATAGTCGAGTGTTGTCGAAAGGATAAAGCCTTGTGTGCAGAGAAGAAGGAACAATGACAACTCTCGAAGGCACGTCATGAACGGAAGCAGATATCCGCTTATGATCGACGATTTCTGGATCGGTATGATGATCCTTGTCATTCTCTTTATCCAAGGCGTATCCATGATGACCGCCGCCTCTTCAAGCTCATTGCTTATCTGAAGCATGGAGTTAAGTGAGCTCCTCGACGCAAAAGGAATGTACTTAACCACACCTGCGATGATAAGCAGTGTGTATGTGTTAAAGAGGTTGATGTGCTCATTGGAGAACAGGATAAAGAATGCTGCTCCTACCGCTATTGATGGCATAAGGTAAGGCAAGAATGCCACGTTGTTGACGTAGTTGGCCCACTTGTTTCTTCTTTTTTTAGCAACGGCGTAGCCGATAAGTGTTCCGATGGTTCCTGCGATGAGTGCACAGACAACTGCAAGGAACAATGTTCCGAAGAATGCATGCCATATTGTATTGTTATACAGAATTCCGGATTGTCCGTACATTCCGTTTTCAGTCACGTTTTCGTTTGTAACCCACCACTTTGTTGTAAGATGAGCCAGATTTCCTGTGTAGAGGAAGCTGTAGTCACCGGGATTGGGAAGGAAGGTCTCAAGTGCAAAAAGAACTATCGGCCAGATACTTGTAAAGAATGTGATGAGAATGAAAATGATTCCCACAACATATTTTCCCATTTTTCCGATGGTAAGCTTTGTGAGCTGACCGGATTTTCCGGTAACCGTTGTATAGTTCTTGCGGCTCTTTAAGCTCATCTGGTTCATTCCAAGGATCAGCACACCGAATACCATCATGATGATCGCAAGGATACTTGCTTCACCGGTGTAGGTGCTGTTCATTGAAATGTACTTGGTTGAAAGTGTTGTAAGGTTTAAGTAGTGCGGAACGGGATAACTTCCCATTGCGCTTCCGAATACCAAAAGTATTGTTGAGAGAATGGCGGGCTTGATCATGGGAAGTGTTACCTTGAACATGATCTTCCACTTGGGTGTATCGAGGATAGTTGCCGCCTCCTCAAGGTTTGCATCCATATTCTTAAATATTCCGCCGATCAGGATATAAGCAAAGGGTGCATAGTGAAGGCCGAGTACCATTGCGCTTGGGAATACTCCCTGACACCACCATGTCGGGAAATAAACATGGAATATCGCTGCGAGAAGTCCGTCACTTGTTCCCGTCACTTTGTTGGAATAGAACATGTGCTGCCATACTACAGCGAGTGTCCACTGCGGCATGATGTAAGGGAAAATAAAGATCGAACTTAAATATTTTTTGAATTTCATGTCGGTCCTTGTTACCAAGAAGGCAAAAAGGCCGCCGAACAAGATCGATATCACACAAGTAAGAACCGAAAGGATCACTGTGTTAAACAGCGGTGTCCAGAGGTTTGTCCTTGCAAGTTTACTGGTAAAAAGATCTGTGTAGTTTACTATTGTATATCCGGAAACTCTTTTGGTCAGATGCTGATCTATAGTTCCGGGATGAATACTGAACGTATCTTTTACGATTGCTATGATAGGTGCGACAGTACTAAAGGTTAACACAATCCCAAACAGCAAAAGTATTATATTCTGAGGTTGGGAAAACCAGGTCTTTACCTTATTTTTGAAAATCGCACTTTTGTCTGGTTTTGCGATTGCTTCCATTTTTTACCTCTTTTCCTTAAAAGGGGATGCCACCTCTTTTTATAAAAGCGGCATCCCTTTTGTTATTTAACTAAGGATCACTCTCCGGGTGCATAGTGGTCGAGCACGTCTATCCAACTTCCTACTGAGAAAGAAACTTCTGAGCAGTATGCGGGATCCTCAAGAACAAGCTGACCGTTTGTTGTCCACCATTCATATCCGCGGTCGTTCTTTGCAGGGAACTCATCTCCGCCGCCCTGTGAGTGATGGAATGTAGCTTCGATTTCTTCTGCAACCTTAGGATTGGATGAATATCCGCCCATGTCTTTGCCCCATGCTTCAAATCCCTGCTCTGTGCAAGTCATGAAAGCGATGAATGCGCATGATGTCCAAGGAAGAGGACTGTTCTTTGTAAGGAAGAGGTAGTGGCAATAGCCGTATCCGCCGATTCCTGTGTAACCGTCTTCGTATGCTGCAACTTTGATGTTGTTAACAGATACTGTTGCTGACTCTTCTACAGAGCGTAGCTTGGAGTAAACAAGAAGTCCTGCCTGATCCTTTGCGGATGCATCTACAAGTGTGTTGCAGATAGGGCCGTCATCTGTCTGTTCATTGTAGCTGTTAACCCAGAGCTTGATCCATGCAAGAGCGTATGCTCCGTTTGCGCCAAGTCCGAGGTCGTTGGCGTCAGACTGCATAGCCTTGATTGTAGGCTCGAAGTATGCCTTCTTGGTATCATCGAGCTTGTCGTAAGCTTCTTTGAGCCATGTAGCGTACTTGTCTTCTGTGAGCATCATAAGGAAGTTCTTTCCTACGATCTCGGAATCAACACCCATGAAAAGAGGATGTGCTCCGTCATATACGAAGTCCCAACAGTTGTTGTATGTTGCACTTCCTGTGCTGTTGTACATAAATACCTTGTTAAGTGTCTGAAGAGGAAGGAATCCCTCATAAGAATCCGCAGACGTATTATTTGCTTCAGCCCACTCCTTAGGAATAAAGGTCTTTAAGATATCTGTGTCGACCATCTTGGACTGAATCTGATTTCCGTCCTGGATAAGTGTCATAGCGAAAGTACCTTCGCTCTTAAGTGAATCTGATGTGAGCTGCTCGAAGATCTTGTTGTTCTTGGGCTGCTGCCACTCAAATTCCATTGAATATGAAGAATCGATTGACTGTAAGTACTCAATAAATAACGGAAGAGCTGATTTTCCGCGGCTGGAATTACCTACGCCGTAGAATGTCTTGCCGTTAGACTCTTCAATAGCCTTAGCTGCAAGTTCTTCCATTGTCATTGTCTCTGCCTCTGCGATGATGGCATCAATGCCTGTAAGCTCAGCTGCGGGAGCTGCGCTGTCTGCTGCTGTGTCAGCAGGTGCGTCTGCCGCCGGTGCTGCCTGATCGCCTGCAGGTGCTGTGTTTGCTGCTGTATTTCCGCAGCCTGCGAGAGCAGTTACTACCATTGTGAATGTCAGAATAGCTGATAATACTTTCTTTTTCACGTTTCTTCCTCCTTTGATTCCAATTAAAAAATGGATGCATCAAGCGTGTATTTACTTGATACATCCATTTTAGTTGTGCATATTAATCATTTATATAAGACAAATCTGATATTATTTGTTGAATAATGACATCTTTCGTTTTTGGCTTATTCAAGCCCTTTTGCCTGGTAATCCGAGGGGGATTTTCCGACAAGTTTTTTAAATGTGTTGGAAAAATATGCTATATCCTGATATCCAACCTTCTCGGCAACTTCATATACCTTGACCTGAACGTTCTTAAGGTGGTTCATGGCCTTTCTGATGCGATATCTTGTGAGGTAGTTACCGATACTGATATCTGTCTCCGCTTTAAAGAGTCTGCTGATATGACCTTCGCTCACGCCCATGGACTCCGCAAGCTTTCCAAGCGCAAAGTCCGCATCCGAAAAATGATTTTCGATGTATTCGATCGCGCTCTGAACGTACCTGTTTGAGATATCCTCTTTTTTCTTAAGATTTATAAGTTCATCTTCTAGCTGGGCATCGTCTGCATTCGAAGTCATCGGATGAAGGTGAAGGAGCTTTTGAACGGAGCCTTCGAGCTCACCGTCCTTAAAGGGTTTCAAAAGGTAGTCCGAAACGCCGAGTTTTATCGCTGCTCTTGCATACTCAAATTCATCATATGCCGTAAGGAATATTATCTTGGTATTGGGGAATCGTTCGTGAATCTTTTCCGCAAGCTCTATTCCTGTCATCTTGGGCATCTTGATGTCTGAGATAATTAGATCGGGTCTGTGCTTGATCGCAAGCTCATACGCCATCTCGCCGTTGGACGCCTCAGCCACAACTTCGCAGCCGATAAGGTCCCAGTCGGTTTCCGTTATTATGCCTTGCCTTACATATTTTTCATCATCTACTATCATTACCGATGTCATCGTTTTCTCTTTTCTCCATTGTTATGGCTGATCCTCTGAGTAGGGAAGCGTTACTATCATTACGGTTCCGCCCTCGGATGGCCTAAATGCCATGACTCCGTACTCTTTTCCGTAGTACAATCTTATGATTGTGTTGACATTGTTTAGTCCGAGGTGCCCTTTGAGCGTTTCTACGTCATCGTTGTTGAGCGCATTAAGCATCTCGTCGCTGATTCCTTTTCCGTTATCCTGAACGGATATCTTAAGAAGGTTGTTTCCGTTTGCTGTGTCGTGAACGGCGGCAACATAAATATGTCCGTCATCCATCTCTTCCATTCCGTGAATGATGGCGTTTTCTACGATCGGCTGCAATATCAGTTTGGGAATGACTGCGTTCATAACATCTTCCGGCACATCTATTGTTATGTCAAATTTATCATCAAATCTTATCTTCTGAATATCGCAGTAATTCTGAACCAGTTCAAGCTCATTTGATAATTTGCAGAACTGTTTTTCGGAAATTCCCGTCCTTAGTATTCCCGCAAGCGACGAAGAAAGCGTGGCTACTTCGTTTACTCCGTGCGCCTTGGCAACCCACTTTATCGTATCTAGGGTATTATAAAGAAAATGCGGATTTAACTGCGCCTGCATCATCTTTATTCTTGTTTCGTTTACGTTTCTTTCAGCCTCGACTCTCTCTTCCATGGTGGTCTTAAGCTGCGTGGTCATTTTGTTAAAGCCCGTCGCGAGCTGCTCGAATTCGTCGTCTCTTTCAAGCTCGATCTTGGTGTCAAAATCACCTTTTCTAAATCTCTTCATCGCCGATGAAAGCGCCGCTATCGGCTTTGAGAAGTACTCGCTCATCCTCGATGCGACCAACAAGCATACAAGTACGCTTATGATAGAGAGTATAACGACGATCTGGTATCCGGCTCTTGCCGCTCCTTCGCCTAGCGCGGGCGGTGTAACATATATGCACAAAAGACCTGTATCCGCAAGCTCTGTGATATATATGTTGTTGGTGCTTCCGAAGGTATATTTCTGTCCTATAAGGAAATTCTTCCTGATACCGGAAAGCTCGCTTCCGTCTTCTGACGTTCCAAGCAAACATATGGGTCTTAAGAAACCTGTTGTAAGCATGAGACCGTCTTTGGAATTTATCTCTTTGCTAAGTCTCTCTTTTACCGCGTTTTGTTCTATACTTATTACAATATATCCGTTCTCTGCGCCTTCCGTGATCTGTCTTGCCATCAAAAGAGCCGCTCCTCTTTCTGATGAGGATCTCGGATCCAGCGAATAGACTGTTTTTCCTTTTTGAGTTTGTGCCTGTCCAAGAACGGAATAATTCTGCGGAAGATCTTTGCTTCCCGTGTCAGTCCAAGTGCTGTAAAGGCAGCGGCCGCCCTTATATATTCCGACTCCCGCAAAATCTCTTATTCCTCTTGAGGCTTCGTAGAGTGACGTATATATATCAAGAGAATTGGAGTAGTCGTTTTCAAGCGTCGCTTTTATGACTCTGCTTTTTGAGAGCTTATCGAGTGCTTCCTCAGACATCTTGAGGTCTCTTTCCATATTCTTTTTTATCACGGAAAACTGCTCGAGATCTCTTTTTTCATAATCGGAAGACAGTTTTGTAAGGAATCCCTGTATCGTAAGTATTCCGCCGATGATGACAAGCGCAAGTGTTACGGCTAGGAATATCACGAATATCTGCCTTTTGAAGGACTGTTTTATCACACCTTTCATACTCAGTCCTCCACGCCTTCAAGCTCATTCCAGATCGTGAACACTTCTTCCTCTTTGGCCGCCGACTCTTTTATATCCAATCTTATAAAAGAAGCTTCTCCAAAATCTTTGGTAAGTTCAACGTCTTTTCGCACGGGTCTTCTGTAGAAGTTTTCCATTGCGTATTTCTGTGTATCGTAGCCGACAACAAAATCTATGAATTTTCCGGCATTGTAGCTGTGCGGCGCGTTCTTTACCATCGCGCATCCGTCCGGAATGGCACTGGTCCCGTCCTCGGGATAGATAAGTGCTATGTCGTATCCGAGCGCCATGTATTTCTTTGCTGTCTCTTCGAGCGTTATTCCTATAAGAAACGTTCCGTCGGAAACATAGGGTATAACTTCTCCCGAAGAATCAAGGATATTATCTCCGAGCTGCTCGTAGAATCTTGGCACCAATTCTTTTGACTCTTCTCCGAGTATCTGTTCCATGGTAAAAAGAATGGTATAGCTCGTTCCCGAGTTTTTGATATCGGCAAATGCAATCTGACCTTTCCATTTCTCGTCAAAAAGATCCCTCCATTTTCTCGGAGCTTCGCTGGGGCGAACAAGCTTCTTATTATAGATAAATACTATCGGAAGTTCCGTGAAGACCGTCCATGAATTATCGAAAGCGGCGTAGGTCCTATCGAGATCCTCACTGCTCTCTGCCTTGTATGGCATAAAAAAATCTTTCTGCGCTTCGAAGCTTTCGATTCCGCCGCCAAACATGATGTCACACTCTCCGTTTTCGGAGGCTTCTCTCGCCTGCCTCATCATCTCGGTTGTTCCGCCTGCGTGAACGTCGACCCAGATGCCGGTTCGGCTTTCGAATTCTCGGATGATGGGAAGGTAAACTTCTTCTTTATGTGACGTGTACACTATAAGCTGATTGTCTTCAGGGACGGCATATTTTTGTGATATGTAATCAATGCTTTTGTCCCTTCCGCTTTGCGCGCATGCCGAAAGCAGCAGTGTTGCCACTGCTGTCAAAAGTGCTATCGCCGGCTTATGTAAATGTCCGTTTACTTTTCCATACACTTTTAGAAGTTACTTCCGTTCCATCCCCAGTCGTCTGCGGGAGTATATTTTACGTATATATTATCGGGCGCGATTGAAAGAACCTGTCCGAATATTTCCGTTATCCTGGCCGTGAGCTTATTAAAGGCATCTTTATTGGCTCCGCCAAACACCATTACTTCTACAAATGCCATAGGCTTTGAGTTGTCGCCTTTGAAATAAAGATGATATCCGTCTTCAAATCCTGTCATGAGCCAGCTTTCGCTCTTTCCGGGGATTATCGAGATGGCCTGTCCGAGCTTTTCCTTAATCTCTTTTTCCTGATCGGGTGTAATCTTAACGCTTATCTTTGAGTTTATAAAAGGCATTTTCTTTTCTCCTGTATTTTTTTATTTTCATTTTACTCACTTTTTTTGTACATTACAAAATTAATGTTTTATCCATGATATTAATTTTATTATCTTGCAATAACACGTCATCGTGGTAAAGTAAAAAGTGGACTATCTTTTCCACATCCATAAATTTGACCTGAAAGGTGATGAGATGATTTCATCAGACATGTATTTGAAGGAGCTTCTGCTCCGATATCAGGCAAGTTTCGATATCACAGAAAACTTTACTATAGGAGATTGTACATTTCCTGCATATGCATGGTTTCATTCTCTGAGCGAGAAATACGTTCTTAAGAGAGAAGCTCAGCTTTGGGCTGTCACGATTTTCGAGCACGTCTTTTTTATAAAAAAAGAGTCCGTTGATCGCGCCGATCTTGAGAAGCTGCTCGATTTAATAAGGGAGTCGATCGAGCCTGTTCTCGTTAGGAAAAATGAGAAATACCCGGAAAAGGACCATATGTGTTCTTATCTGACTTTTGTCATTATCAGCGATAAAGCTCCTGACGCCGCTACCAAAAAGGCGATCAAGAAATTTAAGTTTGATAAGGGTTACCTCTTTAATTTTAGAGGACACAGCGAAGCCAGGCTTGCGGTCACATCGACCGATACGCAGGAAGTGCTCACAAATTATGGCGGAAAAGAGCTAAAAAGTATGTTGTGTGATATCTACAAAAATTAGGAGGAAAAAAGTATGAATGCAGCAGTATTATTAATCATCAGCATTGTCGTTCTTGCTGTGGGATATGTTCTCTACGGCGGATGGCTTGCTAAACAGTGGGGTGTTGATCCAAGTCGTAAGACACCTGCACATGAGCTTGAGGACGGTCTTGACTATGTTCCCGCCAAAGCACCTGTGCTTATGGGTCACCACTTCTCATCAATCGCCGGAGCAGGCCCTATCAACGGACCTATTCAGGCAGCCGTTTTCGGATGGGTTCCTGTTCTTTTATGGGTACTTATCGGCGGTATCTTCTTTGGTGGCGTACATGATTTCGGAGCTCTTTTTGCTTCACTTCGTCACAAGGGTCAGTCAATCGGTGAGATCATCGATGATTCAATGGGTAAGACAGCAAAGAAGCTGTTCATCACATTTGGCTACCTTACACTTCTTCTTGTAGTTGCAGCTTTCTCATCGATCGTTGCTAGTACTTTCGGTGTTACGACATCCGCAGGTGCCGCAGTTGAAGGTGCTACTTTGGCAGCTAACCAGTCAACAGCCATGATCTCTATTTTATTCATTCTTTTGGCTATCGTTTTTGGTTTCTTTGTATACAGAAAGAACGCTCCTATCGGAATCTCTTCCGTTATCGGATGCGTTGGCATTATTGCCGTAGTTTTCATCGGACTTAACTTCCATCCCATCGCACTTACTTATAATGCATGGATGTGGATTCTCGGAGCATATATCCTTATAGCTTCCGTAACCCCTGTCTGGATTCTTCTTCAGCCAAGAGATTACCTTAGCTCATTCCTTCTTTATTTCATGATCGGCGCAGGTATAATTGCTATTATCGGTGCTGCGGTTACAGGTCATGGAAGCTTCGCTATCCCTGCTATGGGAGATGCAGCTCTTAAGGGAACAGGCGTATTCACAACAGGTACTGCTTTCCCTGCTCTTTTCGTAACTATCGCTTGTGGTGCTATTTCAGGTTTCCACTCACTTGTTTCTTCGGGAACAACCGCTAAGCAGCTTGATAACGAGAAGGATGCTAAGCCCGTTGCTTTCGGTTCAATGCTTATTGAATGTATCGTTGCCGTTATCTCTCTTTGCGCTATCGGCTTTGTATGGGTTGCCGCTTCAGACGGAACATACGCAAGCCCTACACAGGTATTCGCAGGCGGTCTTTCAGCAATGATCGGTTCTTTCGCACCCGGCATGCAGGATATCATGTATCAGCTTCTTATCCTTGCTGTTTCTGTATTCTGTCTCACATCACTTGATACAGCTACTCGTCTTGCAAGATACATGTTGCAGGAGTTCTTCGTAGAGAATGGACAGACAGCAAAAGATCTTACAGGCTACAAGAAAGTTATCGCCAATCCTTATGTTGCAACAGCAATCACCGTTGTACTTGGCGTAAGCCTTGGTATGACAGGATACACCAAGATCTGGCCTCTCTTCGGAGCAGCTAACCAGCTTCTTGCAGCTATCGGACTTCTTGCAGTTTGCACATGGCTTGGCGCTGTAGGAAAGAACAACAAGATGTTCTACATTCCTATGACTTTCATGCTTGCTGTTACAATCTGCTCACTTGTTCAGACAATCAAGGCTAAGCTTACTGCTTACACAACAGGCGCTGCTGATATTTGGGCTCTTATCCAGGCTCTCATCGCAGTTCTCCTCGTTGTTCTTTCAATTATCCTTGCTGTTATCGCAGGAAAGACTCTTGTAAAACAGTTCAAAGAAAAGAAGAACGGTAAAGCAGCAGCATAATTAATACTAACTCATCAGCCTCATCTCATTTATTGATTTGAGGCTGATTTTATGCTAATATACATAAGTCATGTTTCCGTAGCTCAGCAGGATAGAGCGTCCGCCTCCTAAGCGGAAGGTCGTGCGTTCGAATCGCATCGGGAACACTCGCGAAAGCTATAAGCCATGCATAAAAGGATACATAAAGCTCGACGGGAATTTACTCACGATAGAGCTTTTATGTATCCTTTTTTATAGGGCGCCAGCCCGTGGAGAAGGAATCCTTTGCTTCCTTCGTTCGCGCATGGCTGAGTTTACGCATGGCCATGTTCATGCAAGACTACCAAAAAAGAAAGCCTCAAACAAAGGCTTTCTTTTTTTGGCTTATTATAATTTTTCAATAATAAAGCTCGCTATGATAAGGATCCATATATGAAGCGGGAAAAATACGTAGAACAGATACTTGGTAAACTTGGTGTTTTTTCCTCTTTCGCCATTATAAGCAAGTATGAATGGTATGACTGTAAAAACAGCCCATTCGCAGTCCATACACAATCTGTCATAAAGAGATACGCCCATTTCTGCATCTATAGTGAAGTGCGTTTGAAGGGCCATTATGAATAAGAGCAAGCTGTAAATAAATATACCGATACATTGCTTATTTTTTCTTCCATAGAAGGCCCACATAATAATGGGCATCGGTAAAAATACAATTAAACCTCCTGCGAGAAGAGATGCAAATGCAATTACTATCGCAAGTAGAACATTAATAATTATATGGTTTTTGCGTTTAATATTATCCAAACACCATATAAAGGCGAACATAAGCGCAAGCAACGTAAAAATATTATAATCCACTAAGAACGTCATATAGCTATATTTAGTAAAATAAGTTTTGTCGAAAAACTGGTAAATAATAGTGGTGCCGGCGAACATGATCAATGCTGCGGTAACAAGCCTGAGCAGGTATTTTATACGGCTACGCGTGTGATAAAATCCATCTATCATAAGGTATATAAATAATGGCCAAACAAATCGTGTGATCAGAGATATCCAACCCGGCATAAGCGGCCAATTTAAATTATCATATGCCGCATAACTAAAAATCGAATAAATATGATCCAGTAACATAAAAGGTATTGCAATTAGTTTTAATTTATAAGCGTCTAATCCTCTTTCCATTTTTTCTCCTTTTTAGCGTTATTGCTTATTCATTCCTCTCTTCTTTTAATATTATTTATTTAGTTCACTTATTCGCAAACTGTTCTACAAGCTGTATGATCTGTTCCTCATCAAATCCAAGTCTCTTCATATTGTTGAAGAAATCTTCTATTTCCATATCGATAAGTGCTGTTCTTAAATCTTTAATCATATTCTCGTCCTCCGTAATAAAACGACCACTGGTTCTTTCTGAGTGGACAAGTCCTGTCTGTTCGAGGTCACTGAGCGCTTTCTGAATTGTGTTGGGAGTAACTCCGGCTTCTGCAGCAAGGTCGCGAACACTTGGTAGCTTATCACCGCTGTTATATTTTCCTGTTACAATGTCGTTTTCTATGTGCTCAATAATCTGTACAAAGATGGGCCTGTCAAAATTAAGGTTCAATGGCATAATACTCAATTCCTTTCTACAGATTTTATTTTTTGTACTACTGTACTAATCACTTAGTACAATAATACAATAACTCCATCCTCCTAACTTTGTCAACACTTTTTTACAAAAAAATTTACAAACACAAAAAAGAAGGCCTGTGAACTGCGTTCACAAGGCCTCCTTACATATTATTTAGTATTGTGATCAAAGCTGGATTGCTGTCTTAAGCGCGATCTCCATCATGTCGGTAAAGCCTGTCTCTCTTTCTTTTGCAGAGAGCTCTCCCTCTTTGAAGAGGTGATCCGAAATAGTAAGAATAGTAAGTGCGTTCTTCTTGGCTTCTGCAGCGTTCATGTAGAGTGCTACTGTCTCCATTTCAACGGCAAGTGCTCCCATATTTCTATAGAGCTCACTCTCGTTGCACTTCTTGTAGAAAGCATCTGAAGAAAGAACGTTACCTACGTGATACTTTACATTCTTTTCCTTTGCGATAGCTACTGCTTTCTCAAGGAGATCGTAGCTGGCTGTGGGGCAGAATGTTCCGGGAAGTCCGTACTGGAATCCGTAATTTGAATCTGTATGTGCTCCCATTGCAAAGATGATGTCCATTACGTTGACATCTTCCTTGAGTCCGCCTGCGCTTCCAACTCTGATGATGTTGTCTACATCATAGAAATTGAAAAGTTCGTATGTGTATATTCCTATTGAGGGAATTCCCATTCCGTGTCCCATTACCGACACTTCTTTTCCCTGATATTTTCCTGTAAATCCAAGCATTCCTCTTACTTCGTTGAAGCACTTTGCATCTGTAAGAAATGTCTCGGCGATAAATTTTGCTCTTAAAGGATCACCGGGCATAAGGACGGTCTTGGCTATATCTCCTTTTTCGGCGCTGTTATGTGGTGTTGCCATACTCTGTTCTCCTTTCTTTTCTCTTTTTTATTTTGGAAAATTGATGTATCCCTGCATCCAAATATTTCCTTTAAATCTTCTGCCGATGGCAGGCTCTCCGAGTAGGTCCTCATCATTTATGCACAGATCAAATTCAAGATCGTTGCAGTTTATGCGCATAATATGAACAGTCTCTCCGGTAAGCGAATTAACCGTCTTTCTGGTTTCTGTTATCTCTCCCAGTACGGAATAGTGATCGCACTCAACTCCGTATGGCATAAAGTAGGTATCGACAAGACTGTAAACGTCCTGCTTTCTTATCTTTCTGGAAAGAGTCGTGTACAAGTCCATATCATCAAGCGTCAATGACTCGATCGCTGTCTCGTCACCTTTTCTGGCATTATTGATAAGCCGATTTCTGTAATTTGTTTTTTTCTTGGCTACTTGCTTCTCTTCTTCCGTCTTGGCTATGGGCATAAGAATCTGCCCTTTGATCGAAAGTGCCGATAAGCTCAAGGTCGTTCCTCTTATCGGAAAATGATCTTCGTTTTCATATTTCATGTACGAGATCATATTGAGTAGATAAAAGACAAGTGAAACTCCTATTCTGTTCTCATTACAAATTCCGGCATATGAATGCTGAGCAGCATGTCTTTCGACTGAGATATCTTCTTCAGTGCTGACTCTGGACGGGATCAGATAAGGATAATAATATTCATAGACGAATTTATCTTCCTCATCAAACTCTCCGCATACAGCAAGTCCCAGTCCTTCGGAGTAGTCTTTCATAAATTCCGCGATTATTTCATTGTCTTTTGACGAGGCATAATTTCTGCTTGTCGGATGCTGAACGGAACTGACAATTAGCTGTGTCATTTCTTTTCTGTTTTGTATCTTAGAAAAGCCCACTGCTCTTAGGAATTTATGCAACTACTTCTTCACCTCTTTTCGGTTCTTATCTTTTCTATTGATTCTTATTTCTTTGTGGGAACAAGAACCTCTTTTCCGCCCATGTAAGGACGAAGTACTTCAGGAATCTTAACACTTCCGTCTGCCTGAAGGTTGTTCTCAAGGAATGCGATAAGCATTCTCGGAGGAGCAACTACTGTATTGTTAAGTGTATGTGCAAGGTAATTTCCGTCCTTGCCCTTAATTCTGATCTTAAGTCTTCTTGCCTGTGCATCTCCGAGGTTAGAGCAGCTTCCGACCTCAAAGTACTTCTGCTGTCTTGGTGACCATGCTTCTACGTCGCACGATTTGCATTTAAGATCCGCAAGATCTCCTGAGCAACACTCAAGTGTACGCACCGGTATATCCATAGATCTGAAAAGATCTACGGTGTTCTTCCAAAGTTTGTCGTACCATGTCTTAGATTCTTCGGGCTTACAGATTACAACCATTTCCTGCTTCTCAAACTGATGGATTCTGTAAACACCTCTCTCTTCGATTCCGTGTGCACCTTTTTCTTTTCTAAAGCAAGGTGAATAGCTTGTAAGAGCCTGAGGAACCTGCTCCTCGGGAATGATCTGGTCGATGAACTTACCGATCATTGAGTGCTCACTTGTTCCGATGAGATAAAGGTCTTCGCCTTCGATCTTGTACATCATGGCTTCCATCTCAGGGAAACTCATTACGCCTGCTACTACATTTCCGTGGATCATGAAAGGAGGAACGCAATATGTAAATCCTCTCTCTATCATGAAATCTCTTGCATAAGAAATAACTGCCGAATGAAGTCTTGCGATATCGCCCATCAAATAATAGAATCCGTTACCTGCAACTCTTCTTGCCGCATCAAGGTCGATTCCGTTGAAGCTCTCCATTATATCTGTATGATAAGGAATCTCAAAATCGGGAACAACGGGATCTCCGAATTTCTCGATCTCTACGTTCTCAGAATCATCTTTTCCAACAGGTACCGAATCATCGATTATCTGAGGAATGATCATCATCTTATTAGTAACTTCTTCATCAAGCTTACTCTGCTTCTCTTCAAGCTCGGCAAGTGTCTGGGCGTCTTTTGCAACCTGCTCCTTAAGAGCCATTGCCTCATCCTTCTTGCCCTGTGCCATAAGTCCGCCGATCTCTTTTGAGATCTTGTTTCTGTTTGCTCTAAGCTCATCAGCCTTCTGCTGATTGGTTCTTCTTTCTTCATCAAGCTTAATTACTTCATCAACAAGAGGAAGCTTTTCATCCTGAAATTTTTTCTTGATGTTCTCTCTTACTACGTCTGGGTTCTCACGTAAAAATTTAATGTCTATCATCCCGTTTTGTCCTCCACAGATTTTCTATGTTAAATAGATTTTTTACAATTTAATATTAAGCACTTTATCTGTCAGTACTTGATAATGCTTTCTCAAGTGCTGCTCTCTCATCCTCGCTGAGTTCTACATCTGCAACTCCGCCATTTATCTCTTTTGAATAGCAGTAATTGAGTCCGTCTGTGCTGTGAACTGAGTTGAGCAGATATCCGTTATCGTTCTCATCAAGCATGCAAAGAGCGAAGCTGAGCTTTCCGCCCATCTGATTAAATGCATCATACTTCTCAAGTCCGATCTTCTGGAATGTTTTCTGCATTCTCTTGTTGATGTCCTGAATATCTTTTCTGTTCTTTTCGTTCTCTGTTCTGATAAGTCTGTTGTCATGGAAAAGACCTACGATCTCATCTTCAAGGGATTCTGCTTCTTTTCCCTGCATGAATTTGTTGTATCTTTTCTCAAGCTTTTTAACTCTGGATGTCTGTACTATTGATACAATGATCATTATGAGCAGTGCTCCGATCAGTACAAAAAATAAAATTGCGGGGTCAAGATTTCCAAGACCCATTGAATTAAATATCTGGCTTTCCATATTAATTATCTCCGATTATCCTCTGCATAGTCTATCTGTAATTTTCTCTAAGTCGTCATTGCTGTAGAACTCGATCTCTATCTTTCCGGTTCCGTCTCCCTTGGAGATAATATCTACCTTTGTTCCTACTGCCTGTTTGCATTTCTCAGAGAGTGATGCATAAATCGCATCAATGCTTTCGTTCTTAACAACGCCCTTCTTGGGCTTCTTGGTTTTTCCAAGATTCTTTACAAGCTTTTCAGTCTCACGTACGCTGAGCTTCTCATCAAATACTTTCTGAGCTAGTGTGATCTGCTCTTCCTCGTTGTCTACCGGGATAAGTGCTCTGGCATGTCCTGTGGAAAGGAGTCCTTCAACAACCATCTCCCTTACTTTGTCGCAAAGCTTAAGTAGTCTCAGAGAGTTTGTTATTGTAACTCTGCTCTTTGATACCTTCTCAGCGACAACGTCCTGTGTGTAACCGAAATCATCAATGAGTTTTTTGTATGCGATAGCTTCTTCAATAGGATTGATGTCTTCTCTCTGAATATTGTCGATAAGTGCTATCTCTGCAATTTCCTGCTCATTGAGATCTTTTATAATAACCGGTACTTCTTTAAGTCCGGCTTTTTTAGCAGCGCGCCATCTTCTCTCACCGCCGACGATCTCATAGTGATCCTTCTTGTCGGTAACAATGATGGGATTTATAATTCCGAACTGCTTGATTGATTCTGAAAGTTCTATAAGACTGTCTTCATCAAATGTTTTTCTTGGCTGATTTCTGTTTGGTTCAACCTTGGTGATGTTGACCTTAACTACCTGTCCTTCAATGTGTTGTTCAACAATCTTTGTTTCTTTTGCTGAGGATGATACCTTCGCCGGTATTATGGAATCAAGTCCCTTACCTAATCCTCTTTTCACATTCTTAGCTGCCATGTTCCCCTCCGGTTTAATCAAACTTTCTATCTATTACCTCGCCCGCGAGAAGTCTGTATGCTTCTGCTCCCGCTGACTTGGGTTCATACACATTTATCGGCATTCCATAACTGGGCGCCTCAGCGAGACGTATGTTTCTTGGAATGATCGTCTTATAAACATTTTCCTGAATATGTTCTTTAACGTTCTCAACTACCTGAAGTGATAAGTTTGTACGAGAATCAAACATAGTAAATACTACACCTTCCATCTCGAGTTCAGGATTCAATCTGTCTTTTACAAGATTAACTGTATGAACGAGCTGACTTAATCCTTCAAGAGCATAGTACTCACACTGAATAGGAACAAGAACTGTGTTGGCTGTTGTCATAGCGTTGACAGTCAACATACTTAAAGAAGGTGGACAATCTATAACTATATAATCATAGTCATCTTTAACTTTTCCGATTGCTTCCCTTAAGATAAATTCCTTCTGATCTGCATCGATAAGTTCTATCTCTACAGCAGCCAGGTTTACATTTGACGGAATGATATCTACTCCGTCTATTTCTTCAACGACATTTTTGACGATAGCATCATTGGTTTCACACTCACCTATCATGAGTTCATAGATGGTATTTTCTAATTCATTTTTATCAAGTCCGAATCCGCTGGTAGTATTTCCCTGTGGATCTGTATCAATGACTAGAACTTTCTTTCCTTTTTCTGCCAATGCTGCTGACAAATTAATAGAAGTAGTGGTCTTTCCGACCCCACCTTTTTGGTTTGCGATTGCAATTACTCTACCCATTACTCCTCCAAGCTATTTAAACACTAATCTGATTTTACCACATTATAATGCTTATGGTATTACAAATCGGTTTGATTGTCTGTGTTTATGATTGTAATTTCTATATATTGTGTTTGAAATTGTTTTGTTTCACCACACAATTATATTATCGAGTTGTATGTTTCACGGAGTTTTTTACTACATTTTGTGTTTCAATGTTTCACGTGAAACAATTTTTTGTATTATGAATTGTATCTGAGTTCAATGTTTCACGTGAAACATAATAATCAATAACACAATATCTATGATAAAGGTTTCTTAGAAGGAACTCCTGCCTTACGAGGATATTGTTTGGAAGTTTTTTCTTTCTTTTCAATAATACAAATGGTTCTACTGTACTCTGAATCGGGAAGAACAAACTCCGGACTATCTATAAGCTTTCCACCAAGAAGATGAATTGCTCCTTTTGCCTTGGATAATTCCTCCCCGGCCTTTTCACTTTTATAAGCGATAAATCTTCCACCTACTTTTACATACGGAAGACAATACTCGGATAAAGTTGAGAGATTGGCAACAGCTCTTGAAACAGCAATATCAAAAGTTTCTCTCAGAGAATCTTTATTGCCTATAGAAGAATAATCTTCCGCTCTTCCATGTAAGGTTACGATACTACCTTCATTATTAAGTCCAAGCTCATCGATCACTTCATTTAGAAAGTTAAGTCTCTTATTAAGAGAATCAAGAAGAGTGATCTTGAGTTTCGGAAAAACAATCTTAAGTGGAATACCGGGAAAGCCTGCTCCGGTTCCTACATCAATAAGTGAATAATCATCTTTGGAAAAATCAAAATACTTATAAGCGGAAATACTGTCAACAAAATGAAGCTTGCATACACTGTCGAACTCGGTGATGGCAGTGAGATTCATGACCTCATTCCACTTTATTAGAAGTTCATAGTATTTATCAAATTGAGCAAGCTGTTTATCACTTAGTTCTATACCTAAAGCCTTAAAGTCATTGATCATATCAGCATATTTAATTCTCATCGGCACTACCTCTTCTAAGTGAATCAAGGTAAATAATAAGTACTGAAATATCGGCAGGATTAACTCCACCGATTCTGGAAGCTTGTCCTATATTGGTCGGTCTGAATCTTTCAAGCTTCTGTCTTGCTTCCAATCTAAGACTTCCGACATCATCGTAATTTATATCAGCAGGGATTTTCTTCTTTTCAAGTTTCTTGAACTGCTCAACTTGTCTTTCCTGTCTGTTGATATAACCTTCATATCTGATTGTGATTTCAACCTGTTCTATTACATCATCAGGAAGAGGTTTTCTGTCCGGATCAATATCTTCAATAAGCATATACGAAAGCTCGGGTCTGCAAATAAGTTCCGCAAGAGAAGTCGCTGTCTTAAGAGATGGCGTACCGACCTTCTCCATAAATTTCTGGATAGTTGCATTGGCTCCGACCACAGTATTTTTTAATCTGGTAACTTCTTTATCAATAAGATCCATCTTGGTAAAAAGCTTATTATATTGCTCTTCGGAAATAAGGCCTATATCATATCCCTTTTTGCGAAGTCTGATATCAGCGTTGTCTTGTCTAAGCAACAATCTGTACTCTGCCCTTGAAGTCATCATTCTGTATGGCTCAAGATTTTCCTTAGTAACAAGATCATCTACAAGAACACCTATATATCCCTCAGATCGATCAATGTATAAACTCTCTTTATTAAAGATCTGCATTGCAGCATTGATTCCGGCATAAAGCCCCTGAGCCGCAGCTTCTTCATATCCACTGCTTCCGTTAAACTGACCGGCACTGAACAAACCTCTTGTAGTTTTGATCTCAAGATTTGGATGAAGCTGACCGGGACATAAGCAATCGTACTCAATGGCATATGCATTTTTTACAATTCGACAATTCTCAAGTCCGGGGACAGTTCTGTACATAGCTATCTGAACATCTTCAGGCATGGAAGAAGACATTCCGTCAATATACATCTCATTGGTAAATGTTCCTTCAGGTTCAACAAAGACTTGATGTCTTTCGTGATCTGGGAACTTAATAACTTTATCTTCTATAGAAGGGCAATATCTCGGACCAACACCTTCTATGATTCCTGCATAAATAGGTGATCTGTCGATATTAGCCTTAATTATCTCATGAGTTTTCTCGTTAGTATATGTCAACCAACATGAAACCTGTGGACGCTGTACATCTTTTGGATCCGTATCAAAAGAAAAAGGAACAACGGGAGTATCTCCAAACTGCTCAGACATTTTAGAATAGTCAATTGTATTTCCATCCATCCTTGCAGGTGTTCCCGTCTTAAATCTTCTAAGTTCAATTCCCGCATCAATAAGTGAAGCGGAAAGAAGGTTAGAAGGAAGAAGTCCGTTAGGTCCGCTGTAAGTAATCGCTTCACCTGTAAGACAGCGGCTCTTTAAGTAAGTACCCGTACAAAGAATAACTGCCTTAGCCTCATAAATTATTCCGGAGAAAATCTTTACTCCGACAATCTTATTGGTATAGCCTTCTTTTTTAAGATCATCGGAAACTTCCTCAAAAAGAATCTCAGAAACTTCAGCCTGTTTAATACATAGATGTTCCTGAGCTTCAAGAACTTTTCTCATCTCTTTAGAATATTCCATCTTGTCTGCCTGACATCTGAGCGAATGAACGGCGGGACCTTTGGAAGTATTAAGCATCTTAGATTGCAAGAAAGTCTTATCTATATTTTTACCCATCTCTCCACCAAGAGCATCAATCTCTCTGACAAGATGACCCTTGGAAGATCCTCCGATATGAGGATTACAGGGCATAAATGCAATGTTGTCGGCGCTCATCGTAAAGACAATAGTTTCAAGACCGAGTCTTGCACAAGCAAGAGCGGCCTCGCAACCGGCATGTCCGGCACCTATAACAACAACATCAAATTTCTCTTTAACAATAGTCATAAATTATTTACCCATACAAAACTTGGAGAAGATTTCCTCTACAAGATCGTCGCCAATCTCTTCGCCAAGTATTTCTCCGAGTGCTTCATACGCACCTGTCAGATCAACAGTGTAAAAATCCTCGGAAAGATTCTTAGAAATACTATCAAGAACAAGCTCCAAACTATTAAAAGCTTTATTCAAAAGATCTTTATGTCTTACATTGGTAATATATATTTCCTGCTTAGGAACAATATACCCATTAAAGAATAATTCCGAGATAGCATCTTTCAACTCGGAAATGCCGTTTCCTTTTAACATAGAAGTTCTGATAATAGGCAAATGATCGTTTGAAGAGTCTGAAAAATGCATACGAATGATATCTTCTGTTATTTTAATATTATCAGAAAGATCGTTTTTATTTAAAAGAACTATCGTCTTCTTGGACTTACATAGCTCTATAATATCTTTGTCTTCGCTATCAATCTCATTGGTAGAATCAAGAATATATAAAATAAGATCTGCTTCTTCAATCTTACTCTTTGCTTTATCGACACCTATCTTTTCAATGATGTCTTCTGTATCTCTGATACCGGCAGTGTCAATAACATGAAGAACAATATCACCGAGTCTGACTGTTTCCTCAATAACATCTCGGGTTGTTCCGGCAATATCGGTTACGATAGCTCTTTCATCACCGGTAAGAGCATTCAAAAGAGATGATTTTCCGGCGTTAGGTTTTCCGACAATAACAGTTTTTATACCTTCTTTTCTGATCTTACCTTCATCGGCCGTCTCAATCAAAGAAGCAATCTCTTTTTTCATCGGATCTACAATTGCTTTTAATTTATCGGGATAACCTGTAAGGTCATAGTTTTCCGGATCATCAAGAGCAGACTCGATAAAAGCCATCTCATAAAGAATCTTTTCACGAAGGCTTCTAATCTTGGAACTGAGCTTACCCTGGAGCTGACCTTTGGAGCTTTCGAACGCAAAATTATTTTGAGCGCTGATGATATCCATTACTGCTTCGGCTTTGGTAAGATCAATCCTACCGTTTAAAAAAGCTCTCTTTGTAAACTCACCGGGCTCAGCAAGTCTGCAGCCCTTATCCAATAAAAGATTGAGAATTCTGTTCATCACAAGCATTCCGCCGTGAGAGTTGATTTCAATCACATCTTCCATAGTGTAGCTGTGAGGAGCCTTCATATAAGAGATCATTATTTCATCAATAATTTCATCTCCATCACAAATATAACCAAACTTGATCGTATTTGGTTCATGAGATAAAAGAGTATGTTCTTTTTTTGATGAAAGGTAAACAGTATCACAGATAGAAAGTGCCTGCGGTCCGCTAACTCTGATAATACCGATTCCGGCATCGGACATAGCTGTAGCAATGGCACAGATCGTATCGTTACTGAAGGTACTTAGTACACTTGGCATATCTATCCTCCGATAGAAATATCGTAAGAAAAAATAGAATCAATAAACTCAAATAATCCCCCTCAAAGCATTTGCTCAGAGGGGGATCTTATAATTATTTCTTTAAAGTAACCACTACTCTTCTGAATGGTTCTTCACCCTCACTATGAGTAGTAACATATCTGTCACCCTGAAGAGCTGAATGAATTATTCTTCTCTCATAAGGATTCATAGGCTCTAAAGCAACTGACTGTCTTGACTTTCTAACCTTATAAGAAATGTTCTTTGCAAGATTTTCAAGTGTTGCTTTTCTTCTCTCTCTATAATTCTCGGTATCAACTTTTACATGAATGTAATCAGCAGATTCCTTATTAACTACCAAAGAAACAAGATACTGAAGAGAATCAAGAGTCTGTCCTCTCTTACCGATGAGGACTCCCATCTCTGCTCCGCTAAGCTCGATATCTAAAATATTGTCTTCTGCGTTGAACTTAGATTCAATAGCAACTTCCATTTTCATAGCGTCGAATACTTCCTTAAGGAAAGCATCTGCTTTAGATGTAAGCTTGCCGGCATCAATATCCGAAACCTTAGAAACCTTAGGCTCTTCGGCAACTTTCTTGGTTTCTTTCTTAGGCGCACTCTTAACTTCTTTCTTAGGTTCTGAAGTTTTAACTTCTACCTTTTCTTCAGGTTTATCTTCTTTAATTCTTGCTTTGATAACAGCGGGCTTAGCATTGATTCCAAGGAATCCTGATGAACCGCTCGTTACAACTTCATAATCAAGTCTGTCACTGGTAACAAGTAAAGCTTCGCATGCCTCTGTAATGGCATCGTCAACGTTTTTTGCCGTAAACTCTCTATATTCCATCGTTCCCTCCCCTATAGGAATTATTATTTATTGTTTTTCTCGTTAAACTCTTTAACCATGTTTGCTTTAGCAAAAAGAGAATCCTTACGTATTTCCTTATTGGAGTAATTATCTCTTACTTTCTGAAGCTCGGCTTCTCTCTCCTCCATAGAAGCAGATGATTTAGATGCAACAGAAGAAATACTTCTGGTATTCATGTTGGCATATCTGTTCATGGAAGGTGTAGCCTTCATCTTTTCTTTTTTCTCGTTGTACTTCTCAATATTCTTGGCAATCTGAGCATCGATGTCTGAATTATCAATATGCTTGTTGATAAGAACCTGCTGAATAGCTCTTACTACCGCACTTGCAATCCAGTAAATACCCATACCTGCAGGAAGACTAAAGCAGAATACCGCAGACATAAGAGGCATCATAACATTCATAGTCTTCATTGACTGCTGCATCTGGGCAGTAGGATCGTTCTGATCGGCCTTACCATCTGCCTGTGCAGGCTGAGGCATGAGCTTAACGGATACCCACTGGGTAAATGCAGAAAGAACAGGAATAGCTATTGCTCCGAGAAGAAGTAAAAACTGCTTATTTGCAAAAGCTGTTTTTACCATAAATCCCGGTGAATCAGCTATATTAAGACCAAGAAATGAATTGTACTTGCTTAAAAGTGCATGAGTATTATCAATCGAAGAAGACAATCCTGAAAATTTCTCTTTAAAGTTCAACCAATCTGCGGAAGAAGCTCTGTTAAGAACATCAATAATAGTATTCTCCACATATTTGATATCACCGTTTACAAAAAGATCATTCTTGAACTGTCCCTGAAAAGACTTGGCACTTGAAATTGATTCTTTTATATAATCAAGTGCTCCGTCAGTTGTGCGAATCTGCTCAACAAGAGGATAAAATGCATTTTTAACGATACCTACATATCCCGGAATAGCATAAATAACACGATAAAGTGAAATAAGAATAGGCATCTGAATTAACAGCTGCAAACAACTTCCGGTCTGAGATACTCCATACTTGGCATAGACCTCTTTGGTCTCCTGCTGCATAGCGAGCATTGAATCGTTATCTTTTTTTCCTTTATACTTCTCTTGAATAGCCTTAAGTTCCGGGCTCATCTTATACTGAAGTTTAGAAAACTTCTGCTGTTTATAAGTCAAAGGAAGTAAACAAAGGTTAATTACAATAGTGAAAATAATAATTGCAAGTCCGATATTAGGAACGCCGATCATATTCAAAACATTAAAGATCGCATTCATTATCTGACCGAGTACCCATACTATGGGCTTAAGTATTTTTCCCTGATCTTGAGAAAAGAATAATGCTAACAACTTTAACCTCCTCCTAGCATTTACGGAACCGGATCATATCCACCGCTTGAAAAAGGATTACATCTTAATATCCTCCAAGCAGCCAGTAGTCCCCCTTTAAGGGCTCCGTACTTTTCTATTGCTTCTAGTCCGTACTCCGAACATGTGGGAATATACGGACATTTTGTTCTTTTTAACGGAGACAGATATTTCCTATATAATTTAATTAGATAGATCAATATCTTTTTCATTTAAATACCGCCATTTTTTATTATGCGGGCCTTCCCTGCCAAGCTTAATAGAGAATCCTTAATATCATAATAAGAAGCTTCTCTTGCACAGGCTCTGGCAACGACTACTATATCCAAACCACTATTGAACATATCTTCATGTAGCCGGTAACTTTCTCGAACAAGTCTTGCAAATCTGTGCCTTACAACACTGTTCCCAATCTTTTTACTGCATGAAATCCCAAGTTTATTGGTAGAACCGTTATTTTTCCACACATAAAGAACTATAAATTTATTGGCATAGCTCTTACCGTTACCATAAACATTGCGGAATTCACTTGTCTTTTTCATTGATTCTGAAAAAAGCATCTGTTTATCCTTTATTTTTTCGGAAGAAGAAAAAAGGCCACATCACTTGTGACCTTTACTATCAAGCAGATAATCTCTTTCTTCCCTTTGCTCTTCTGGCTGCGAGAACTTTTCTGCCGCCCTTAGTAGCCATTCTTGCTCTGAAGCCGTGTACTCTGGCTCTCTGAAGCTTATGAGGCTGGAATGTCATCTTCATAGTCGGAAACACCTCCTTCTTACACAAACTAAATAAAAACTAAGTATATATAATTACTCAGAAACCATCTAAATAATTACAGATTACATCCTGTGTGGAAAAAATCTTTATAATTATAATAAATAAAAACATAGCAGTCAACCCATAAAACCTCAGAAAATTAGGGTTGAGCATTTCAAAAAAAATCTAAAAAAAATATTTGACAATATATTGTGTCGATAAAAGTTATCCACATCAAAATGTTGATTTTGTGGAAAACCTGTTGATTAATTTTTTTAACCTCTTTTTATCCACATTTTTTCTCAATTTTGTGGAAAACCTAGGGCATAATTTGGACACAATTGATTTAAAACCGCATATTTAAGCCATTTATAACGGTAGATAGTTTTAGGTGGAAAAAGTATCATTTTTCCACAAGAAAAAAATAGCGTGTTTTGCAAAATTTTTTTTACCAAAGTTATCCACAAAGCGTCGTTGTTTGATATTTGACACTATTTAATATAAAATAGTAAAAGTCTATAATTTTGCTAGTTTGGGGAGTTTTTTCATGCAATCAACATCAGAAATCACAGAAAAATTAAAAGCGAATTGGGAATCAATCAAGCACACTATCAAGATTGAATCAGGTATAACGGAAATATCCTATAAGACCTGGATCGATCCTCTTACTGTGTACAGTATGGAAGATAATAATGTTAAAATACTTATTCCATCTGATAATTCAATGGCACTTCAATATATAATAGGCCATTACATGGATTTTATTAAAGTTGCCATCTCGGAATTTCTTGAAGATATGGTGGACGTTTCTTTCATTCTTAAAAAAGATGCTATTAATAATGAAGAAACACCTGAAAATGATCTCGTAAATGATCAGGAAAGCCACTATTCAAGCAACATTAACTACGAACATTCCAATCTCAATCCTAAATATAGATTTGATACCTTTGTAGTAGGTAGCAACAATAAGTTTGCTCATTCGGCTTCACTTGCTGTTGCCGAGTCACCCGGAACATCTTACAATCCTCTTTTCCTATACGGAGGACCCGGGCTTGGTAAGACTCACCTTATGCATTCTATCGGTCACTTCATCATGGAGCACAATCATAAAGCCAAAGTTCTTTATGTAACTTCCGAGCAGTTTACCAATGAAGTTATCGAATCGATCAGAAGCGGTAAAACGGAAAGTATGTCCAAACTTCGTGAGAAATACAGAACAGTTGATGTTCTAATGGTCGATGACGTTCAGTTTATTATAGGAAAAGAATCAACTCAGGAAGAGTTTTTCCACACATTTAACGAGCTTCATCAGGCCGGAAAACAGATTATTCTTTCATCCGATAAGCCTCCTAAAGAAATGGAAACTCTTGAAGAAAGATTCAGATCTAGATTCGAGATGGGTCTTATTGCTGATATCCAGTCTCCTGATTATGAGACAAGGATGGCTATCCTTCGTAAGAATGCTGAGAACTACGGCAAGAACATTGATGATGAAGTAATCGATTATATCGCTACAAACATCAAGTCCAACATCAGAGAACTTGAAGGTGCATATAACAAGATCATTGCTTATTCAAGACTTAACAACGTTGATGTTACTTTGGAAAATGCAATGGAAGCTCTTAAGGATATTATTTATCCCGATAAATCCAAAGTCATTACACCTCAGCTCATCATTGATACTGTTTGTGAACAGTACGGAACCAAGAAAGACGATATTATCTCCAAAAAGAGAAATTCCGAGATAGTTCTTCCAAGACAGATCATTATGTATCTTTGCAGAGAATATACAGATGCTTCTCTCGAGGAGATAGGAAAGATTCTCGGTAAAAAAGATCACACAACAGTAATGAGCGGTATCAATAAGATCAAACAGAAAATGTCTTTTGATGATGAGCTCAATAAAAACATAGATATTATAATGAAGAAACTCAATCCTTCTTTATAATATAAACAATTATTGTGGATAACTATGTAGAAATGTGTGTAGTTAGTTTGGGATTAATTGTTATTTGAGGGTGGATAATATTTTATTGGCTTATATGCCAAAATTTGGCTTGTTTATAACTTTTATTTTTTCAACATCAAAATTTTTATTATCAACACCCAAAAATTTGTAAAAAAGCCTCACAAATTGTATAATAGAATAGGTTTTACACTTATCAACAGCTATTATTAATTCTTTTATTATTTATTTATATTATTTTTATATTTGCATGCGCGAAGGGAGTAATTACTTAAATGAAATTTGTATGCTCAAAATCTAATCTGGTGAGTGGATTACAGATTGTGTCGAAGGCAGTTCCTTCAAAAACAACAATGTCTATTCTTGAATGTATTCTTGTTGATGCAACAGAAGGAATGATAAAGTTCATTGCCAACGATATGGAATTGGGAATACAGACTGTAGTGGAAGGAAACATTGTAGAAAGAGGATTTATAGCTCTTGATGCCAAGATTTTCTTTGACATTATAAGAAAACTTCCTGATAACGACGTTACCATAGAGTCTGATAATTCTAACAAAGTTACTATCAGCTGCGAAAAAGCAAAGTTTAACCTCATCGGAAGAAAGGGTGATGATTTCACTTATCTTCCATCTATCGAAAAAATAGACGGAGTTACTGTTTCACAGTTTACTCTTAGAAATGTTATTCAGCAGACTATCTTTTCAATTTCAGAAAATGATGCAAATAAGATGATGTCCGGAGAACTTTTTGAAGTTGACGGAGAAAACTTAAAGCTTGTTTCTCTTGACGGACACAGAATATCGATCAGAAAAGTAAAACTTGGAGGAAATTATTCTTACAAGAAAGTTATAGTGCCCGGAAAAACACTCGGAGAAATCAGTAAGATTCTCGGCGACAGCACAGAGAAAATGGTAAATATCTATTTTACCGACAAGCATGTTCTCTTTGAGTTTGACAAAACTATCGTTGTTTCACGTCTCATAGAAGGTGAGTACTTCAGTATTGATCAGATGCTTTCAAGTGACTACGAGACCAAGATGAATATTAACAGAAAAGAATTCCTTGATTGTATAGACAGAGCAACTCTTCTTGTAAAAGAGGGAGATAAGAAGCCTGTCATTATTTCTGTGACTGACGGAAAGATGGAACTTAAGATAAATTCAGCTATAGGAAGCATGGATGAAGAGATAGATATTGATAAACAGGGTAAGGATCTTATGATCGGGTTTAATCCCAAGTTCCTCATTGATGCTCTTCGTGCGATTGAAGATGAGACGGTTGATATTTATCTTGTTAATCCTAAAGCACCTTGCTTTATCAGAGATAAAGATTCAACATACACTTACCTCGTACTTCCTGTTAATTTCACAACAGTAGATTAAAGATTTTAGGACAAATAAATGGATATTATAAATTTAAGAGCGCAGGATGAGTTTATAAAACTCGGACAAGCTCTGAAAAAAGCAGGTCTTGAAAGTTCCGGAGTAGATGCGAAGATGGATATTCAAGCCGGAATGGTTAAAGTAAACGGAGAAGTCGAGACAAGACGAGGTCGTAAATTGTACGACGGAGATGTTTTTGAATACGACGGCCGACAGGTTAAGATAGAAAAATGATAATAAAATCACTGGAACTTGCTGATTTCAGGAATTATGAGAATGTAAAGATTGATTTCAGCAGCGGTACAAATATTTTATACGGTGACAATGCTCAGGGAAAGACCAATATTCTCGAAGCAATTTTTGTTTCTGCAACCACTAAGTCACATAAGGGTAGCAAAGATAAAGAAATAATAAGATTTGGCAAAGAAGAAGCCCATATCAGAACGATTCTTGAAAAAGATAACGCAGAATATCGCGTAGACATGCATCTTAGAAAGAATAAGTCAAAAGGAATAGCCATTGATTCTCAAAAGATCAAGAGAGCTTCCGACCTTATAGGTATGTTAAATGTAGTATTTTTCTCGCCTGAAGATCTTAGTATTATCAAAAATGGTCCTTCAGAAAGGCGCAGATTCATGGATATGGAGTTGTGCCAGTTGGATCAGATATATCTGAACAGTCTTTCTAAGTACAACAAATTAGTAGTCGAAAGAAACAGAGTTCTAAAGGATCTTTTTGAACATCCGGAAAACAGTGTTCTTCTTGATGTTCAGGACAAGCAGTTATGCGAGTACGGATCCGTCATAATCAAAACAAGAGAAAAATTCATCAAAGATCTTAATGAAATAATAAGACCTATTCACAGTAAATTGACGGGAGAAAAAGAAATCCTGTCCGTTTATTATGAGCCGAATGTGGAAAGTGATGAATTTGAAAAAAAGCTTACTGCTTCCAGGAAAAAAGATATTTATTCCAAGCAGACTACTGTTGGACCACACAAAGATGATTTTTCTTTTATAGTCAGGAAAAATCCTGATGAAGAAGGGATAGATATCAGAAAATACGGTTCGCAGGGACAACAAAGAACAGCATCTTTATCACTAAAATTATCAGAGATAGAGATTGTAAAAAGAGCTAAAAAAGAAAATCCGGTTCTTTTGCTTGATGATGTTTTATCGGAGCTTGACAGTAACAGACAAAATTACCTGTTAAACACTATCGGTAATATACAGACTATCATAACCTGTACCGGACTTGATGAATTTGTAAACAACAGATTTGAAATAGATAAGCTGTTCAAGGTAACAGAAGGAACAGTAAGTAGCGAAAACTAAGAAACGGAGCTTAAAATGGGAAACGAAGAAGTAAAGTATGGCGCTGACCAAATCCAGATTCTTGAAGGACTTGAAGCGGTTAGAAAAAGACCCGGTATGTATATCGGAACGACGGCCAGCAGAGGTCTTCACCATCTTGTTTACGAGATAGTGGATAACTCGGTTGATGAAGCCCTTGCGGGTTTTTGTAATCATATCGAAGTGACCATCAATGAGGATAACACGATCATTGTAAAAGATAACGGAAGAGGTATTCCCGTTGATGTTAACCACAAGTCAGGTCTTACCGGAGTTGAGGTTGTATTTACAATCCTTCATGCCGGCGGTAAATTCGGCGGTGGCGGTTACAAAGTTTCCGGTGGTCTTCACGGCGTAGGAGCATCTGTAGTTAATGCTCTTTCAGAGTGGCTTGAAGTTCAGGTAACAAGAGACGGAAAAGTATATGAGCAAAGATACGAAAGAGGAAAAGTTTGTTATCCTCTTAAGGTCGTAGGTGATGCACCCGAAGGTGCTACAGGAACAAGAGTATACTTTAAGCCTGACGCTCTGATCTTTAAAGAGACAACAATTTACGATTATAACATTCTTAAGCAGAGACTTAGAGAGATGGCATTCCTTACCAAGGGTCTTAGGATCACACTTACAGACCTTAGAGTGGAAGAGGGCGAGGAGCCTACAAGCCAGACATTCCACTATGAAGGCGGAATCAAGGAATTCGTTGAATATCTCAACAAGAGTAAGACATCTCTTTATGATGAGATCATGTACTTTGAAGGAAACAAGAACAACGTACAGGTTGAGGTTTCTCTTCAGCACAATGATTCTTATACAGAGAGTATTTATACATTCGTAAACAACATCAATACTCCTGAAGGAGGAACTCATCTTGAAGGCTTCAAGGCTGCTCTTACCAAGACTTTCAATGACTATGCAAGAGCAAACAAGATGCTCAAAGATAATGAGGACAACCTTACAGGTGAGGATATTAGAGAAGGTCTGACAGCTATCATAAGTGTTAAGATCGAGGATCCTCAGTTTGAAGGACAGACCAAGCAGAAGCTTGGAAACTCCGAGGCAAGAGGAGCAGTTGCAGGTATCGTAGGTGAGCAGCTCACATATTTCCTTGAGCAGAATCCCAACGTAGCCAAGCAGATCCTTGAGAAAGCTATTCTTGCTCAGAGAGCAAGAGATGCCGCAAGAAAAGCAAGAGATCTCACAAGAAGAAAATCAGCGCTTGACGGACTTGGACTTCCCGGTAAACTTGCGGATTGTTCAGACAAAGACCCCAAGAACTGTGAGATATTCATAGTTGAGGGAGATTCCGCCGGCGGATCCGCAAAGACAGCAAGAAGCCGTGCGACTCAGGCTATTCTTCCTCTCAGAGGAAAAATCCTCAATGTTGAGAAGGCAAGAGTAGATAAGATCTATGCCAATAACGAGATCAAGGCTATGATCACTGCATTCGGAACCGGTATTCACGAAGACTTCGATATTTCCAAGCTTCGTTACAACAAGATCATCATCATGACCGATGCCGATGTAGACGGTGCGCATATTGCAACACTTATGCTTACTTTCCTCTATAGGTTCATGCCCGAACTTATCAAAGAGGGCCATGTATATCTTGCACAGCCGCCTCTTTATAAGCTTGAGAAGAACAAAAAAGTCTGGTATGCATACAGCGATGAAGAACTTAATAAGATTCTTCAGGATGTAGGAAGAGATCAGAATAATAAGATACAGCGTTATAAGGGTCTTGGAGAGATGGATCCCGAGCAGCTTTGGGAGACAACAATGGATCCTGAGAGAAGAGTACTCCTTAGAGTAACGATTGATGAAGAATCGGAATCAGACATTGATGTCACATTTACAACTCTCATGGGAGACAAGGTTGAACCCAGAAGAGAATTCATCGAAAAGAACGCTAAATTCGTTAAGAACCTGGATATCTAAGAATCCGGTGTAAACAGAGGAAAAAAATGGCAGAAAATAATAACAATAACAACAATAATAACCTGTCAGATGACGTTTTTGAGAAGGTTACAATAGACAAAATCAAAGAGGTTGATCTTCAGAAGACCATGGAATCAGATTATATCGATTATGCCATGAGTGTTATCGCATCTCGTGCGCTTCCCGATGTAAGAGACGGTCTTAAGCCCGTACAGAGAAGAATCCTGTATTCCATGATAGAGCTCAACAACGGTCCCGACAAGCCGCATCGTAAGTGTGCGCGTATCGTCGGAGATACAATGGGTAAATATCACCCTCACGGTGACAGCTCTATTTACGGTGCTTTGGTTAACATGGCACAGCCTTGGTCCATGAGATACTGTCTTGTAGACGGACACGGAAACTTTGGTTCCGTGGATGGTGACGGCGCTGCCGCTATGAGATATACAGAGGCAAGACTCACCAAAATCTCAATGGAGATGACGGCCGATATCAATAAAGATACCGTAGATTTTACTCCAAACTTTGATGAAACGGAGAAAGAGCCTACAGTACTTCCCAGCCGTTATCCCAACCTTTTGGTTAACGGAACAACAGGTATTGCGGTAGGAATGGCAACAAACATTCCTCCTCACAACCTTCGAGAAGTAATAAATGCGGTAGTTAAGATGATAGACAACCGCGTGCTTGAAGACAGAGAAACAGATATAGAGGAGCTTCTTCCCATCGTTAAAGCTCCCGACTTCCCTACGGGAGGAATCATCTTAGGAACAAGAGGTGCCGAGGAAGCATACAGAACAGGACGCGGCAAAGTAGTAGTAAGAGCCGTTACAAATATTGAGCCTATGTCAGGCGGTAAGAACAGAATCGTTGTTACGGAACTTCCTTACCTTGTAAACAAGGCAAATATGATTTCAAAGATCGCTGAGCTTGTTAAACTCAAGAAGCTCGACGGAATCACAGCTCTTCGAGATGAATCTGACAGAGAAGGTATGCGTGTTGTAATCGAGCTTAGAAATGATGTTAACCCTAACATCATGCTCAACAAGCTCTATAAGCATACTCAGATGCAGGATTCCTTCGGAATCATCATGCTTGCTCTTGTAAACAATCAGCCCAAAGTTCTTGGTCTTACCGAGATGCTTAAGCACTACATCAAGCATCAGGAAGAAGTAGTTACAAGAAGAACACAGTATGATCTCAACAAGGCGGAAGAGCGAAACCATATTTTGGAAGGTTTGCTCATTGCACTTGATAATATCGATGAAGTAATCAAGATTATCAGAGGAAGTGAAACAGTTGCCATTGCAAAAGAGCAGTTGATGGGTCGTTTCGGACTTTCAGATGCTCAGGCACAGGCTATTGTTGATATGAGGCTTCGTACTCTCACAGGCTTGGAAAGAGACAAGCTTGAGCAGGAGCACGCAGAACTCTTAAAGAAAATCGAAGAATTAAAGGCAATTCTTGCAGACAGAAAGCTCCTTCTTGGAGTAATCAAGACTGAGATCACAGAGATTTCCGACAAGTTCGGCGATGACAGAAAATCTCAGATAGGACATGACGATTCCGACATCGATATGGAGGATCTCATTCCCAACGTTAATACCGTTATCGCAATGACAAACTTAGGATACATCAAGAGAATGTCTATCGATAACTTTAAATCGCAGAACAGAGGCGGAAAAGGAATCAAGGGAATCACAACAATTGAGAATGATTTCGTTGAAGATATCCTTATGACTACAACTCATAACTACGTAATGTTCTTTACAAATACTGGTCGAGTATACAGACTTAAGGCTTATCAGATTCCTGAAGCTTCAAGAACATCACGTGGAATGGCAATTGTTAATCTCCTCCAGCTTGCACCAGGTGAGAAGATTTCTGCTATGATCCCTGTAAAGGGCTTTGAGGATGAAGAA
>JAEEGJ010002455.1_pt1 | contig 95738 bp, 78 predicted proteins | sample 8958761 | NCBI WGS metagenome assembly JAEEGJ01 (sample SAMN16246546, study PRJNA631951) | gut metagenome | biome: gut microbiome; feature: rumen; material: RS-attached | host: Bos | place: Iran: Karaj | collected 2018-10 | reverse complement strand
CTTGTCGTGAAACAATTTTCCAATTTCCCAATGAGCGGTACCGATGGCAGAACATACCGTTGTTGCCACCATTGCTCTTGTTTTGTCAATAACTGCGACAGCCTGTCGCAGAATTGCATCATACTCTGATTCTTGAATCTGTACAATATCTGTCATAGCTTCAATCTTTACCTGTTATAAGCTCTCGTTTGTCAATATCAAGCAGAATGGCTATCTTATCTAATGTGTACAGGTCTGGTTGAGACACATTGGTACACCACTTGCTCACAGTAGCAGGGTTCTTGCCCAATTCCTCTGCGAGCCACTTAGCCGTTCGCTTCTTTTCAACGAGTACAACTTTGATACGATTCAAATCTTTCATTTGCAAATCTCTTTAATTTGAACGCAAAGATACACAAAATAATCGACAACATAAGAACATTCATTCAAAAATGGCACTAACGAATGTGTTTTTTGAGATTATTAAGAGATTTTGTGTCTTGTAAGCTTAAAAAGAACGTAACCAGCCAAGGTTATTCCTTGCAAGCATAACTTACTATACAAAATCTGCACACTTCCTTCATTTTTGTGGTTTATAAAGGTTAAATACGTTAATTCTTCATCATTTCCCCCATCTATAGAATCTGCGTCACCACTTTTCTACCGTTTTAATCGAAACATATTGGTACACAGCGAGTTGTAAATACAATGCTTGCAGCGGCCTGACCTCCCTCACCATCCCCAGCAGCGTGACGAGCATCGGCGATAATGCTTTCTATGGCTGTAAGGACATGACCGACTTGTATTGCTATGCTGAGAGCGCTCCATCAACAGGGAGCAGTATCTTCGTTGGTGCAGATGTTCAGTATGCTACCCTTCACGTGCCAGCAGCATCTATTGAATCCTACAAATCCACAGCACCTTGGAGTGAGTTCGGAAAAATTGTTGCTTTAGATGATGTCCCAGAACCATCTCAATGTTCAACACCTACAATCACCTACAACAACAGGAAATTACAATTTGCGTGCGAGACGGAAGGGGCTGAATTTGTGAGTGAAATCACGAATGAGGATATCAAAAAACATTACGAAAGCACTGTGCAGCTGGGCGTGACCTATAACATCAGTGTGGTGGCGATGGCTACAGGGTATAAGAATTCCGATGCAGCAACAGCCACACTCTGTTGGATTGAGACAGAACCGAAGAGTGAGGAACTCACAGATGGTGTGACAGAACTGAAGGCTTATCCTGTACTGATTCAAAGCAAAGATGGTCAAATCACCATTCAAGGTGTAGCTGACAAGGCAAAAGTGGAGGTCTATACCCTCACTGGTGTTGAGGCTGGCAACGGCATCGCCACTAATGGAACTGCCACCATCAACACAAATCTGAAGAGTGGCGAAATTGCCATTGTGAAGATTGGAGAGAAGAGTGTAAAAATAGTGGTAAAGTAATAAGAAAAGACTTATGAAGAAGAACTTGACATTTCTGATGCTAATGCTTTCGGCATTGGTGTCGTTCACCGCTTGTTCGAGCGATGATGATGAGATAGGTGGCAACAAAGATGCTGGTAGTGAGAACACTACAGATGTAGCTGTGACTGGTGCCGTGCAGGAAAGCGGTGTGCAGTTCCTCGTACTGACAGGATATGTGAACGGAGGACTGATTCCTTCGTCTGGATCAGGTACGAAGATGGGCATCCAGATTGGACGCACGAACGATGACTATGACCCCAACAGCAGTAAATGGGGAGGTCTGGAATATGTGAAAACCTTAGATGGCAGGAAGATGACGGCTAAACTGACGGGTATGGCAGCCAACCATCAGTGGCGTTTCCGTACGTTCGTATATGTAGATGGGAAGTATTACTTTGGTGAGACGAAGATTGCCTCCACGAAGGACTTTTCCAATGTCGTCAACACAGGAACCGTATCGGATATTACAGCCAACAGCGCCAAGCTTGCTTGCTCTGTGGATATGGGCAAAGCAACATGGAAGGATGAAGATTTCGACTCCATGACGAAACCTGAGGTCGGCGTGGTGTGGGCAAAAGAAAAGGATCGGGTAAGTGAGATGCACCTAAACGATTACGAACGTAAGGACTTTTCCAAATCGTCAGAGGATTTCTTCCAACTGAAAAGTAATGAGTTCACTTACACGCTTACAGGTTTGCAGCCCAATACAACGTACTATTATTGTGGTTACACTTATGTAGGGTACATCTATCGTACAGGTCCAATCCAGAGTTTCACGACTCCTGCTTCTGGCGTGAAGTGAAACAGTAACATGGTCAATAAGAAATCCGTCTGTGTCCATAGGGTGCAGACGGATTTGTTGTTTTGGTATTTCTCTAGTTAGAGAAAAAAATTTTCCTAGTTGCTCCGCAAAACTTCAAGGTAAAACAATCTCCCCTATTTTATATGATATATGGAAATAATTGTTATTTTTTTGTTTTCGGTTTTTTATGTCAATGAAAAGATGTAACTTTGTAGCCGAATAAATTAAAAACAAGAAAGCAATGGTTAAGCACATTATTCTCTGGACATTGAATCCGGAACTCTCGGAGAACGAGAAGAAAGAAGTGAAATGCGGTATCAAGGAGGGTCTTGAAGGACTGGTGGGCAAGGTGCCTGGACTCCTTGACGTGAAGGTACATATTGACGGACGGCTGGCTTCGTCGAATGCAGACGTGATGCTCGACAGCACGCTGGAATCGGAAGAGGCGCTGAAGGGCTATGCGCAGCACCCTGAACATGTGGCTGTGGCAAATGGAAAAGTGCGCCCTTACACGGTGCAGAGAAGTTGTCTGGACTTTGAAATTTAAGAGAAAATGAAAGAACTGACAGTAGTGAAGGTGGGGGGCAAGATTGTGGAGGACGAAGAGAGCCTCCAGCAGTTGCTCCGAGATTTCAGTGCCATCGAGGGTGCGAAGGTGCTGGTACATGGTGGCGGAAGGTCGGCTACGAAAGTGGCGGCTCAGCTGGGCATCGAGAGTACGATGATTGGTGGCCGTCGTGTGACGGATGCGGAGATGCTGAAAGTGGTAACGATGGTGTATGGTGGCTTGGTGAACAAGAACATCGTGGCTCGTCTGCAGGCTTGTGGCATCAACGCTTTGGGACTGACGGGTGCCGACATGAACGTGATGCTGTCGCACAAGCGTCCGCTGAAGAAGGTGAAGATGGACGATGGTACGGAGCAGATGGTGGATTTCGGCTTTGTGGGCGATGTGGATGCCTGTGACGGCCGTATGCTTGCCACGCTGATTGGTGAGGGTGTGGTGCCTGTGATGGCTCCATTGACGCACGACAAGCAGGGCAATCTCCTGAATACCAATGCGGACACTATTGCTGGTGAGACGGCTAAGGCATTGGCTCCTTATTTCGATGTGACGCTCATCTACAGTTTCGAACACGCTGGTGTGCTGACTGACCCGGAGGATGAGGCATCGGTCATTCCTCACATCACAGCTGAGAGTTTCGAGCAGTTGAAGGCGGACGGCACTGTGAGTGGTGGTATGATTCCGAAGATTGAGAATGCCCTCGAAGCCGTCAAGGCTGGTGTGAAAAGAGTGATCATCACGAAGGCTGACGCGATTGACGGAAAACAAGGAACGATGATTAGTTGACAGTTGAGAGTTGACAATTGACAGTTAAGAGATGGATTTCAAGCACGATATCCTACCGTTGAAGAACATCATCTTCAGAACGGCATTACGCATCATCCTGAATAGGGAGGAGGCGGAGGACATTGTGCAGGATACCCTTATGAAGCTGTGGGAACGACGTGATGAACTGCAGAAGGTGGAGAACTTGGAAGCGTTTGCCTTGACAATGGCTCGGAACCTTGCCATCGACAGGAAGGAGAAGATGGACAACCAGCACGTGTCGTTCGATGATGAAGTGCACGACCGTATGGACGAAGGACTGGGAGGTACCGATTCGTCTCTGATGCATCAGGAAACGACCAGTTTCATTGCCGACATCATCAATGCGTTGCCCGAAAAACAGCGCACTGTCTTGCAATTGAGGGACATTGAAGGAAAATCTTATAAAGAGATAGCAGATGTGTTAAGCATTTCAGAATCAGACGTAAAAGTAACACTCTTCCGTGCGAGAAACGAGATGAAGGAAAAAATTTTGCAAAAAAAATCACTTTTCTTGTAACTTTTTCGTTTCTCACCCGTCGTTTAAGTAGAGAGTACAAAAAAATCACCCGTAAATGGATTACAAGTACATAGAACAACTGATAGAGAGCTATTTCTCCTGCACAACGACATTGCAGGAAGAGCAGATTCTTCGTTCGTTCTTCTCTCAAGAGGATGTACCAGGACATTTGGCGCAGTACGCCGACCTCTTCAACTACGAAACAGGGGCGAAGGCAGAAACGTTGGGTGAGGATTTCGACGAGCGGATGATGGCACAAATTGAAGCTACTGAGCTAAAACCTATGCAAGCCAAGGCACATATCGTCAAGTTGACGACTCGCCACATCGCTCCATTCTTCAAGGCCGCAGCAGTGGTGGCGATGGCATTGACCATCGGACGCGCAGCTGAACACGCCATTGGTGAGCAGGAAACGGAGGAAAATAGCCATGTGGTGGCGGTTGACCCCTACATTAAGTCAAGCGATGTACGTCAGGCCATTCACGTGAAGGATGTGAGTCAAGCCGAGATGAAGGCAACGAACGACTCCATCATCAGCCTCACCAGGGAAGACGAGATCCAGTAAGAGCGCACGCTCTTGTGTACTCTCTGCTTTTTGTGGATTGACGCATAAAGGTTTAACGCTAGAACTTTTGCTTTTACTTATAATAAAACAATTAATGCTTAACTAAACCAAAATTATGAGGGTGAAGCTGTGAAGCCCAGCACCTTCCGCCAAAAGAGGATTCTCTACGGCAAAAACACGACTCTACGGAGCCAAAAAGATTGAACAAAAGGTTCAATTCTCTAAAACCAACTTCGTGCTTTTGGCACGAAAAAAGGGACATCTCAACGAAGAGGTGCCCCCTTTTTTTCTTCTGCGGGTTTTTTATTTGCGTTGAATGATGCGATTGGTCACTCGTTCTGCCGAGATGATGGTGCCATCTTCACCCACAATGTCCACGTTCCATACATGAGTGCTCTTGCCGGCATAGATGAGCTTTGCCTTGCCAAAGACTTTGCCTTCTGTGGCAGACATCGCCACGTGGCTGGCATTCACCTCTGTACCGCATACGGCGAGGGACTCATCATAGTTGGTCAAGTGAAGAGACCCCACACCTGCAATGGTTTCAGCCAAAGTAAGAGAAGCTCCTCCATGTAATACACCCAGATATTGACGCGTCTGAGGAGAGATGGGCATTTCTGCCACAGCAAACTCATCGTCGGTGGGCACAAAACGAATGCCCAAGGTTTCGATGATGGTGCCCTGCATTCGCGAGTGAAGGAAGTCACATTCTTGCTGCGTCAACATCTTGCTGCGTCCTGCTTACTTGGAGAACTCCTGATAAATCTTGCAGGCAATCTCCTGCATCTCCTCAGCGGAAAGGCTGAGCTTGGGATTGGCGAAGTTCATGTCCTTCTCGCTCTGCATAGGGATGAGGTGGATATGTGCGTGGGGCACTTCAAGACCCAGCACAGCCTGACCCACTTTCACGCAAGGGAAGGCAGCCTTGATGGCTACTGCCACTTTCTTGGCAAACACTTCGAAACGTGCCAACTCGTCATCTTCCATATCGAAGATGTAATCCACTTCACGACGTGGAATGACCAACGTGTGACCCTTTACGAGGGGATTGATGTCGAGGAACGCATAGAATTCATCGTTCTCTGCACACTTGTAGGAAGGAATCTCCCCAGCTGCAATCTTAGCAAAAATACCCATAATTATCCGAAGTTAATGCTCATGATTTCGAACTTCATCACGCCACGTGGTACAGTGACCTCAGCCACGTCACCCACTTTCTTGCCAAGCAGACCTTGTGCAATAGGAGTCTTGATGGAAATCTTGTTCTCACGCAGGTTGGCTTCACCCTCGCTCACGATGGTGTAGGTAAGCTTCATGCCGTTGTCCACGTTTTTCAGTTCCACCTTCGAAAGAATCTGCACCTCATCCTTCTTCGTCAGTTTCGAAGGGTCAAGAATCTTTGTGTCGGCAAGGACAGCCTTCAGTTCGGCAATCTTTGTTTCCAATTTTCCCTGTGCCTCCTTGGCGGCATCATACTCTGCATTTTCTGAGAGGTCGCCTTTTTCACGAGCCTCGGCAATCTGGCGGATCACCTCAGGGCGCTCCACTTCTTCCAGTTGCTTGATTTGGGCACGAAGTTTGTCGTAGCCCTCTTGTGACATATAAGCCATAATGCTATTTCTGTTTTGGTTTAGTCGTTATTAGAATCTGTTTCTCGAATGATAAAAAGAAAAAAGAATCCCGACACTCTTCATGTCGGAACCCTAAATATCTTTTACCGCTGCAAAGGTACGGCTTTTCCTTTATTCTACCAAATTTTTCGTCAATTAAATTAAAAACTCAGCGCAAAACCACCCAAGAAGTTCGCTCCGATGTTGCGATAGCCGTAATAAAGGTCGTGGTTGTGGTTGAGCAGATTATCACCCTTCACGAATATGGTGAGCGGTTGCTTGATGGGCAATGTGTATCGTAGGCTTGCTCCCAGATTCACGATGTCAGGACGCTTGTATTGAGGATCTTCTGCGGTGCCCAAGTCTTCTTGATAGAATGTCTTGTATTGCCAGTCAAGACCCAGATAGAAGCCTTTCATCAGTTTCACATCTGCTTTCCAATCCATTGAGAAGATGGGGGTGGAATAGTTGCCTTTCACCCATTTGTTCGCTTCCTCGTCCTTCCAACGTTCAATGCACAATTCGTGTTTGGTCTCCAGCTTCAGAATGTCTCCGAAAGCATAGGAGAAGTCGGCGTCAATCATAAAATCGTGACACTTGTAGAACTCTACAATGCACACCTGATGTCCCAATGCATCTGTGTCTATCCACTCTGTAGCCAGTTCATTCTTTCCCTGCTCATAGGTGGCGCTGATTTGACCGTTGAGGCCATAGAAGTCCTTGAATCTGTAGCCGATGCTGGTTTCCAACTGGTAGAAGGCTGACTCCATTTTCTGTTTTTCGCCAGGGGCATCGTTCAACATGGCAAAGTAGGGATGTTCTGCAGAGAAAGCACGGAAGGTGTTGTCTTCCTCTTCACCCGTCACTTCTACAAACACGTCGCTCTTTGGGTTTAGGTGGTAGGTGAACGATGCGTCAGGTGCCACGTTCCCTTTGGTGCTGACAAACAAGCCAAGTTGCAAGTCCATCAAGTCTGCACTATAGGTATAATGAGGAGTGAAGCGTAAGCGTGAGATGCCTTTCAACTCGTCGTTCCCATAAGCGGAATGGAAGGCCCCGATGCCCAAGTCCACGCCGTGCTCGTCGCTGAACTGGTAGGCGGCATCGACATCAGCATGGAGCAGGGTCTCGCCTAACTTGTCAGCTAAGGTGGTACGATAGTTCTGGCTGAAGAAGTCGATACCAGCTGTGGCGCTAATGCTGAAATTGCCCACTTCGTAAGGAGTGAAGCCCACAACGGCATTCGCCAGCACATCGTGTTGCTTGTCTGTGGTGCCTGTAGTACCCGTGTACATATAATTATAAAGGCGGTTTTCAAATGCACCCTTCGCAAAGAAGTCCATACCGTTGTCGAAACGGTGGTTATACTTCAAAGCTGTTCGGTTCTGGTAGTCGCGGCTCTTCCAGTTTGTCGGATGGAAAAACTCGTTCTTGCGTGTCTTTCCATTGAAACCCTTCAGCGAGAAATCCAACGTCAGCGCGTCGTTTTCCGTCAAATCGAACTGATAGACAGCTTGTCCGTCCAACTTCCCCAGCACACCACCAGCCAGATGTACGTATCCCTTCTTATTGCCTTTCCACACAGCCTCGCTCTCGTAGTCGCCTAGAGGCTCTGGCACATAGTTGCTCAGAGGTTGTCCCTCCACAGCATACTGCATTGTGTAGTGTGTCACTTTCGTCTCGGCGACTTGGGTCTTCACATCCACCTTCTTGGCGTCTGTCACGACAGGTTTTACCTCGTTGGTCACCTCCACTGTGTTGTCCAACTGCGCAAAGGAAGCCAAAAACGAGGAACTCAAAACTAAAAGTGATAATATCCTTTTCATATTTATTCGTATAACTTTAAGCGTTCTTCTATCAATGTTTTCACATCGTCATCCTCCTTATAGTTGGCTTTCAATGATTCCAACGTCTGCTTCGCCTCCACCGCACGATCCTCGGCCCTGTAGATGTCGCTCATCAGGATGAAAGCCTTAGCCAACCAATACGGTTTGGCGATGCCCTCGTCAATCGCTTTGTTCAACAACTCTTCCGCCTGCTGATATTGGCCTTCGTTGTACAGTTGTTGGGCAGCTACCACAGGCGCCTTCGCTACTTCATTGGCAATCGAATCTTGTGCAGCAGCGATGGAATCCTGAATGGCGATGTTGGTCGCCATATTCACGATTTCCTCACGCGCCTTTTGGGCATATTCACTTTGGGGGTATCGGCGAGCGATGGAGGAGAATATCGTCGATGCCTCGTCTTCCTTGCCCGACAGCACATAAGCACGTCCCTGTTCGTAGAGTGCCTTGGGCACCAAACTTGAAGTGGGGTATTCTGCCAGCATCTGCTCAATCATTTGAATCTTTTTGTCGTAATTGCCGTTCAGACCCTCGATATAGGCCTGTTGTAATATCGAGTAGTCGCCATAGCTATAATAAATCTTCTTGGCCAGCTCGTAGTTCGCGTTTGCCTCACCGTAATTTCGGGTATTGAGGAAGCAGTCGCCGAGGCGGTTGTATGTGTCAGCTTTCATGGATTTGCCTGTGGAGGTGTCCTCAACCGTTGCCAATACACGCTGGAACTGTGTGATAGCGGCATTATACTTCTGCTGCTTAAAGTACGCATAGCCCAAACTATAAACGGCAAAGTCCTGATTCTTCAGTTTTCTGCCAGCCAGTTGCTGACCCAGATTAAGTGCTGTGTTCAGGTCGTTGGCAGCTTGTTCGTAGTTGCCCAAACGATAGTTGCAGTCCCCCTTGATGTAGAACGACTCGGCATAGGTCTCTGCGTCCTGTTTACCCAGTGCTACAGCTTGCGTGGCATAAGTGAGCGCATCTTGCAAGTGGTTCTGGTTCAGTTGCTGGAAAGCGAGGTTATACAACACCTTCTGCTTGTCTGCCTGAGTGTCCGCATTGGGTGTCTGTACCTTGTTGATGGCGCTGAGTGCCTTTGAGTAGTCCTTCTTTTGCATATACACCTCCGTCAGACACTGTGAGACGGCGGTAGCATATTGAGAAGTGGGAAATTCCTTTAGGAACTGCTCCATCACCGATACTGTAGTGGGTGCACTCTGCTCATGCAGGGTTAAGGCGTAATTGTAAAGTGCCCGTTCACGAACTTTAGTATTGTCCTTCATCTGTGAGGCCGTGAGGAAAGCTTTCTGTGCCTCTGCTTTCTTGTTCAATTGCAAAGCTGCAATACCTGCGTGCAGCCAAGCATTCTGTGCCATTTCGTCCTGATCAATGCTGGCAGATTCCACCAATGTATTGTAGGCTGGGTCAAACTTGCCCATATTGTAATAGCACATTCCTTGCTTATATCGTGAAGTGCGTGTCTTCTCACCTGCTTCCAGATAGCCCACAGCCTTCTCATAACGTCCCTCGTCATACAGCTTCTCACCGGCCAGACGATAGAGTACATTGTTATAACTGCTGACTTCATCGCTTAGGATTGTCAACGGATAGGGCAGTGGCGTTTCAACAGATACGCCCTTCGCTTCATCCTCAAAGAATGATTCCAGGGTCTCGTCGAAACGTTGCTCCTTCACCAATAAATTACGCCTGAACACGCGCAAGACCTCTGCATACTGCGACAAGGGATATTCTTCCGTCCATTCTCCCAAGCGATCTGCTGTGCCAGGAGTCCCCAACACATAATCGCACACCAATGAGAGAGCCCCCGCATCTTCGTAGCCCTTTTCCCCTTCGTCAGCGTTATCCAAGAAACGCTCAAACTGCTGTCTTGCACCTTGATAGTGACCGTCTGCCACCATCTTTATTGCCGTCTGCTGCGCCTGTATGCATAAAACTGCACCAGCCATCAGCCACGACAACAACATTCTTTTTTTCCTCATTTCACTTTCCCAATTAGAAATTTTGTTGCAAAGATAAATAATTTTCTTCTATTATCCTCAATATTAACAATATATAACATGATTTATGTTTTGAACATTGTAAACGGAAAGAAAGATGTGGTGAAGTAGGGTATGAGCAAAAGAAAAGGGGGTGCGATTGCATCCCCTTCATTGTTTGGAACAAAAAGATTAGTTGATAGCATTGTCGATTTCAGAGCCAGCCTTGAACTTGGCAACCTTCTTAGCAGCGATGCTGATAGGCTTCTTAGTTAATGGGTTCATACCCTGACGTGCTGGACGCTCGATAACAGCAAATGTGCCGAAACCAACGAGTGAAACCTTGTCGCCGCCCTTGAGAGCTTCTACGATTGACTCAACACAAGCATCGACTGCCTTTTTTGCATCAGCCTTGCTCAAACCTGACTTTGCAGCGATAGAGCTAACGAGTTCTGATTTGTTCATAAGTGTAAATAATTTAGGTTTTATAAAATAAAATTGTATTTGGTAAAAAAATCCATAGGGAATTCTTGCCATTTCCGTTTGTCTGGAGGGTTTTCCAGATAAAACTTCGTTGCAAATATATGAGATATATTTTCGCGAACAAACAATTTTCTCAAAAAAATGTTGAAAAAAGCAAAAAAAACTTTGTTTTTCAGGCTTTTTGCCCTTTAATAGGAAGAAAAACTCTAATTTTGCACCCGAATTCAAAAAGTGAGATTGTATGAGAACGACTCCAGCTGTCAAGGTAATCTTGATTATCAATATCGTTTTGTATATTTTGGCCTATTGGGTTACTCCAGCTATTCCTTTGGATGGACATGGCGATTGGTTCCTGAACTTTAATGCCTTACATCCAATAGGGAGTAAGGGCTTTGCCATCTATCAATACCTTACATATATGTTCATGCATGGAGGTTGGTGGCATCTGTTCTTCAACATGTGGTCGCTGATGATTTTTGGCAATGCTGTGGAGCAGCAAATCGGCACGAAGCGCTTTTGGATTTATTATCTGTTGTGTGGTGTGGGTGCCGCTCTGGTAAACCAATTGATCACATGGATGGGCATCATAAATCCTGCGCAACTTGTGGGTGCTTCTGGTGCCATCTATGGTGTGATGGCCGCTGCGGCATTCTTCTTCCCCAATGCCAAACTGTTTATCATTCCAATTCCTTTCCCCATCAAGTTGAAGTATCTGGTAGGTTTCTACACTTTGGTGGAGATGTATATGGGCATTACATCAATTGACGGTGTGGCACACTTTGCCCATTTAGGTGGTATTTTGGTGGGTGCTATCATCCTTTTCATCTGGAAGATGCAGGAAAAGCAGCGCGGTCAAAGGAACAATTACTATTATTCTTCTTCCACGCGCGGCTCCAACTACGACAAGGATGAAGGATTTTGGGATAAAATGAAGAAGGGTTTTGGTGGCAAACGTACCCCTAAGATGCGTGTGACGAATGTACGCGAGACAAACTATGCTGATCATCAGTATAATGAACAAAAGCGTCAGGACAATGAGGAGATAGATCGTATTTTGGACAAGATTCGAAAGAATGGCTATCAAAATTTGTCGGAGAGTGAAAAGGCGACGCTTTTCAATGCAAGCAAGAAAATGAGGGGTGAAGAATGAGGTTGTTGAAGACCATACCGCTACTGATTTTCATTGCCTTCAATCTGCTGATGATTGTGGCAATGAATTTTTGTGCTTATACGTCTTATCTCCCCCCTCAGGACTATTCAAAATGGTCGTATTTTGGACTGATGTTCCCTGTTTTCTTGGTGGTCAATGTGTTATTCATTCTTTTCTGGCTGATTTTTAAGTGGAAGTTTGTGCTTCTTCCGTTGGTGGGTATGGCTTTTTGTGCCAGCAGCATTAGGGCTTATTTCCCCCTCAACCTTCCAAGTGAACCTCCAGCGGGTAGCATCAAGGTCTTGTCGTACAATGTAATGGCTTTTGGTGACAAGTCAACGTCGTGGGAGGAGAATCCCATCATGAAATATTTGTTGGAAAGCGACGCGGATGTCATTTGCTTGCAAGAGGCCATGAAAGCGGTGGTGGATAATGCTTTGGACAGCATATCAAAAATCTACCCGTATTATCACTATGAGTTGGAAACGGATAACTATATCGCTTTTTTTTCAAAGTTTCCGATTGAATCGGTGACGAAGATAGAATATCCCACCACCACGAATCATTCCTATGCGTATGAGGTGCTGGTGGGGGAGGATACGTTACTGGTCATTAACAACCATCTGGAATCTTATAAGTTGAGTCCAGAAGACAAGGATGACTACAATTCTATCCTCAAGAATTATAAGCATCCTGAAGAGAATGACTCGGAAACAAAGTATTTGAGTTTAACAGAGAAGATTGCTTTACACGATTCCATCAGAGGACTTCAGGTGGATTCGGTGGCGGATTTCATGTTGCGGAATCAGGGAAGGCACGCCGTGTTATGTGGTGACTTGAATGCAACTCCTGTCTCGTATGTGCATCATCGCTTGACGAAATATTTGGACGATGCCTACACACGTAGTGGTAATGGTCCTGGCATCAGTTACAATATGAGTCGTATGTACTTCCGACTTGATCATATTTTGGTGAGTCCCAATGTCAAGGCGTATGGTGCCAAAGTGGACAATACCATTAAGCATAGCGACCATTATCCTATCAGTTGTTTTGTCAAATTGGAGTAAAAGTGACGCACAAAGACCTCTCCGATGAATATTTTTACCGTATTTTTCTTTCTATTTGTAAAAAAATATCTACCTTTGCACCTTGAATCATCGTGCGTTATATATAAAATATGTGTGACGCGCGAGTTTTTGAGGTCTTTTTTGGACTGAAAATGAGAGAATAAAGCAATATAACAATCAAAATAATTAATCATTCAAAAAAATGCAAAACAAAGGATTTGTAAAGTTTTTAGCAGTGGCGTTGACCCTCATCTGCCTCTTCTACCTTTCTTTCGGCTTTGTCACCAAGTATGTGGAGGACAAGGCTGCGAAGATGGAAGAAAAGGAAGCTGAGCTTTACTTGGATTCGTTGAATTCGACTCCATTCTATCTGGGTAACTACACGCTGAAGGATTGTCGTGAGACTGGTATCGGTTTGGGTCTTGACCTGAAAGGCGGTATGAACGTGATCCTCGAAGTAAGTGTGCCAGATGTAGTAAAGGCGTTGGCAGACCACAAGACTGACGAAGCTTTCCTCAAGTCTGTCAGCGAGGCAGCTAAGGAAGCGCAAGAGAGTCAGAGCGATTTTATCACACTTTTTGTCAAGGCTTATAAAAAGAACGCTCCAGGTAAGCCACTTGCGGGCATCTTCGCCACTCAGCAGTTGAAGGGCAAGGTGAACACAAACAGTAGCGATGCTGAGGTGGAGAAGGTTCTTCGTGAAAGCGTTGACGAGGCAGTTGACAACTCATTCCTCGTGCTCCGCACCCGTATCGACCGATTCGGTGTCGTTCAGCCTAACATTCAGAAGATTGAAGGACAGAGCGGTCGTATCATGGTGGAACTCCCTGGTATCAAGGAGCCTGAGCGTGTACGTAAACTCCTTCAGGGTAGTGCAAACCTTGAGTTCTGGGAGACATACGATGCTCCACAGGTTGCTCCTTACCTTTCACAGTTGAATGCTGCTCTCCGCAATGGCGGTACTGTGGCAGCTGATACTGTTCAGGCAGACACTACGGCTGTGGCTGAGGCTGAGCCTGTAGCAGAGGAGGCTGATTCCAGCAAGAGCGCTACCAGTGTGCTGGCTCAGGTGAACAAGGGTGAAGATGCAGTCGCAGCAAACAAGGCTACAGAAGCAGCCAAGAAAGAGAATCCTCTCTTCGCAATGTTGCAACCTTCAGGCGCACAAAGTGGTTGTACGGTGGGCTTTGCTCAGGCACTTGATACTGCCGAGATCAACAGCCTCCTCAGCTCTGATGTGGCTAAGCAGATTTTCCCAGCAGACCTCTCACTCAAATGGGGTGTGAAGGCCTATGATAAAGCAGGTAAAGTCTTTGTGCTCTATGCCATCCGCACCACAGGTCCTAACGGACGCGCTCCGCTGGAGGGTGAAGTGGTGACAGACGCAAAGGATGAATTCGACCAGTATGGCAATCCTATCGTGACCATGAAGATGAACACGGAAGGTGCTCGTAAGTGGGCTGCCATCACTGAGGCAAATGTTAACCACTGTGTGGCTGTCGTGCTCGATAACCTCGTATATAGTGCACCAAATGTGATGAACAAGATTGATGGTGGCAACACCCAGATTTCTGGTAACTTCACTACGACCGAGACGAAGGACTTGGCGAACGTGCTCCAGTCAGGTAAGATGCCTGCTCCTGCAAGCATCATCCAGGAGGATATCGTTGGTCCAACCCTCGGTGCTCAGTCTATTCAGGCTGGTTTCATTTCTTGTATCGTTGCTTTCATCGTGCTGATGTTCTACATGGTGCTTATGTACGGTGTGCGTGAAGGTATGGTGGCCAACTGCGCCTTGATTCTCAACTTCTTCTTCTCATTCGGTATCCTCACTTCACTGGGTGCAGCCTTGACAATGTCGGGTATTGCCGGTATGGTGCTGACCCTCGGTATGGCGGTGGATGCTAACGTGCTCATCTATGAACGTACGAAGGAGGAGATGCGTAGTGGCAAGAACATCAGTGCCGCTGTAGCAGCTGGATACAGCAACGCCTTCTCGGCTATCTTCGACTCAAACGTAACAACCATCCTCACGGGTGTGATCCTCTATAATTTCGGTACTGGTCCTATCAAGGGTTTCGCAACAACCCTGATCATCGGTATCGTCTGCTCCTTCTTCACTGCTGTATGGTTGACTCGTATCGCTTACGAGCACTTCCTCAATCGTGGTAAGTGGCAAGACCTCAAGTTCACTACGAAGTTCTCTCAGAACATGATGAAGGACACGAAGTTCAACTTCATGGGCAACTACAAGAAGTCGTTCATTGGTTTCGGTATCTTCCTCGCGATCGTTCTTGCAAGCTTTGGTATTCGTGGTTTGAGCCAGTCTATTGACTTCACAGGTGGTCGCAACTATAAGGTTGAGTTTGTGAAGCAGGTTGAACCTGAGGCTGTGAAGGCTACTATTGTGAAGCAGTTCGAGGCAAACAATCAGGATGGCGAAGCTATCAACGTGACCGTGATCGCTATCGGTACTGAGGGCAACAACGTGCGCGTATCTACTAACTTCAACATCAACGACAACAGCTCTGCAGCTGATGCTAAGATTGAGTCATTGCTCTATCAGGCATTCGTAGATGGCGGTATGGTTGACAAGGCTGTGACTGAAGAGGCATTCCTCGACCGCGACAACCGTGCTGGTGGTTCTATCGTTTCTTCTCAGAAGGTAGGTCCAGCCATTGCATCTGATATCCTGCGTGGTGCTGTGCTTTCAGTGCTCTTCGCTATCGTAGTCATCTTCGTCTATATCCTCATCCGTTTCCGCAACGTGGCATATTCAGTCGGTTCTATCGTAGCTTTGACGCTTGATACCGTACTTGTTATCGGTATGTTCTCACTTTGCTACGGTTGGATTGGATTCTCTCTTGAGGTTGACCAGACCTTCATTGGTGCAATCTTGACGGTGATCGGTTACTCTATCAACGACAAGGTGGTCATCTTCGACCGTATCCGTGAAGTCTTCAAGAACTATCCGAAGCGTGATCGTCAGCGCATCTTCAACGATGCCTTGAACAGCACCCTCGCACGTACCATCAACACGTCAGTATCTACGTTCATCGTGCTGTTGGTGATCTTCGTGCTCGGTGGTGATAGCATCCGTGCTTTTGCCTTCGCCATGATGCTGGGTGTCATCATCGGAACAAGTTCTTCACTCTTCATCGCAGCTCCAACGGCATACCTCGTGATGGGTGCTCGCATCAAGGAAGCTGAAGAAGAAACAGAACCTGCAAAATAACACATTATTATATAATAAGGCAGCAGCGCTAACGTGTTGCTGCCTTATTGCTTAAAAACAACACAAGATTATGAATAAGATTCGTGTAGCCATTGTTGGATATGGCAACATCGGAAAGTACGCGCTCGAAGCTATTGAAGCTTCTCAGGACGTAGAGTGCGTAGGCGTGGTTCGTCGTAATGGTGAGGCCAACAAGCCTGCTGAACTCGCTAATTATCCTGTCGTGAAGAACATCTCTGAGTTGAAGGATGTGCAAGTGGCTATTCTTGCTACTCCTACTCGTAAGGTGGAAGAATACGCTAAGCAGTGTCTTGCACTCGGCATCAACACGGTGGATTCATTTGATATACACACACAGATTGTTGACCTTCGCCGTTCACTCGACGCTGTGGCAAAGGCAAACAACGCAGTTTCCGTCATTTCAGCCGGTTGGGATCCAGGTTCTGATTCCATCGTTCGCTCTTTGATGGAAAGCCTGGCACCAAAGGGTGTGAGCTACACCAACTTCGGTCCAGGTCGTTCGATGGGGCATTCTGTAGCCGTACGTGCTATTGAGGGTGTGAAGGATGCGTTGTCTATGACCATTCCTGTTGGCACTGGCATCCATCGCCGCATGGTTTATGTGGAGTTGGAAGAGGGTGCAGACTTCAAGACTGTCGAGGCTGCCATCAAGGCTGACCCATATTTTGTCAATGATGAGACTCACGTGCAGCAGGTTCCTTGCGTGGATGCCCTCAACGATGTGGGTCACGGTGTGAACCTCGTTCGCAAGGGTGTGTCAGGTAAGACGCACAACCAATTGTTTGAGTTCGACATGAAGATCAACAACCCAGCCCTCACGGCTCAGGTATTGGTGAATGTGGCTCGTGCATCCATGAAGCAGCAGCCAGGTGCATACACGATGATTGAGATTCCTGTTATCGATATGCTTTGTGGCGATAAGGAAGAGCTGATTCGTCATTTGGTGTAAACGATTGGAATAAACATACATCCATATACGGAAAAAGGCGTTGCAGAAGAAGAACTGCAACGCTTTTTTTCTTATTTATTTTGTATTGTCTTCAAATTACACTAACTTTGCCAACAAAACCAAACGAAAGAATCATGAAGAAGATTAATGTAATGTTGCTGGCTCTTGCCGCATTGTTGCTGTTCTCCTGCGAGGATAAGAAAAAAGTGCAGCAGGATCAGCAGAAGTCTGATGTGGAGGTGGTGCCCTTGCACGAGATGCCAGGCATTTGCGAAGCACATGGAACGGTGGGTGATGGATCGTCGATGAATGTCATAGAGTTCATCAATGATGATGGCGACACGCTCTACATCAGCAAGAACGGGCAGGATGTGATGGGTGGACTGATTGTGGGTGATGAGCTGGATGTCATCTACAATGTCACGAAGGAGGATGTTTTTGCCTCAGTGGCAGTCAATCTTACGTCTCTGCAACATATCTGGTCACAACGAGGTGCTGACGGCAGGGAACAGAGCTTGGAACTCAATCCTGGTGGTGGTGCCGCCACATATAATATGTCTGTTGACTACGATTCGTGGGAAGTGAAAAATGGCTTGCTCTTGTTGCATAGCCCCAGGAAGATTGGTTCTGAGACACCTGCCATTGTTGATACGTTCGAGATCATGCAGCTGACTACAGATAGCCTCGTGTTGATGAATGGTGACCTCGTCACAGAATTTGGAAGATACAACTAATCCGTTTTTTACTCATTCCTTCCTTTTTATTAATCCTTTAACTAACTATCCAATTAACCTATGATGAAGAAAGTTTCCTTAGCGATTGTGCTGCTTTCTTCCGCCCTGTGCGTTTGGGCTGCACCAAAGGTAGGACAGAAGACTGACCGAGAAGTGTGGGTGGACATCATGTACCAGATGGCGGAGCCTGTCATGAAGAATATGGCAGAGGGGAAGTTGCAGCAGGTGATGGACACGACGGGTGGCAACAAGAATCTGGAACTATCACCCACCTGGGATAATCGTGACAAGAAAGTCGCCTACATGGAGGCGTTTGGACGTCTGTTGGCAGGACTGGCTCCTTGGCTCAATCTGCCTGATGATGACACGCCCGAATGTGCTAAGCGTCGGCAGCTGCGAGAATGGACACGTAAGGCGATTATCAATGCCGTCGATCCTGACTCTCCCGACCGTCTCGGATGGGAGAACGGGGGGCAGACACTGGTGGATGGCGCCTACGTGGTGCAAGGGCTTTATCGTGGCTACGATTCTTTGTGGGTGCCGCTGCCGAAGGAAACGAAAGACCGTTACATCAAGGAGATTCAAGGCCTGCGTCGATACGACCCACCTTATACCAACTGGCTGCTCTTTGTGGCATTGGAGGAGAGTTTCCTCATGTATGTCGGTGCCCCCTACGATGCGTACCGCATCAAGATGGGACTGGCGAAGGTGGAAGAGTGGTATATAGGCGACGGCGTTTATAGCGACGGTCCTTCATTTGCGTTTGACTACTACAATTCATATGTCATCCAGCCGATGTATGTCGAGTGTCTGGAAATGATTGCAGCCCGACGCCCGAATGATGGGAATTTGATATTTAGCAAGACCAATGATAAGATACGTGGTGCTAAGAACCGTCTGCAGGAGGTGACGAAGCGGATGCAGAAATGGTCGGTCATTCTTGAACGGTTCATCTCGCCTGAGGGAACTTTCCCTGTTGTGGGCAGAAGCATTCCTTACCGTATGGCTACGATGCAGCCATTGGCGCAACTCGCATGGCGCAAGCAGCTTCCATCTGAATTGCATAACGGACAAGTGCGTTCAGCCCTCACCGCTGTCGCCAACCGTATGTTCTTTGGACAACTGGAAAATCCAGCCAAGAGTGCCAAAGCGATGAGCAAGAACTACAACGATGGCGGTTTCCTTACCATAGGTTTTGTGGGACCTCATCCTAATGTGGCCGACTGGTACACTAACAATGGTTCACTTTATCTGACCAGCCTCGCTTTCCTCCCTCTCGGCCTTCCAGAGTCCGATCCTTTCTGGACCGACCCTGCTGAAAAATGGACGAGTAAGAAGGCGTGGGAGGGTGACGACTTCCCCAAAGACCACAAGTGGGACATCAACAGCCAGAAACTTTATTGGGAATAAGCAGGGTTAAAACTAAAAGTGAAAGTATCCACCATCCAGGCAGGTAACTTTCACTTTTAATTATTTTCACTACTTAAAAGGGCAGGTCGCTGGACTCGTCCGGAGCAGCTTCGAAGGCAGCTTGGGCAGGTTGTGCGGCAGGCTGATCAGCTGGTGGGAATGGGGCTGCTGCGGGTGCACCTGCTGGTGGGAACGGAGCTGCCTGGACTGCGGCGGGTTGGGCAGCTGTAGCTGCTACGACGTTCCAGACACGTACATCGTTATACCAGCGTCCGTTGTATTCGCGTGCGTTGATGTCGAAGGAGACAGTGAGCTCCTGACCTTCTTGAATGTTGAATCGGTTGAGGTTCTCCTCGCCGAATACGTTAAAGACCATACGCTTTGGGAACTGGCCGATGGTTTCCTCGATGACGAAGTCTTGCATCTTCCATGGGTTGCCTGTGCGGGCTGAGACGCCACCGCGTTGTTCAAGCACCTTGATAATTCTTCCTGTAAATTCCATATTTTTCTGTGTATTTATGTTACTTATTTATAAAATCAGCCACAAAATTACGCTTTTTTTTTGTATTGTCAAAACTTCTCCATAACTTTGTGTTCAAATAAAGATTTTTGACCATGAGATTTAATGTTTCAAGTACCAGTCTCAGCAATCGCTTGCAGACGATAAGCAGAGTGCAGAGTTCTAAGAACGCTCTGCCAATACTCGATTGTATTCTTTTTGAACTCGCGAACGGGGAGTTGAAGATGACGGCATCCGATAGTGAAACCACGATGGTGACGACTGTGGAGGTGATGGATGCTGAAGGTGAAGGAAAGTTTGCTATTGGAGCAAAGCAACTCATCAGCTCTGTAAAGGAGATTTCGGAGCAGCCCATCATGTTCCAGGTGGATCCGAACTCATCTGCCATCGAGATTACCTACCAAAACGGTAAGTACAATCTGATAGGACAGAACGGGTATGAGTTCCCAGTGCCCAGCAGCGTGAGCGACTCGGCTCGCAGTCTGACGATTGATGCGCAAGTGCTGTTCAACGGCATCAGCCGCAGTCTTTTTGCTGCTGCCGACGATGAACTCCGCCCTCAGATGAATGGCGTGTATTTCGACATGACCCCAGAGAGCACTACGTTTGTGGCAAGTGATGGTCACAAGCTGGTGCGCAACCGTGTGTTCTCTGTTCATGTGGACGAGCCATCAGCTTTCATCTTGCCCAAGAAGCCAGCTCTTCTGCTGAAGACCGTACTTCCAAAGGCTGAGGGTGATACAATCGTGCGCTTCGACGATCGTAATGCAGAGATTCAGATGACGGACTACACCATTAGCTGTCGTTTGATTGAAGGACGCTATCCTAACTATAATTCTGTCATTCCAACCGACAATCCGTTCCGTGTGACAGCCGACCGTATGGCTTTCATCAGCGCCTTGCGTCGTGTGAGCGTCTTTGCCAGCCAAAGCAGCGCACTCATCAAGATTCATGTGGATCAAGGTACATTGACCGTTTCTGCACAGGATCTGGATTTCTCCACATCGGCAGAGGAACACCTCATGTGCGATTATGACGGCACTCCAATGAGCATTGGCTTCAACGGTCCGTTCCTTCTCGATGTGCTCAACAGCATCACCAGCAGCGACATCGTTTTGGAACTTGCCGACCCAAGTCGTGCAGGTGTCATCACGCCAGCAGAGCAGGAGGAGAATGAAGACCTCATCATGCTGCTGATGCCAATGATGCTCAAGGATTAATAGGTTGGGGCAAGCCTTTATTTTATGGATTCTCTACAAGGAAAGAAAATTGTGCTTGGCATCACGGGCAGCATCGCCGCCTACAAGTCATGCCTCATCATTCGTCAGCTCATCAAGAAAGGTGCGGAGGTGCAGGTGGTCATCACCCCTGCCGGTAAGGAGTTCATTACCCCCATCACCCTTTCAGCACTAACGAGCAAGCCCGTCATCAGCGAATTCTTTGCTCAGCGCGATGGCACGTGGCACTCTCACGTGGATCTCGGTCTGTGGGCAGACGTGATGCTGATAGCTCCAGCTACGGCTTCTACTATCGGTAAGATGGCAAACGGTGTGGCTGACAACATGCTCATCACCACATATCTTTCGATGAAGGCGCCTGTGTTCATTGCTCCGGCAATGGATTTGGACATGTATGCACATCCTTCCACGCAGCAGAATCTGAAGACTTTGCAGTCGTATGGCAACCATATTATCGAGCCTGGCACAGGCTTCTTGGCATCGAAACTGGAGGGCAAAGGACGAATGGAGGAGCCAGAGAACATCGTGGCTTGTCTGGAGCAGTTCTTCTCTCAACAGAATTGTGCGAAGGAGAATACTCAGCAAGACAGCATGAAGGGCAAGAAGGTGCTCATCACGGCTGGTCCCACCTATGAAAAGATAGACCCCGTGCGTTTCATCGGCAATTATTCCTCTGGAAAGATGGGTTTTGCTTTGGCAAATGAATGTGCTCGTCGTGGTGCTCAGGTTGAACTGGTTTGCGGTCCTGTTTCTGCATTGATGCAGACAAAGTTTCCTAACATTCATCGTATCGATGTGGAGAGTGCCCAAGAGATGTTTGTGGCCTGCAAAGAGTTATATCCATCGATGGATTCGGCCATTCTGTGTGCTGCTGTCGCTGATTTCGCCCCAGAGACGACTGCAGAGCAGAAGATCAAGAGAACGGGTGATGATATGATTATCCGTTTGAAACCCAATCCTGACATTGCAGCCTCATTAGGTCAAATGAAGAAGCAAGGGCAGACCCTCGTGGGATTTGCCCTCGAAACGAATGATGAAGAGTCGAATGCACAAGCCAAACTGAAGAAGAAAAACTTCGATTTCATCGTGCTCAACAGCCTCAAGGATGAAGGCGCAGGTTTCCGTACCAACACCAATAAAATCACCATCATCACGGCTGCCAACAAAAAAGACTACCCCCTCAAGACCAAAGAAGAGGTAGCCAAAGATATTGTGGACGAGCTGGAACGTCTTTAAGCCCATGCGCGCCCCTTCAATGTTGAGGTTTCCTTAATTTCCCTCCTTCAAAATCATATCGATCGCTGCGGCAACCGACGCCACAGCAATGCGCGTGTTCTCATCGGTCACACTTGGGTCGATGTTGACAGCGTATTTGTCGGCTGTGGTAAAGAGTTCCTTTGCCATACCGTTCCATTTCTTGTCAATCGTACCAATTTTCTGACCAGCAGCGTCCGTGATCTCGAAGTTCCAAGCCTTCCAGTCGCCCTTGATGGTAGCGATTTCCTGTCCGAGATTGTCTACCAACGTGAACTTCGGCTTCAGCAGCGTGAACTTTTGCTTGAACGAACCGATGGGTGCACCAGCCTCATTAAGAATCTGCACCTTCGACATAAAGAGCGTCAGACCGCGCTTGAGTTGTGCGATGCACTTGCCGTCAACGTTCAGAATGTCGAGCTCAAAGGGCACCATCCTCTTGGACAAAGCGAATTCGAGCAGAATGTACGTGAATGGTTTGCGCTCCTGAATGGCGCCAATTTCCTGTCCCTCTCCATTATAGACCTTATAGGCATTGGAGAGTTTGAATGCAGCGATCTTCTCGTCGATGACGAATGTGTTGTTTGAAAAAAACTTGTCCATATTGCTTGTAATAAAAGGTTGTTATTGCTTAGAAATGCTCATATAACGCATGCCGTGCTGCGTATTCTCGCAGGAAGTGGTCTTCTTTCGTGCAGATTCGATGGCGTTGTCGAGGAGACGTTGCCAACTGGGACTCTCCGTGTGAGTGGCACTGACTTCCTTGCGGAGTTGGGAGATAAATGATTGCGTAAAGGCGCTGCCCGTCCCCTCGAAAGACCACGCATACTCACCAGGTTTGGCAGCAGTAGCGAGAATCATCCCCTTGGTGCCCAAGAAGAGTTCGCTCATACGCTTTTTGCTGACCCGTGTGTTGCTGCGGCTGAAGAGCGTGTTCTCTTTCTGTCTGGGGCCGCGCTCTCCGTATTTGGAATTGCAGCAATCGGTGATGACGACGCTCAGGCGCGCACCTTTGTTCTTGATGGCATTGTAGATGTCCGTCGTTGCCACATAATTCCCATACACATCATCATTGGGACCAATCATGCAGATGTTCGGATACATGTCCTTCTGGTCATCCCATCGAAAACCGTGCCCATTGAAGCAGAAGAAGACGATGTCGTTCTTGGCTGGACGAAGATTGGTGATGGCATTGGCGAGATTGTGTTTGTTGTAGGCTCTGTTAGCTGTGATGTTCGTGATGCTGATCTCGATACCCAAACATTGTGCAATAGCTTTCAGCTCCTTGTTGAGTGCAAGATTATCATAAGTATCATCTTCGCCAATGTTCTCATCGTAGGTGTCTGCCACGAGAATCGCCCACATCTTACATGGTTCCTGATTGGGAGTGCTGACTGGTCGTGTATTGACTTTCCCCGTGCTTCCTCCCTGCACAATGGTTTTGCCCATCGCCTCTTCGTCATCTTCCTCATCGGTAGCATAGAAAGACTGGTATTCAGCCTCCTGCTCCGCATCGGAAAACGCCGACAGGGTGTCCGTCTCTTGGGCGAACATCGTGACTCCTATAATAATAAATAATGTGAAAGCAAACTTCCTCATAACTGATTAGACCTATAACAGTTCTCGTACCAATTTCTCGTATTCTTCTTGTGAAGAGGCACCGCTGGTCGTCTTGATGTCCTCTCCATGACAGAAGAACAAAGTGGGAAGCCCGTCAATGCCATAGAGCTGCAACAGTTCCTCATTCTCATCGGCATTAACCTTATAGAACTGCACCTTCCCCTTATACTTCTTTGCCAGCGCCTTCATATAAGGGTCAATGAGCTTGCAGTAGCCGCACCAGTCAGCCCAGAAATCAACGACACAAGGTCCTTCGCCGATGTAGGTGTCATACTGTTTCTTGGACGCCACCAATTGATAGAACTGCTTGGCATTGATAGAGCGGCAAGTGCCATCACCCCAACTGGATGAGGTGGAAACGACTTCTTCTCCAGGTGCAATGTTCGTGCCGTCTGCGCTGTCTTCTTCGTCAGCGTCTTCGTAATAGTCGTCTGTACGTTCTTCCTCGTATTCTTCGGTTTGCACTTCGTCATCGTCGTCGAGACAACTGCCCACGCAAGTGATGATACCTACAAGAATCAAAAGGGCTAAGATGATGCCCAAAGCAATTTTGATGATTAGCTTCATATTATGATTGTTTTATTGTTTGATTCGAATCATTTTCATTCCATGTTGCGCCTTTGTGTTGACGTTGTTCTGCGATTTCGCGGTGGCAGCCGTTAGGGCATCAGCCACCAATGTCTCCCAGTCGGGAAGACCTGTCGAAAGCACACTGATCTGGGCACGTAGACTCTCCAAGAGACTCAGGGTGAAGAATCCTCCATTCACCCCACACCAAGACATCTCACCGGGACTTGCCGCCGTGGCAATTAGACTGCCGCTGGCATCTACAAATAGCCTTTCCAGTTTCTTGACATCGAAGTTGTTGTTGGAACGAGAGAACAGCGTGCTGGTGTTGATGATGGGTGTTGTCTCACCTATTTCATTATTGCAACAGTCGCTGAACACGAGGTTGAGTCGTGCGCCTTTCGCAACAAGTTCCTTATACACATCGCTGACTGCCACATAATTCTTCGTGGGATCGTCATAACTGGTGGGGCAGAGATCCATATTGGGGTAGTAGTCCTGTTGGTCATCAAAACGGAAACCGTGTCCTGTATAGACGAAGACGACCACGTCATCGCTGTTGGGCTGGAAGTTGCGCATCAGCTTCGATAAGTTTTCTTTGCTATAATTCTTTCCCCTGATGGCTTGCAGGTCATATCTCATGCCCAACACTTTTGCGATGCCTCCAAACTCACTGTTGAGATTGACCATATCTTTGGCACAAGCAGAGCCAATGTCACTCACGTTGGTGTTGGCAACGACAATCAGATGCAGGGTGGATTCATCGGCATTTCCTATACCTAAGGTGTTTCCGCCTTCTCCAGGAGCGATGTTCTCCCCTTCGTTGACATCATCCGTCTCGATGTCGGTAAATATAGGGTCATCTACCGTCACCTCAATGTCTTGGTGCGGCAAGTTTTGATTCTTTACAAGCAGGATGCCATTGAGCAGCATCTTGTATTCGGGTTCGTCCTCTCCGTAGAACTGGGAGATGTATTCCTCGTCCATTTCCTCTAAAGGGATTTCGTGGAAATACTCTGCTTCGATATAGCTCTTGGTTTTCTTGATGTCATAGGTGACAAACGGCTTTTCGCTGATATCGCTGGCATCATCTTCCTCCCAATACCACAGGAAAATGGGGAATCTCTTTTCTAATGGGTAATAGGCCATGATGCCCACACCGTCCTCATCACTTTTCTCTTCGACCATATTCACGTACTGCGACTCGAAGACCATATCTGCTTCGAGTGATTCTGGTGTGACGAGACGCATCTTGCAGTTTTCATCACTATAATAAATCATCAGTCCGAGGTACTCTATCCCGTCATCCGTGTAGTTGACTTCGTAGAAAGTCTGTGCCTGTGAAGATAGGGTAAGGCACAACAACATGAGAAAGAGATGTATTCTTCGCATAGAGTGATCAAGTGATTGTCCGAAATAAAGAAAGTTTGCTTGCCCTTCAGCAAACAAACTTCCTATTGTAAGCAGATAGCCTTGTTCGTTATTTCTGAGATGAGATTCGCAAGAATCTGGATTACATAAAGAACTTCTTGGCCTCAACGCGTGCCTGGAACTGCTCGTCAGTGTCCATCAGATAGATGATACCCTCGATAAGACCAAGGATGCTTGGAATACCAGTCCAGCAGAGAAGGAGATAAACCACACCTGGCATAATGTTCTCCATGTAGAACTTGTGGATACCGAAACCACCAACCAGGATTCCAAGAATACCTGCAACCATTTTATTCTTCATAATAGTCGATGTTTTCTCGCGGTTGAGAAAGTTTTTTAAGTTGTTATTTAGGCGAACAGATGAACCGCCATCTGACACCTTTTTAAATAGATTAGTTCACTTTTCGTCGCAAATTTACAAACTTTTTTCTTTAATCAAAAGGAAAAATGAAGAAAATCTTTGATAAAAGGGACAATTTTACTACTTTTGCCGAAAAATAGCACCACAGGTGCCCATGCATTATGCTTATACGTCAATATTTTTACAGACTGATAGCCCTTGGATTTTTGGTTTTAGGGGGTGTTTCCTCCTCTTGGATGGAAGGGCAGGAACTGAACTGTACCGTGAAGGTGGTTCACTCTCAAGTACAAGGTACCAACACCGAAGTTTTCGAAGCGTTGGAAACTGCCATCACTGAGTTCATGAACAACCGTACGTGGACGGAATTGCAGTATCAGAAAGCCGAACGTGTCGATTGCAATCTGAACATCACCGTCAAGAAGTACGATGAGAAGAATGACATGTTCTCTTGCGAATTGCTCTTTCAAGTCACTCGTCCTGTCTATAATTCGGGTTATAGCACCACCGTCTTTTCCATGCGTGATACGGAATTCTCCTTTTCTTATAACCGGCAGGACGCCCTCGACTTCAACATCAACAACATGGACAGCAACCTGACGGCAATGTTGGCCTATTACGCTTATCTGTTCATCGGCTTGGATTTGGACACCTTCTCCCCGATGGGAGGAACGGATGTCTTGCACGTGGTGGAAAGCATCGTGAACAATGCCCAAACGATGTCGTCGCCAGGATGGAAAGCTTTCGATGACTCGAAGAACCGTCATGCTATCATCAACGATTATATGGACTCTTCGATGGAACCATTCCGTCAGTTGCAGTACAAATATCATCGTCAAGGACTCGATGAAATGGCGCAGAATGCCGATCGTGGGCGTACGGCCATCACGGAGGCGTTGGAGATGCTGAAGGAGGCGCACACCAACAAGCCCATCTCGCAGCTCCCCCAGATTTTCACAGATTTCAAGCGCGATGAAATCGTCAATATCTATTCAGGACACGGGACTGAGAAGGAGCGTCAGGGGGTTTATGACATCGTGTCCAATATCAATGCCAGCCAGAACACTTATTGGAACAAGATTAAGAAATGATACGTCATCTGCACATAGAGAATTACGCACTGATTGAGCATCTGGATATGGATTTCCACACAGGTTTCTCTGTCATCACGGGTGAGACGGGTGCTGGTAAATCCATCATCATTGGTGCCATAGGCTTGCTGCTGGGACAACGTGCCGACTCCCGTTCCATCAAGGCAGACGCCAAACGCTGTGTGGTGGAAGCCACGTTCGACCTCTCCCAAGACGCTTTGGAACCGTTTTTTCAGGAGAATGATCTCGATTTCGATGGTGCAGAGTGCATCATCCGTCGTGAACTCACCTCGGCGGGTAAGTCTCGTGCCTTCATCAACGACACCCCTGCCTCTCTGACGCAACTGAAAGAATTGGGTGAACAGCTCCTCGACGTGCATTCCCAGCACAAGAACCTGCTGTTGGGCAAGGAGGACTTCCAACTGAACGTGCTCGACATTGTTGCCAACCATCAAGAAACGCTCGATGCCTACAAGACCGAATACCAGTCCTATCGCCGTCTCTCTAAACAGTTGGAAGAGGCACTGGAAGAGGCGAAAGCCAGTAAGGAGGATGAGGACTATCTGCGTTTCCAAGTCAATCAGTTGGCAGATGCGAACTTGAAGGAAGGGGAACAAGAGGAACTGGAAGAGGAAGCCGAAACCCTTGAACATGCTGAGGACATCAAATCGTCCCTCTATGCGGCAGCCAATCACCTGCAATCCTCCAATGAGGGTGCTGATGTATTGGGTTTGCTCAAGCAGAGCATTTCAGAGATTCAGTCGATTTCATCGGTGTATTTGTCTGCTGAGGAATGGGTTGAACGCCTTGACTCCTGCTACATCGAATTAAAGGATGTCGCCAATGAGTTGGAGAATCAGGCAGAGGATGTGGAGTACAATCCGCAACGTCTGGAACAGGTGAACGAGCGTCTGAATACTATTTACACCTTGCAGAAGAAACATGGGGTGGAAAGTGTTGAAGAATTGCTGACACTCCAGAAGGAGATGGAAGAAAAGCTCTTGAGAATCACTAATTCTGACGATTTCATCGAACAACTTCGCCAACAAGTTGAAGCACGGAAGGAGAAAGCTTTGGCTTTGGCGAAAAAGCTCTCCCAATCACGTACAGCTACAGCCAAGAGGGTGGAAAAAGAGATGGAAGAGCGTCTCTTGCCTTTGGGAATGCCCAACGTGCAGTTCAAGTGCTCCATTTTGGCGATTCCATCGGAACTTTCATCTACTGGCTACGACCAGGTGCAGTTCCTTTTCAACGCCAATAAGAGCGGTGAACCCAAGCCTGTCAGCCAGATAGCTTCTGGCGGTGAAATCGCACGTGTGATGCTGTCTCTTAAGGCGCTTATCGCTGGTGCCGTCAAACTCCCTACCATCATCTTCGATGAAATCGACACAGGAGTGAGCGGTTCCATCGCGGAAAAGATGGCTCGAATGATGCAAGAGATGGGCGAGCGAGGTCGTCAAGTCATCTCCATTACCCACCTGCCACAGATTGCTGCCTTAGGTGCCCATCATTATAAGGTATATAAGGAAGATACCGATGATGCCACCTTGACCCATATCATCCCATTGAACGATGAACAGCGCATTGAGGAAATTGCTTGTATGCTCAGTGGTGAGCAACTCACACAAGCTGCCCTCGACAATGCCAAAACTCTGTTAGGAAAATGAAAAGAAAGCTACTATACACCCTTCTCCTGTGCTTGACCGCACTTCCCAGTTTCTCACAGCCTAAGTTCGCCGCCAAAGTGAGCAAGGGCGTTGTCTCTTTGAACACCTACGACCGTCAGGGCAATCTCATGCGTCAGGGTACAGCTGTCTTTGTGGGCGCCAATGGTGAGGCTATTGCCGACTATCGCCTGTTCAAGAATGCTTATCAAGCCTCCGTCATTGATGCCAGCGGCAAACAACTCGACGTTGATGTAATTCTAGGTGCCGACGACACCTATTCGATGGTGCGCTTTCATGTCAACACCAAAGGGAATGCCGTCATCCCTTCTGTCACTGCCTCTCAGCCGATGAAATCGACCGTTTATGTGTTGGGACGCAAGGATGGAGGTCAGTTGGGTGATGCGCAGGCTGCGGTTGCCGACACCGCGATGATTCAGGGAAAGTACGTCTATTATGGTTTGGATAAGCCTGTGGACGAAACGCTGATCGGTGCGCCTGTGTTCAATGAGTCTGGCACTTTGGTGGGTATGCTCCATCCGCAGATTGGTAACAAGAACTACGTGCTCGACATCCGTTTCCGCAACGAATTGAAGATACAGCCATTCCCCTCCACTTCTGCCTCTGTGGCATTGGGCAACATCTTCATCCCTAAAGCTTTGCCGGAAACACAGGAGGAGGCGCTGGTGTATCTCTACACCAAATCCCGCTCTGCCAGCAATGAGGAATACATGGATATGGTCAACCGTTTTGTGGCGACCTATCCCAAGAATGCTGAGGGTTACCTTCGTCGTGCTACACCGCTCATCGACTTGACCCGTTTCGACGAGGCTGACAAAGATTTGCAGCAATACCTCTCGTTGGTTGATGACAAAGCTGTTGGTAACTACAATGTGGCATCGCTCATCTTCGACAAACTTCGTCTGCAACCTGAGCCCGCCTATGAGAAATGGAATATGGATGTTGCCCTTCAATATGTGGATAAAGCCCTGTCCCTCAATGCTTCCAAGCCCGATGAGGAACGAAAATTGGAGGCGACGCGGTATCGTGTCCTGAAGGGACAGTTGCTGATGGAAAAGCCCGACTACGACGGTGCTTTGGCTGTGTATGAGGAGCTGAGCAGCGAGAGTGGTGGTGCTCCTTCTTATCTCTATGCCATCAGTATGGCACGTGAGGGAAGAGGCGATTCCATCGAGGCGGTGATGGAACCCATCGACAGCGCGATTGCTAAGTTTGGCACCCCGATGCCGTCTGAAGCTGCCAGCTACATCATCCGTCGTGGACAGCTCTATGCCAATAATGGCCAGTATCGTGAGGCGGTGCAGGACTACAACCAGTATGCCTACCTGCTGAACCAGAAGGTCAGCCCCGTCTTCTACTACGAGCGTTCGCAGATTGAAGTCAATGCCCGTATGTACCAGCCTGCGATGGACGACATCAACAAGGCCATCGAACAGGAACCTCGTGAACCCCTCTATCATGTGACCCGCGCATCCCTCGCCGTTCGTGTTAGCATGTTCGACGAGTGCATCGAGTCCTGCCAGAATGCGCTCCGTCTCAATCCCGACATCATCGACGCCTACCGCATCATGGGTTATGCCCAGTTGCAGAAGGGCGACAAGACCAGTGCCCGTCAAAACCTCCAGAAAGCCATAGATATGGGCGATGAAGCCGCCCGTATGCTGATGAATACTTACCTTGCTCAATGAGAAAGATTCTCCTCTTTTCACTGGTTGCAGGGCTGATTCTCCTCTTCAGCGGCTGCGACCACCAGACAGACACCCTCCTCGAACGTGCCGAGAGCTACCTTCCGGCACACCCCGATAGTGCAGAGGTCTGTCTGGACAGCATTCCGCAGGAGGAACTTTCCGATGATCAACGGGCTATGTATGGGTTGCTGCGCACCGTCATCTCCAACCACAAAGGGGATGGGGTCACCAGCGATTCCCTCATTCGGCCGAGCTATGAATACTACCGCAAAGTCACAGATGCAGGGATGACTGCCGACCTCGACCTCCTGCGTCGCTATGCCCAGAGCTGCTACTACATGTGTGTCTTCTACACCAACAGCGACAGCATTGACCGCTGCGGGGAACTCCTTCAGCATTCCATCGAAGGCAGCGAGATGTGTGAGGATTGGCACACCTGCTACCTGGCACATACCCTGCTGAGTCTCACCGCCAGTTACGACAACCCGCAAGATGCCACCCGACAGGCGCTGAAAGCCTTGGAGATTTACCACAACATCAACGATGACATCAACAACGAGGTGCTCATCATGGGACATGTGGCAGCCTCCTATCTTGCTGAGTCAGAGACCGACAGCGCTTTGGCATACTACCTGAAGGGCTACGAGTTGGCAGAGAAGCACCAGTTGAGGGAGGCGCAGAACAGCATGTGTATGGGACTTTCTGACACCTATTGCTATATGGGTGCCTTCTGGCAAGCACTCCAATATGCCAAGATGGGGGTGGAGACGGCCGACAGCACCACCCTGGTGCCCTCCCTGCTTTCTTTGGCGCAATGCTACTACGCCAGCGACTCCTTGGACAAGGCGAAGGCGGTGCTCGACACCATCCCTTGCGACTCCGACGACTACCTCAGCCGTTACCTCACCCTGCGCACCCTGTCTGAGATTGCTGTGCAGAAACGCAACATCGAGTCTCTCTATTCCTACGTCGATTCTGCCTACCTGTGCTTGGAAGACCGTTTCACGCGTGAACAGAAGGTGAAAGACGCCACCGTCATCGAAGAGAAGAAACAGGTGGAGGTGCAGCATGAGACCGAACTGCACCGCTGGATAGGAGCGCTTGTGTTCATCATCCTCCTGCTCGTCGCAGGCATTATCTTCTATTTTTATCGTGTACGCAAGCGTCGGGTCTCTCCATCTGTAGAAGAGCCTGACGAAGAAATCGTGGAGGATGATCCAGATGATGCGGATGATGCAGCGCTTGTGCTGGAGCAGCCAGCGCTTCCTCCATACGACCCTCAGCAGGTTCTTGCCCAAGCCCAGATGCAGCAGCGTTTGGTGCAGCGCCTCGAAACGGTTCATCGACAATCTTCTGGTGACAAACAGCAGAAGCGTGTGGAAAGGGCGTGGGCGGAACTGGAGAAATTCATCAATGAGAAGGATCACGATTTCGTGCGGAACCTGCGTCTGCAGCACCCCGACTTCAAGGAAAAAGATATCCGGTTGTGCATGCTCGTGCGTCTGAAAGTGACCAATGCCACCCTCATCAACATCTATCAAATTGGTGAGTCGGCAGTCAAAAAACGTAAATCCACCCTCAAAAAGCAGGGTTTCCATATTTCCGATCCGAATGTCACGTTGGAACAGGTTGTTGAAAATATTTGATGCGTTTATCCTCTTCATTGACAAATAGATAATCGAAATACTTTCCACCCTATTTTCCACCTCTATTCTCGTGTTTGTGAACTTTTTGTGAACTCGTTTCGAGGGACACTTGAAAATGTGAATTTTTTGTGAACTCATTTTTTTGGAGGTTCGTTAGAGAAAGCTATACCTTTGTACCAGTTCACCAAAAAACCTCAAAACGATGGAAAAAGTTACTACAATCATTTCATGGAACAGCATCATGAGATTCCTCCTGATGGTCGTGTTATGCTGTGTGTCTTTCAATGCCGTTTCTGCCTCGGAAATGAGTAAGAAGAGAAAGAATGGTGCGTCGTCTATCATCCTGCGCCAGTCCCAAGGGAGCATCACCTTTGTGGTGGATGAGGACTTGCCTGCTCCCAAGAAGCATGTTCCCACCTATGACGCGAAGGGAATCACCTACTTCATCATGGACAAGGCTGGGGTGGGGGAGCACGCGAAAAGTGTGGTCAAGACCAGTTTTGAGAACGAGCGCATGGGCTACATGGGTGTTGACAATGTATTCCAATGTATCGTGGGCGCGTATGCCGACCATCATCCCCTGGAGCTGTCTCCCGATGTGGTGTGGCTCCTTATTGGTCAGGGGTTTGCACGTTACGTGAATATGAATGCTGAGGAGTTGCGCGATCAACTCGTTTTTCATGAGGGGAAGATGGATCTCGTTGTCGATTCCAACATTGATGTGCTGAGTCCCGAAGCTGACTGGGGAAAACTGATGCAGGAATTCTCCAATCTCATCGCCGAGAACACCAAGGGCGAGGTGGTAGAGATGATGACTGCCAACTTCACCACTACCGGTGTAACGGAACGTGTCGCTTCGCAGATTACGCTGATGAAGGTCGTCGAGGAATACTTCAACTACCTCAATATGGCTATAGGCTGTGGCTTCCCCTTCATCACGCTCAAGGGGACTCCTGAGGACTGGCAGAAGGTGCTGGACAAGACACGTGGCTTGTCGAAATACGGGCTGGAGCCGTGGGTCAAGGAACTCGAACCCATCCTCAAGGAGTTTGTGAAAGCCTCCGAGGGCAACCCCAATCAGTCCTTCTGGCAGGGCATCGTGAAGAAAAGACGGGTCGGCAAGTTGACCACCGAGAAAGCTTGTGGAAGTACCCTCGATGGTACCACCAAGCTGGACGGCTGGTTCCTGAAGTTCTTCCTCACTGAATGGGGTAGAACCCCGAATGAAGTGTTTTGGGACGCTCGTATGCCCTCCGAGATGGTGCGTGTAGATTTCATCCATCAGTATTACCATCCCGATACCCGTGAATTGATGGCGAGAGTGCCGATGGAGCTGTGGACAGGATTCGTGGGCTTCAAGGAAGACCCCGAGACCTCTGCCATCATCCCCCAAATCGGTTGGTTCGCTCGCGTAGTGGACAAAGAAAAGGAACAGTTTGCACGACTGCAAGATATGAACAAATCCGGCATGGGAATCACCATTAACTTCTATCAGGAAGAGGAAAAAGTGCCTGCGCTTCTATCCAAGATGCCCCACATCCGTTCCCTCACCCTCGCGTTCTATGGCGTTCCTGTCAATATCCCTGAATGGCTCGAAAACAACGAGATAGACAAATTCATCATCGAAGGTACACTCTCTGATGAGGAAGAAGCCCAGCTGACGCAGCGATTCCCCAAAGCCAAAATCAGAAGAATGGAACCTCCCAAGAACGGTATAGACATCAGAATGTTTGAAGGCTTACACCTCGCGGGGTATAGCAGTTTGAACGCAAAGGACTTTCAATAATCAAGGAAGTGATAACAACAAAGGGGAAGGCTGCAATCGCTACAACCTTCCCCTTTTCATTTCCAGCCCACGCGCTGGGCGATAGCCTAATTTCAACTTTCAACTTTCACTTTTCAATTTGCCATCAGGCTTAAGCAGCTCGTAGTTCCCAAAGCAGTCAACGCTGCCGTGAGGATGGACACCACCACCTGGATGATGTTCCGCCAGAGATCTTTGTTCTTCATAAATGGCAGACCCTCTCTGTCCTTCGGACATCTCCCCCGTGGAGGGTGTAAATGCCGCTACCGTCACCTCCGTCCTTGTACCCTGGAATACTTGTGGCATGACGCAGGCGGCAGTTCTTGGAGTTCCCACGCTGGTCTATCTCCCGTACTGCTTCTTCAACATCATCAGTCCGCTGATGTCATTGCTTGTGGCAGCGATCGGTTGGAAAATTAAGAAGAGGGAATGATCCTTAGTTGCCGAACAGGTTGACATCAGGGAGATTGTTGAAGTCTGGGATCTCCTCAATCTCGAAGACGGGTCGGATGGGGGCATCGGCCTCGCCATAGCCGCCACCAGCATATCCTGGGTCAAACGGGCTGCTTGCCAATGGAATAATGGTCTCAATCTCGAATTGCTCCACTGCGGGAGTTGTATATGTCTTTTTCATTGTTCTGTCCTCCTTCTTTACTGAATCACCACCTTTTTCCCGTTCACGATATAGATGCCCTTCTCTGTCGGCTCGTCCTGAAGCTTGCGACCGTCGAGTGTCCACCAACCTTCATTTTCAATTTTCAATTCTCCATTTTCAATTTTCTCAATTTCCGTTGTCCTTTCATCGCCGAAGTCGATGACAAACTTGATGTCGGCAGGTATGGGCGCTTCCTCTCGCAGATAGAAATAGGCGCGACAGGAACCGATCCTCACGTCAGCTGTGGGATAATAGAGGTTGTCGTTTTGCAGGAACAGGGCACGCCTGTCGTCGGCGGACAACAGAGTGGACCAACAAGGATTGCATCTGAACCAAATGCCTTCCAAGGTCACAGTGCCACCCCAATCATATTCGATTTTCACGTCCTCAAACACGGGGTTCACGATGCTCTCGCCTTCAATCCAAACGATGTAAGGCATGTTGGCCTCCATCTCAGTCACATCGGAGAACTTGAAGGTCATGGTTGTCCCGTCGTTCGAAAAATCGGTGAGTGTGCGGATGACGGCTCCTGCCAACGGACTTGTGGCAATCTGCTCGGCGCTCAGGGCGAACGGCAGGCTGAGGCTGTTCCAGTGACCACCCTTCAACGTTCGGTCAACAAGTGTTACATCTACCACCGAACCCACGTTTCCATATATCACGTCTTCGTTATCGCCCATGTTGGCTAGCTTCACCTTGCCCAGTTCGTAACCGCAGCGCTTGCAAACGTTGTCATCATCATAGTCGTGACCGAGAGGAGGGATGGTGGCAGTATCATAGTCACCACAACGTTCGCAAACGTGCTTTTGCCGACCATTATAAATGCAGGTGGGTTCTTTCGTCACAATCCAGTCGCCCCACATGTGGCCGAGGGGAGGAATATCCTCACCTATGTCCCACTCCTCGCACTTGGTACATTCGCGATAGAACATGCCAGAGGTTGTGCAGGTAGGAGCCCACTCCTGCCATTCTCCCCATTCATGTTCGTCCGGTGCACACGTTTTCTGCGCCCACATCCCCGCCGACATGAGCAGCGTGAAGAGCGCCACAAACGCTCTCGCCCGATTGTTTTTGGTAGTAAAATATCTCATCTTTGTAAAAAGTATTGATTGATTAGTAATAAAAGTTTGATTGATGCCCTTGAGTGATTTCGAATGCAAAGGTACAACATTCTCCACAAACGGGGAACAATTCCCCACATATTTTTCTCGATTCACACAATTTATGTTCGTTTTTTGTTTGTGTTTATTTTGTGTGAGTTGGGAAAAAGTCGTACCTTTGTGGCCGAAAGAAAATGGAAGGTATATGAAGATAAAGGTAACGGCACCAAGGGACATCAGGGGGAAGGTTGTGCTTCCTGCATCGAAGAGCATCAGTAACCGTGCGCTGACGATTAGTGCGCTGGCTGGTGGTGATGGGTTGGTGAAGAATGTGAGTGACTGCGATGATACACGTGTGATGCAGGCGTGGTTGAGGGAACGTCCTGAGGTGGTTGACATTGGTGCGGCAGGTACGGCGATGCGGTTCTCGTCGGCGTTGCTGGCAGTGAGTGAGGGTGTGCATGTCATCACGGGTAGTGAGCGAATGAAGCATCGTCCGATTGGTGTGCTGGTGGATGCTTTGCGTCAGTTAGGTTCACAGATTGAGTATGTGGAGCAGGATGGATTCCCACCGCTTCGCATCGTGGGTGATCCTCATTTAGGGGGTGGAAAAGTAGAGCTGTCGGGTGGTGTCAGCTCACAGTATATCTCTGCCTTGTTGATGATAGGCCCTATGTTGAAGAACGGACTGATTTTAAATTTAATAGACAATATCGTAAGTCGTCCATATATCGATATGACGCTGGCTGTGATGAGAAGTTATGGCGCGAAAGTGGGGTGGAAAGATGAGCAGACAATCGTGGTGGAGCCTGTACCTTATCAGTCGTGTCAGTATCAGGTGGAGAACGACTGGAGTGCTGCGAGTTACTGGTATGAGATGGTGGCGTTGGCACCTCATGCAGATGCAGAAATTGTGTTGCCTGGTTTGTTCGCTGAGAGCTTGCAGGGTGACAGTCGTGGAGCGGATGTGTTTGAACGTTTGGGGGTGAGCACAGAGCATCGTGGCAACGAAGTGGTGTTGCGAAAGAATGGTAAAAAGGTGGAACGACTGGATGTCGATCTTGTCGAGATGCCCGACTTGGCACAGACCTTTGTGGTGACTTGCTGCATGATGGGTGTGCCGTTCCACTTCACAGGTTTGCAGAGTCTGAAGATTAAGGAGACCGACCGCATCGAAGCATTGAAAAGGGAATTGAAGAAGTTGGGGTATGAGATAGAGGACAGGAATGATAGTGAACTGCTTTGGGATGGTCGTCAACCTTCAGCCGTCAGTCATCAGCTTAATTCTTCCGATGAAATAGCTATTGACACGTATGAAGACCATCGGATGGCGATGGCGTTTGCGCCTGTAGCATTGAAAAATGGACATGTGTGCATCAATGACCCCCAGGTGGTGTCGAAGTCATACCCGAATTATTGGGAGGATTTGAAAGCTGTAGGATATAGGATTGAAGAATTGAAAGATTGAAGTGATGAGAGTGCAGGATATGGAATGCTGCGGCCAGCATGAGGTCTGCGAGAAGGAGAGTCTGTTGGCAGCTGTGAGCAAGGAGATTGAATACTACGAGGACGAGGAACTTGACCGTTTTCGTGGCAGGACAGGAGATGCCTATTTGCCCGATGAAATCGAGGAATTTCGCGAAGTTCTCTATACGATGCGTGAGGATGAAGTTGCAGGATGGGTGCGCTCCTTGCAATTGCGTCAGGTGGAACTGCCTGATGACTTGAAGGATGAGGTGTGTATGATAGTGGGAGAAGTAAGAGGTTAGAGGTGAGAAGTAAGAGGTAAGAAGTTGGAGGTAAGAGGTTAGCGATTAGGGGTAAGCGTAGGATATACAATAAAAGATGTCTTTTTTCGTTATATGTATGTAGGGGGGTAGTTTTGCCCCCTTGTCGTCTTATTTTGAAGCGATTCGATTACATATTGTGCAGTTGTGCAGCATTGTTGGTGTTGCTGGTGGCGTGTTCTACGAATAAGAATACGTCTTTGACGCGTCGTGTCCATGCGTTCAAGGGAAGGTATAACACCTATTTCAATGGTCATGAGGCATTTAAGGAGGGTCGGCAGTTGCAAGAGGATGGCAACAGGGACAACTTCACGGAGTTGATTCCCATGTTTGTGACGGGTAATAAGGCGACGGTGAAGATTGGTGTGAGTAACTTCGACAGGGCGATTGAGAAGAGTCAGAAGACCATCAAGACCCACAGCATCACGGCACGTCCTGAGTGGAAAAAGAGTCGTCCGAAGACTGCCAAGGATAGGATTTGGCTGAGTCAGAAGGAGTATAATCCGTTCTTGTGGCGGGCATGGTTCCTGATGGGTGAAGCGCAATTCAGGAAGGGTGAGTATATGGAAGCGGCATCCACCTTCGCCTACATCCAGCGTCTCTATTTCCACAAACCCAACTTGGTGGCACGTGCTCGCCTGTTGGAGGCGCGATGCTACGCTGAAATGGAGTGGTTTTACGATGCGGAAGATTTGATTTCCCGTGCCCAGCGTGATAGTTTCCCCAAGAATCTGAACCCCTTGAAGGCCGCTGTGTTGGGTGACATTCAACTGAGACAAAAGCAATATCCAGAGGCTATTCTGAATATAGAGAAAGCCTTGAAGTCGGAACATCGTAAACTGCCTAAGGCCAGAATGTACTTGCTGTTGGGGCAGCTCTACCACCTTATCGGACACGATCCAGAGGCATACCGCTATTTCAAGAAGGTTATTCGTTTGAATCCTCCGTACGAACTGGAGTTCAATGCTCGTATCCAGATGAGTGAGGCGTTGTCGAAGGGGCAGACCAAGCAGATGATTCGCAAATTGAAATCGATGGCAAAGAATCCGAAGAATAAGGAGTATCTGGATCAGGTGTATTATGCGATCGGTAACATCTATTTGTCAAAAGGTGACACGACCCAAGCCATCTGGGCTTATAAGGACGGTGTGGAGAAGAGTACCCGTAACGGCATCGAGAAGGGTGTTGTATTGCTGCATTTGGGACAACTGTACTGGAACAGGGAGAAGTTTGTGGATGCCCAGAAGTGCTATTCGCAGGCTTTTGGTTTGTTGGACAAAGACCACAGCAGTTACAAGGAAGTGGATGAGCGCAGCAAAATCCTCGATGAATTGCTGCCTTTTGCTACAGCGGTGGAACTGCAGGACAGTTTGCAGATGATGGCAAGCCTCGATTCAGTGACCCGTATGGAGAAAATTAAGAAGACCATTGAGGAACTGAAGAAGAAGGAAAGGGAAGAGGAGAAGAAAGCACAAGAAGCAGCGAATGCCCAAGCTAATCAGAGTAATCAACGTGGAGGTGCTGCCGCCAATGCGCAACAACAGGGTGTGGGCAACCGCAATGCCCAGCAGACGGCAGTGTGGTATTTCTACAATCCGACAGCTGTGGCGGCAGGTAAGACTGAATTTGAGAAGAAATGGGGTAAGCGTGAACTGGCAGATGACTGGCGACGTAGCAACAAGACCGTGCTCAATGACTTCAACGAGGAGGAACTGCCAGATAGTCTGGTAGCCATTCAGGACAGCATCGCCGCTGTGGAGGACAGCATCTTCCAAGCCAACAAGGGCAAGAAGCAGACGAAAGCGGAGAAAGATTCCATCAAGGCAGAGGAATACGCCAACGACCCCCATCGCCCAGAATATTATCTGAAGGACATCCCGTTCACAGAGGAGCAGATGGCCGCCTCGAACGCTGCATTGGTGGAGGGCTTGTATGGCTCAGCCATCATCTACAAAGACAGGATGGATAATTTCCCATTGGCAGAACGGACATTCCAGCGCATCTTGCTGAACTTCCCGGAATTCCAGCAGATGGACGAGGTCTATTATAATATGTTCCAGCTCTATTCAAGGATGGAACGCAGGGATGACGCAGAGGACTACAAGCAACGGCTCATTGCCGAATATCCGGATAATGCACACGGTAAGCTGATAGCTGACCCGAACTTTGAATTCAAGGGTAGGTATGGTAAGCAGATTGAGGATTCCGTGTATCAAGACACCTACGATGCTTTTAAGTTCAGTGACTACCAGACGGTTATCAACAACAGCCAGGAGATGGCAGAGGAATATCCAGAGGGTGCCAACAGAGCACGTTTCATGTTCCTGGAAGCATTGAGCAAGTTGGAAATGGGTGACAGAGAGCACTTTATGGAAGACTTGAAGACGATTGTGGAGAAATACCCGCAGTCGAGCGTGAGTGAGTTGGCTGGTCTCTATGTGAAGGGACTGAAAGAAGGACGACTCCTGCAAGGTGGTAAGTTTGAGATGGGTAGCATCTGGGAACGTCGTCGGAGTCTCTTCGATGAAGCAGATTCGTTGGCGAATGATTCGACCTTCAATCCTGAGAAGAACACCAACTTCGTGTTTGTGATTGCCTACGAGAAGGGTACTGTGGACGAGAACCAGTTGCTGTATGAGATGGCACGGTACAACTTCACGGCATTCACCGTGAGAAACTTCGATATCTCGACCGAGAAGGGCGATGGCATCGACATGATGCAGGTGCGCACCTTCCTCAATTACGATGAGGCATACATCTACCTGCATCGTCTGCTGAACAACGATGATATGGCGTACAAGATGGAGGGCCTGAAGTGCTTCATCATCAGTGAGGAGAACTTGAAGAAGCTGATGAAGGGTCTGAGCTTTGCCGACTACTTCGACTTCTACGATGAACACTTTGACCGTGTGGGCTCATTGCGCATCAGCGAGGATGAAGCCGCCAGTCTGGACGAGCCAACGGAACTGCCAGAACCTGTGGACGAGGAGGAACTGGACGAGGAGGAATGGGAAGACGATAATTACATCTTTTAAGATATGAACGGAACATTGTTGTGGGTGGATGACGAGATTGAATTGCTGAAAGCCTACGTCATCTTCCTCGAAAAGAAAGAATATGAGGTCGTTACGGCAACCAACGGTCAAGATGCCCTTGACCTTTGTCAAGAGCGCACCTTCGATTTGATTTTCTTGGACGAGCACATGCCTGGTCTTAGTGGTTTGGAGACGTTGTCGAGAATTAAGGAAATCAACTCGACCATTCCTGTCGTGATGGTGACGAAGAGTGAGGAGGAGAACATCATGGATCAGGCCATTGGATCACAGATTGCTGATTACCTGATTAAACCAGTCAATCCCAATCAGATATTCCTGACCTTGAAAAAGCATCTTCACAAACGTGAAATTGAGATTGAAGTGACCAACACGGGCTATCAACAGAACTTCTCGAAGATAGGCATGCAAATCAACGACTCCTACACGCTAGAGGATTGGAAGGAGGTGTATAAACGCCTCGTTTATTGGGAGTTGCAATTGTCCAATACAGGTAGTGAGATGACCGAGATGCTCAAGATGCAGAAGACCGAGGCAAACAATGAATTTGCCAAGTTCGTCAGGAAGAATTACCTGCATTGGGTGCAGGACAGCGATAATCGTCCCATCATGTCGCCCGACATCTTCAAGAAGACCATCTTCCCTTTGCTGAATCAAGGCGAGAAAGTGTTCTTGGTGGTGTTTGACAATTTCCGTTATGACCAGTGGTGCGAGATTTCCAAAGAATTGGCAGACGACTTCATCTTTGACGAACAACTCTGTCTCAGCATCTTGCCCACAGCCACGCAATATGCTCGTAACGCCATCTTCTCAGGCTTGATGCCTAACCAGATAGCAGAGATGTTCCCAGACCTTTGGGTGGATGAAGACGAGGAAGAGGGCAAGAATCTCAACGAGGCACCACTGATCCAGACACAGTTTGACCGCTATCGTCGTAAGAACACGTTCTCGTACTTCAAACTGAACAACTCTTCAGATTCCGAAAAGTTGGTGGAACGCTTCAAGAATGTGATGAACAATGACCTCAATGTGCTCGTTATCAACTTTATAGATATGCTCAGTCATGCTCGTACGGAATCTCGTATGGTGCGTGAATTGGCGAGCGATGAACGTGCCTATCGCAGCATCACCGCTTCGTGGTTCCACAACTCCCCTGTACGTGAACTCTTCCAGGAATTGGCCAAGACGGATGCGCATATCATCATCACGACCGATCATGGTTCCATTCGGGTGAACAACCCCATCAAGGTCATTGGTGACAAGAACACCAACACCAATCTCCGTTATAAACTGGGTAAGAACCTCAGTTATAATCCCAAACAGGTGTATGAGTTGAAGGCACCCAAGGCTGCATCACTCCCTTCGCCCAACATCAGCACCACCTATATCTTTGCCCAGAACGATGATTTCTTCGCCTATCCGAACAACTATAATTACTATGTCAATTATTACAAAAACACCTTTCAGCATGGGGGGATCTCGATGGAAGAGATGCTCGTGCCGTTGGTGACAATGCGAAGCAAAAGGAGGAAATGAGTATGGAAATCAAGATTGGTTCATTGGATGAAATAGGAAAGGCTGCCCAGGAGTTTGTGGCAGCAATGGGTGAGAGGACGGTGTTTGCCTTCTATGGAAAGATGGGGGCAGGGAAGACCACCTTCATCAAGGCCGTGTGTGAGGAATTGGGTGTGGAAGATGTGATTAACTCGCCCACGTTTGCCATTGTGAATGAGTATGTGGATGGTGGTGGAAATCCTATCTACCACTTTGATTTCTATCGCATTAAGAACTTGCAGGAGGTGCTGGACATCGGCTATGAGGACTATGTGTATTCAGGTAATGTGTGTTTCATGGAATGGCCTGAACTCATAGAAAATCTCCTCCCCGATGATGCCGTGAAGGTCACCATTGAGGAGGAGATGGATGGAGGCAGGAAAGTGACTTTTTAACTTTCCAGCTGTTCGTTGTATTCCAGTTCTGCATCAATCAGAAGGATGAGGGCATCGAGTTCGTAAGGACCCATGCCTTCTTTTTTTGCCTTCTTTTGGATGTGTCGGGCGATTTCTTCAGTGTCGATGTCGATGAAACCGTCTGCATCCGCCTTGTCGCTGAGTGTGTCAAGGTGTTCGAGCAGAACATCCAGGCAATAATAGATGTCTTCTTCCGTGAACAGTTCGCGGTTCTCCACGCCCATGTAGTTCTGGATGAAGGCAACCTCTTTGGCGTCCTCTTGGGCTCCTTGGAGGATTTCGTCGTCAATGCTGGACATCAGAGAATGGCTTTGAGTTTCGCTTCAAGGGTTGCTTTTGGTGCAGCACCAACCACTTTGTCAACCACCTCACCGTTCTTCATGTAGATGATGGTGGGGATGTTGCGGATGCCGAACTGTGCCACGAGGTCGTCAGCATCTTCTTCGATGTTCACTTTGCCGATGATGGCCTGGCCTTCGTACTGGTCTGCCAATTCCTGAATGACTGGACCTACCATGCGGCAAGGACCACACCATGTTGCCCAGAAGTCGAGTACCATTGGCTTGTTCTGTGCCAATACTTCGCTGTAGTTTGAATCGTTGATTTCCATAATGTTGATGTTTTTGGGGTTAATAATTATTGTTTGCTTTATGAGTTACGCCCTATGGACTGGTTAATTGACTTTGATGCTGATATCCTCGTGTTCTCGGATGTATTGCACCAGTTGCTTTCCCACTCTCACCTTCACCTTGCGCGACATGAGTGATACCTTGTTGGTGTCGGAAGTGTGGATATTGAAAACAAGTTCAGCGTCTCCTGGATTCTCCTTCACGATTTCAGCCAAATCTTCCACCATTGTGGAGGTGAGCTTGTCGAGCGGCACATCGAAGGTAATCTTCTGAATGGCTTTATCTTTCACTTCCGCCAGTAGTTCGACGGACTTGACAATCGTGTTGTAGGTGCCAGGACGGTATCTGCTGGGTTCCACCTTGAGGCGGATGAAGAGGGAAGTGCCTTCGACGAAGTAGTTCCTGTAGGCAACCCAGTCGTTGCCAAAGAGAGGTATTTCGCCATTGCCCGCAAAGTCTTCCATCTTGGCGATGCCATACATTTTACCGTTCTTGCTTTCTCCTGTTCGTACATTGGTGACAATACCTCCAAGCGTCACCTCTTCCATCTTGGCAAGCTCCTCTTTCTGTTCCAACTGGTTGAGTTTTGTGTTGCACACATAATCAAGGATGATGGAATATTCATCAAGAGGATGGGCGGAGAGGTAGATACCCACCAACTCGCGCTCTTTGTTCAGACGTTCAAGTGTACCCCATACAGGCACGTTCTTGGGAACGGCTGGATGGGTAACCGAGATCTCCATTCCTCCGAAGAGGGATGTCTGTGCCTGAAACTTATCTTGCTGAAAACTATTGCCATAGCGTACCATCACGTCCAGAAAATTCTCACCTTGTTTGGAGCCAGGAGCGAAGAAGACCTCTCGACTGATCTCCTTGAAACAGTCGAATGCACCAGCAAGAATCAAGTTTTCGATGTTCTTCTTGTTGCATTGAGAGAGGTTGACACGCTCAAAGAAGTCGAAGAAGGAGGTGAAAGGCCCGTTCTTCTCACGTTCCTCGATGATGGCTTGAACGGCAGATTCACCCACACCCTTGATGGCAGCCATACCAAAACGAATATCGCTTTCGAAGTTGACGGAGAACTTGTGGCGTGATTCGTTGACATCAGGTCCCAGAGTGTTGATGCCCATAGCCTTGCATTCGTCCATCAGCTTGCGGATTTCATCAATCTTATCGAGCGAACGACTCATCACCGCTGCCATGAACTGTGCTGGGAAGTTGGCCTTGAGGTAGGCCGTTTGGTAGGCCACCCATGAATAGCAGGTGGCATGCGATTTGTTGAAGGCATAGGAAGCGAATTTCTCCCAATCACTCCAGATCTTGCCAAGAATTTCAGGGTCGTGTCCGTTCTTCTTGCCACCTTCGATGAACTTCGGCTTCATTGCGTCAACGATGTCCTTTTTCTTCTTACCCATCGCCTTACGCAAGGCATCACTCTCACCGCGAGTGAAATCGGCCAATTGTCGTGACAGCAACATCACCTGCTCCTGATAGACGGTGATTCCATAGGTGTCCTTGAGGTATTTCTCCATGCAAGGAATATCGTATTCGATGGGCTTTCGTCCCTGTTTTCTATCGATGAATTCGGGGATATAGTCCATTGGACCCGGTCGATAGAGGGCGTTCATTGCAATCAAGTCCTCGAAAACGGAGGGCTGCAATTCGCGAAGGTATTTCTGCATACCAGCCGACTCAAACTGGAAAGTGCCGACTGTGCGTCCGTCACAATAAAGCTGGTAGGTGGCAGGGTCTTGAATGTTGAAGAGGTCAACATCCGCATCAATGCCCAGACTCTCCTTAATGTTCGCCACAGCCTCCTTGAGCTGGGAGAGCGTCTTCAGACCCAAGAAGTCCATCTTGATGAGTCCTGTTTCCTCAATCACATGACCATCGTATTGTGTGCAGCGCACTTTCTCGCCAGTATCTTTATCGTCGGCAGTGCTCACAGGCACCCAATCGTCGATGGCATCGCGACAAATGATGGTTCCACAAGCATGCACACCCGTGTTGCGCACATTGTTCTCCAACATCTGTGCAAACCTCATGGTGTCTCTCAGCAACGGGTCAGGCGAGGTGGCAGCATCCTTGAGTTCTGGCACACATTCGATGGCATTGGGAATGGTCATCTTCTTGCCTGAAGGAAGTTTGTCTGGAATGGCCTTACAGATAGCATTGACCGTAGCCAAAGGCACTTTCTGCACACGACCTACATCCTTGATGGCGAGTTTGGTAGCCATCGTACCATAGGTAATGATATGTGCCACCTTCTCAGCGCCATATTTTTCTGTCACCCATTGGAGCACTTTTCCACGTCCATCGTCATCGAAGTCTGTATCGATATCGGGTAAAGAGATACGGTCTGGATTCAGGAAACGCTCGAACAGAAGGTCGTACTTGACGGGGTCTATCTTGGTGATGCCCAAGCAATAAGCCACAGCGCTACCGGCTGCGGAACCACGTCCTGGTCCTACCCAGACCCCCAGTTCCTTACGGGCTGAGTTGATGAAGTCCTGCACAATGAGGAAATAACCAGGGAACCCCATCGTTTTCATCACGTGCAACTCGAAGTCGAGTCGCGTCTTGATGTCCTCTGGTATGGGGTCTCCATAAAGTTTTTTGGCACCCTCATAGGTGATGGATTTCAAGTAGTCTGCTTCGAACTTAATACGGTATAATTTGTCGATTCCACCGAGCTTTTTAATCTTTTTCTCAGCCTCTTCTTGTGTCAGCACCACATTGCCATTTTCATCACGTGTAAACTCGTTGAAGATGTCCTCATCCGTGTATTTGTCACGCCATTCCTGTTCTGTGCCAAACTCTTCAGGGATGGCAAAGAAGGGCATAATGGGCGCGTGGTCAATATTGTAGGTTTCTACCTTGTCGAGGATCTCGATGGTGTTGCTCAGCGCTTCAGGAATGTCCTTGAAGACATCGTTCATCTCCTCACGGGTCTTGAACCACTCCTGCTTGCTGTAGAGCATGCGGTTGGGGTCGTCCAGATCCTTGCCTGTAGATAGACACAACAGACGGTCGTGCGCCTCTGCATTTTCCTCGTCCACAAAGTGGGAGTCATTGGTGCAGATGAGTTTTACGTTATGTTTACGTGCCAGTTCTATCAAGGTCGGTTCGATGGCTTTCTGTTCCTTGAATGTGTCACGATTGGCGCGTTGCATGGGGTCTTTCACCTCATGACGCATCAGTTCGATATAAAAATCCTCGCCAAAGATGCTCTTGAACCATTCGATGGATTTTTCAGCTTCTGCAATCTGTCCGTTCTTGACGTAGCGTGGAATCTCACCAGCCAGACAAGCAGAGGAAGCAATGATTCCCTCGTGGTACTTTTCAATGGATTTATGGTCGGTACGAGGACGGTGGTAGTAACCATCCACCCAAGCCTCGCTGACGATCTTGATGAGATTATGGTAGCCGACTTCGTTCTTGGCCAAGAGAATCAGGTGCCATCCGCTCTTGTCCAGACCGTTGTTTTCTTTGAGATGAAGATCTCGACGGGCACAATACACCTCACAACCAAAAATGGGTTTAAATTTCTCCTCGTCAGACTTCCCCTTGTTGACTTTGTTGCAGTAGTTGAAAAACTCCTTGATGCCGAACATATTACCATGATCGGTAATGGCCATTCCACGCATTCCGTTGTTGATAGCTTTATCCACCAGCTTCGGAATGGCGGCCTGTCCGTCAAGGATGCTGTATTGGGTATGTACGTGTAAGTGTGCGAAATCTTCCATGTGTTCTTATTTTCGTGCAAAGATAATCATTTTTTTCATTCCTTTTGTTGTTTAATGCTTGTTTTTGTCTAACTTTGCAAAAAAATAACATTTGGATGTCGCAGAGATTGACCCAAATACAGGCTCAGAAGACGGAACAGCAACTCCGATTGTCACAACAGCAACTGCAGTTGGTCAGATTGCTGGAGATGCCTATCGCTGAATTTGAACAGCAGGTGAAGAAGGAACTGATGGACAATCCTGCATTGGAAGAGGGTGCGCCGGAGGAGCGGGACAACGTGAGAGATTCTGCCGATGAAATGGAGAATAATGATACAGGCATCGACCCTTACGGCGATATGGAGAACGAGCGGGTTTCTGATCTGTCAGCATACAGTGACGATGATTTGCCGGTCTATGCTCCATCCAGTGGAACGTCAGAACGCAACGAGTTGCCTTTGGGTGATAGTGGCTCTTTCATCGAGTATTTGGAGTCGCAGATGATGAATTATGATTTGAGCGAAGAGGAGGAGAAGATTCTGAAGTATCTGATTGGCTCGTTGGACAATCGGGGATTTATCGACCGTCCGATAGCGACCTTGACTGATGAATTGGCGTTTAAGGAGTATATTTATGTGTCGGAGCAGGAGGTGGAGAAGGTGTTGCACATCTTGCAGAGTTTTGATCCAGCCGGTATAGGTGCTCGTTCCACACAAGAGTGTCTGCTGCTACAGATTGACCGTCAGTTGCGCAATGAGGAAGAAGTGCTTTCTCCCTTGAAAGAGAAAATTCTTCGGTTGGAGAGAGAGATTATCGCGCATCATTACGATTTGTTCATCAACAAGAACAAGGAAAGACTGAAGAATAAACTGGGCATCTCTGGGGTGCAGGTGGATGCGTTGTTTGAGGATATCAAGAAGCTGAACGTGAATCCTGGCTTTGCATTGAGCGAGTCGTCAACCGACCGCGTACAGACACAAATACCCGATTTCATCGTGGAAACAGACCCTGAGGGGAATATCGAGATGCGGCTGAACAGCGGGGAAGTGCCCAGACTTCATGTGAGTGGCGATTACATCAACCAACTCAAGGCGTTTCAGGCTCATCCATCCACGTTGACGCGTAGTGAGAAGGAGGGGCTAGTTTATACCCGTCAGAAGATAGAGGCCGCGCAGATGTTCATCGAGTCAGTGAAACAGCGCCGTCGTACACTCTACGAGACGATGAAGGCCATCATTGAGTTGCAACGTACCTTCTTCCTGACCAAAGATGAAGATGACAAGGTGCGATTGGTGTTGGAGGATGTGGCGAAGAAGTCTGGCTACGATGTCTCGACGATTTCGCGTGTGTGCAGTTCGAAATGTGCGCTGTTGGATGGACGCATCTATCCTTTGTCGGACTTCTTCAAACTGACACGTAAGAATGCTGTCGGCGAGGAGATTGATGGCAGGCGGGTGAGTGAGATGTTGCAGGAAATTGTGGATTCGGAAGACAAGATGAATCCTTATTCGGACGACCGGATTGTGGAGTTGATGAAACAGCAAGGTGTGACGTTGGCGCGTCGCACAGTGGCAAAATATCGAACAGAATTGGGTATTCCTGCGGTGAATAGTCGTCGAGGATAAACCGAAATAGCAAGCGTTGTAGATGAATAATAAAAGACTGATCAAGATTGCGAAAGTGATATCAACACTTTTTATGCCGTTGTACGCCCCTTTGTGGGTGTTCTTCGGCCTGTTCTTGTTCAGTTATATGAGGATGTTGCCTTGGAGTTACAAACTCTTCATCATGGGTCTGGTGTATTTCTTTGCCGTGTTTGTTCCCACATTGGGCATCACGACTTTCCGATTGTTCAAGAAATGGACACACCTTGAGTTGAGTCATCGTGAGCACCGTCACATGCCGTATCTGGTCACATTGTTGAGTTATGGCGCTTGTCTGGTCATCATGACGAAGATGAATACGGCCATGTTCTTTCGTGGGGTGGTGATGTCGGCACTGATTTGCCAGATTGTCTGTGTGATCATCAATGCCTGGTGGAAGGTCAGTACACACATGGTGGGTATGGGTGGTTTGGTGGGCGCACTCAATGCGTTCAGCATTTTGTTCTTCTACAATCCCGTGTGGCCGTTTTGCGCTTTGCTGCTGTTGTCTGGTGCATTGGGTACCAGTCGCATCATCCTGCGTCAGCATAGTTTGGCACAGGTGTTGGTGGGCTTTGGCATCGGCTATCTTTGTACGATGACATTTATATTAATGAGTTGGATGTGAGGAGAGTTTAGAGTTAAGAGTTTAATTGCAAAATTGAGATAAGATGAAACCAGTAGTATCTATCATTATGGGTAGCACATCAGATCTTCCAGTAATGGAAAAGGCTGCCAAGTTCTTCGATGAAATGGAGATTCCTTTTGAGATTAACGCATTGTCGGCTCATCGTACACCCGACGCTGTGGAAGCTTTTGCCAAAGGTGCAAAGGAGCGCGGCATCAAGGTGATTATTGCAGGAGCAGGTATGGCTGCAGCCTTGCCTGGTGTGATTGCTGCCAGTACGACTTTGCCCGTGATTGGTGTACCCGTGAAAGGAAGTGTGTTGGATGGTGTGGATGCCGTCTATTCGATGTTGCAGATGCCTCCTGGCATTCCTGTGGCAACGGTGGCCATCAATGGTGCCCTCAATGCAGGCATCCTTGCTGTGCAGATGTTGGCGCTCTCCGATGAGGCTCTGGCAGAGAAATTTGCTGCCTACAAGAATGGACTTCGTCAGAAAATAGAGAAGGCGAATGCGGAACTCAAGGAAGTGAAGTTCGCCTATAAGTGTAATTGATGTTGGTAGATTAGTTTATTAGTAGATTGGTGATTATGGCTTATCAGAGAAGAAAGACCACAGACGTCAAGGTGGGTGGCGTGATGATAGGAAGCAACTATCCTATCCGTGTCCAGTCGATGGCCAACACCTCCACGATGGATACAGAGGGTTCTGTGGCTCAGGCCAAGCGTATTGTGGATGCTGGTGGTGAGATTGTGCGTTTCACCACCCAAGGACAGCGTGAGGCGCTCAACATGAAGAATATCAGTGCGGCTTTACGTGCAGACAGCTGCCAGGTTCCTTTGGTGGCTGATGTGCATTTTAATGCCGCTGTGGCTGATACGGCTGCCACGATCTGTGAGAAGGTGCGCATCAATCCTGGCAATTATGTTGACCCAGCCCGTACTTTCAAGAAGTTGGAATATACTGATGCGGAATATGCCGATGAAATCAAGAAGATAGACGAGCGTTTTGTCCCCTTCCTGAATATCTGCAAGGAACATCACACCGCCATTCGTATTGGTGTGAATCATGGTTCGTTGAGCGACCGCATCATGTCCCGTTATGGTGACACGCCAGAGGGAATGGTGGAGTCGTGTATGGAGTTCCTGCGCATCTGTGTGCGTGAACAATTTCAAGATGTGGTCATTTCCATCAAGGCCAGCAACACGGTTGTGATGGTGCATACAGTCCGCTTGCTGGTGGCACAGATGGCGAAGGAGGGAATGGCTTTCCCGCTGCATTTGGGTGTGACGGAAGCAGGAGAGGGTGAAGATGGACGCATCAAGAGTGCCGTTGGAATCGGAGCTTTGCTGTGTGAAGGCATTGGTGACACAATTCGTGTTTCTTTGTCGGAAGCACCGGAGAAAGAGATTCCTGTAGCCAAGAAATTGGTCGAATCCATCGAGGAATGTGCAGTGCTTCGTGAACAGGTGAAGGCTGCGATTGCCAATGATACGGTCGTGGTGGAATTCCATGAGAAGAATTGGGAAGACCTCCAACTGAAGGCTTCGATGACGGTAGGTGCCCTTTTCATCGACCAATTGGCACATCAACTAGTCATCAAAAACGACGGTTTCACCGAGGAAAAGCTGACGGAATTGGCTGATGCCATCTTGCAGGCCGCTCGTATCAAGTTCACGAAAACGGAATACATCAGTTGTCCTGGTTGCGGACGTACGCTCTACAATCTGGAAGAGACGATTGCCAAGATACGTTCAGCGGTTAGCGAGCGTGCCAAGAGTGACAAGCGTTTTGCCACCTTGAAGATTGGCATTATGGGCTGTATCGTGAATGGTCCTGGCGAGATGGCTGATGCTGACTATGGTTACGTAGGTGCTGGTGTCGGCAAAGTGTCGCTCTACAAGCAGAAGGTTTGCATCGAGAAGAACATCCCCGAGGCAAATGCTGTGGAACGGCTGATTCAATTTATAGAAAACGATTTAAATTAATAGGAATATGTTTATGACATACGCGATTATTGGTGTAGCGATTGCGCTGCTTATCTTATTTATTTGGTGGACGTACAATAGTTTGGTTCAGTTGCGTAACAAGGTGAAGGAAGCGTTCTCCACGATGGACGTTTACCTGAAGAAGCGTTACGACCTGATTCCCAATTTGGTGGACATCGTGAAGGGCTATGCCAAGCACGAGACCGACACGCTTCAAGAAGTGACCAAGATGCGTGTGAATGCACAGAAAGGTGATCTGGACACAGCCATTAACAGCGAAGTGAAGATTGGTGATGCACTCCAGTCTTTGTTGGTGGTGGTGGAGAAATACCCTGATTTGAAGGCTAACACGAACTTCTTGGATTTGCAGGAAAGACTCTCCAAGATGGAAGAGGAAATTGCTTTCTCGCGCCGTTACTACAATGGTAGCGTGAGAGAATTCAATAACAAATGCCAGATGTTCCCACTCAACCTCATTGCAGGCATGTTCGGTTTCAAGCCGTTGCCGATGTATCAGGTGGATAGTGAACAGGAACGCAAGGTTGTGGATGTGAAATTGTAAGAATCATGAAGAAAAGCAGGTTTTTATGGTTGTTTGCCCTCTTGGCGGTCACGATGTCGGCAAGGGCAGACTTGGGAGGTTTCTATTATAAGAACTTCCGCGTGGATGCTGTGGTGCACCAAGACAATGTCTGGGATATCACAGAAACCATTGATGTATTCTTCGAGGAACCTCGTCACGGCATCTATCGTTACATTCCTCTTACTTTCAAGCTGCAGCATGATGTCTCTCTCGATGAGGGCAATGAACCCAAAATGATTCAGGGACAGGTGGTGCAGGACTGGAGAGAATTCCGCTACAAGAGCGATGTGGAGAAAATCAAGGTGGAAGGTGGCGATTTCACTACGGAGGACAGCAATGACGACAACTGTGTCATCCGCATCGGAAGCGAGTGGCATGAGATCACGGGCGACCACCGCTATGTGATTCATTATAAGTACATTTATCGTGAAGACCGCCGTCCGAACTATGACTATCTCTTCCACACCATCTTGGGTACGGATTTCAACGAACGCATCGACACGTTCAGTTTCAGGATAGAGTTCGAGAAACCCCTTCCTGCCGACATTCAGAGCCGTCTGGAAGTGTATAGCGGAGCGTATGGAAATACTGCCAATGCGGTGGAGAATTTGACCGTTAAGGCCAATCGGAATTTCATTCATGGAAAGGCGCTGAACATCCCACCCAAGCACGGAATCACCCTCTATGCGAAACTCCCAGAGGGGTATTATGAGGATGTGCTGTCTGCCAACCACGTGTTCCACTACATCTGCTTCGGATTGTCCGTCATGCTGATTGTGCTGATTCTCTATTACCTGTTCAAGACGAAGAGCAAGAAGCCCGTCAAGGTGATTGAGTTCTATCCTCCAGAGGGCATCTGCAGTGCGGAGGTTGGCACCATCATCGACGACAGCGTGGATGCAGTCGATATGGCCTCCTTGATTCCGTGGTTTGCAGGACACGGCTACATCAGCATTGAGGAGAAGGAGAAAGGTTCTGTATTGCAAAGGACGGAGGTGGTGCTGACGAAGTTGAAAGACCTTCCCAAGGATGCGCCTGAGTATCAGAAGAAGATGATGCAGCTTTTGTTCAAGGACAATCAGACCGCCAATCTGAGCCACATGAAAGAGAAGCCTGATGAGGTGAATAAGTTCAAGACAGAGTTGAAGAAGAACTTCAATGGTGACAAGTCTTTGTCTTCCTACGAGTTGCCCGTCTTCCTCTATCTCCCCTTGATACTGGCCACAACCTGCGTGTTCGGCACTAATTCCGTGGTTGAAACCTTCGACCTCAACGAGTGGGTGTTGGCGTTGATGCTGTGGGGAGCTCCCTTCTTGGTGGGTGCGTTCCTTCGTCTGTACGATAGTGACAAAGACCTCTTCGGAAGCAAGTGGAAGCAAGTGCTGATTTTCATTCTCAAGTTCGCGGTGATGGCTGTCTTGTGCTTGCTCTACGTGAGTGTTTTCCTTTCCTACGGCGCTCCTATGGGCAAGGAAGTCTCCATCGGCATGTTCGTGGTTTGCTTCCTGTTGGGCGAATTCATCGGACGATTCAACGTTGACACCGACTATCGCGTGCAGATGGCAGGACGTTTGATGGGCTTCAAGGAGTTCATCAAGACGGCTGAGAAATCACGTCTGGAAGCCTTGCAGAACGACGACCCCGAATATTTCTATAAGATATTGCCCTATGCAATGGTGTTTGGCCTCAGCAACAAGTGGGCAAAGCTCTTCAAGGACATCGAAGTGAAGCAGCCTGAGTGGTACAAGACCTCATCGCCGCTCTATGGTTACGACCTGACTTCTCACATGGCCAGCAGCCTCTATTCTTCGAGCAAGAGCGCCATGAACATCGTCAGTCACGACAGTTCCAGCAGCGGCAGCGGTGGCGGCGGTGGCGGCTTCTCCGGCGGTGGCGGCGGAGGCGGCGGTGGCGGCTCTTGGTAACCCGCTCGACTCTCAATTTTCAATTTTCAACTTTCAATGCAGCTACTGATAGACATAGGCAACACATCGGCCAAGTTGGCTGTGATGGACTCGGACATCGTTCATTTCGAACGTCGCTATGAGCCGTGGGGGGGAACCTTCGCGCGGCTCATGGCGGCTTATCCCATTACCGATGTGCGTCTCTCCACCGTGGCAGGCGAGGATGATGAACTGGATGCAGCATTGGCCACGCTTGACATTCCTGTACTCCGTCTCACTCCCTCTGTGCCTTGCCCCGTCAAACCCATCATGGATGTCCCTTCCGCTTATGGAGCCGACCGCTGGGCTGCCGACATCGGTGCCATTGCTCAAGACCCTGACCACACGCTCCTCATCATCGATGCGGGCACCTGCATCACCTACGACCTCTTCTCTGCCGATGGACACCTTTTGGGCGGTGCCATCTCCCCTGGTGTGCAGCTCAGACTGAATGCCATGCATGAACATACAGCCTTGCTCCCTCAGTTGGAAGCCGAACCCGAAGCCTTGCTCCTGGGTTACGACACCCGCACTCACATGCTCTCCGCCGCTGTCAATGGTGCCCGTTTCGAAATAGAGGGCTACATCCGCACTTTCCTCAACGACTATCCCGACCTCCACGTCTTCATCACTGGTGGCAACACCTTCTCCTTCTCCGACGACATCACCTGTCCCATCACTCACGATCCGTATCTGGTGTTCAAAGGGTTGTCAGCGCTCTGATTGACCCCTGCGGCCTCCGGATGCCGCATCCTCCCGAATCTCCGTCACATATATATTTTCGCTCCCTAGTAGGCCCGTAATTTTTATCTAGTTGGAGCGCAAGTTCCTCTCTCAAATTTGACACTGCAAAGATACAACATTCCCATTGCGGTCTACGAATAATCGTCTATTTTTTTCAAAGAAAAATCACACTTCCATCCTACATGGTGTGTCAAGAGTGTCACGTGTCAAGAGTGTCATTAAGGATTTTCGGATGCATTCACCGTCATAATATATATTATAAAATAATATTTATTATGGGCTGAAAAACACCCTCCCAATCAGAAATCGTTAATGACCTTAATGACCAATGACACTCATGACACACCCTTGTATCGTTATAAATCAATGCTTTATTCTTCTATCTTTCTAATTTTCAAATGAATAATAAATTTACTTTCCACCCCTATTTCCACCCATCTGCAAACTATCTGCGAACTATTTAGAGCTTGTGGACATACTTTTCCCCAGTAAAAATGGTTTAGATATGATGCCAATCCCTTCCCATATACTACAAAAAACACGTGAGTTAACTCAAATCATCGAATGAGTTAACTCAAACGATGAAATGAGTTAACTGAGGGAAAAATCAGTCAGGGAATCATGAGTTCCCATACGGAATCTCATCATCTTCTTTCGGCGTCAAACTCATGCTATTAGAATCTTTCAATTTCTTGGTGGAAATCAAATTTTTTAAGTCACCTCACCCATTGTTTTGGATTCAATCGTGTGCTTTCTTGACGGAGTTGTCAGGAGTGAAATTACGGAGTCCTATAAATTGTGTGGGCGGAACCCCATACATTGTACGAAAACAGCGACTAAAGTAACTTACTGACGAGAAACCAGCAGCAAAGCTGACCTCAGTGACAGATAGCCGTCCTTCGCGCAGCATCTCAGCTGCTCGACGCAGACGGATGGTGCGAATGAATTCGGTGGGTGACTGCCCTGTAAGTGACTGGATTTTACGGTAGAAAGTCATGCGGCTTATACACAAGTCTCGGCCAATTTCTTCGACAGAATATTGATTGTTATCTAAATTCTTCTCGATTTGTTCTATGGCTTTTTGAAGGAATGGGTCAATCTCAGATTGAAGTAGTGAGGGTTCTTCAACAGATTCATCTGTCGTTTCCTTAGCGGATGTCTTCATCATTGCAAGGAATCTGTTACGCTGCCGCCTCAAAACATAAGAATAAATAGCGAGCAACACAATGCTAACGATGATGAATACATAAACACACCACATCCACCACGAGGTGAGCCAGTGTGGCATTCTCTCCACGATGACATCGCGCTCAGGCTGACTCCAACGAGAGTTCGGAGCGGTCTCTTGCAATTCTATACAATACACACCATCTGCTTCGCGGCTCTGCTGACGCAACGTATGACGGGTTGTATCGTAAAGACGCACATAACGGTCATGGACGATGACCAGCCGACCCATAGTGTCAGTGCTTAAGGCTGTGATACCATCGCCATATTCATTGGAAGCATAATCATCTGCCATTAACTTTCCATCCTTGTATCGGTATAGTTGACCAAAGATTGTTCCGAGCCAGAGCGAACCATCGATTGAGAAAGTCATGGCTGACACATCTTTAGTGTCGGGTAGGGGTACAATCTCTTCAGTTTCTTTCATCTGGCGTATGTCTTTACCCGTGCTGAACCATAGTTCGCCCGTCTTGCTGATGGCCAAGGCTGTAGGACGGGTAGAGAGGTTTCTTGTTGTACGAACAGAGTCGGCTACATTCTTAGTGAATACCTGCCCACTGAACCAAGATCTTTGATGGGTTGGGTCTATGGCAAAGCAAGCTCCATTACTGTTTGCCACCAAAAGACGGCCTTGGTGGTCACGTGACAAACAGTGAAATGAAGAAACTGATTCAATAGATGCATCTTCAAGTAATACGCGTTTAAGAGATTGCCCGTCCACAGCATAGCATTGAAGTCCAGAGGGGGTGTTCAGCCATAGATGCAAACCATCAGCTTCCAGCAGCATATCAAAGCACACTTCATTAGAGGTTTCTGGTTCTAATGAAAAAGATCCATCATCTGCATGATAGCGAACGATGCCTTTCCCTATGGTTCCTATCCACAAGTCATCTGAGTGCGGAATGCCCACTATGACTGAAGGTGCTGCTTCGAGTGTCCATAGGTTGACAGGATATGCTACAATATCATTAGGTAGAGGCAGTCGCCACAATCCACCATTCCACTCAGTAAACCAAATATGGCCATGCTTATCTTCAAAGAGACGAGAAACAAACTTGTCACTTACAGGATAGCTACCGAGCAATTTACCTGTAGGCGAAAAGTCATAGATCTTTTTGTTGGCAGTCATCCACCAATGGCCGTTAGCCGTCACAATAATATCGTCCACCCGTTTGTCATCCACCTCCATTATCCGATGGATGGAATAGTCTCGCTTGTCAAGCACATAGGCCCCGTGAAATGTCCCAATTATGATGTATCGTCCTGAAGCTTCGGCTAAACAGCTCACGTTGTTGCTTCCAAGCAGGTCAGGATGTTTGGCATCGCTACGGAACACATCGACCTGCCGCCCATCATCACGGCACACGCCCCCACCCTCGGTGGCATACCACAAATATCCCTCACTATCCTCCATCAAAAACAGCACTTGATTGGAGGATAGCTGTTCTTGGTTGGGCAGTGATAGGCACTGATAGTTTTGTGCTTTGACCCCCATCGAGATCAAGAGTGTAACAAAGAACAAAATGAGCTTCTTTTGCATGATTTGACGATTTTTCGCCTGCAAAGATACATTTTTATAATGAGAAGTTCATGTTTTTCTGCATAATTGTTACATTTGTACAACACTTTGTGCAAATAGTTCAAAGGGGTATCATCTATTCTTCGTACCTTTGCATCACCAAAACTTACTAATTATTAATCCAATATGAACAAACAAATTTTCATGGCTTTGGTGATCTTGAGCATCGGCTCGACAACCTTAGCACAAGGGCAGCACAGGCAACAGTCCCAACGCGACGCATTCCAAACAGAAACACCTATGGTACATGACCCCGTAATGGCCAAAGAGGATGGCACATATTATATATATGCTACGGGCATGGGCATACAGCAAATGACCTCGAAGGACCGCAAGACTTGGACATTGCTCCAACAGCCTGTGATGACAGTCATTCCTGGCTGGACTACCGACTCGGTACCAGGATTCGGCAATCACGTCTGGGCACCAGATGTCATCAAATGGCACGGACAATGGTGGATGGCCTATAGTTGCTCCACATTTGGCAAGAACGGCTCGGCTATCGGTCTTCTCAGCAGCCGATCACTTCGTGCAAACATGTGGAAAGACGAGGGTTGCATCGTCACCTCTCACGACTGGAAGAAAGGTACGGATGGTAAAATGTCAGGCGACAACTGGAATGCCATTGACCCTAACTTCGTCATCGACGACAATGATCAGCCTTGGCTGGTATGGGGGTCGTTCTGGGATGGTATCCAACTAGCCCGACTTGACTCAACCATGCATATAGCCGCTGGTGAAAAACCTTGCACCATTGCCCGCCGATATGACCCGAACTACAAGCCTACAGAGCCGAACCCCACCTCACGTTATGCAGGAACAAATGCCATTGAGGCACCATTCATTTTCAAGCACGGAGGCTATTACTACCTCTTTGTCTCGTGGGACTACTGCTGCAGGGGTGCTCAAAGCAACTATCGCGTGGCCGTAGGACGCAGCAAGAAGGTTGACGGTCCCTATCTTGACCGCACAGGCAAAGATATGGTCAATGGCGGTGGTACGCTTTTTCTGGAAGGTGACAAAAAAGAATGGGATGCTGCGGGTCATTGCGCTGCCTACAATTTCGACGGTGAGGACATCTTCATTTGTCACGGCTACAGCACTTCTCGTAATGGAGCTGCGATGCTCATCCAACGCCCCATCAGCTGGACAGCCGATGGCTGGCCAGAATTAAACAAGACTAACTAATAGACAAAGAATATAACTAACTAATTATAGCAGACAATATGCACAAACTACTTATCACGGCGCTACTGACGATGGCGGCGGCTTCATCAGCGGCACAAACAGACCCCATCCGTATTGACCTGGGGCAAAAAGGGGCCGTAGTGTCCCCAAACCTTTATGGAATTTTTTTCGAGGAAATCAGTCATGCTGGTGACGGTGGACTTTATGCAGAATTGGTGCAGAACCGTGGCTTTGAGGAGCATGTGCTACCTTCAGGCATGACCTATCGAGGGGGTAAAGCATATGCCCCAGATGCCATGAACTATGAGCACCGTAACAACCGCCATTGGAACATTCCATGGAACATAGAACAGAAAAAGATGACAGGTTGGCGCATTGATGGTGTAAACGCAACCGTCAAAGGTGAGGTCATTGAGGAGAAGAATCCACTGCATGCAAACACCCCACATGCCATGCAGCTCAACATCACTCAGGTACAGAAAGGCGGTAAAGCTGTGCTCACCAATACCGGCTACTGGGGTATGGGACTGAAGCAGGGCGACAAGTACGATTTACGCTTCTATGTGAAAAGCAGCAATTATCGTGGCGTTATCACTGCCCGATTGGTGAACGGAGAGACGGGCGCCTCGCTTGGCACAGCCACTTTTACAGGTAAACAGTTGAAAGACTGGACAGAACTGACAGCGACAATAACAGCCGAGAGCACTGTCGCCAAGGGCGAGTTAGCACTGGAGTTTGATCAGAAAGGCACGGTGCTTGTTGACTACGTGTCACTCTTTCCACAAGCAACGTTCAAAGGGCGCAAGAATGGACAGCGGGCTGACGTAGCACAGATGCTTGTCAATCTGCATCCAAAATTTATGCGCTGGCCCGGCGGATGTATCGTTGAGGGTGCCACGTATGAGAATCGTGTAAAATGGAAAGAGACGCTGGGCGACCCAATGACACGCCGTGGTGAGTGGGACGTTTGGGGCTATCGTGCCACATGGGGTATGGGTTACCATGAATTCCTGCAATTTTGCGAGGATTTGGGTATGGATGCCATGTTTGTGAATAATGCCGGTATGTCATGCTCAGTACGAAACGGCGATTTCGTAAGTAGCGATGCCGACATGAATGCTGTTGTACAAGATTTCCGCGATGCTATCGACTATGCTTTGGCTGACCCGGCTAATAACAAATGGGCCAAGATGCGTGCCGAAGCTGGACATCCTCAGCCTTTTCCCCTGAAATATGTCGAAATTGGCAATGAGAACGTTGGGCCTGAATACGTTACGCATTTCAACTACATCTTCAAATGCTTGCAAGCAGAATATCCCCAACTTACATTCATCAACACGCTCGGTCACACCGACCGTCTCTTAGAGCAGATTTCAGGCAACTACATGGTCGATCCACACTGGTATCGCGACCCGAATTTCTTCTTTAACAACAACCATCTCTTCGACGATGCACCACGAACACATGATATATACGTTGGAGAATATGCCTGCAATAGTGGTGTTGGTGCAGGAAATCTGCTGGCAGCACTCAGCGAGGCGGCTTTCATCATGGGTATGGAGCGCAACAGCGACGTGGTGAAGATGTCTTCGTATGCGCCTCTCTTCGAGAACGAGAACCGTCGTGACTGGCCTTGCAACCTCATCCACATCAACAGCTCCGAAGTATATGGACGTGCCTCCTATTATGTGCAGCAGATGGCTGCAGAGCATCGCCCAACCTATAATGTATTTGTAAGCGAAACAACCACCAGTGAAGTGCAGACCTTTGGTGCAGGCGGCATTGGACTTGGCAGCTATGCCACACAATGCGAATATCGCGACATCCGTTTGACTACCGCTGATGGACAGGTACAAAATATCAATACAAACCAATTCCAAAGTCGTAAAGGAGAATGGAAAGTAGATGGCGACATCATCCGTCAGACCTCCAACGAGCAACTAACCATGACCCAACTACCAGGCTTCAGCAGCGATAACTACACACTACAGTTGAAAGCGCGCAAACGTGGCGGAACTGAAGGTTTCTTCATTTATTTTGGTATGGATGAGCGGGGTAATAATGGATATGCAGCCAACATTGCAGGATGGAGCAATCGCACCACGGCTATCCAACCCATCCAACGAGGTCGCACCAACGATGTCATAGGTCGTCGGGCTAACCAAACCATTGATACCGACCGATGGTACGATGTAAAGATCGTCATCACTCCAACAAACGTTACCCTCTTTGTCGATGGTCAGGAGATGACCAGTGTACGTCCTGCAGGCAACACACGCCACTTCTGCCAGACTGGCTACGATGAACAGACGGGTGAACTCATTATCAAAGTGGTGAATGGTACCGACCAACCTTATCGCCGCACATTTATCATCGATGGGGTCAATACGGTACTACCTACAGGTAAGATCATTACACTTCATGGTGAAGCCAATGATGAAAACACTTTTGAACAGCCTACAAAACTGGCACCCCAAACTACATTATATGGAAAGTTCGGCAAGCAGTTTGACTATGAATTCCTTCCTATGTCTTTCACTGTCATGCGCGTAAAAATTAATAAATAAGACACCAATATGAAGATTAAGTGTTTTGCTGCTGCATGTCTGCTGTTACACGGCATGTTTTCGTACGCACAAGAAAGTGACAAAGACTTTGTGAAAGGTGCTGATGTGGGTTTTTTAACCAGTCAGGAACGACAAGGGCAGAAATTCTATGATGTTGATGGGAACGAGCGCGAGTGTCTGGAACTGTTAAAGAATGACTTCCAGATGTCAGCTATCCGTATGCGTGTATGGGTCAATCCTCGTGGCGGTATGAATGACAAGAACGAACTGCTGGTAATGGCAAAGCGGGTGAAAGCGCTGGATATGGACCTGATGGTAGACTTCCACTATAGCGACTCATGGGCCGACCCAGCCAAGCAACCTATTCCGAGAGCCTGGCAAAACCACACGTTTGAGGAAATGAAGCAGGATGTACGTATGCACACCATCGACGTTCTCTCCCTATTGAAAGAGAATGGCATCATGCCACGGTGGGTGCAGGTGGGCAATGAAACGACCAATGGTATGCTGTGGCCGATGGGACAGATAAAAGAGAACCCTGAACAGTATGCAGGTTTCATCCGTGCCGGCTATGATGCGGTGAAGGAGGTGTTTCCTAAAGCTATCGTTATAGTTCACTTGGATCGTGGCCACAGGAAAGACATCTATGACCAAAATTTTGATACAATATTGAAATATGGTGGTAAGTTCGATATGATCGGCATGTCACTCTATCCCTATTGGGCAATGGAGAATCACCCAGAATTGAAGGCCGACGACATCATTACGGATTGTATTAAGAATATACGATATGTCAGTGAGAAATATGGATGTGACGTGATGATTGTAGAGACAGGTTTCGAAGTGAACGAGCAACATCCGGAAATCATGGAGGAGGGACGACGACAACTGACACGTGTCGTCAACGAAGCCCGCACTGAAACGGGTGGTCACTGCCGCGGTGTATTCTATTGGGAACCCCAGTGTAGACCTGGCGGCTATAAGTTAGGAGCATTCGACAGCCATGGGAAGCCGACTGCCATCATGGATGGATTTATTGAAGGGAAAGGTAAAAAGCGCCGGACAAAATGAATATTAAAACCCAAATATAGAAGACAATGAAAAAATTACTGACAGTATTACTGACTCTGACGGCCATCAATACAATAGCACAGACAGGTGAAGGACAGATAATGGTGACAGAGAACGTTGCCTATCGTACGGACGTGGGGAAGAGCACTGTGCTCGATCTGGCCAAACCGATGTTCGGACCACAACAGGACAGACCTGCTATCCTGATAATACACGGAGGAGGCTGGAACGCTGGTTCGAAGAACGACAAGGTTTACAGCGAACTGATGACATACTATGCCAAGAAAGGTTACGTAGTTGCAAATATGAATTACCGCCTGACGCAAGAAGCTCCGCTTCCAGCATGCATCGAGGATGTGCGCTGTGCCATCCGTTGGATGAAGGCGAATTCCAAGGATTTAGGCATTGATCCTAATCGCATCGGTACTTATGGTCACTCGGCTGGTGGACACCTGTCATTGATGGCAGGCGTTGCAACTGAAAGTAAGTCGTTTAAGGATGTTTCCGACCCCTGGAGACAATATGACTGCTCTGTGGCCTGTGCTGCAGGTGGAGCACCTCCAACTGAGATTGGAAGAGCAGGTGAATGGGCAGACCATACAGAATGGTGGCCAATCGGATACATCGGACAGAGTAAGACTCCATTCCTTGTTCTACAAGGTGGTGAAGACCCTATCGTACGTCCAAACCTGACCGAAGATTGGGTTAGGAAGATGCAGCGTGCAGGCTCTTCTGTCGATTACGTGAAAGTACATGGTCAGCACGGTGTAGCATTCGACCAGCAACTGGAGTTCACGCGTCCGGCAATGGATGCTTTCTTTGCACGCTATCTGAAACACGATGATCCGACTGTCAGCTTTGAGCAGATGAAGATACCAGAATATGGTGGAAGTGGCCCCATGAAGGCTGTAGCTGTAAGAGAGAAGTCATTGACCGACTTTGTAGTCTATCGTCCTATGAACATCGCTGCTGCCGTCCAGCAAGAGAATGCAATGCTTCCTGTGCTCGTCTTCTGCAATGGTGGCTGTGTGGACACCAGCATAGGCTATGAGAAAATGCTGACCGATATTGCATCCTATGGCTACGTGATTGTAGCCATTGGCGAACTTCAGATGTTTGCTCAGCATGAGAAGGAAACACATACATCATCATCGATGGTTGCCAAGGCGCTTGACTGGATTCACCAACAGGCCAAAGACAAAAACTCTCCTTATTACAACAAGATAGACACAAAAAAGATAGCCGCTGCTGGACATTCCTGTGGTGGAGCACAAGTGCTGGCCAATGCTGCCGACAAGCGTCTGAAAACCTACATAATCCTGAATGCCGGCATGGGCGAAATGACAATGGCTGATGCCAGTGCCAAGTCACTGAAGAGTCTGCATGGTCCGACTTTCTATCTCGTAGGCGGACAATCCGATGCGGGATGGAAAAATGCACAGATAGATTACGAGGCAATCAAAAATGTGCCTGTTGTTTTGGCCGACAACACACGAAGCGGTCATGGTGGCACATACGAGCAAGCAAATGGCGGAGCAAACTCAAAAATGGTGCGCCAATGGCTCGATTGGCAGTTGAAAGCCCGTCAGGAACCCGCTAAACTCTTCATCGAAGGCGACCTTACCGGTTATGAGAATTGGAACATCAAGCAGAAAAATTTCAAATAACTTAAAAACGATCATAAAAAAGGACAGAGAACAGAATCCCTAAAACCCTGACTCTCTATACAATTCATGTTAAAATAATTGCAATAATAGTAGTTTAGGTTCATCATTGGTAATCGGAAGGAGGCACATCGTGATGATGTGCCCCTTTATCTTTCCCTCTAATAATACTTTTATTTCAAAACAATTATTCCAAGGATAAAATCGATATTTCAGATCAGAAAGGCTCACCTCACCCACTGCTCTGGGTTGAGGCGTGTGCTTTCTTGACGGAGTTGGAAGTGGAGAATATAGCGTCCATCGGCATCTTTTCCGATGGCACCCAAGGAGTCTTTGGTTTTGACGCTCTGGCCTTTGCGGACAGAGACGGAGGAGAGACCTGAATAGACGGAAATATAGGAGCCGTGACGGAGCATGACGATGTAGGAACCTGCATATTGGAAGATGGAACTGACGGTACCATTGAATACGGCACGAGCGGCACAGCCTTGCTGACCTCGGATGTCAATGCCTTTGTTGTCGAGGGTGACATTGCGGAGCCCTGCCACAGAATGGTTGCCATAGTGCCCGACAATGCTGTAACTGCCTGTGATAGGCATCGGCAGACGTCCCTTGTTGCTGGAGAAATTGCTGGAGAGTCTGGCATCGGAACCTGCATCGTTGCTCTTCCATGCTTCATACTTTTCTCGTTCCACCTTTTCTTCTTTGGCAGCCACCTTCACATTGGCATCAGCAGCCTTTGCATCGGCACTCGCCTTCTCTGCAGCCTTGCGGGCAGCTTCCTTCTCGGCAGCAGTCTTGGCAGCACGTTTGGCGGCTTCAGCAGCCTCTGCAGCCTTGCGGGCTTTCTCTGCGGCGGCTTTAGCCTCTGCCAATTTGCGAGCCTTTTCACGAGCTTCGGCTTCCGCTTTCTTTCGTGCCTCTTCTGCCTTGCGTTTCCGTTCGGCTTCAGCACGTCGGGCAGCTTCTATCTCGGCTTGGATGATGCGGTCAATTTCGGCATTGAGGGCTTGTTCCTTTTTCTTATAGTCTTGAATCTGCTGCTGTACGGTGGCAATATTTTTATTAAGGAAAGCGACTTGTGTCTGGGCACTTTCCTTCATGTCTTGCAGAGATTTCTTCTTTTGTTCAACGGCTTGCAAATTCTGTTCCTTCAGAGTCTTGGCAGACAGGAGCTGGTTCTGCTTTTCCCTGACTTCCAATTGTTTCTCCTTCAGCAGTTCGCCTTGTGCTTTCTGGAAGGTGGAATACTCCTGCACATAGCGCATGCGGCGCACCATCTGGGTGAAGTTCTCGGCAGAGAAGATGAACATGAGTTTGTTCTGCACGGAACGAATCTTGCGCATATAGACCATCGCTTTGGCGTAGCGTTTCTTCTTGACATCGAGTTCCTTCTGCAACTTGACAAGTTGTACGCTGAGGGTGTCGATGGTGGAAGTCAATGAAACGATGTCACGATTCAGGCTGTCAATCGACTGCTGTTGCTTGCCAATCTGGTGGTCGAGCACAAGTACGCTGTCAAGACTTGCTTTGACATTTTTGTTGAGCTGGGCGAGTTGAGCCTGTGATTGCTGACGCGCTTTCTCTGCCGCGGCTTTCTCGTTGCGGAGCTGAGTCTTCTTGTCAACAGGTTTCTGCTGTTTCTTCTGCTGAGTGGCCGTTGCCTTTTTAGTCGTCGTCTTCGTGGTGGTCGTCCGCTTGGGTGTAGTGGTAGCCTTTCCCCTATTTTGAGCCCACAAGGGAGTGAAAAGTGAAAAACAAAAAACTAAAAGAAGAAGAATCGTCCGCATTGCCTATTGGAAAGTAGAATTTCGCCCAGCGCGTGGGCAGGTTATTTCCCTATCATACTGTCAAAGAGTTTGTTGGCATCTGTCTTGGTGTATCTGTCCGACACGGTGGTGTGGGCTTCCCAATTGGCGTTACTGCCCTTGTTGGAAAGTTTCAGATCCAGCTTGATGTCCTTCTTGGCAGGGATGGTGTAAGCGAATGTGTCTCCCTTCTTCGATTCCTGCCAGAAAAACTCCTGTATGGTGTTGAAGTCGATGTCGCGACTTTTCAGGGCAGAGAAGTCCTCATAGGTCGTATCTACATAGCGCTTGTTCACACGGTCGATAATCAGCACCTTATTGGGAGAAAGTTCGATTCTGCCAATCTCAGCAATGCCCAGCACAGGGTCAACGAGGGTCAACTGGATGACATCTCCATAGCGCATACGAAGGTTGCCGTTGGTGTTGATGTCCTTGCCATCTTGCGTGATGGTGACTTTCACCTTAGACGTGAAGTTGGTGCCCGCAGCAATCTTCATCTTGTTGAGGTCGGGCTCCTGTTTGTCGGGCGACTTCGTCGATGGGGTAGTCTTGGTGGTTGTTGTGCTGACAGTTGTGGTTGGCTTCGTCTTGTCGCTATGATCTTTCGTGGCTTTCTTGGAAGAATGGCAAGATGCCAACATCAGCAAGAGGAGAAAAAATGAAAATTTGAAGAATTGAATAATTGAAGTTCTCATGTGTTGTTATGGGTTTCAAGTCCGATAAGGACTATTTCTTCTTGACTTTTTTGTTGATTTGTTTGATATGATCCGCTACATCATCGCTCATCTCCTCGCCATCGCGCTCCATCAGTTCCACGACCTTATCCATGTATTGCTTGGCTTCGTCGTAGCGTTTCTGCTGGAAGAGCACCCAGGCGTAGGTGTCGAGATAGGTGGCGTTGTCAGGTTCCAACTCGTTGGACAGACGGCTCATCTCCTCTGCCCGTTGAAGGTCTTTCTTCTTGAGAGAGAGATAGTAGGCATAGTTGTTGAGCACCATCGCATCGTTCCTCCTGTAGATCAGACATGAATCGTATGCCTGAAAGGCTTTGTCATCTTGTCCGAGCTGGTGATAGACATCCCCCATCAAAGCATACGAGTTAGCACGCATCTTTAATTTGTCTTCGGTGGTCAGGTCGCTTTTTTCCACATGCTCCAAGGCTCCTCTGAAGGCCTCGACAGATTGCTCCTTCTCGTCCATCATGAAGTAGGCAAATCCCAGATAATAGTAGAAGACAGCGTTGGAGGATTTATAATCAACCGCAGGCTTGCAGATGTTCACGATGTTCAGCGTGTCGTTTTCCTCGATGGCATACGTCAACAGATTCTGACGTGCCATTTCGTTCTCTGGATCTATCTCCAGTATCTGACGAAGCACAGGACTCACCTCTTCCTTCGGCATTTTCTTCTCCATCATATAGCCTACCTTCAATGCGAGCAGACCCGTCTGCTCCTGAGGTTGTTGCAACACCCTGTCGAAGAGGGACAGCAACTGGACAGAGTCTCCATCGGTGGTCAGATTCTCACGTACCAGCACGCCCATCATCCTGACTTTGGTGGCATCATCTACATCCGTGTGGGTCAGCAGTTTGGTGATATATTCCTGATAGCGTTCCGTGTCACCCTCCTGATGGTAGAAGTTTGCCATTGAGAGTAGAAGCGTCACGTTGTTCGGGTCTTGTGCCTCCACTGACTTGAACTGTTTCAAGGCATCTTCCTTCTTACCGGCATCGAGGTAGAGGTCACCAATAACCACCTGATAGCGCAGGTCGTTAGGGTATTCATTGGCTAGATTCTCCATCTCTTCGAAGGCTCGTTTCTCATCGTTCATCTGCAAGAAAAGACGGAACTTCTCCATCGACAGCTGTTCACTCTTGCCCTCCTTCACCTCAATCTTGTCCAGCACCTCCACCATCTTGGCGTAGTCACTCTTGTTCTCATAGAGTTCGAGCAACATCATCAGCACCTCACCCTTCTCAGGGAATAGACGTGCCATCTCCTCCACATTTTTGAGCGCATCATCCATGCGGCGATGCTCCAGATAGAGCGACACAAGCCTATTCTTGTACCAATAGTTTTTAGGATCGAGTCGGCAAGCCTCCTCCAAAGCATGGATGGCAAGGCTATCGTTCTTCACATAGGGGTAAAGCTCGGACAATTCATACAGAACTGCGCCTGAATGAGGGTCAAGCTGATGACAATAGTCGAACAGGTCGATGGCTGCATCATACTTGTTGGCAAGTTTCTGCCGCATCGCCTCTTGGAAAATGTAATCGAACTTCGTCTGTTGTGCCGAAGCAACGAAAAACGACAAGCTAAAAACTAAAAGTGATAATATCCTTCTCATTTCTTATTTTGTTCCGCTATGTCCGAAACCACCAGCACCGCGCTCCGTCTCATCCAGCACTTCCACTTCCACCAGTTGGGGCTGTTCGTGTTTCGCAATGATCATCTGTGCAATGCGTTCACCATCATTGATGACAAAAGGTTCGTTAGAGAGGTTGACCAGAATGACACACACCTCGCCCCGATAGTCTGCATCGATCGTGCCAGGGGTGTTGAGTACAGTAATGCCCTTCTTAATCGCCAAACCTGAGCGTGGACGTACCTGTGCTTCATAGCCAGCGGGCAATGCCATGAATAATCCTGTGGGAACCAATGTACGTGCCAGTGGAGCCAACGTGATGGGCTCGTCGAGGTTGGCACGCAAATCCATACCTGCCGACAGCGGAGTAGCATACGCAGGTAGCGGATGATGTGACTTATTGATGATTTTTACTTCCATAAGCAATAAATTTGATGCAAAGGTACGAAAACTAAAAACTAAAAACTAAAAACTATAAGTTAAAGTATGTTTTTCGGATGATAAAAAGGGCAGGTGACTCAAACTTTTAGTTTTTAGTTTTTAGTTTTTCACTTAAAAGTTTTAACTTTGCACCATGAATTGGCAACAACTAATATCGAATAAACGGCTTGGGCAAGAAGATTTGCACATTGACCGAAAAGATGACCGCACGGAATTCAGACGTGATTACGACCGTCTCATCTTCTCAGCCCCTTTCCGCCGACTACAAAACAAGACGCAGGTGTTTCCGCTGCCAGGCAGTGTATTTGTGCACAACCGACTGACCCATTCGCTCGAAGTGGCAAGTGTGGGACGAAGTCTGGGTGATGATGTGGCGCATGCCTTGATAGAAAAGCAGCCAGAACTTGCCAACACTCACATTCTCGAAATTGGTTCCATCGTATCGGCTGCCTGTCTGGCCCACGATCTCGGCAACCCTCCTTTCGGACACTCGGGCGAACGTGCCATTGCTTCCTATTTCTTGGAAGACCAAGGTATCCAATACAAGAATCAGCTCACCCCAGAGCAATGGGCAGACATCACACATTTCGACGGCAATGCCAATGCGTTCCGTCTGCTCACTCATCAGTTCAAGGGACGACGTGCTGGTGGTTTCGTGCTCACTTATTCCACCCTCTCCAGCATCGTGAAGTATCCCTTCCCGGCCACAGAAGCAGTCAAGCAGAAGTTTGGTTACTTCACACAGGAAAAGGGCATCTACGACCGTATTGCTACAGAATTAGGACTGGGGCGCAGAGGTGAAGGCTGGTTCCGTCATCCATTGGCCTATCTGGTGGAAGCGGCTGATGACATCTGCTACGAGATTATGGACATAGAGGATGCCCACAAACTCAAGATTCTCTCGTTTGAGGAAACACGTGACCTGATGTTGGGATTCCTCACGGAAGAGAAACGTGCACACATCATTGAGCGTAGTCAAAGCGTGGATGACAAAAATGAAAATGTGGTTTTTTTCCGTTCTTGTGCTATCGGAGCTCTTGAGAAAGAATGCGTCCGTGTGTTTGTAGAGAACGAGGAAGCCATCCTCAACGGCACGTTTGAGGGTTCCTTGATCGACCACTCCTGCCCACTCATACACGATGCCTATGCCGCATGCGTGAAAGTGGCAAAAAGTCGTATCTATCGCAGTCGTGATGTGGTGGACACAGAACTGGCAGGTTACAAAATCATTTACACCCTCATCCAGCTTTTCACCAATGCTGTGATGAATCCTCACCACGCCTACAGCAGCCTCTTGCTTGACCGCGTATCCTCTCAGTATGAGGTGGATAGCCAAGACACCTATGTGCGCATCATGGCTGTGCTTGACTACCTCTCAGGCATGACAGATGTCTTTGCCCTCGACCTCTATCGTAAGATTAACGGTGAAAGCCTTCCGATGATTTAGAATTGAAGAATTGAAAGATTGAAGTAATGAATACCATATTTATTGTTCTACCCATTTTGACGCTCCTGATGTTCGATCTCGGACTCACGTTGCGTCCTCACGATTTCCGTCTCATTCTCCAACGCCCTCTTCCCGTTTTGGCTGGAGTCATTGGACAAATCATCCTCCTGCCCCTCATTGCTTGGGTAGTAGGTTCTATTTTCCACCTTACGCCCTTCTTTTTCTTGGGCATCATGCTCATTGCATGCAGTCCTGGTGGCAGTTCCAGTAACGTCTTTTCCATGCTGGCACGAGGTGATGTGGCACTCTCCGTCACCTTGACGGCTTGTAGTTCCATCATCACGCTTTTTACTGTGCCGCTCATTATGGCGTGGGTTACCACTTCCATCGGTACGGGTGCAGATGTACATCTTCCTGTAGGTAACCTGCTCATGCAGAACATCGTGCTAATGGCGGTTCCCATCCTCATCGGACTCGGTGTGGGTATGAAATGGACAACAGCAGCCAACCGCATCCACAACATACTGAAACGAGGTGCATTCCCTGCCCTCATCCTCCTTGCCACTGTATTCTTTCTCCAACATAAGGCGACCATCGTGCAGGAGTTTCCATCTCTTGGACTCTGTATAACCGTACTCATCCTCCTTGCGATGAGTGGAGGTTCTCTGCTTTCTCTCATCTTCCGTCTGACAGGGGCAGAACGTCGCACCATCGTCATAGAAGTGGGTATGCAGAATGCGGCACAAGCCATTACAGTGGCTTGTAGCCCTCTCGTGTTCGACAATGAGACCATCGCCATCCCGGCCATCATCTATGCCCTGATGATGAACGTGTTACTGCTGATTTACGTGGGATGCCAAAGGCACATCAAACGAATCTCCTAACATTTTTAATATTCAAACGCGCTGCCACCCATGAACTCACGCAGGAGGGAATGAGAAGGCAGAAGGTCGAGCGGAATGTCGTGGAAGCGGTTCATCACCCATTTCAGACGTTCCGCTTCTTCATAGTAAGGATCGTCTTCACGTACATTCTCTAATATAGGAAGAGCTTTCTGCTTGAGTACGGCAAGTTCGTATTGAAAGGCTGTGCAGAAATTCACATCGGCATTCTGTTGGAATGGTGTAATCCATTTTTCTTCGCCTCGCCGCACGGAAGGCCAACGGGCAAGCGTCTCTGAGGCGGTCGTGTTGCGGAACTGAGCATCGCGCACCATACGACGAATAAGGCGGTTGTCAGTAGTGCCATAATAAGTACCATCATCATTCTTCGCCACTGTCAGGCCTGAGATGTAGATACGGAATATGTTTTCTTCGGGGATGCCACCTGTGAGTGTCGGGTTGAGTGCATGAATACCTTCCATAATGAGAATGGTATGGTCGGCAAGCTTGATGTAGTTACCACTTTGGGTGCTCTTCCCTTTTGCAAAGTCATAACGGGGCAGTTCTATTTCCTCCCCTTTGAGCAATTGGGAGAAATGCTGTCGAAAGAGGGGAACGTTGATGGCATCAATGTGCTCGAAATCATAATCGCCCGTTTCATCACGTGGTGTGAGTTCACGGTCAACATAGTAGTCGTCGAACGAGAGACACTTTGCGCTCATCCCCTTCTGTTCCAATGCCATGCAGAGTTTCTTGCTGAATGTGGTCTTTCCGCTGGATGACGGTCCAGCAATGAGGACAGCTTTGACCCCTTCATGACGGGCGACAGCATCGGCTATTAATTCGAAGCCTTTCAGTTGTAGTGCCTCAGAGATTTTCACCATCTTCTCGGCATCACCTCGATCAATGGCATTGTTCATCATGCCAATAGAAATGCAGACGGTTTTAAGTCGTTTGGTAAACAGGTACTTTCCTTTCACTCGACTGACGAGATACTGAATCGTCTCGTCCAAACTTTTTCCTTCTACGGCATTTTTCAATTGCTCCCTGATTTTCAGGTAAGCTCCATTCACCTCGAATTTCTCTGAACTCCGATCATAGCGGATTGGTAGGTTGGCTGGTATATTCATAAGATGGTGGTTTAGGTTTGCGCAACAAAGGTAAGCATTTTAAGTGGAAAATGGAAAATGAAAAGAAAAAATTTGCTATCACACTTTTTCCTTTTCACTTTTTTTCGTACCTTTGCACCCGCAAAACGGGAAATGGCCCCATAGTTCAATGGATAGAACAAATCTCTCCTAAAGATTAGATCCGGGTTCGATTCCCGGTGGAGCTACCCAAGAGAAATGCACACGGGGTTAGTTTAGTTGGTAGAATATCGGTCTCCAAAACCGAGGGTCGGGGGTTCGAGTCCCTCACCCCGTGCAAGAAAAAAGGCGGACACTCAATCGGGTGTCTGCCTTTTTTATGAAGCTAATTGTTCTCCTTTTTGTCTTCACGAAGAAATGCTGGAGTGCGTCGTATGTATTCATAGCCAAATTTGCAACGAAGGCAATCACGACGCTGGCAATAGTTGCGATGAAGTTGAATGAGGGCTTGCGTGTCGGCAGCATTATCGCAAGGAACACCTGCTAATGTCCAGTCGCGGATGATGGTGTTGTTCTCAGGTTTGAGTTGTTCCCACAAGGAGAAGGCGCGATCGCAGAGAGATTGGTCGGACTTGTATTTGCCGTAGGCAAAGAGCATGGGTGCGACACTATTGATGATGATGAGCTGGATGGAGGACGGTGAGAGTGTCTTCTCAATGGGTCTGGTGGGTTGGGAGGCAAAGGTGTAGTGGGTATGCCAATAGTCACTCACATGAGTAAGGAGTAGGGCACTTACTTCGTTGAGGTTTTGTGCATTGAGCAAACGGGAAAGGTTGAGGCGTTGCTCATAATAGAGCATAGCAAGCTGGGCAATGCGGATATGGGGAAAGTTCTGGGGACGGAGTCGGAGAAACTTCCATGAACTGCTTTGCATAGGAGTGAGGGAGAATTTCTGTCGCAAGTAGTGATACTCTTTTTGCAGCTTTTGGTAATAAACGTCTTCGTAATACACGTCGAGAAGTCCTGCCTGGCCAAAGAAGATGGCCTCTATCTGAAAGAGGTTGTCGCGATGTTTGCCAACTGCGCTCATCGGGATGGATTGTGCCCATTGCTCGAAAGCATCCCCATTGATACCAAAACCAAAGTTACGAGCAAGCGTGACGAAAAGGGTGTCTTCCCAGTTCTTGTCGAGCATCTCACGGCGCTGCATGATTTGGCGGGTACGCTCTTCAAAACGTTCCAAAGTAAGTGAGGTCATCCAATTATGGATCAGGAAGGTGGAGAGGCCGCCTATCACATTGCGGCAGGGAGGTCGGCAGTCGTTGTGGCTGAGTTCGGCATAATTGTCACGAACGTAAGACGGTACTTCGAGTTGCAGTTGGGGAATCTCTTGACCATTGGGATAATAGAGCGGTCTGTCTATCTCGCTTGCCACATGGAGAATGATGTTTTGATAAGTTGCATCTGTGTCGTGGTGATGGCGAAACCAATCGCTGGTTCTCAGATGAATCTCCACATTACCTACCCACTCAGTACCATCGAGCCGAATTTTTGCTCCAGTGAAATCGGGGCCTGCATCCGTGTTGTGGATGCCAGGATTAAGCACCTCCAAAAGCCGTCCATCGGTTGTTCGGAGTTCGCGTAGTGGAAAAATCTTATGTTTCCACGTATAGTGAAGCAGTTGTTCCATGGTTTTTGTATTAATTTTGTTCAAAGGTAGTGAAAAACTCCTAACTCCTAACTCCTAACTCCCAACTTTTCCTTATCTTTGCAGTGTTTTTAAAGAATTTATATCAAAATAAGGGATAAAAAGATGAAAATAGCATTGATTGGATATGGCAAGATGGGCAAGATGATTGAGCAGATTGCCCTTAGCCGTGGTCACGAAATCGTGAGTATCATTGACATCGACAATCAAGAAGATTTTGAAAGTGAGGCGTTTGCCAGTGCAGACGTGGCGATTGAGTTCACTACACCCATGACCGCCTACGACAACTACTTAAAGGCTTGGAAGGCAGGCGTGAAGGTGGTGAGTGGCAGTACAGGATGGCTGAAAGAGCATGGTGATGACGTAAGAAAAGCTTGTACAGAGGGCGGAAAGACACTCTTCTGGGCAAGCAACTATTCGATTGGTGTGGCTATTTTCAGTGCCATTAATAAATATCTGGCAAGCATCATGAACCAGTACCCTCAATATGACGTGAAGGAGGAGGAAACGCACCATATTCACAAGCTTGATCATCCATCAGGCACGGGCATCACGTTGGCAGAGCAGATTGTGGAACGCCTCGACCGTAAGAAGGACTGGACGATGGGCTATCTCCAACAGCCAGACGGAACCGTGGAGGGGAGCGACGAGGTTGCTGCCGATTTGTTACCCATCAGTTCTATCAGACGTGGAGAAGTGCCAGGCATCCATTCAATTACGTGGAACAGTGAGGCAGATCAAATCACGATTACACATGACGCTCATTCTCGTCAAGGCTTTGCTCTAGGAGCAGTCATTGCGGCAGAGTTTACTGCAAAGCATGAAGGTCTGCTGAGCGCAGACGACTTGTTCACATTCTAAAGAAGAGAACTATGGGATTCGATTATAAAAGTTTCAAAAAGACGCGTTCTGGAGAGAACAACAAACCTACATGGACAGGCTGGAAATGGGTGAAGTTTGGTGTAGTTACCCTCTGTTACTTGGTTTTTCTCTATTGGGTAAAGTCCTGGTGGGGATTAATTGTAGTGCCCTTCATCTATGATGCCTACATCAGCAAGAAAATCAAGTGGACATGGTGGAAGGAATTGGAGAGCGACATCGCTCGTACCATCATGAGTTGGGTGGATGCTATCGTGTTCGCACTCGTTGCAGTGTATTTCGTCAATAACTTTTTTTTCCAGAACTATCAGATTCCATCTTCTTCGTTGGAAAAGACGCTGATGACGGGTGATTTTCTGTTGGTCAGCAAGATGAGTTATGGACCTCGTATCCCACAGACACCATTGACGATGCCACTAACACAGCACACCATCCCGATGCTGAACTGCAAATCCTATATCGAATGGCCTCAATGGGAATATCGCCGTGTAAAAGGATTCGGCAAGGTGGAATATGGTGACATCGTGGTGTTCAACTACCCTGCTGGCGACACAGTTGCTGTTAATTATAATGGTGACTACTACAGTCTCTGCTATCAGGAAGGATGCATGGCTGCCGCAGAACAAGGCTATGAGGTGCCGCTGATGGAGACCCTCTCTGCTAACGAACAGCAACAGATATGGAATCAGTTCTATGGTATCGGCAAACAGATTGTAGCATCCAAAACCAATGTCTATGGCAGTGTTACAACCCGTCCTGCCGACCGCCGGGAGAACTATGTGAAGCGTTGTGTTGGACTGCCCGGACAGACATTGGAAATCAAGGACAAAATCATCTATGTGGATGGGGAAAAGCAGGAAACTCCTACTTTTGCGCAATTCAACTATAAGGTCTATACACACGACAACCAAATTTTCAGCGATGATCTGTGTGAAGAACTGAACATCAGTGATGAGGATCGTGACAAAATTCTCGATCGCAATCAAGGTATTCCACTCACCCACATGGCTGTGGAAGCACTGCGAGCAAACACTGCGTTTTGCGATAGCGTGGTGGAGGTCAAGGATGGCTACTGGGGCAACCTCTATCCCCTCAACCGCCAGTATGGCTGGACACGCGACAACTACGGTCCTATCTGGATTCCAGCCAAGGGAAAGAGCGTGAAACTGACAATGGAGAATCTCCCTATCTACGAACGTCCTATCCGCGTGTATGAGAACAACCAGCTGGAGGTGAAGGATGGCAAGATTTACATCAACGGCAAGCCTACCGATTCCTACACCTTCAAGATGGACTATTATTGGATGATGGGTGACAACCGCCATAACTCGGCAGACAGTCGCTACTGGGGTTTTGTCCCAGAAGACCACATCGTCGGCAAACCGCTGTTCATCTGGCTTTCTCTCATCACCGACCGCTATGGGAAATCCCATGGTGTACGTTGGAGCAGATTGTTCACATGGGTGGATAACATCAAGTAAGATGGTATTATCTAGTGCATATTTACCTCCTATTAGTTGGTTCGTCAGGCTTATGACTGGCGAACCAATTTTCATTGAACAATACGAAAACTATCAGAAGCAGACTATCCGCAACCGTTGTACTATTGACTCGCCAAATGGTCCACTACACCTTTCCATTCCCATTGATAAAAGTACTTTCATTGGGGGGAAATGCATGATGAAGGATGTGCGTATCAGTACACACAATGATTGGCAACATCAACATTGGTATGCACTCGAAACTTCTTATTTCAACTCTCCATTCTATGAGTATCTACAAGACGACTTTCGCCCTCTGTACGAAAAGCATTGGGATTTCTTGATTGACTTCAATGAATCTTTAATACAAAAATGTTGCGAGATGCTTGACATTCAGCCAAACATCTCGCGTACGAATCAATATGTGGGAATAAAATCTCTCGGTTCCGACTTTCACCCCATTCCCTACTATCAAGTATTTCAACAGAAGCACGGTTTCATTCTCGACCTCTCCATCATTGACCTCATTTTCAATATGGGCAATGAAAGTTTATTGTTCCTTAAAAGATAAGATTCTGGATACGTGGGAGCATGTCAACGGTGTCCTTCTTCAAGGCCTTAGCATTGATAGCTTTCTGGAAAGTTGGTAGATGATGAAGGTCTGAGCCGAAGAAAGTATAATATCCCTTGGAAAGTAACATCTGTGCCTTTTCCTGTGCTGAATCACCGTAAACACCAGCTAATGACATTATGTTCATCTGCAATTTCACGCCTTTCGAATACAAATAATCATAATCTGTATCATTCATGTAGCGATAACGCTCAGGATGTGCAAGAATTGGCGTGAAACCAAGCTCCTTGACACGTTTCAAGGTTCCATAAAGGTCAATGGGGGGTTGGTAATAAGAAGTCTCAACTAACAGATGGTCACCCTTAGATCCTATTGGCAAGAGTTCTTTTGATTCCAATCGCTCACTAAAGAGATTGTCCATCATGTTTTCGGCCGCCAAATTCAGTTTAACAGTTCCCTGATAAGCTTCCTGCAACTCCTGAAAACGGTCACGCAATTCTTCTATTGTGTTGGGTATATCCTCCATGATATGGGGGGTCAGCCACACTTCCTTAATGCCGATCTTCTCATAACAATCAAGAACAGCAAGAGAATCCTCCATCGTCTGGATTCCATCATCAACACCAGGAAGAATATGACTGTGCCAATCTGTGGCACCATTGAATACTCCAGTGTTTACCAGCCTCTTTTTTGTACTGAAGAATGAAAACAACATATATTACACATTATTATATTATAATTCTCAATGACTCTCGTCTCATCAAGAAAGACCCAACAATGGTTTCAGTTGATCTTCTTTATAGAGAACCCATGCAGAAGTGCCCAAGAACGCCAAAAAGACAATAATCAGCACAATCTTTGTGCGTGCTGGTCCTGACTTTTTCACAGGCACCGTCGCACTCTGGAGTGTTGTAAAGGATGGCGTTTCTTCCTGCACTTTCGCTTCGGCTGCCATAACTGCTTGAGCTATAGTATTATATCTATTATACTTTAACTGCATGTCATTCTCAAGATTGACCAGCTTGGTACGATCGCTCTGGTACATCAGATCTTGATTGGCATCTGCATAAGTAGCATATTTCTCACGAGCCTCGTCATAACGCGCTTTCGCTTCTTCATACAGTTTCTTATTGAATTCCAAATCAACACGTGCCTTTTTTGTACGATACTCTGTGATGAAATCTTGCAGACGTGCTTTGACTGAGTCGGCCATTGTGGCACAGATGAGAGGGTCTTGGTCGGTCACAGAAATAGTGATGACCAAAGTTTTATTGTCAACATCACAAACAACCTTTTTCTCCAACGATTTCACAATCTTGGTCTGCGACTTCGTCAATTCAAAAGGATCGATATGATATTCATCAATGGTATCCTCTTCTGCAGGCAAAAGACTTTTCACTCCATCCACAACAGCACCTATGGCTGTTGTCCACCAAGGTTTCTTCTGGTCGTTTTTCAGATAATCATAATAACTCGTTACGCGGGCACTATCTTTCTTATGAACAGGAATGTTAAAAAGACTCACCTTGAAGTCTGTAGAGTTGACCAAATCTGGATAGAGTGTTGGGTAAAGAGCCTCAGAACCCATCGTACCTGTTCCCATCTTCATTCCAAATTGAGAGGCTAATACACTCAAAGAATTACTACTGCGGCTTGTTGTCAACTCTGGAGCCAACTGCACTTCACATGTATACGTATTAGGAAGGGAAAGAACAATCACACAAGCGATAACAAATGATATTGGAAGTACTTTCCAATACAAACTCTTATGCTTCTTCAAAGCTGCAAATAGCGCCTTAAAGTCAATGTGATTTTCTTCTTTCTGCTTGTGAAGGTTTGTATATTGCTTTTGATTATCCATAATGATTTCTATCTATGTTTACTTCGACAAATATGCAATCAAGGCCGCTATCGTGGTAAGAGGAGTCAAAGCCACACTGATCGTTGTAAGAGCACTCAAATCGACATGCTTCTTCTTCTTGCTTGGCACAATTATCTCGCTTCCGGGTTCCACATTCGTACCTTTTGCCAAGACATCCATCATACCATTTGGATAGACAATAAATGCCTTTTTCTTTTTTGCACTTTCGCTATATCCACCAGCATTCTCTATATACCACTTCGCTCCCTTGCCTTTTACATAAGTCACCGTGTTCGGGAACTGGACATCTCCTGATATTCTAACAGTTCCATTGTATTCAGGAACGTCAATACGATCTCCTTCACGCAAAACGATATCATATTGCCCACCAGGCTCTTTTAATGCTTTTTCCAAATCTATACCAATCGGATAAGAATTACTCATTTCCATTTTGTTCCAAGAAATAGAATCTTTTTCTTCCAAATTATTACGTATAGCATCCAACACAGCCTGTTTGCGCTGACGTTCCTCATCATTCATAACACGTATAAGACGAGCACCTTTAGTGTACGCACTTTCTGCAATGCCACCCGCCATTCGTATGGCATCCGTCAAACGAAGATCTTTCTTTTCAATCGTAAATGCACCTTCATAGTTTACCTCACCCGTCACTCGAATATTCTTAGGCATCACATAACTTGGACTACGACGAACATGTACCACATCGTAAGGTTCCAAATAGAAAGCCTCACCGCCTTTTCGAATAACTAAGCCATCTTTTATGTCAAATTGAAATGTCTCAGCAATGTCACGGGTTTTCGCTGTTGAATAAGGATCGTTTATTCGTCGGCTAATATCCACACGTGCCAAAGAAGCACCGTCACGCAGACCACCTGCCATAACGATCAAATCTTCGATAGTCGTATTTTCTGCATATTCATAACTTCCTGGTGTCATTACCTGACCTGTGATGGTGAAATAACGCGTTTTACGAAGTTCTTCTTGGGTGGGAATAAACACAACATCCTCATTTTTCAAAGGTACATCAGCAACATTGCCATCCATAATGCCCTTGACATCAATCGGGATAACTTCCAATGTGCGGTCTGCTTTCAAACGGTGTATAATAGCATGATCCAAGAATGCATCTTCCGTCAATCCGTCGGCTGCCTGAATGAGTGTGCGTACCGAACATACATCACCACTGATATTAAATTGACCAGGACGGAATACGGCTCCTCTAATCTCCACCATATTTTCATATCTGTTCAAAATGGCATCTACTGATACAGCATCTCCGTCATCAATGGTAAAGGCATTCATCTCAAATTCATCAATGTTATGAACCGAGTAACGCTCGCCTGTTTGACGAACCAATCGAACAGACTTTTTATAAGCATCGCCTGTATATCCACCTGCATATTTCAACAGAGTACCCACCGTCTCTGTTTTTCTCATTTCATAGAACATTGGACGTTTTACATTACCTGTAATGCCGACCAAACAATCATATGGCTCCACATGGATTACGTCATCATCTTCCAGATTGATATTGCCAGCCAATCTTCCGTTCAAAAGGTACTCATAAAAATCGACAACAGTAACCAGTCTGCCACCTCTATATACCTTGATATTACGCAATGTACCCAAAGGTTTGATGCCTCCAGCCATAGAAATGGCGTGGAAGACAGTAGCAAATGAGGACATATTATAGGTGCCTGGATTGTTGACCTCACCCATGATGTTTACCATGATAGAGCGGGTCTTTCCCAATGTCAAACGAACACTTGAACCTTGATAGTGCTTACCAACCGTTGCCTTAATCTTGTTCTGAGCCGCTGCAACTGTCAGACCACTTACATAAATAGGTCCCACGCCTGACACAGTGATGGTTCCCTCAGGGGATATCGTGTGAACCAATGTCTTCTGAGACTCACCATAAATATCAATCACTAACTGGTCACCAGCACCCACCACATAGTTTTGAGGCGTAGGAACATTAGTGTTCACCGAAATACGACGGAACTGGTCGTGACCAAACACGCGCTTGCCCGCAGTTTCACCTTGTACTCTTTGCATGGATTCCACATCATTCTCTGCCTCTTCATGTTCCTCTGCAGCATCAGCATACACTTCACTAGTTGTACCAAGGCGAGCTGTTGTTAACTCTTGAGAAGTGGTACCATCGCTATTACCTTTCATACGCTCTGTCTCCATCGAAACAGAACCAGATGCTGCTTTTAATGTGCCTCTATTATTTATTTGTGCATCATACTCTTTACGGATACGACGTATTTGTTCAATATCCACGCCTCGCTGCATCAACTGTGTCGTAATCTGTGACTGACTCGCACCTGCTTTTACTCGATTCTTCACAAAATTCATCACTTGAATATCTGTCATCTGGGCAAAGGCCCCCAATATGGTTGTGAGACACAATGTGGTTGCCAATAAAACTCTTTTCATATCAAATATTTTCTTTTTTATTTCTTTCCATTTCGGTCATTTGGTGCAAAGTTACGACTTTTTTTCCTCTTCAAAAGTGAAAAGTTCTCTTTTTTTATGAAAAAACAAAAAAGATTTAATAATTTTGCACGACATTTCAGTATTATGGCAATAGAAGGAGAAGAATTTCGGGTGGACGTGGACCAGGTCTTAAAGGACAAACTCGGTAAAAAATCCAAGTTTGTTCCTAAATTTTTGGTTTCATGGTTGAAGAACATTATCCACCAGGATTGGATGAACGTCCATCTATGCGGAGAGGGAAAGGGACAAGTGGGAGTTGAGTGGCTGGACGGATGCCTTAACTATTTGAATTGCACTTTGAAAGTGCAGACCAACATCAAAGGGGTCATTCAAGAGGGCTTGGATGCGCTTCCTGACAATGAGGAAGGACGTTATTTCACTATCGTGAGCAACCATCCTCTCGGAGGTCAGGACGGCATTGCGTTGGGTTCCATCATTTGCCACAAGTACGACAGTCAGATGGTGTATCTTGTCAACGACATTTTGATGAGTTTCAAAGGATTGGCTCCACTCTGTGTGCCTATCAACAAGACGGGACGCAATAGTCGGAACTTTCCTAAGATGGTAGAAATGGCGTTTCAGTCACCTAAGAACGTGGTGATGTTCCCTGCGGGACTCTGTTCACGAAAGGGAAAGGATGGCGTAATTCGGGATATTGAATGGAAGAAAACCTTCGTCACCAAGTCTGTGCAGTACCAACGAGATGTGATTCCTGTCCATTTCTCAGGACATAACTCCGATCGGTTTTACAACATTGCCCGTTGGTGCAAACGCCTACACATCAAGTTCAACATTGCCATGCTTTATCTGGCTGATGAGATGTATAAGAATCAGGGAAAGACTTTCACGGTCACGTTCGGAGAACCAATTCCTTGGCAGACCTTCGACAAGTCGAAGACTCCTACAGAATGGGCACAATGGGTGAAGGAGACGGTTTATCAACTCGACAAAGCCCCGGTATAACAAAGTAAAAGGACAAAAAATAAATATGGAAGCAGAAATCATTGCACCTATCCCCAAGGAGGTGCTGAAATCAGAACTAACCGATGATAAGCGCTTGCGCATGACGAGCAAGAGCAACAATGAGGTGTATGTGGTCACATGGCAAAACGCTCCCAATGTTGTGCGCGAAATTGGGCGTCTCCGTGAGATTGCTTTCCGTGCTGCAGGTGGTGGTACGGGGCTTGATTGCGACCTCGATGAGTTCGACACAATGGAGAACCCATACAAGCAATTGATTGTGTGGAATCCTGAATCGGAAGAAATCATTGGTGGCTACCGTTACATCCTCGGCCCTGACATCCAATTGGATGAGAAAGGACAGCCGATCCTTGCTACCAGCCACATGTTCCACTTCTCCGATGAGTTCATCAAGGACTACATGCCTTACACCATTGAGTTGGGACGTTCGTTCGTCACACTCGAATATCAGTCTACCCGTTCCGACGGCAAGTCCATCTTTGCCCTTGACAATCTTTGGGACGGACTTGGTGCATTGGCTGTCATCATGCCTGGTTGTAAGTATTTCTTTGGTAAGATGACCATGTACCCCAGCTATAACCGCAAGGGACGTGACATGATTCTCTATTTCCTGCGTAAACATTTTGGCGATAAAGATGGACTGGTCATTCCCACAAAACCCCTTGAACTGGAACATGATCCCAAGGAGTTTGAGGAACTTTTCTGCGAAGACTCTTTCAAAGAGGATTACAAGATTCTCAACCATGAGGTACGTGCCCTCGGTCTGAACATTCCTCCGCTGGTCAATGCTTATATGAGCCTCTCGCCCACCATGAAGATGTTCGGCACAGCCATCAACTATGGCTTTGGCGATGTGGAAGAGACAGGTATCCTTATTGCTGTTAGCGAACTTTACGACCAGAAACGCATCCGCTACATCGACAATTTCGCCAAGGAACATCCTGAATTTGTACAAATCACCAGTGGAGCTAACAAGGTTTTCTACGAGCCTAAAAATAAGCAAGATTTACTCACGGATGACTTCGATCCAGTGAAATAAAGGCGCATTCTACACATATATTATATAAAAGTGGCACAAAACAGCAGTTTTTGTGCCACTTATTTTGTCAATCCAAACAAAACCCCTAACTTTGCACAAATTTTGAAAAATTGTGTAATACTAAAGTTTTATGGCATTTACAAGAATCACAGCTGCAGAGGCTGCAGCACTCATCAAGAACGGAGACAATGTCGGCCTGTCTGGCTTCACTCCAGCAGGCACACCTAAAGCAGTGACGGCAGAGATTGCCAAGATAGCTCATGCAGAGCATGAGGCAGGACGTCCTTACCAGATAGGCATTTTCACAGGCGCCTCCACAGGTCAGTCCTGCGACGGTGTTTTGTCCGACGAACAAGCCATCCGTTATCGTGCACCATACACAACTAACTCCACCTTTCGCAAGCATGTCAATGCAGGCGAGATTGCCTACAACGACATCCACCTCGGCATGATGGCACAAGATCTTCGCTACGGTTTCCTGGGTCAGGTCGATTGGGCAATCCTAGAAGTGTGCGCCATCGAAGAAGATGGAAAGGTGTATCTCACAGCAGCAGGTGGCATTTCTCCCACTGTGGCACGTTTGGCCCAGAAGGGTATCATTCTTGAGTTGAATGCCTTCCACCCAGCCAATTCTATTGGCATGCACGACGTGTATGAGCCACTTGATCCTCCTTATCGCAAGCCTATCCCTATCGAGAAGGTGACCGACCGCATTGGTACTACATACCTGCAGCTTGACCCGAAGAAGATTGTAGGCGTGGTGGAGTGCAACATCCCCGACGAGGCACGTTCTTTCAAGGATGCAGACCCTATCACGGATAAGATTGGTGAGAATGTGGCAAACTTCCTCATGGGTGAGAAAAAGCGTGGCATCATTCCTCCAAACTTCCTTCCTTTCCAGAGCGGCGTGGGCACAACTGCCAACGCCATCCTCTTCGCACTTGGAAGCAATCCAGACATGCCACAGATGGAGGTTTATACAGAAGTGCTTCAGAATGCCATCGTTGATCTCATGTTTCAGGAGAAAGTAAAGTGCGCCTCAACTTGCTCACTCACCGTCACCAACGACAAACTCCAGAGCATTTACGACAACATTGACTTCTTCAAGGAGAGGCTCGTGCTTCGTCAGTCTGAGATTTCCAACAATGCAGAGGTGATTCGTCGTCTCGGACTCATCGCTATCAATACTGCCATTGAGGTCGATCTCTACGGACACGCCAACTCTACGCAGATTTGCGGTACTAAGATGATGAATGGTATCGGTGGTTCTGGCGACTTCGAGCGCAACGCCTTCCTCAGCATCTTCACTTGCTCATCTGTAGCTAAGGGCGGTGCCATTTCTGCCATCGTACCATTCTGCAGTCACGTTGACCACACAGAACACGATGTCAACATCATCGTTACTGAACAAGGTGTAGCCGACCTGCGTGGTAAGAGCCCTATCGAACGTGCTCATGCCATCATCGAAAACTGCGCACATCCTGACTACAAGCAACTCCTCTGGGACTACCTCAAGATCTCTCAGAAGGGTCAGTCTTGGCACAACCTCGCTGCCACCCACGCATTCCACGACACTTTCATCAAGGAGGGCGACATGCACAAGGTGGACTTCAGCAAATTCGCATAATTTGGACATTTAATATTTCACATGTAACATGAAATTTATTTCATGGAATGTTAACGGACTCCGCGCCGTGTGTGGTAAGGGCTTCTCTGAAGTCTTCACCACGCTCGACGCGGATTTCTTTTGCCTGCAAGAGACCAAGATGCAGGAGGGACAACTTGACCTCGCCTTCCTCGGCTACCAGTCCTATTGGAACTATGCCGAGAAGAAAGGCTATTCAGGCACAGCCATTTACACCAAGCACACTCCCCTCAACGTGATTTTGGGTTTACCAGAAGACATCATCGCTTCCGTTCCCGACAACGGCTGGATTGACATGAACACCGAGGGACGTGTCATCACCCTCGAATACGAAACCTTCTTTGTCATCACCGTCTATACCCCCAACTCACAGGATGGGCTCAAACGCCTTGACCAACGCATGACGTGGGACGACGCTTTCCGCCTCTACCTCCAACGGCTCGATCAACAGAAGCCCGTACTTGTCTGTGGCGATATGAATGTGGCACACGAGGAGATAGACATCAAGAACCCCAAATCCAATCGCCACAACGCAGGATTTACAGATGAGGAACGTGCTAAATTCACAGACTTGCTCAATGCTGGCTTTACCGACACCTTCCGACATTTCTATCCTGACACACCCAACATCTACTCATGGTGGAGCTATCGCTTCCATGCCCGCGAGAAGAATGCCGGTTGGCGCATCGACTACTGGCTCTGTTCCAATCGCATGCAATCCCAACTTGTCAGTGCCAAGATACACACTGACATAATGGGCAGCGACCATTGTCCTGTAGAGGTGGAAGTGAGCCTCTAATTCTCCCTTTATATTCAAACTATCGGTTAATCAGCATCTGTCCTTCAGGACTCATGCCTTCGACGCTGATGAACATTTCCCTACACGTGGAGTTGTTGAAAAACTCCACCTTGGCGTTTCCTTTGTCATCAGCAATGACATCAGGATTCCAGTAGATGGTACGACGGAAGTCTGCCATTGGGGGAACCACATTGTAGTCCTCCATCTTGAAGGTGGAAGCCTCGTTGAACCCCTGGAAGTACGTACGTCGGAGACCCTTGTTGCTCTCTGTCGTGAACATCGTGTGCAGATAGACATAAATGCGCACTCTATTGTCATCAGTTCGTGGATCATCTGGCACAATATAGATGGATTTGACGTCACTCAGGAAGAGCTCTTCGGGCCTCGAGTGAAGATTGGGACGTTCCCCATTGTCGAAAATCCATTCTACCCCTTTTCCATCATATTGGTAGGTATAGGTGTAAGAATCTGATGATCCGCCAGATGAAACAGAAAACTTATAAGGCAATGTCGTAGAAAGTGCTCCCAAGCCATTATAATTCGAAGATACACCGTAGACACCATACGATCTCGATTCCCTACGATAGGTGAAGAGCGGATTCTTCTCTTTCAAGAAATCCAACATATAGGGATCCCTTTCTCCCTTGTCAAGCGCATTGTCCCTTTCTCTGTCAATGTCGTAATATCGCGTCGCATACTGACGACCGAACGCCTCATTCTTAAACTTCCAGTCGTCATTCGTGAAGAATCGTCTCTTCACCGTCACATTCTTCAACACATGCTCCTTCTCCGTAATGGGGATATAGTCATCTTCTTCAAATGCCTCCTGAGGATTCCACACAAAGGCGTTGGGAGCCAATGGATGCTGTATTTCCGCTTCCACAGGCGTGATGTACCTCGGTTTAGGCGAGAACTGTCTGTCGATACCCACAAGGTAAGTCTTGCGCTTCTCCTCCTTCAATTTTCTCGTCGTATAGATGCACAACTTCCACTCCCCATCTACAAAGGGCATCTCAAAAGCATAATTGCCCACCGAGTCTGTCACCGTCTGTCCTAACATGCTCTGCCCATACTTGTTCCACATGATGACATATATGTGAACATTATTCACAGGATTATGCTTCCGATATGCCTTCAGCGTACCGTTCAAGTACATCTTGTCTTCGATGGGCTGCGGCTTACGGAAAATGTAACGTTCTGTCATCAATCGCCAGTCATAGCGCCTCCAACCTTGCGTCATCATCAGCAGGTCGGCACTCTTGCGGTGTTCCACATCGTCAGCCTCGAAATAATAATCAACATTGGGAATATATCCTCTCACCTCCGACGATAGCAACATCCACGTCTTCATGTTACCCTGCCTGCCATTCGTCATCGTGTGGGCATCCATAGCCGAAAACGACAAGTTCGCATGGGGCTGTGTGTGCAGTTCCATCTCCACCTTGCCACATGGTTGCAGCTTCTTTGTGACTGCCGTAACACGTATGCTGTCCTCCTGATTAGGTGTTGGGCATTGGAAGAAAAGCCTTTCCGCCATAATAACGCCCCTTCTGTCGAAGACGGTCATCTGGTTCACCCCATCAGGCATCGCTTGTCTGCCCATCTCAATCTCCACCAGTGGCACAGCGGTAAGAGTGTCACATCGAATGATGTTACCATTATGCATGATGACATAGCCAAGCAAGTGTCCACACACGCTGTCGGTGCATTGAATAGTGGCCAGCATCCTTTCGCTGATGGCATCGACCGAGAGGGTGCATCCCTGTGTTCGGGCTTGAGGAAGCGTGAAAAATTGCACCTGACTCTTCTCGTCCTTCTTCAAGTTCCGCATCTGATAGGTAAGCTTACCTGCGTCAGGAACCACCTCGAAGAGTCCCCTGCCCAACGAATCCGTCTCCACTATAGCCAGCACATCTCCCTTCTCGTTCATCACAAAACCTTCCCCCTGATGCGGTCGCCCGTTGTCATCCACAGCCAGCAATGCCACCCTACTTCGTTTGCCCACAATCAAGCTTCCTCCTTCAGGATAGAACTGCACGCTGATGGTTTTCATCAGATCTTTCGTGTAAATTCCTTCGTCAATGGCTCTCTGGTAGAGCGAGTCGTCGCTGATGCGATTGTTCGGGTCACGGTTGGCATAAAGCTTCGGCACGATGCTCAAGTCAGAATAATCTCCCTCCTTCTGGGGTTTCTTGAAAACGGGAAACACCCGCGAGAAGACGGCATTCGTGCCCCAGTTCGTCATATATCGGGTGTATGCCCTCACTTCGTAGAAGCCAGAACCAAACAACGTGTCTAACTTCATGTCGCCATGCGCCACACCCAACGAATCAATGGGGTACTTGCGTGTTTTGATCACATCTCCCGTCGGATTCAGCAGCTCCACATACAACACCTTGCTCAGGTCTGTGGCACGCCCACTGTCCGTCCGCGTCACATAGGCTTTGAACCACATGGTCTCATTTTCGAAATACCCCATGTTGTCGAAGTGCATATACACTTTCTCTTGTGGCACCACCTTGTTAAAGTTCATCGCTTTCTGGATGTAGGTGAACAAAGATGAAGCGGATTTCGTTGTCGATGTTCTTGCAAAAGCATTGCCGGCAATGACCTGTTCCATCTCTGTCCATTGTATAAATTGTGCCTCCTGATGGAGTTTCGGACGAGAACCTACTGCCATAATGGCTTTCAACAGATTCTCTTTCACCGAAACACCTTTACTGGATGGCATAACGATGTCGTTGGCATCTGCCAGTATCATGCTGACATCCGATTCGTTCGAATGGATTTGGGCAGAAGCATTCTCCACTTCCGTGAATCCTCTTTGGTGTGTATAATGAATCTGGAGTCGAATGGTGGCAGGTTGTCCCTGTTCCTCGTTTTCACCCAGACGATGCATACTCGTCATCAGTCCACGAACAGCCCCATCAAAGCGAAGCAAATGGAAAGTCTTCGCATCAATATAAAGTTTACCATACAAGATGCTCTTCCAGGTTTCCACTTTCGGTCTTAGTTCGACAACGTACACCAAATCACCCCCTTCTGTCTGCAACATCTGGCTGGACACCATAAAGTAATATTGAAGGTAGGAAGCCGAGAAGGATGCAGGGAAAGGCTGAAGAACAGAGTTTTCCAAAGGGACATCTCGCATCATAGGTCCCGCCATCATGAGATGATGCAGATTGGTATGTTGCAATTGTGACGTTATCTGTTCCCCTTTTATCGTCCTTGTCCAATATTGGCCAGAAAGCACACTCATTCCACGTACATTCACAGCCGATCGTGCTGTCAAAAAGTCTTCTACCATTTCCCTGTTTTCGCCGCTTTTGATGGTGATGCGGTTGAGGTACGTCCTCTTCTCTTTCACATGCTTCTTGAAGTCCTTTTTCAGCTCGTCAAAAGTTCTCGTCAGGATGGCATCATCAGAGAGGACCGTCACACCTGCCACAGACAATGCCGCAGGACGCATCTTCACCACCTCTGGCATCTTGCTCGCCTTCCACTTACATGTCTGATACCCAACGAATGAAAAGCACAAAGTGTCCTCCATCTCAGCCATGATGGTGAAGTTGCCTTCCATATTGCTGATACTTCCTCTCCCTGCTGTATGATAGACATTCACAAAGGGCAGAGCCTCTCCTGTCTCCGCATCCACCACCTGAGCATGAAAGACATGCTGTTGCGCATGAAGCGAACATACGGAGAATACCAATAATAATATGTATAGACTCCTTTTCATACACTTCTCTTTTTATTTAAATCGTCGAAACTTCATTCTGTTAATCCTTCATGCACAAACTGCAGGTAGGGTAATCGAGCAATGCCAACGCATCCATATAAGAATACGTCTGACCGTCAGCATTCAGGAAAGCTTTCTTGTAGTAGATGCGTACATCGGCCGACAGCAATCGACCGTCCTGAACATACACAAAGTCATTCTCCTTCTTCTCACGTTCATACACATACATCGACCCCTTCCGTATCTCGCCCGACGGACTCTTGATGAGCACTGTGTCATTCTCTTCGATGGTCACACATTCCACAGATGCCACATTGGCTTTTGTCGCTCCTTCATCGTCCGAATCCCAGGTCAGGGAATATTTCAGTGCGAAGGGTGTGTTGGGTATCAGAATCCAGCATACATTCCTGTCCCCATTCTCCAGTTGCTGAGTAAGACCCTCCAACCCTACAACCTCAGCCTCCTCCTTTTCTGCCTGCTCTTCTTCCATCACCTTGTCGATGCGTGCAGGCGCGTATGCCACCAGCTTCTCACGCTCCATACTCAACTCTAAACGCTCATCGCTTAACTCCTTACTCTCCCCTCTCAACCCTACACGCTCATCTCTCGACTTTACATCTTCCACCGTCTTCGCCACCTGTTGAGAAGCATCCTCTTCCCTATGCATCACATGCAGAGCAATACCCACCAAAAGTGCCACAGCAGCCGCAATGCCCACTGCGAACCCGATGCGTCGGCGACGCAAAGCCATCTTCTTGGCTCGTTCCTCTCGTCTAATGCGTTCCATCAGCCGGTCGGTGAAACCCTCCGAGAGCTTCATCTGTTCAGCCTGCTCTGTCATCTTTTTCATGACGATGCGCAGTGCCTTGTCCTTATCATAAAAGTTGGTTTCCATTGTCTTCAAGATTGATGATGGTTTGATGAATTTTCTTTCTGAGCCACTGAAGGCGAGAGCGTAAGTAAGCGTCGGTTCGGTCAACGATGTAAGCAATCTCTTTGAGAGAATGTCCGTCCTGATAGTATAGGCTGAGCAGCATCTGGTCGTCAGCATCCAGTTGATTCACAGCCTTCTTGAGCAATGCAAGACGTTCTTGGGTGGTGTCGTTCAGCAGCTCGTCAGTCTCAAGGTCGGGCAAATCCTCTACATCCAGTTCCTTCCTGACCCACTGCTTTCGCGACTCACGTCGGAGACGTTTCAGCGCCATGTGGTAAGCGATACGCAGCAGCCAAGTCCTGAAACTCGCCTTTTCCTCGTCGAATCGGTGCAGACTTTGGAAGGCACTCACCAGCACGTCCTGCGTCACCTCCTCCGCATCCTCAGGCAATGGAACCATGCGTGCCACAAATTTCTGCACACATTCTCCATGTCGGTCAGCGAGTGGTCTGAACTGCTCTGTTTGTCCATCGAGCACATTCCTGATGAGCGTCCTGTCATCGACGGCGGTGATCTGTCTATTATCTGCTGTTCGCTTCATTGTCATTGTCTTCTACCCCCCTATTCCCCTTTTTCCAGGAAATGTATAATAAAAGACAAAGTTTTTTCCGTAAAATAAGTTTTTTTAACGTTTAGGCCACAAAGTGAAATGAGGAAGTACGTGTATTTTACAACTGCACCGTCACTTGTGCTGGGAACAGATAACGGATATCGCCTCGTTGTTCCAAGCTGTTTTTCATATTCTCAACGGTGCGTGGGAGTTTCCCTTTGAAGCAGGTTTTGCCGTTCATGCGGATGGTGATGGGTTTGTCGAGGTCAACCATTTGGTCGTTGAAGTGGAGGGTGAGTTGGGTATAGTCACATTGGGAGATGTTGACGGTGTTGCCTTTGAGGGTGAGGCGTACGGTCTTGCCACGTTGGAGTTGGTCGTCTGGGGCAGTAAGCCAATAGAAATGGGGATGGGTGACTTCTGCCTGTTGCCAGACGATATGGGTGGGGTAGGGGTTGCGTTGATATTGTTGTAACCAAGGAAGGGCGGCTGCATCTTCCAAGTCCATCCAGTGAGATTTCTCGGCTACGATATGTGTTTCATGGATATAACCATTGGAGTCGGCTTTGCGGAGCGAATCGAGTTCCACACCTCGTTGGGTGCATTCGCGATTGCGGTTGTAGGCGGCATCAAGTGCTCCACACCACACCATGAAGGGGGTGTTACGAAGGTTGAGAAGGGATACGTCACCTGGGTGTCCTGCCATCATGGAGGCGCCTGCCCAAGTGTCTGCCATGCGAGGAGCTATGCGCCACACGCCGTCACCTCCTGCTGAATAGCCGATGAGATAGACTTTGTCTGGGTTGACATCGAGGTAGGCAACGCACATTTGGATGAGGGCGACATAAAAAGAGTCGAGGGTGGGCTTGAACCACATGTCCCAGTCATCGTAGGGGGCACGAGGTGCGAGATAGACGCTGTTCTGGGGTTGATAGAGCCTTTTCTGGTTTTCCCACTGGCTGTCGTTGATTTGGGCAGGAGCATTGCCGCCTCCATGCAGGGAGATGAAGAGGCTGTAGCCATCGGCGGGCTTGGTGCCGTAAGTGGTGTACCAGAAGGGCATGATTTTGCCTTTGAGGATGAGGTGTTTGTTCTCCCAGGCCTGCTGATATTTCGACTTAGTGTCGGCAATCCATTGGGTGGTGATGGCTTGTGCCTCTTGTTCAGCTTGAGCCCGTGTAAGGTTTTGGGCAGAGAGTGAGAGGAGAGGAAGGAGGGCGAAAAGGAGAGAAAGTATGTACTGCATGGTTATTCTTCTATGCCTGTAGCTTTACCTTTGATAGTCAATTCGATGCCGTTGGATTTGATTTGGATGAGTTCACGTTTGAGGAGATCGCCTACAGCTTGCTTGAAGACTTTCTTGCTGACGCCAAACATTGCATAGATTTCTTCGGCTGGCGATTTGTCGTGGTAGGGAGTGAATCCTTTTTCTGAGAGTTTGAGGTGCTCGAAAAGACGGGTGGAGAAGTCGCCGATGAGGACTTTTCTGTCTGGTTGAGGCTTTAGAGTTGAGGGCTTAGAGTTGCCATCTTTCTCGCTGATGGCCTTCTGGAACTTCTCAATCTTACTGGAGCAGACGATGCGGTAGGTCTTGTCATCGATGTAGCAATAGACCAGGTAGCGCTTGCCACGTTGCATGCGTACTTTCTGTTCACGGAAAGGACAGAAGAGGTCTTTCATCAAGCCCCAGTTGAGATAGGCACCGTATTCGTTGGTCCATGCGCATTCGAGATAGGCAAACTGTCCCACTTCGATGAGTGGATGTTCGGTCGTGGCGATAAGGCGTTCCTCCTGGTCGAGATAGAGGAACACATCGAGGATGTCGCCCACCTTAGTGCCTTCGGGCACATAGCGTTTAGGCAACAAAATGTCGCCAATGTCGCCCCCTTCGAGATAGAGCCCGTGCTCTTTCTCACGCAAGACTTTCAGTTGATTCCTCTTGCCCAGTTGAAGTTTTGTCATATTCAATAAGTCCGTCTTTGATGTGAATGGTTCTGTCTGTGATTTGCGAGAGAGTTTCATCGTGCGTGACGATGACGAAGGTCTGTCCGAACTTGTCGCGCAGGTCGAAGAAGAGGCGGTGCAGTTCTTCCTTGTTCTTGGAGTCGAGGGAGCCAGAGGGCTCGTCTGCCAAAATGATGGAAGGGTTGTTGATGAGGGCGCGTGCCACCGCTACACGTTGCTTCTCTCCTCCTGAGAGTTCGGCTGGTTTGTGGTGGATGCGGTCGCTGAGGTTGAGGTAATCAAGCAGTTCCTTGGCACGTGCTTCGGTTTGTTTCTTGTTCTTGCCTGCGATGAGAGCGGGGATACATACATTTTCCAGCGCTGTGAACTCAGGCAGGAGTTGGTGGAACTGGAAGACGAAGCCGAGGTGCTGGTTGCGGAACTTAGCGATATTCTTGTCTTTCAGACGTGTCACATCGATGCCGTCGACAATGACAGAACCTGAGTCAGGAGTGTCGAGGGTGCCCATGATTTGGAGGAGGGTGGTCTTACCTGCTCCAGAGGGACCGACGATACTCACCACTTCGCCCTTGTCGATGTGGAGATCAATGCCTTTGAGCACTTGTAGAGTGCCGAAGGATTTGGTGATGTTTTGGAGAGTTATCATGATTATTCTTTATTTTACCCCATTTCACCTATCCACTTACTCAGCCATCTTCCGACGCGTGTGCTGCCGGATTTGGTGTCGAAGTGGTGTGGGTCAGCGAATGCGTGTATCTCGTTGTTTTCCTCCTGCTGATCGGGGTAGATGAGCATGAGGCTTGTGTCAGCAAAGTCTGTTCGGAGTTGGTGAGGCAGTTTTGCGAAAGAACTCTGGTAGGAGATGCTGCCTTTGCGTGCAGTGACCACCACGAGCAGGTGGTCGGGGTTGAGTTCGTGGCGAAGGGCTGGGAAGTCGTTCCACGAGTAGAGCAGTTCGTAGTCGTCTCGCACGCTCTTATGACGGTCACGCATATAGCGCATAATGAGATTGCCTGTGGTTTCTGGAGCATAGAAATCCATCTGGCATCCGAGATCCTCCGCCATACGGGCAATACGGTTAATCCAGCGGTAGAAGCCCTTTTCGTACTCTGCCTTCTCTGGCACAGCCACCACAATCTTGCGGATGGTGTTGGCTGGGATGTGCATCTTGACGATGATGAGTTGTCGCGACATGTTGTCGATGAGTCCTTGGGCAAAGAGTCCGAGGAAGGAATCCCCCTCGTGGCGTTTGCGATGGAGTCCGATGAGCAACTCGCTGGCATCGTTCTCTCGTAGGGCATGGATGGTGGCTGTGACGAAGTTGACTGCCAAGCGCGTCTGTGTCTGCATGGGCACATCGGCAGCGGAGGCGAGGTTGGTCGCCATCTCCAGACACTCACGACTGTGTTCCTGTGTCTTGTCACTCATGTCAGCATCGTTGATGATGTTCAAGCAGATGAGTCCACGATTCAACTGGCGGTTGCGCATCATGAAGGCGGTGGACATCAACGTGTCGATATTGCTTGGCTCATTGACAGGAATGAGAATCTTCTCGTCGTCAAGGGCTGTACTGTCTCGTCGCTGCTTCTTGTCGTCTCCGTCGCCTTGCATTTTGAGTTTCTTGGCTGCCTGGTCGGTGGCGATGGAGGATATGATGCAGGAGATGAGGATCATCATCACCACACCGTCCAGCACGGCATTGTTCATGAGAGGAACACCAGGGGTGGTTTCGAGATTAACACCCACCATCACCATTGCCAGGGCACCAGCGGCGTGTGCTTCGGTGAGACCGAACATCATCACACCTTCTGTGTGGTTCATGCGGAAGAGTTTTCGGCTGATGAAGGAGGCGAGGAGTTTGGAAAGGGTACCTGCCACCACCATGATGAGCACCACCACGGCTGCCTTGCCTTCACGGAACATCGGGGCAACATTGACCAACATGCCCACACCTATCAGGAAGTAGGGGATGAAGAGGGCATTGCCGATGAATTCGATGCGATTCATCAATGGGGAGGTGTTGGGCACAAAGCGGTTGAGCACCAAACCTGCCAGGAAGGCTCCAAAGATGCCCTCCAACCCGCAGAACTCAGCGGTGGCGGCTGCAAGGAACACCACTGCGAGGGTGAAGGTGAACTGTATGACGGGGTCGCTGAATTTTCGGAAAAAGGCACGGATGAGGCGTGGTAGCAGGAAGAACATGCCGACGATGAAGAGGGTGAACTTCACGGCAAAGAGTGCCCAAAACCAAAAACCTCCTGTTCCCTTGATGGTGCCGGAGATGCCTGCCAAGAAGAGCAGGGCGGAAAGGAGTGCCACCATCGTGGCGGCAATGGAGATGGTGACGGAGGGTGACTTGCTCAGCCCGTAACGTCCGACAATGGGGTATGCCACCAATGTGTGGGAGGCGAAGATACATGCCAAAAGCAGGGATGCTGGAATGCTGTAGTCGAGGAAGTAATAACCTGCCAGGAAACCGAACCCAAAGGGTATCACGGTGGTGATGAAACCAAAGATGAAGCCTTTGTTGCGATTTTGCTTCAGGTTTTGCAAGTCCATCTCCAGACCTGCCAGGAACATGATGTAGTAGATACCCACCTTGCCGAACAGTTCGAACGAAGCATCTCTGGCAAGGAGGTTGAATCCGTGTTCGCCAATCAGCACACCTGCCAGAATCATTCCGATGAGATGCGGAATGCGTAGTTTGCTGAATATCATAGGGGCAAACAATATCACACAGAGTACGAGGAAGAATATCCAAGTAGGGTCGGTGATGGGCAGATATGTGGTAATTGCGTCCAAAATGAAAATTTTTGCAAAGGTAGTGTTTTTAAGTGAAAAGTGAAAAGTGAAAAGTGAAAAATATGAGTTACCAACAATCCGGATGGCAAGTAAATTAGATTTTTCACTTTTCACTTTTCGTTTTTCACTTTTTTTCCTTACCTTTGCACCGTTTTTCGAAAAAGAGTAATATTTTTCCAATCAATAAGGTAATAAGATGAAAGTAGCAATCGTCGGTGCCAGTGGTGCCGTAGGACAGGAATTCCTTCGTGTTCTTGATGAGAGAAATTTCCCAATTGACGAACTCGTGCTTTTCGGCTCAACTCGCAGTGCCGGAAGGAAATATACTTTCCGTGGCAAGGAGTATGAAGTGCAGCTCCTCAAGCACGGTGACGACTTCAA